>Snoopy_p2__coassemble_9106_pt1 | contig 1969 bp, 2 predicted proteins | sample Snoopy_p2__metabat2_high_PE_011 | metagenome-assembled genome bin Snoopy_p2 | reverse complement strand
ACTCCGGTTAAAGGCATAAAATCAAGATACAGAACGTGAAAGTTGTTTCCTATTTTCCCTTTTAAAAAGTGAAGTAAGCTAGAGATAAATAAACATAAGTTTTTATAAGTAAAGGCGTGAAACTCAAGTGGTTTTGCGCCTTTTTTGTTTTTCTTTATAATGCTGATTCTTATCTATGATTATTGGATTTTAATGGCATAGTTGTACCATATTTTTTGTATTTACATGAAACAAACTTTGAAAAACTTGTTGTGGATGGAATTTAAAAGAATTTGATTGTTTGCTGATGTTCTTATCGGATTTTGAAATCCTCCAAACATTTTTTTGCAAGCGTATTTCCGGATTAGCTTGAACGTCTATGTTGATAGCTTTTAGCCTAACGTGTTTACAAAATTTCCGTTTGACGGTTGCCCGTTCGTTTGTTTTTTTTGTATATGCCGGTTGTCAGTCAGTGGATTTACTGTACATCCTTTTGGATGGTTCTTATATCAGCAAAATCATCGTAAATCACTTCTATAAACTCATCTTTAGATAACTTCAGATTACCTTGAAAAACTGAAGAGAACATGATATGTCTTGCATTCTTTCTCCATTCATCATGTGTAGAATTTTTTATCCATCCGTAATTCATCAGGTATTCATAGTTGCGTACGTAGGACTTTAGTTTGTCTGCCGGCATATCCATATTTGCGAAAATCATTATTCCCGGACCTTGGTCGGCACAAATAATGACCTCTTTGCAACCAAATAATTGGGCTCTTTCGTATATTTGCATCCTATAATTATGTATCACATCTTTAAACTCGTCCATGTGTGTGATGAACCATAGCCACGCTTTCCAACGCTCGCATACAGAAATGCCTAGGTCGACATTTTCCGGATATATTGTTATGGTTAAATATGGCTCTTCTCTATCCTCTATGTCATAGTATATATCCGTGTCATTGGCAACTTCAGTGAGAAAATTCAATTTCTCGGAAGAATTGTCGACAAAGATTGCTTTGCGTAGCTTTTCGATACCAACCTCTTTCACCCATTGGTTAATCTGGTAGTTTTCTATCATCATTGGGATGAATTTGTCAGAATCATTCATTTGAAACCTTCCTAATTCAACCTCTTCGTATAATTTGCTATCTGTCACGATATTTTTTTCTTTATCATATGCATATTCGTTCCGGAATAAAACGTTTATATTCATATTCAGTCTTTGGGCAACCGCTTTAGCTGTAGCCATTGGATCCTCGAAAGGTAAATCATGTTTTAGTCCTATTTCAACAACATCCCATCCCATAATGTAAAATTTTTATAATGGTGAAACATTTAGTCTTTTTGTAGACTATTTCAGTTATATTGTTCTTCAGAAATTGCTCCGATAGCATTTTTTATCCGACGTATATTTTACATCTATCATTCCGCATGAATATTGAATGTATACATTTAAGAAAATGGTAAATGTGTACGTTCAAACAAAGTGAAATAGAAAGGTTATTTTATTCTCTGATTTCCCAATCTTCTATGGTACCGGTTGTAGAAGAGAAGTTGACTCCTACTTTATATAGTTTGCGTGCATCGGCTTCATAGGGTCGTGCATAACCTTTGTTCTCTATCTGTTTCAGTGCTTCGGCAGCCGATCCGTCCAGTTTGAATTCAAAGAGATAGATATATTTCGGAGTTTCTACGATGCAATCCACTCTGCCTTCGCTCTGCTCTCTTTCGGCAAGTACTGTATATACACTCATCAGCCGCAGCAGCAGATAAAAAGTATACTGGAAGTAGCGTTCCCTTTCGCGTTCGTTTTCCTTTCGTCGCATTGAATAAGGAATACTGGCCAGGAATGAAGCCAGTATTTTGCGGAACTCATCCGGTAGTCCATCCTCTAAGGCAAAGGCCAAGTCTTGAGCTGTGTTGCTGGTATCCTTTTTTGTATTCAGATAATTGGATGCCACCATGTTCAGGAAACCATTTTTTA
>Snoopy_p2__coassemble_5433_pt1 | contig 3532 bp, 1 predicted proteins | sample Snoopy_p2__metabat2_high_PE_011 | metagenome-assembled genome bin Snoopy_p2 | reverse complement strand
ACCGATGCTGTTTTCAGAAACATAACATCCGGTTTTCGGATTTTTCAAAAAAAACGTATATTTACGCAAGCTTGCAACAAGCGATGCAGGCCGTAATAATCTTTGATAAATTTCCTTTTAAAATTGACACTATGGGATGGGATGTTGTTGCAATAGGACTAAAGCATGATTTACCGGTAGACGACCCGCCGGCTACTGCCCAAGCTGTTGCCAGGAGAATGAATACAAACATAAGACTTGTTTACGAAAACAAATTTATTTATGACGAAAAGAGCAACACCGTAACTTATAACATGGATTATGAAGTTATAGAGCTGGGAATGTTTACCGTGAATGAGCATGGTGACTTTCTGCAAATGACCGTTGCAGATTACCAAAAACTACTGTTGGTTAAACAATATGGTGCACACAAGTTGTCGAAATCAACATACCGTAACTTTTTTGGGAATCGAGATACCTTTCTTTCTGAATTATCATCCAGCTCGTTCGAGTTGTATGAAATAGCAAGTAATGACGAAAATGAAACATGCATTCGCATATTCAAAGAGAATGTTGATATTGACATTTTTGTAAGCGAAAGATGGTCTGCATGGGAACACTACTTCCACAACAAACGCGAATACAAACAAATTTTACAGGATTACAGAATGCAGATTTATGAAAAAGCCAGAATCTTTGGTTGCAAAGAAGTAATAATCTGTGCGGATCAAGGTCCGGGAGGCAATATCTACGACAACATGAACCTGCCATCAGACAACCTGATATCCTATATAAAACATTATGAATACTTGAAGGGCTATGGATGGATTACTGATTCTGAGGCTGATGAATGGAAAAATAATGCAAGGCACATTTTGTTCGCGTCAGCTATTCAAGAAAAACCAGACCTGTCTGACAAAGAGTGGGTGGATGTAATTTTTGACGATTTTGCAGATATAGCAACCGGGAGGACAGTGGCTCCCTGAACTTGGTTTTCGACTTATCAGTATACCTCGAAATAGCTGAATCTCATGGAAACAGTCTGCTGCAACGCAATACTCTTTGCAGAATAAAGTCACTTCCAAAATCAAAAGTACGACAGATTGGATAGCCTGGTCATAACTTTCTCTCTGTACTGTCTTTTCATAATCACGAATGGTTGATAATGCTTTTCAAAATAACCACCAAACAGCTTCTAAACGGTTTTAAAATGCTTTTAAACGCTGTTTAAATATTGCCAGGGCAATGACAAGAGTTATGACTACACGGCAGGACCTTTGGCGAGTGTCAGCATTCTGTAACTGGTATGGTTTGTGGTACATTTTTCCGTTGAAACGCTGCTTTTTGTCTTGAATTGCATTTTTCTTTGCATTTTGTTTGCAGATTAAGATAATGTAAGTATATTTGCAATAGAGAAAGAACGAAGGGATACTCACATGTCGGCTCGAAAGAGTGCAGGCTTCGGGTATGACAGCGTTCTTTCTTTTTATACAAATGTCATATTGTATATCAATTCCCCATCTGTCAGTTTACATTTGAATTTAATATTAACGTGAGTTCAACGAAGTATAAGGAACTAAAAATTTGGTATTTAGCGAAATTATCGTAACTTTAAAGTGCTAAAAATCAAAAGTCTACAAACAGCAGAACATCATTACCACCGAAGTGCAGAACCTGTTGAATACCCATTGCACAGCCGAAGAGCTTGCCGAATCTTTAGACCGCATCCTGTTTACCGCCACTGTCAGCTATCTGGATCCGATGAACGGCGGCACCACAGAAGATATCGTGAACGACGTGTATAACATCCGCTTCCTGCTCGAAGCTTTGCGCCGATGCAGTGCGGCTGAATAACTGCACAACAGCCATAATACAGAGTTTCGGAGGTGATTTTCCGAATACTGGAAGGGGATGGTAAATTATACCATCCCTTTTTTTAGGAAACCGAGACGGATGTTTGTTTTTTGTTTTGAATTGCATTTTTCTTTGCATTTTGTTTGCAGATTAGAATAATGTTAGTACATTTGCAATGCGGGGGGAAGTTACATTAAAGTATGCCTTCCGCTCCTTTTTTTTAGAAATCTGCCTCATAAACAATCCTCTTGTTTTGAGTGCAGATTATTTTTTTAAATTTTACGAACTGTCCGTCTGCAAGCTTTTCTAACCCTTTATATCTGGCAATGGCTTTTTGTAAATTCTCCAAATTAAAGTTTCCAAGAGGGAAATCAAGAATTGCAACCTCTGTTTGTCTCTTGTCTGCACAGTGTTCTAATCCTCGTTTTATATTATTTATCGTACCAGTTTCGCGCCCTGCGACTTCGAATAAAAGACCATTCCATCGGCCTTCGGTGCTTTTTGCTGTAATTCCGCGTTCGGCTCCAAATATAACAGCATGACCGGCTGCAACACCTGCATCTCGTACATTCTTTTCGTATTCTCCGCCCCTTTCGTCGAAGTTGTGTAAGATGTGTTTTGCTGTAACACCTCCTGTTTTCTCGTCAAAATAAACATCTTCGTAGTTTGGATCCTTTAGATATTTATAATAAAGCCTTTTATTTAAGTCGTACTTTCTTCGTTTGATTTTATACGATTTGTGTATCTGAGCGCACGCCTTGCACAATTCATTATCCGGAACATCCGCCGCCAGCTCCAAGTTCCCCGGCTTCTTCTTACAGTCAATGCAAGCCTTTCGTGTATAAGCATTATACATCGGAAAGCACGTCATGGTTTTGCCCGGATTGAACAGGAACATCTCACGGTATTTGCCGGCTGTGGCTTTCAGTCCCAAACGCATGGCTTCCGCTTCGTCCGACTGAGTGTATTTGCTTCGGCGCACCTGAACCACGGAACAGCGGCAATTCCAATTATTTGGCGGAAAGTATTCGTCCCAAAACTTACTGTTGATAGGCAGTGTAATGCCGTGCAGGTCACGATGCGTGGGGCGCACACGTTTATCACCGATGGTGCGGTATTGCAACAAATAGCGGTCGCCGTCCTTTTCGAACTTCTTCCATCGTGCCGCCATGGATGCAGAACTTTGCGCCAGGTGGTATTCTGCCTGTAAATATTGGCGGTTGTAGGTTTTGTGCACCCGACGCACTTCTGCCAAAAACTGCTCGAAAGGCTTGATGTTGCCGTCGGCACCCACCAGCGAAGGAAAGGCTTCTTTCAATTCGTGAAACGTCTTGATACCGCTGAACACATAGTTGGATTCCTTGAGCCGCTGCACACTGATTTCGTCCAGGGGCGTTTCTTTGATGGCTGTGTCTACAGCGTGATCCAAAACGGCAGCGTGTGTTCGGATGAACTGTTGCACCTGTTCCGTCTTCAGATCTTCGGGTTTCAAGTCCTTTTGTCGCCACAGCCACGCCATGAGCAGTGGAAAGGCAGAAGCCAACTCTGTTTCCAGCCGGGTTCTTTCTTCGTCCTTTTCTTCGTTGTCGTTCGGTTTGCTGTCGCTCTCACCGGCAAGCTGCATGGTTGCGGCATATCTCTGATGCAGCCCCTTATAGTCTTCGGGGCTTAATCGAAAAAATCCGTTTCCTGTGGCAAT
>Snoopy_p2__coassemble_3605_pt1 | contig 5458 bp, 6 predicted proteins | sample Snoopy_p2__metabat2_high_PE_011 | metagenome-assembled genome bin Snoopy_p2 | reverse complement strand
TCTGCGCACGAAGAATGCCCACAGATATCATGTTGGACATCTTTGTGGACTGCTTGGCGTAACGAAGCAGGCTTATTACAAATACGATGAGAAGAAAGTCTTAAGCAGGATTGTGAATGAAGAGTTCGTCATTCAATTTGTTTCAGGTGCAAGAGAACATGACCCCTGTCTTGGCGGGAAGAAACTATGGCATATGTATCGTAAACATTTTGAAGGGAATAGCCCTGTCGGCCGAGACCGTTTTGAGTATATTCTCGACAAGCATAATCTCAAGGTACGCAAGAAAAAGCGTAAACCGAGGACTACGGATTCACGTCACGGACTTCCTACCTATCCCAATCAGGCAAAGTCGTATATACCGACTCAAGCTAACAGGCTTTGGGTAAGTGATATAACTTATATACCCATACATGTCAATGAAAGCAAGCATATATTCTGCTATCTGTCATTGATACTGTGTTCAGTTCAAGACAGATCTTGTGGGCGTCCTATCTGTTGCTGATGTTTTGCTACGATGATGTGCTCCTGGGAGAAAATCATCCCGTGACATTGCTGGTTGGTCTGAGCTGCCTGATTGGTTCTTTCTTTGTCTTTGCCAAGCAGCTGCATATTCCGGTTTGGGTAGCCAATATACAGATGGCCATTCCGGCTGTCATCCTGTTTTGGACTCCTATAGAGATACTGGGAAGGATGAATCTTTTTAAGGAAATCTGGACTGCTCCGTTGGAGCACAAGACCGAGATGCTTCTCATATTTTCTGTTTTTACAGCCTTGGCCGTCTATCTTTTTAGACGTTCCAAGAAATAGACTTGCGAAAAAATAGACGAGCCGTATCGATACCCTAATTGCTTCGATACGGCTCGTTTCTATAAATGGAACGGAACCTTTTTTATTCAGGTAAATTGAGTTCAGATGCTATACAGCCATGTCTTTGCTTCCTTTGATGTTTTCTTCTCTTCCGGCGAGCATCGCATTACCGAATGTAATGACCCCTACACGGCCGATGTACATCAGAATAATCAGAACCGCCTTGCTTCCCAAGGTGATGTCCGAGAGGATACCGGATGTCAATCCGGCAGTGGCCAAGGCGGAAACGGCTTCAAAGGATATTTTCAGAAAATCCGCGCTGTCCGGCTCAAACAATCCTATCAGATAAATACCTACAAACAGGATGAAGGTATAAAACAAAACGGTAGTCAGAGCCGAGGCAATACGGTAATGCGGTATGATATTTCCCCGCAGAGAAACCTCTTTCCGCATTCCCAGGGCGTTTTTTGTATAGGCATACAAGGCTGAAATTGTAGTGGATTTCAGACCGCCGCCGGTGCCGGACGGAGAAGCTCCGATATACATGGTGATTGTCAGGATCAGCAGTGAAATGGGTACCATCTGACTGACATCAACAGTATTGTATCCTACTGTGGTCATGGCTGAAATGGATTGGAAAAGTGCAGCCATCCACCTGTCTCCTACAGGCATGGACTGAAAGGAATCTTCACAAAAAAACAGGTGTACGGTTCCCCACAAAGCCAGCATTCCTGTGATGGTTACAATGACCTTGGATGTAAAGGATATTCTGTAGTCTTTCCGGGTCATCCATCTGCTTATGTCCGTCATCATGATAAAACCCATGGCTCCGGCTATACTTAATACCATGATGACCACATTTACATATACGTCCGACTGAAACTGCATCAGGTTATCCGTATAGATACTGAATCCGGCTGTACAGAAAGCTGATACAGAGTGAAACAAAGCCGACCATACAGGTTGTGACACCTCCGTTGCAAGAAAATAGGGACACAGTAACGCAAATCCGGCCAACTCGAAAAGGAAGGTGTATCTTACAATGTTCTTCAGCATGATTTCTGAATCTAGTGTGTCTGGAAAAGAAAATTGAGTCTGAAACAACCTGGCCTTGGCTGTCCCGAACCGTCCAGTCAGCTTGAGCATGATGAATGAAGAAAGGGTCATATACCCCAATCCTCCCATTTGTATCAGGGCTAAAATCACTAATTGCCCGAAAAAGGTATATTGTGTGGCAACGTCAACTGTAGTCAGTCCAGTAGTGGAAACAGCACTGACCACCGTAAACAGGTGGTCAATGAAGGGTATGTCTCCTTTCGTGGAGATCGGCATCAGAAGAAGCAGAGTTCCTAATAATGAGTAGCCTGCATATACGGCCATAATCTGTCTCTGTGGCAAGTCTGATTTCACTCCGAAACAAATCAGCTGCTCCAGAGAGGTTTTTATCAGTCTGCGTTTGGCGTTTTTCCAAAGACGGACATGCCATTTGTTCGATTGATTTTCCATGAGTTATTTCTCTTTTTTAATTGCATCCGGGTCTTTTCCTTAGCCAAAGCCTGCATATCTACAGCAACATCATCTTCATCCACGATTTCAACACCGATCATTGTTTCAATAATGTCTTCCATCGAAACGACTCCTCGCAGGCTTCCATATTCATCAATAATAATAGATATGTGTTCACGCGTTTCCAGCATCTTCTCCCAAATCTGATAGACTGACTCTTCTTAGCAGAACAACAGAACCGGTCTGGTCAGATTGGCAAGCTTAGTGTCGAACTTGTCATCAGACAAGGCCTTGAGAACTGCATCTCTCAGAACATATCCGGTGATGTGTTCCTTTTCATTCTCATATACAGGAATACGCGAAAAGTTCCATTCCTGCTGGCGGTAAAACTCCTGGACAGTCATTTTTTGGTCGGCAGTTTCCACCACGACAGACGGAGTCATGATTTCTCTGGCTTTTACTCTATACAGATGGATGCAACTTTTGATGATCTTGCTTTCAGACTCTTGAAAGATACCTTCCGTTGTACCTACATCTACCATGGCGGAAACTTCTTCACGACTCATGGTTGCTTGCTGGTTCTTTGGAGTAAAAACTTTGGTAATCAGTTCCGAAAGTAAAACCAGCGGATAGGTTATGAATATAAGTATTCGGATAATTCTTGTAGAAGGCATGGCCAATGATCGCCAATAAGACGCACCGATGGTCTTCGGTATGATTTCCGAAAGTACCAGAATAAGCAGTGTAAGAATAGCAGATATAATACCGAAATATTCTTCACCGAAAAGCTTGATTGATTCAGCTCCTACACCGGCAGACCCGATGGTGTGAGCCACAGTGTTGAGGGAAAGAATAGCCCCTACCGGACGATCAACATTATTTTTATAATGTTTCATCAATGCGGCAGTCTTGTTGCCTTGACTTTCCTTCATTGTGATGAAAGACATAGGGGTAGACAGGAGAACTGCTTCCAATACGGAGCATAAAAAGGAAAGTGCTAAAGCACCTAAAAAATATAATATGATTAATCCCATTTATATTGAAATATTCGTTAATAATAAGTTATCTATCTTTTGAGATAAGGCACTTATTAAATTCGAAGATTTCTGAAACAGAGGTAATAGGGTACATTACCTACCGACGTTACAACAGACGGATAACTGTATTGATTTATATTTGAATGAAAGGTGTGAAAATTATAGGGTTGTCCTATCCATGAGAATGTTCTTCCATGACCTTTTCCCCACCTGTTGGAAGTACGAAAATATTGATATCTCCCTTTTACAAGACAATCCTTATAAAAAGTTTTGTCTGAATCTTTTATGAGATTTAAACTTGAAGATACAGTGTGCCCTATAGATGTCACATTCTCTCTTGTTTCAAGTATTTCTGTGATATCTTTGTCGTGTGTCTGTAGGACTGCCAATAGCACAACAATGAATATTGTAAGAAGATGCTGTATCATGCTTTTCCGCAAAAATAGATAATTTTTCTTAGAACAATATTCTTCTTGATGAATATTATAATTCTTTAGCGAACTATCGCTACGGTAAATCTGTGAGTAGGATTTTCTACTTCTAGTTCAGCTGACAGAACCGGAGTATGTCAATAAGGCCGTTCCTTGTTTTGATATACGTATCATGGAACGCTTTTTCGAATGGATGGGACTGGTAGAAAAGAAAAAAGTTCTTTTGCATACTTTGTACAAGGTCTCTCCCCTTTTCAGAAAACTGATTGGTGTCAACCACCCGGAAACAAGGATTGTCATTTCGATTAAAAATAACGGTTCTTCAGAAGTCAACAGACTTTAGGTTTAACGTAAAAATAGCCAACCTTTTTTAGGCTAAGACAACTCCAGTAATCTTGCTACTATGGGTATGGGTAAGCCTATCCATATAAAACAACATGAAACTCGTTTCTGGCAATGTATTTTACCTGATGTGGTACATCTTGTAAAGGCAAACTTTGATTTACAGATATCTAAGAAATGGAAGGCTTTTCAGTCAATCTGAATCAGAAATACGCGTTATAAAAAAGAAAAATCCGTAATACAGTCTGGAATATCTAGTCGTATTACGGATTTTTCTTTTCGTCTTTGATATTTCTATTTGTTCTGCAAGAGGTATTGCAGTTCAGGGTCGGACTGTATGTGCTGCAACTCGTCAGCGACAATCTGCCGAACCTCGGCACGGATACGGTTGTAGTTTTCCTAGTTCATCTCTTTCATGCGGTCGTTGCCGTCGGCATCTGTAAAGTCCGTGATGACGGATATAGACCGGTAAGCCTGTTCCTCACGCTTCACTTTCTCGGCATCGACCACAATTGGATGATAAACGGTTTAATCTGACGTAGTGACGACATAAAGCCATTAAATCCGTAAATCAGTGCGTCAGTCTATCTGTAATTAACGTGAGTTCAACAAAATATAAGAGACTGAAAATTTGGTGATTAGCGAACATTATTATAACTTTAAAGTGTTAAAAATCAAAAGTTTACAAACAACAATCGCTATGATCACCGAGGATAAAGTTACTGAAAATATCTGTATTGCTGATGACTTCTGCAAAGTTTTTGATGCCCAAATGGAAAAATATACCATAAAAAGTAACCTCAAACGCAGGTATCATCGTGAATCCACCATGTCAAAGGCAGAAATAATGGTTATCGTTATACTTTTCCACAGTTCAGGCTTTCGTTGCCTGAAGCATTTCTATAAGGAATATGTATGTGTGCTTCTTCGACATTTATTTCCAAATGTAGTGTCGTACAATCGTTTTGTTGAACTTCAGAAGACCATTGCTATTCCACTTGCAATCTTTATAAAGAAGGTGCTTTTGGGAAAATGTACCGGCATAAGTTTCGTAGACAGCGCGCCTCTTCGTGTATGTAGAAATCAAAGAATCCATATTCACAAGACATTTAAAGGTATCGCACAAAGAGGAAAATATTCTATGGGATGGTTCTTTGGCTTTAAGCTCCACCTTAAATGTAACTAAAAGGGAGACTTGCATATCATACTGAAACACTGGGCCAAATGGAACGAACAGCAAAAGGCCAGGGCTGCCATTCTCTTTGATAAATTCCCAAAGTTTCTGGAAGGATACAGCCTTAGCATGAAACTGACAGACATCTTCAACAAGAAGTC
>Snoopy_p2__coassemble_3092_pt1 | contig 6368 bp, 3 predicted proteins | sample Snoopy_p2__metabat2_high_PE_011 | metagenome-assembled genome bin Snoopy_p2 | reverse complement strand
ACCACAACTACTGAGAGCGAAGAAAGCAAGAAGTCAGAACCGGTAGAACCAACTACCGAAGAGAGTACTCAGTATGCTTTGGCCTTGTTGGATGACGACACTACAGAGAAGTCGGATACCACAACTACAGATAAAGAAGATTCTGAAAAAACTGTGCCTGTAGAAAAGACACAAGAGGTTGAAATTGCGTAATAGTTAAAGGTTGTTGATAAGTAAAAAGAGTAAATTGTTTTTTTAGTCTAGTTTTACCTAGATAGAGGATAATATGGTATGAAATTATTTAGTATTCGTTAGGTATGTTTTGAGATTCTATTCTATATTAAAAATCCTCATGAAAGACCTGTCCTGTGAAGGACGGGTCTTTCGCTTTTATGTAGTCACCTTTCTTTCATCTGGCGTATAATGTAGAACGATTGTGGAAATAATCTACAGTTGTTCCACATCAATTCTACATATTCTACGGGATGTTTTATAGCCTTATTAAAGGTGTTGATTGTTATCTTGCTGATAATTAGGTTTATATATATGGTTCTATTTTTTGGCACGTATCTTGTATTCTATATAATAGAAAGTAAAAGCAATCATAGTTAGTAAATTAGATTAAGTGTAAAGTGGAAGCTTAGCGTAGCACACAAAAAGTATTTCTTTCGTGAGAAAGGGGTATTCAATGAACATCCAAAGGTTAGTTTTGTTTTGGAAATTTGGGTTTATCAAAGGATGTTTGTTGGACTGGCTGTCTTTTTGTATTAGAAAAGACAGCCAGTCTTTTTTATTTGGAATGTGTTTGCCTTTCATGCTGAAACAGCACGAACCACTTCTTTCACATCAGCCTAAATTGGAACCCGTTCCCAAACTAATCAAAGATACCATCTATCTTACCAAAACTGATACGCAAAAGATTATCCAGTGCGACACGGTTTTTCGGACAAGATGGATTGAGCGGCCTCTAAAAGACGAAGCTCATGAGCAGGATGGTTTTCATGAACAAGAATGCACGTCCGTGCAGTGTGACGGTATAAACTATGCGTTGCTGGTTTCTAATTAACTGGCGCCTATACAATATAAAAGCCAATATTCCTAAAACTATCGTGCCAAATTGGCCTGCACTTTTAGGAGTATTGGCTTATCCTGTTTTATTGATTCATTAGAGCAACAAAAAAAGCCGATCACTAAGATCGGCTTTGATATTGTTATTTTTCAAAAGTTACAGTTGCATTTCCTATATTATTGCCATCTGCGAATATTGCCACTCGATAAGTTCCGGCGCTAAGGAATTCATTGACATCCCAAAACATGGTTACGTGTTGTTCTTCACCGGTATATTCAATGTCGCGTTTCATGGAATACTCCAGGCTCTTATTTTCAAACTGGAATGTATTTCCTAATGTAAGTGCTTCATTGGTTGGTTTCAGGATTCTCACATAGATACTTTTCATACCTGTAGACGCTGTGATGTTTTTTGCGATGGTAAAGTTAACGACCAATTGTTTTGCATCTTTGATTTTGCGTGCATTTTTGCCTCTTTTGTTTTTGGCAGTCATAGAGATGGCCGTAGCGTCCAACTGAGAAGCGATGGCAACTTTGTCGCTTAGTGAAGCTTTTTCGCTTTGTAAGCTCGAAATATGCGTTTGTGCTTGTGAGTATTGTGCTTTGATTTGCTGGTTTTCTGTTGTCAGAGCCTGGTTAAGTCTGTTAAGCGAATCTATTTCATAAATATATCCTCTCATGATGGCTCTAACTGTGGCCAATTCTTTTTTCAGTCTGCTGATTTCTGCAGCATCGGTAGATTTGACTCTTTTCAGTTCTGCCAGCAGTTCTTCTGTTCTTTGTTGTTCCTTGTCGAGTTGTGCAATGAGCGAATCATTGTTGATTTGCGTTTTCATCTCGTTATACTGTTTGGCAAACTGGGCATATTCATTTTCCATTTCTCGTTTGTCCATTTCAGCGAGTTGCACCATTTCCTTGTGTTCTGCGTTCTTTTCTTGCAAGGTATAGACCAAAAAGCCCAAGACACCGCCCAAGACAGCGACGATTACGCTTGCAATAATAATGATTTTTTTCTTGTCCATAATCCTATATCAATTTTTGTTTGTCCTGATACTATAGTTCACAAAGCCACAAAGATAATTCTTTTCTATAAGAACAAGGACAAATCCTGATTGTTTTTATTAAAAAATGCCTTATACTATTTCGCATTCTTTTTAAAAAACGTACCTTTGAGGCTTAGTATATTATTATATCGTTGTTAGAAACATACATTAATAAAAAATATATTATGACGAAACTGATCGGAAAATTATCACAGGGCAAGGCAGCCTTGTTGGCTTTGGGTGTTCCGGCCGGTATGGTTCCTGTTATGGCACAAGCCGCAGGTCCTGCTGTAATGGCTCAGGAAGTAGCTCAGCAGTCTTTGAGTATTGTAGGCGCTCGTACAATCAACCCTACAACTTTCGAGGTACATTTTTCTAATGGTAAGCACATGACATTGGATTTCTATGGAGAAAACATATTCCGTATTTTTCAAGATAATCAAGGTGGTATTGTGCGTAATCCAAAGGCAACTCCCGAAGCGCAAATCTTGGTAGACAATCCACGTAAGAAAGTGGCAGATGCAAAGTTGGTATATCAAAATGGAGTTTATACCATTACTACCAAGGATGTGAAGTTTGAGATTGATGAAAAAACCACATTCTTTAAGGTGACTAGCCTGAAAACGGGTAAAACCGTGGCTGAAACAGCTGCTCCGATTCAGTTCGAGAAAGGACGTGTTACGGTAACCTTGAAAGAGCAACCTAAAGAATATTTCTACGGAGGTGGTGTGCAAAACGGCCGTTTCTCACACAAAGGTCAGGAGATAGAAATTGTAAACACTAATAACTGGACTGATGGCGGTGTGGCTTCGCCAACCCCATTTTATTGGTCAACCGAGGGATATGGTATTCTATGGCATACCTTTAAGCCAGGAAAATACGACTTTGGCAGTATGGAAAAAGGCAAAGTCGTATTGCAGCATGAAGAAGATTATCTGGATATGTTCTTGATGGTGGATGATTCACCGGTGGCTTTGTTGAATGATTTTTATCAGTTGACCGGTAATCCGGTATTGTTGCCTAAGTTTGGTTTCTATGAAGGCCATTTGAACGCATATAACCGCGACTACTGGAAAGAAGATCCAAAGGGAGTTCTCTTTGAGGATGGAAAGAAATATAAAGAGAGTCAGACAGACAATGGCGGTATAAAAGAGTCCTTGAACGGGGAAAAGAATAATTATCAGTTCTCAGCCCGTGCCGTGATAGACCGCTATGCAGCTCATGATATGCCTTTGGGCTGGGTATTGCCAAATGATGGTTATGGAGCAGGTTACGGACAGACAGAAACCTTGGACGGAAATATCAAGAATCTTACCGAGTTTGGAGATTATGCCCGTAAGCATGGTGTTGAAATCGGTTTGTGGACTCAGTCGGATTTGCACCCCAAAGAGGGTATCAGTGCATTGTTGCAGCGCGACATTGTCAAGGAAGTGCGTGATGCTGGTGTTCGTGTTCTGAAAACCGATGTGGCATGGGTTGGAGCCGGTTATTCGTTTGGTTTGAATGGCGTGGCTGATGTGGGTCATATTATGCCATACTATGGTAACAATGCCCGTCCGTTTATCATTTCATTAGATGGCTGGGCTGGTACACAGCGTTATGCAGGAATATGGAGTGGAGACCAGACAGGTGGTGAGTGGGAATACATTCGTTTCCATATTCCTACCTATATTGGCTCCGGCTTGTCGGGTCAGCCGAACATCTGTTCTGATATGGACGGTATTTTTGGCGGAAAGAATGTGCCGGTAAATATCCGCGATTTCCAATGGAAAACTTTTACTACCATGCAGTTGAACATGGACGGATGGGGATCCAATCCGAAATATCCACACGTATTGGGTGAGCCGGCTGCATCCATCAACCGCTGGTATTTAAAGATGAAATCGGAATTCATGCCTTATACATATAGCATAGCAGAAGAAGCAATTGACGGCAAGCCGCTCAACCGAGCTATGTTCTTGGATTATCCGAATGACTATACCTTGGGAACAGCTACTCGTTATCAGTTCCTGTATGGTCCATCTCTATTGGTAGCTCCTGTTTATCAAAACACAGCGGCCGACGAGAAAGGCAATGATGTGCGTCATGGAATCTATTTGCCGGAAGGAAAGTGGGTTGATTACTTCACCGGTGATGTTTACGAAGGCAATGTGATTCTGAATAGTTTCGATGCGCCAATCTGGAAATTGCCGGTATTTGTCAAGATGGGTGCCATTATTCCGATGACGGCTCCGAACAACAATCCGAACCAGGTAGACAAGCATTTGCGCATTTACGATTTGTATCCATATGGAACCACTTCATTCACCGAATATGATGATGATGGTTTGACAGAACAGTATAAGTTTGGTAAGAGTGCTACAACCAAGATTGTTTCTCAAGAATCGAATGGCAAGGTGCTTGTAACCGTAGAGCCTACTCAGGGAAGCTTCGACGGAATGGAGAAAAACAAAGCAACTTTGTTCCGTGTTAACGTAACAGCTCAACCTAAGAAAGTGTCTGCTAAGATAGGAAAGAAGAGTGTTAAGCTGACTCAAGTATCCTCTTTGGATGAATTAAACAAGGGTACAAATGTATATTTCTACGAGGCAGAGCCGAATATGAACCAGTTTGCTACGGCAGGTTCTGAGTTTGCTGCTCAAAAGATAGTCAAGAATCCTGTTTTGCATGTCAAAGTAGCAGAAACTGATGTAACGGCCCAAGCCGTATCGCTTGAGCTGAAAGGATATGTCTTTGACAAGGCTAATGACTTGGCTACTCAGACCGGTGCTTTGAATGCTCCGAAAGCTCAGGTAACCGAAGACAATACTCAGGCTTATACCTTGACTCCAAGCTGGGAGAAAGTATCCAATGCCGACTACTATGAAATTGAGTTCAACGGAATGTTGTATTCAACCATTAAAGACACTCAGCTTCTGTTCGAGGATTTGGTGCCCGAAACAAGCTATACCTTTAAGGTTCGTGCTGTGAATAAAGACGGAAAGTCAGAGTGGTCAACCATTCAGGCTACCACCAAGTCAAATCCATTGGAATTTGCCATTCACGGAATTACAGCCGAAACAACCTGTGAGAATCAGGGTGGACAGGGTGTAAACAAACTGTTCGACTTTGATGAAAATGCAGGATGGCACACCAAGTGGGGTAAGGGAGAAGCAGTTCCGTTTGATATGCTAATCGACTTGAACAGCATTAATCAGTTAGACAAGTTCCAATACATTTCACGTCCGGATGGCGGAAACGGATGTATTCAGGAAGGAGTTGTGTCTTACAGTATGGATAAGGTTAATTGGACAGAAGCAGGAAAAATACAGTGGAAAGCTGGTGGTACTCATGTATTTGAGTTTGCAGCCAAACCTACTGCACGCTACATCAAGCTGTCTGTATCGAAAGCCGTAGGTAACTTCGGTTCTGGTTTGGAGATGTACGTATTCCGCGTTCCTAATACTGAGAGTCTTCTTCCTGGAGATATCAACCGCGACAATAAGGTTGATGAAAACGACTTGACCTCTTATATGAATTATACCGGTTTGCGTAAGGGAGATGGTGACTTCGATTACGTTAGCATCGGCGATTTGAACCGCAATAACCTGATTGACGCCTTCGATATATCTGCCGTAGGAATCAAATTAGAAACCGGTGTGAGCAGCCGTCAAGTAGAGCCTTTGGCAGGAAAAGTCACTGTAGCTCCTGTCAAGAAGACTTATAATGCGGGCGAAGAAGTTCAGTTTGTAGTAAGCGGAAGCGGTCTGAAGTCAGTCAATGCTTTAAGTTTTGCTTTGCCTTACGACACAGATGAGCTCGAATACATAGGTGTAGATGCCAAGGGAATGAAAGAGATGAAGAACCTTACTTACGACCGTTTGCATACAAATCGTCAGAAAGCTCTTTATCCAACCTTCGTCAATGTGGGTGAAAAGCCTTATTTGGAAGATGGTGAACTGATGGTTATCAAGTTCAAGGCAAAGAAGAAAATCACCGTCAAAATGAGTGCAATTGATGGCATGATTGTAGATAAATATATGAACAGTTTGAAATTCTAAGCTACTGCTTGGAAAGAATAATTAAGGCGGGTGTGTCGTTATGCTAAGCGACACACCCGCCTTTTTGTATTCTGATACATTTCTTCTGTGAAATTCCTTTTTGCACAGCATCTAAACAGCCTTTAAACGGCATCTAAACAACGTTTAAACAGCATCTAAACAGGGTTTGAATAGATGAACATGTTGTCTTTTCCTGATTTTGGTTGACTGTTATAATGTCATTACCACTGATTATAGT
>Snoopy_p2__coassemble_1934_pt1 | contig 9940 bp, 6 predicted proteins | sample Snoopy_p2__metabat2_high_PE_011 | metagenome-assembled genome bin Snoopy_p2 | reverse complement strand
CGGAATCACTAAGCCCAAAAAATGTTGGTATTTTGCCTTCTTTTTTGGGCTTTTATTTTCCGAATATCAATTCACAACTTACTGATATTAAGATGGTTCTGTAGCTCAACTGGATAGAGCAACGCCCTTCTAAGGCGTCGGTTATGCGTTCGAGTCGCATCAGAATCACTTGATAATATTCAGATATTCAGTCTATTATATTTTAATCGATTATTTATTCACCTTTTAAAAAAAACAGGAATGTGTGAGTACACGCTTCATCCTGTGCGTATTAATGAGGAAATGCAATACCACATATCCTTGATGGTATTGCAGGTATTGCATTTTGCGGAAAAAAATGATGGATATGAAGGCATTTAACATCGATTATGTATTTGATAGAAAAAATAATAGTAAAAGCAAGGGGCTTGGTGCAGTTGAGATTCGCATAACATTCAGCAGAACATCTCGTATATTGATAGCTACTGGTGTTAAGGTTAGCCCGGAACAATGGGACGAAGAAACGTCAATGGTAATAGGCAACGGAGCGAAACGCATGAATCGCGAGCTGTACGATCAGGAACAAGGCTTCCGGGAATTGCTGGCAGACATGGAGCGCTCCGGGGAGCCAATGACAGCAGAGACATTCAGACGGTTCAGAGATCAACGCAACAAGATGCACAACCAGCTGTTTTATGATTTCGCGATGGACGCAATGGCCGAAAGAAATATAACCGATAGCACACGCGTTACCCACATGTGTGCTATCGAGGCACTGAAAAAATCTGGATGTGTTCGTATGGTGAGTGACTTGACGGCGGATAATATCGCCAGATTTGACCGGTGGCTGCGCGAGCGAAATCCACACATGATGCAGACAACACTCCATAACTATCACAAGCGAATCAAGGTGTATGCTAATGAAGCGGTAAGAAGAGGGCTTCTTAACATGTCGCCTTATGAGCGATTCAAAGACCAGCGCGGAAGACCGCGAGACCGTGTATTCCTGACGGATGAAGAACTTACACGTATACGCAAGCTAAAAATATACGACAAGCCTACAGGAAGGGCACGTGATGTGTTTGTGTTCTGCTGCTACACCGGCTTGGCTTATGCGGATGTGAATTACCTGGCGTCGGATATGGTGATCGACAGGAATGGTCATCTGTTTATTTCGGCCGAAAGGCACAAGACAGGAACCCGCTACTATACACCCATGCTGCCTCCGGCGCAACGTGTATGGAAAAAATACAAAGGGAAGCTGCCCGTATACAGCCAGCAATCTTACAATAGGCTGCTCAAGATCCTCGGTCATATGGCCGGGATTAACAAGCCCATGTCGAGCCACATCGCCAGACATACATTCGCAACGACAGTGGTGCTTGCCAATGATATACCGATCGAAACACTGTCGAAGATGTTGGGTCATCGGGATATCAGGGTGACGCAAGTATATGCAAGGGTTCTTGACCAGACAATCAACAGACATAGCGATAAGCTTTTCCAGATTTATGATGCTTAACATTCAGAGAGAGATTAAAGGGTCGCGCCTTTTTTCTCTCTCTCTTTTATATATTTTCTCTCTCTCTTTTTTTTAAACTACTTATACCAATTAAGCCAGTTATAATTATAATAATATATTCTTCTATGCGCGCGACGCGTAATTATTATATCGCGCGCGTGTGAGGAGTTATTGTATACATTAATTGAAAGTTTTTTACAGTACGTTTAAGTTGTTGGTTGACAGCTTTTTACAATGTGTTTATGTATACAATAACTATTTATGTATACAATAATTACAGAAATGTTTACATATTGCGTTAAGTAATTGATAATCAGTTTATAGTGTTTTGGGGCGAGGAGTTTCTGTATACATTAATAAGGGGGTTATTGTATACATTAATGGGTTTATGTGTACAATAACTATTTATGTATACAATAATTACAGAAATGTTTACATATTGCATTAAGTGATTGAATATCAATAAGAAGCAGTTTGTGACACTGCTTGATTTATGATTGATTGTTTACAAATAGAGTTTATGTATACAATAACTAAGTTTCTGTGTACATAAACTATTTTTTATATTTATGATTGTTTTCTTAACGTGATTGCATCATACATAAAAAGGTAGCCATCCGTGTGGATAACTACCCTTAAATCAATATCCATGAATTACCTTGCGCAAGTATTCCGAAGCAAGAACGTCTTTCATTTGTCCTTCCTGTATCATGTCGTAAGATACGAATGTGCGGAACAGAACGGCATTATCCGATTCATCGCAATGACCCAGTGCCATTCATTTATAAACAATTTCAAAAGTCTTTATACCTTATTATATATAAGGGCTAATCCTTATGTGTTATCTGTTGATTGACAACCTGGGCTATAATGTTTATGTTTTCGCCTTTCTCTTCCTGTGTCTTGTCGCCGAATGCCTTATAGATGTCGGCTACTGTCTTAAGGATCTGCGTTGTCTCTAAGATGGTGGCCTCCGGGAGGAGATCTTCAAGATGTCGCAGTGCCTTGCCTGTTATGTTGTCTATCGAGGCGAAATGCTTATCGATGAGGCTAATCTTTTTTTTGATTATTTTTTCTTCAGCTTTCGCTTGGTAGAGTTTTACTTCGCCTCCGGCCTCCAGGAGCTGCGGGTAGCGCTGTACCCATTGGCGTATGGTATTAACAGGTATGCCTACTTCCTTGGACGTCTTCTTGTAGTCGTAGTCGTTTTCACGGAGGATTAACAGCGCCTCGGCGCGCTCTTGTTCGGTGCTTCTTTTTTTCATTTTTATTATTGTTTATTTGCGCTAAGTTACAGATAATTAATGTAATTCGCACTGAGCAAAACATAGAAAGAAAGAAAATGTCAAAATGACATATGTTATGTATAATAGATGTTGTTACTTTGACAAGTAACATTTTTTTAAAAAATCTATAGGTTATGTGGGGTGCAATAGCAGGCGCAGCGATAGGGCTCGGCAGTAGTATAGCCGGAGCTATCAGAGCGCGAAAGGAAGCAAATAGACAGCGCGAAGAGTTGAAGAAACAGCAAGATGCTGAAAATGAGTGGTATGCGCGTAATTATTACCAGAATTACCTGGACAGTGCAGAGGCACAAAGCGCCATCAAGAGAGTTAACGACACAATCAACAGACGTAACGAGCAGAATGCCGCTGCAGCTAAGATTAATGGCTCAACGCCGGAAGCTGTAATGGCGGCACAAGAGGCCAACAATGAGTTGTTGAGTGATACAATCTCTGGATTGGCGCAACATGGGATGGAGCGCCGAAACCAGATAGACATGGCACACATGCAGAACCAGCAACAGCTGTCCGCTCAGGCGCAGAATATGGCTGCTGCCGGGCAACAGGGTGGTAGCACATTGGTCAGCAGCGGTGCTGGGTTGATAGGTTCCGCACTGTCGTTGTTGGATGGAGGCGGCAAGAGCGCCTCTACTACAGCTACTACGACAGCAGTAGCAAAAAAGGAGGTGTGACGTATGGGGCGATATGATTATTTAACTGCGGCTCGTGACCAGCGAGTGCAGAAGAAAGAACCGGAATACAAGTTGGATTATCGTGGCAATCCGGATTATAACAACTTCGGTGCGCTTGATTGGACGAAATTTAAAAATGCAAATCCGGTGCGCCTTGAAGCTCCTGACTTGACCGAGGCAAAGCCTTTCGGATATGGGGCATATAAGGCGAAGTCCTTTGCTGACTATGAGCCGGTTCCGCAAAACTACATTGACACAAGTAAGGAGGCTGCGGATGGCGATTATATGGCAATTTTCAAAAAGTATGTGCCGGAACCGGATCACGAGCAAGAAGTTCAGCGGGCGAAGCGGCAGAGATGGGCAGCCTTTGCGCAAGATCTGGCTGATGTGGTTGGCAAGACGGCCATGGTGGCCGGAAAAAATGGTGCATGGATGATCCAGCCGACGCAGTTCCGCACACCGCAGGCTGCCGAATACTACAACAAAATGTTGGCAATGCGTGATGCGGCACACCGTGACTACCAAGGCAAGCTTGCATCAATGGCTATTAAAGACCTGGAGGCGAAAAAAGCGGCCGAAGCTCTACGCACCAAGCAAGCCATTGAGGCAGCTAAGGATGCTGATGCAAGTAAGCTTAAGTGGTATAAGGCAGCTAATGAGGTGCAGCACTGGAATAGGCAAGATGCTGTTGCTAACGGGCGATTAGGCGTTGCTAAGGGGCAGTTGGGTGTGGCACAGCATAACGCTCGTACCAACAGATTGAACGCAGTAACGAAACAGGGAGAGCTAGCTGAGCGTACACGGCATAATAAGGAAGTCGAAGCTATGCGCGCCAACGGAACCTGGAGCAAGTCAAGCGGCAACGGAAGCACTGAGCTGGCACTGCGCAATAGGGCAGGTGAGGTGCAATGGGTTAATATCCCCAAGAGCCGTACGGGGGCTGTGATTGGCACACTGACGGGTGTAATCAAGCGCAAGATAGCCGAGGAGACTAATGTAGCAAGACAGACAGAGATGACCGACGAATTCGATAAAATTATGACTAACTTGTCCGAGGCGGACACATCATCTAAGCTACGCGCTATTGTGGAGCGTTTTGGCTCGGAGTATCCTGGGTTATATGAGGAGGTGTACGGATTAATGGCTGGCGGTTCCGGTAGAGATTCCGGTGGTGGTTCTGATGATGATGATGATTTGGGGTTGGAGGATGAGTAATAATAAGATGTAATATGGGAGACAATAATAATAAGGTAGCTGTGATGAGCGACGGGGTTAAGACGCTCGACGGTATGACGGGTAATACTCGTTATGTTATCTATGACGGCAAGGGGAAAAAAATGAGTGCACCTAAGGATAAGGTGGACAGTAAGGGCTTTGCTGCTTATGCGGCCAAGCTCCCCGGTGGTACAGTGGAGCTTGTCAAGGGTAACGACGTGTTTAATGTGCCATTGGATGAGGCTGAGGCTGCCATTGCGGACGGCATGCGTCCGTTTACTTTTTTCAAGGCTGGCAAAAATCAGCCGAAAAAAAAGGACTGGAACGCCTATAAGACAAGAACAGTGGATGCCGGTATCAGTAAGATCCAGGAAGAGGGGCAGCCTGCGGGCTACGATCCTAACAATAAGTGGTTTGTTCCAGACTGGAACAAACCACAAGACATGACAATGTGGGCAGAGCCAACATGGATGCAGCAGGCAGAAGATGACGGGTATACACGTAACGCAGCGGATGACCGCAAGATGGCTGCATTGGGTAATGCTATTAATACCACGAGTCAGGCGGTTGCCGACACGTATAATGTTACGATGGATGATGGCAGTAAGATGCCTGACTTGTCGGGTAAGCCATCCTTGGATATTAAGCGATATGACCTGGGGAGCGCTGCTCCTGATATTATCGATGACACGGCTAAGAAGATAGCTGCAGACAGAAGTTATGATGCGGTGATGGGGCGCACTAATTACGACATACATAGACGTATTAAGAGCGGATACGAGAAGTCGATGCGCGCAGACGAGGCGAAAAAGAAAAAAGAGAATCAAATATTTTCTGTACTGGGCGGTATGCGCAATCCGATGACTGGTGCCATTAATGGCGGTACAGATAGAAACAAGTCTGCCGAGACTAAGATGTATGAGGCGGCATCACTGTTTATGGATCGCGCCGAAAAGATGCAAAGCGCTGCGGCTGACAATGCAGGGTTCTGGCGTGGCGCCAAGGATAAGGCAACCGATATAAATACATGGACAGGTGGTGTGGCTGACTTGAATCAGATGGCTGCATTGGCAACGGCTCTCAATAAGGCAGACAAGGGGGGGAAGCTTAACACCGCCGAACAGACGTTGCTTGATGCCGCTGCTTATTACACACAAGCTGCCATGGATGCAGACGATAAGCTAAGCACGTGGTACAATGTAGGGTCCGGAGTGGTGGAGTCTGCGCCATTCATGCTTGAGTTTATGGTTAATCCAATAGGCGGTGGAAGTAAGGCTTTGGCTAAACAAATGATTAAGTATACCGCAAAACAATTCGGCAAGCACCTAACCAACAAGGCAGTCCGCAAGGCGGTGCAGATTGGTGCAAGACAAGCGGCGGCTGTGGCTTCCGGTGCTGCCATGGCGGGTACTACGGGTATGCCGGCAGTGATGGCGGATACTTACAGACGCATGAACGGTAAGGCTATGGGCGCTATTGGCGGTGATGGTGCGCTTACTTTCGATCAAGCTGTTGAGCGAGATGGCTTCGGAGAAGCTCTGAAAAAGTCCTTCGCGGCGCGCACCATCGAAAACTGGACGGAAACTGCAGGATGGTTTGACGAGATTCTGCCTGTGATGGGTAAGTATCTTAAAGGATCTAAACTGGCAACTAAGATTATGGATAGCGGCTTAGGCAAGGGTATGTCTAAGATGTTTGATAAGGCTGCTAACAGCAAGTCCGGACGTTTACTTAAGGAGGGTGCGGAATATATTGACAATTCTGTACTTGGTCATGCTGTGAAAAATGTGCAAGACCGTGTTCATTTTAGTGGTAATATCGGGGAGACCTTGGAGGAGTTTCAGGGTAGTATTGCTAATTCGATTGTGGTTGGCGATCAGAAGTTAGATACGTCTAAGGAGGGTGTCTTCAATCGGGACAATATGATACAGACGTTTTTGACTTGTTCTGTTATCAGTGGTGCTATGCAGGCACCGTCAGTTGTGGCCGGTGCTTATAAGGGGCTGTCTGATTACGACTACGTTAAAGCCTCGAATAATGCACGGCGCGTTATTGGTTCTCAATGGGATGGGGTTCGTCAGGCTCTGCAGGATGCAAGCAATAAGGATAGGGTACAGTATCTGCATAACGTGCTGCGCTCGGCTGCTTATAGTGCCGAAGATAAGAAGGCGATCATGATGTATGTGGGCGCGCTGGCTAAGCATGAGGCTTCGAGATTTTTCCGCAACGCTACACGTCTTAATAACGAGCAGTACGCATACCGCAACAGAAAGAAGATTATCGAGGAGTTTGAGCAGAGTAAGCAGGGACTGACGGATGAGGACTTGCAGGCCCTGGACCAGTATGATAACTTCGAGGAACTGGATAGACAGACGGATATTTCGCGCGATCCTGAGAGAGCAGTGCAGATAGAGCGCTATATGGAAGCGCGCGAGGATATGTATTACTATATCGATGCGATGAACCGTCATATTTCTGATCGTGTTAATAGCCGATATCAGGAGATGCAAGGTGACATTAACCAAGATATGGGCGGCAGAGTAGTGGCGCAGAGCAATTATTCTGGCGGTGATGTAGTGGTTACCGGTGGACGACTGGCAATTAATGAGGATGGCAGCGTTGACAAGGCTAATTCGGATAAGGTTATCTATTATAGAGATAGGGATGGCCGTGTACATATGTCTACTCCGGATATGTTTTCGGCTGCATCGGTGACTTCGGAAGCGGATATTAAGGCGCAGCTGGAGACGGAAGAACGGGAAGCAGAAGATATGCTGGAAGACGAGGAATTGAATGGTGGTACTGCTGGTGGTTCTGTTATTTCTGGTGATGGTGGTGCTGCTGTTTCTGGTGATACTGGCGATGGTGGTGTTAATGGAGTAGCGGGTGCTGTTCCTGGTGTTCCTAGTGCTGGTACTACTGCTGCTGGTACTACTGCTGCTGGTACTGTTGGTACTCCTGTTGAGGCTTCGGCAGATCAGCAGAGCGCACAACCGGTTAGTGGGGGTGCTTCTGTTGGTAGTGGTTATACTGCACAGGTGGGTGATGCTGTTACGGCCGGTGGTCGTGACGGTGTTGTTGTGTCTGTGTATGATGATGAGGTGATTGTTAATCATGGGGGCAGTGAGTATCGTTCTTACAGCCTTGATGCTGTTGCTCCGACACAGTCGACAGAACAGGGCGCAACAGCAGGAAATAGTAGTAACGGACAAGTTGCAACTGAGATGAATTCGGCTACGCAACCTACGCAGCCTTCACAACCGGTAGAGGCTACGCAAGCAATGCCTACTGATGCTGCTGGAGCTGTGGGCGTGGCTAACGGTGGAGATGTTGCTGGCGGTTCTGCCGGTGATGTTACTTCTGGTGATGCTGGTTCTATTGCTCCTGGTGTAGATGCTGCTCCGGAAGCAAGCGTGCAAATGCCGATGACGGATAAGGGTGAAGAGGATTTTATGCGGGTTGCTCCTAATGTAACCTTGGATTATCTGAAGGGGCAAGGAATGAGTGAGGAAGATATTGCTGAGTATGTCGCCTTACAGATTAGGGCAGCCGAGGCGGAGGTTGCGAAGGCCGGAAAGGCTAAGACAAGTACCAATCTGAAGAAGTTTAAGGAGGCGAAATCAAAGGCGGCTGAAGCTAAGGCTAAGTTGGATTATTGGAATCAGGTTGGCGGATTGATGCAGACGGGTGCAGAACAGGTTGCAGAAGCTGATACTGATACTGGTATTGCTGATGGTGCTACTACTGGTAGTACTGGTAATACTGCTGCTGATGGTGCTGTTCCGGACGTTGTGATGGATAATGCTGCAGATGCCCGTGCTCGCGGTTATCGTATGGTGATGGGCGAGAAGGTGTCGCGTCAGGAATTTGTCCCGGGTGTTGTTGGTAATGATGTTTCTGTGCGCTTCGGCAATGGTGCTAATGACGCTGTGCAGGGTAATTATGTGGTAGTGGATGCAGGCAGTATTCAACCTTCGCATAAGGGAGGTGTGCGCAATCATTCTTTCTTCTTGGATGAGGCACAGCCGAAAGATAGGCGAGATGATGCAAGTGTAATGGCAGCTGAAGCTATGGCTAACAATATGCGTCCGCAAGAGATTACCGAAGGGGTGACAGCCTATACGGGTGCTCCTGTGGTTAACAGCAGAGGCGAGGTGATACAAGGTAATAACCGCAGTGCTGCGCTGATACAGATGCATGAGCAGAACGGCGCTGAAGCGGACAAGTATAAGCAATATCTTGTGGATCATGCGGAGCAATTTGGTGTTGATGCGGATACTGTTGCCGGCATGGAGTATCCGGTTTTGGTTCGCATGGTGGACGTGGAAGATGCTGAGGCTATCCGATTAGGAAATATGACGGCTCAGGATACAGAATCGGGCGGCGTGGAACGCATTAAGCCACAACAGAGCTATACCAGATTGGGTGATAAGGTGCGCAGTTTTATGCGCTTGTTGCTTGATTCTGTCGAGGAAGACCAGTCTTATTCGGAAGTGATTGCCCAGAATGCGGTCACTGCACTGAAGTTTCTGGCAGACCATGGCGCAATTTCGAATACGCAATACCAAAGTGCGTTCGATGCTAACGGCAATGTGACTGCCGAGGCGAAGTTGGACTTGAAAGAAATGGCAGAATTCAACCTGTTCGAGGGTGGTGCGCAAGAACTTCCCCGAATGTTCCGTGCGTTGCCTGCTCGTGTGCAGAAGGCAATATTGCAAACTTTCATGCGTGATGCTGATTCGGCCGAGGCGGACAGAATCAAGGGTGATATTCAGAATGCTATCGTGTTATTTGACCGAGCTATGGCTTATTCGCCTGAATTTAGGAGCGCCAAGGATTACGAGAGCGCCAAACGTGCATTGTTTGTTTATGGTTTGCAAGGTTCTTTAATAGAAGGAGACAAGCCTGCCAAGGATTTATTTGATAACTTTGCTTTTGAACTTGCAGCCCGTTTTCGCAGTATGACGCAAAAGGGTATGGTGCAGATGTTCCAGGCGTTTTATGACAAGGTTCAGGGGGCTGGAATGGATTTGTTTCATCCGGATGCTAAACCGATGAGTAAGGCGGATGCGGTGAGAGATGTGTTTAATGTAGAACTTAACAAAGCGAATGATCATGAACAGAAAAATGAAAATGATGTGGGAAACGACACTGGAGATGGCGAAACAGGGAGACCAGGAATCAGTGCGGATGATAGAAGCGGAGGAGAAACTTCGCAAGGAAATGGGAATGCCGAGTCTGATGGAGGA
>Snoopy_p2__coassemble_1166_pt1 | contig 14747 bp, 8 predicted proteins | sample Snoopy_p2__metabat2_high_PE_011 | metagenome-assembled genome bin Snoopy_p2 | reverse complement strand
GAAAACTTTGTTTTCAGTATTTTCTATTGCTCTCGCCTTTCACTATCTTTGTACTCGATTTCACTTGATTATTTCAAAAGAACGAAAATATGAACAAAAATTTCAAAAGAACTTTGGTCACTTCGGCTCTGCCTTATGCCAACGGTCCGGTACACATCGGACATCTGGCAGGCGTTTATGTGCCGGCTGACATCTACGTACGCTACTTGCGTCTGAAAAAACAAGAAGTATTGTTTATTGGAGGTTCGGACGAACATGGTGTGCCCATCACCATCCGTGCCAAGAAAGAAGGTATTACACCGCAGGATGTGGTAGACCGATACCACACACTTATTCGCGATTCGTTCCGCGAATTCGGCATCTCGTTTGATGTGTACGGACGTACCAGCTCGGAAATACACCACGAAACAGCATCTGAATTCTTCAGAACTTTGTATGACAAGGGTGAGTTTGTAGAAAAATCGTCCATGCAATACTATGATGAGGAGGCTCAAACCTTTTTGGCCGACCGCTACATTACCGGTGAATGTCCTCATTGCCATGCAGAAGGAGCTTACGGAGACCAATGTGAAAAATGTGGAACCTCGCTCTCTCCCACTGATTTGATTAATCCCAAAAGTGCAATCAGCGGCTCTAAGCCTGTGATGCGCGAAACAAAACACTGGTATTTGCCATTGGACAAGCACGAAGCTTGGCTGAGAGAATGGATTCTGGAAAACCATAAAGAATGGCGACACAATGTATACGGACAGTGCAAAAGCTGGCTCGACATGGGCTTGCAACCACGCGCCGTAAGCCGTGATTTGGACTGGGGAATACCGGTTCCGGTGGAAGGTGCCGACGGAAAAGTGCTTTATGTGTGGTTTGATGCACCAATTGGTTACATCAGCAACACCAAACAGTTGTTGCCTGATTCTTGGGAGAAATGGTGGAAAGACTCTGATAGTCGCTTGATTCACTTCATCGGAAAGGACAATATTGTGTTCCACTGCATTGTATTCCCTGCCATGCTGAAAGCCGAAGGCAGCTATATCTTGCCAGACAATGTACCAAGCAATGAGTTCCTGAACCTGGAGGGCGACAAGATTTCTACCTCACGCAACTGGGCTGTTTGGTTGCATGAGTATTTGCGCGACTTTGAAGGAAAGCAGGATGTGTTGCGTTACGTACTTACGGCCAATGCGCCCGAGACAAAAGACAACGACTTCACCTGGCGTGATTTCCAGGCTCGCAACAACAACGAGCTGGTTGCCGTATACGGCAACTTCGTAAACCGTGCCCTGCAGCTTACCCAGAAATATTATAACGGTGTAGTTCCCGCTTGTGGCGAACTGACAGACTACGACCGCGACACACTGAATGAGTTTAAGGACGTGAAGGTAAAGGTAGAAGAATTGCTCGACAACTTCAAGTTCCGCGATGCACAGAAGGAAGCCATGAACTTGGCTCGTATCGGCAACAAATACATTGCTGACTGCGAACCTTGGAAAGTGATTAAAACCGATCCGGAACGTGTCAAGACCATCATATACATTTCTTTGCAGCTTACAGCCAACCTGGCGATTGCATTCGAACCGTTCTTGCCGTTCAGCAGCGAAAGACTGCGCCAGATGCTGAATATGGAAACATTCGAATGGGCACAGCTGGGCAGCACCGAACTGTTGAAAGAGGGTCATCAGCTGAATACGCCTTCGCTGCTGTTTGAGAAAATCGAGGATGCGGCCATCGAAGCTCAAATCCAGAAACTACTCGACACCAAGAAGGCCAACGAAGAAGCCAACTATAAGGCTGAACCAATCAAGGAGAACATTCCGTTTGAGGACTTCGAGAAACTAGACATCCGTGTGGGTACCGTATTGGAATGTACCAAGGTGCCGAAAGCAGACAAACTGCTTTGCTTCAAGATTGCCGACGGACTGGAAAACCGCACCATTGTTTCGGGCATTGCCAAGTTCTACAAACCCGAGGACTTAGTAGGCAAACAGGTGTGCTTCATTGCCAATCTGGCCCCTCGCAAGCTGAAGGGTATCGAGAGTCAGGGCATGATTCTTTCTGCCGTGAACCACGACGGATCGCTCAGTGTCATCACTACTGAGAAAGAAGTGAAACCGGGTTCTTGCGTGGGATAATCCGCCCGTCGGATTATCCGGACAAAGGACCGGAACAAACAGAAACAGAACAGTAAGAGCCGTATCCCGACTTCCTATGAAGTCAAGATACGGCTCTTACTATATATAATAAGGTGTAAAATCAAAGTCAGCGCACATAGAAGCGTCCCACAGACAGGTAAGAATCTCCCTCAACACGATAGAAGTGCATGCCGGGAGTCAGACCGGGAAGCGACAAGGTGTTGTCGCCGTGACGCAATGCCTCCTGATGAATCATCTGTCCCTTTGCATTGTAGATGCGAATTGTCAATTCTCCTTGCGGATGATGCACACGGAAGTGGAGCGGAGCTCCTGCCTGCAGCAGGGTATAAAGCAAGGTTACTGAAGTCTTATCAGCCCCGGTTTCTGCAGTAGTTTCCGAAATCCCCGTTGTCGGCACGTCCTTACTGCCTCGAATCATATTCTTCACGGTACGGCTGTCAGTCTGTCCTTCGGCATTGGTCACCGTGAGCGTGACATGGTAACTTTGATCCGGCTGTATGCGTACCACAGGATTTCGTGCCGTTGCATCGCTCACCGACAGCGGCTGTGGCTGGAACTGCCATTGCCATTGAGCATCCTTCTGGTTCACGATAGAATAACTGTCAAAGTGCAACTCATCTGTTTTCAGATCCGCACCATCTCCATCATTCAGCAAGAGCGGTTGGGCTATCGGAGCAAACACCGTATCCGCCAAAGCCGTTTCCCACACACCGTTGTTGGTTGCCACACGGATTTTGCCTTCTTTGTAGAAAGGCAGCATACGATTCAGGCGGATCATTTCGGGCAGTCCCTGAGAAAAATCCGTCCAGCACTGCTGCGCCTCATCCCAATACACCACCCTTCCGGCATAAACCAAGGTTGACTCGGTATATTGCAAAGCCGCATCAGCAATGGCATACACCGCATTCTTTTCGTTGCCCGTCAAGAAGAAACGCGTAATCTCGTGCGACATGCGGTTGCCGTTCGGGGCGGTTAAATCCAGTCCCTGGTCCATTTTCTGCCAGGAAGCCCCGTTGTCTGTTGTGCGGTACATACCTCCCGGAGCATGGGTGCTCACCCATATCTCATCCTCTCGTGTAGGATGCAGGGCCACCTTAAAGCTTAAGGTATTCTGCATCTCGTCAGGTGTATCAAAAGCCTCGAACGTCTTGCCGCCGTCTTCCGAATGATAGATGCGTGTTCCGGCAGCCACTACTATTTTTTCGGGATTGGCACGCGAAACGGCATATGATGAGATGTCTCCTTCAAACTCAAACACCTTGGTGTAGCTCAAGCCATCATCGGTTGTGCGCCACAGGATGTGCAGTCCCTCGTCGCCGGTTGCCATGCGGCTGTGCGTGGCAATCAAGAAGTTCTGTGCATAAGCCGGATGATATTCAAAGCCCACTCCATAGCGGGTACTCTCCATGGGAAATACCCAAAAACGCTCAGCTCCTTCAAAATCGCGGAATTCATCGGTCCACTTATCCGGCACGAGCAATTTTTGATTGGTGTCCGAAAAGGCTATCTTGCGCGGATTACTCAAGAACACATAGCCGGTAGGCACCTCACTGCCCTGCAAGGCCACCGACACAGAGTCGTAGTCCGCCAGATGCACCATATTGCCGTTATGATTTCGTCCGCCCACAATCACGTCTTCGTTCCATCCTTGGTCGAAGCCCCAGAACTCGGCAGCATAAATGCCGTTGTTGCTGATTACCGGTTCCGAATCCATGATGTTGGCGCAGTAAGCCATACCTCCATCCGTAGAGAGCCAGGTTTCGGCAGTAGCTTCCGAGATATACAAGTCCTGCATGTCCGTGTGCAACTCATACTTGCCAAAATATCCGCCTATTTCCGGTCCGAGTCTCGAAGGGTCGGATGTGGTGTTTTGCGGATGCTGGTCCAGTGTTTTGCCTCCGTCGTGCGAGCTGTACAGGAAGAGAATACCAAAAAGCAAGTGTTCTGCGTCCTTTGGTGAAGCAGCAATCACCATGTCATAATAGCCTTGGCCGCCGTTGCTGTCCATCACATTCATCTGACCGGAGATCTCGTTTTTCGTCCAGTTTTTTCCGCCGTCCGTACTTTTCATCAGGCAAGGTTCGCCGTGGAAGAAAGGATGCTGCGCATTGCTTCCCTGGCAAGCCAGCAGATAGACGTAATCCTTATTGGCCGGAGTCACGGCGATACGTCCCGAAGAGAAGCGGGTATCCGGTATTTGAATGCGAGAAAACTCCTTTCCGTTGTCCGTACTCACATACATGCAGGCACCTTTCCTGTCGTATATCTGGTCGAGCAGCAGGTAAACTCCCGATGCCTGTTCTCCACGCTGGAACTTAATGTCGAAGCAACGTCCGCTGAGTTTGCGCGTCCAGGTATTTCCTCCGTCTTCTGAAAGGAAAACGCCCTCGTCGCTTCCCATCAGGATTCGGTTGTCATTCTTCGGGTCGAATACCGCATCGCGCACCCTTTTGAACGAACCTGCTCCCCTCGGGGTAATATTTTTCCAGGTATCTCCTCCGTCTTCGGTGAGCCAAAGCGACATTCCTGCGCCCACCAATACCTTGTCAGCCGAAGTTTCCGACACCTCCACCGTAGACACTTCACCTCCGAAGTAATGCATCGGGGCGCACGGTTTCCAGTTTTTGCCCTTGTCTACAGTCTTAAACACCATTCCCGTTTCCGAACCGCAATACAGAATATTCTCGTTGGTTTTCGCCACATCAAAACGCTGAATATTGCTTTGCCACGGCGCCGCCTTCTTGCTTTTATAATCAAAGGTATTGAAAGGAGCCACCACATGCCAGGCGGCTTGTGGAGCGGCCGGTGTTTCAGCCTCATTGTCCATGCCACGTGCTTTCCGAGTCTTCGCCTTGGCCTCAGCCAGACTGTTCATCCGGTTGATTTGCTTCTGATAGGCATCGGCATCCGGAAGGCGTATAGTTCCGTCGGCAAATACAAAAGGCTCTATCATCGTCTGCCACCGCTTGAAATAATTAAGCACATGCTTGTTGAAAGGCGTTTTCTTGCCACCGTTGGGCAAGGTGCGTCGGTATGCCTCGAAGCGCTGTACGATTTCGCGGTAGTTCTGTCCGTTCACAGAGGGCGAGCACAGTTCTGCCATCCATTGCGGAGCCTCGGCAAAGAGCGTATCGTTGTTTGCTGCAGCGGCATACGGGCGATCGGCCGTCCATGCCGTGACTCTATTTGCTGCCAAAGGCAGCGAGCCGGCCAGCAAGATGGGTAAAATTATCTTCTTCATATTTCCGTTCTGTTACATTCTGTCAATTGTTTACAATGAATTTGCCAAAAACCTTGGCACCTTGGCTCTTTACCTCATAGAGATAAACTCCCGGCGACAAGTTAGATGTATGGATTTCCGCTCCGTTCTGTCCCTCGTTCAGCAGGAATTTCTGCATCAGGTGTCCCTTGGCATTGTGCACGGTCAGCACTTTATGTCCGCTCATGCCCTGCGTTGTCAGCAGCAAGTTCTGCCCTTTCGTTACGGTTTGCGCCGAGAGCACCGCCTTGGGTTTCATCTCAGAAAGCGTCTGTTCGTCCATTCCGGTACCGGTTTTTACCTGAATCATCCCCTTTATGGTGCGCTCATCTGTTTTTCCCGATGGCGTGGTAATGCGCAAGGTTACGTCGTATTCGCCGTCTCTGCCGAACACCACCTTGGGATTTCGTGCAGTGCGGTCGCTGATTCTTTGCGGTTCGGGCGAGAACGACCATTCCCAACGGGTTCCCGGTTCTTGCTTTACGATGGAATAGCTGTCCAGCCACACCTCTTTTTGCGGTGTTGTCGTGAGATTGCCGTGCGACAGATTCAGCGCAATGGGTTGTGCCACCGGCTTGAAATCCTGGCGGACCAGCGGAATTTCCCAAATTCCCTGGTCGGTTGCTGCGCGCAATGTTCCTTCCTTGTAGAAAGGCATCAGGCGCGTGAGTCGCGCTCCCGGATTCAGTCCGGCAGAATAATCCATCCAATTCTCCATCGTATCATCTTTATAGAACACCTTCGCACCATTTGCTGAGCCCAGATACACCCCGTTCACCTCATCACCGGTAAGGATAATCCAGCAGAAAGGAGTCTCTTTCATGTTCTCGTCGAGCGGATTGGTCCAGGTTTCGCCGCCGTCCGTTGTGTAGGCCACGGCACCTCCTGCATTCGTATTCGTCACCCACACCGTATTTTCCTGGCGTGGATGCACGGCAAGCATCATCGGGGCGAATCCGGTGATGACATCCTCACCGAAAGCTCTTTTCGGCAAAATGTTCCAAGTCTTTCCTCCATCCTGCGAGCGGTGGATATCCACTTGTCCCGACACATAAATCACATCCGGGTTCGAGCGTGCAAACTCGTAATTGTTGATGCGTTCGCCGTCGGAATTCAATATCGATGTGAGCGTTTCTCCCTCGTCCAGGGATTCATACATTTGAAACACATCGCCCACACCCCAGTCGTCATCCGCATCCCTGCCGTTCATGATGATGCGCAGTGCATAGCGCGGGTCGGCCACAATACGGCCGCTGGTGCGCAATACTTCAAATGGTTTTTTGTCGGTAAAATATTTATTGTAGGTAGCTTCGGGAACACCGTCCACCGTAGTCGGCATATAATAATGTCCGGCATCGCTGAAATACACCTTGCGCGGGTCGCTGAGCATCACATGTCCCGTGGGATATTCCACACCGCCCACGTGCATGGTCACTCCTTTTCCGTAAGAAGCCATGTGTACGGCATCGCCGTTATGCCAGCGTCCGCCCGCCATCACATCTTCGTTCCATCCCATGTCGAAACCATGGTAATCGGCAGCATAAATCCCTTTCATGCGATCGGTACCCACTGTCTCGAAGAAGTCCGCAGAATATTTGATTCCTCCGTCGGTGGCAATCCACGTATCGTCGCCGCTCACGGCAATATCCTGAATATCCGGGTGCATTTTCTCTTGCGCCGTATAGCCTCCTATGGCTGTATTTCCGGCACCTCTGCCCCAGCCTCCGTAGCCGCCTTTTGTAGAACGATAAGCAGAGCACAACCCAAAGATTACATGTTCCGGGTTTTTGTTCGACACACCCAGAGTCATGTCAAAGTAACCTTGACCTCCCTTGTCCTCGTCCAGTCCGAAGAAAGTGTTGCGTCCGTCCCAGCTACTGTCATACTCGCGTATGGTCTGGTCCTTCCACTGCTCTCCGCCATCCTTGCTTTGCAGGATGAAAGGCTTGCCCACTCCGTTCTCGTTTATCCACGGGTCGTAGGCTGTTACCAGGGCATAAACATAATCTTCTCCGCCCGGAGCCTCGCTCACTGCCAGTCTTCCGGCATTCAAGTCCCATCCCTCTTTCATCATCCGCTGACGGAAAGTGCGTCCGCCGTCGGTTGATTTATAGAAGAAGGTGTTATAGCCCACCGTAGGACGCAGAATCAGGTAAACCGTTTCCGGGTCGCCGGGTTTCAGCTCGTGGTCATAGCCAATGCCTTGCAGTGTCTGCTCGAACGTCTGTCCGCCATCTTCGGACACATAAAATCCTCCGTCGGTTTCGAGCACCGGGTCATAGGCCGTAGCCACGGTCAGCCGGTTGTTATTTTCCGGATGGATGCGTATGCTGTTCACGCGTGAGCGGATGCCTTCCAGGCGCTTCCATGTATCTCCACCGTCTGTTGATTTCCATAAGGCGAGTCCGCCTCCGGCATAAACGATGTCGGGATTAGAGGGGTCAACCTGCAGTGCATAAGTCGGTCCGCCAAAGAAATGGGCGGCATTACAAGGTTTCCAGTTCAGTCCTTTGTCGTCCGAACGGAATATCACGCCCGACTCCGTGCCGCAATAAAGGATATTCGGTGCCGAGGGCGCCACGGCAAGGCGATACACACAGGCTTGCGAATCTTTTGGCTTGGCTCCAGGTGCCACCGTCTGATTGGGACCGATATTGTGCCACACGGCCGAAAGGCTGTCTGCTGTTTGCGAAGATGCCTTCTGCAAAGCGGCCTTTGCCTTTCGGGCTCTGCTTTGTTTCAGCGACAGAGCATTCAGAGAGTCGATTCGCTGATAATGGGCTTCATACTCGGGCAGCAGGATGTTTCCTTTGGCATCCACAAACGGGCGGTATGCCCGTTGCCAGCGTCGGAAAAAATTCACTGCCGGCTTGTGGTATCGGGTCTTGACACGCACGTCTACATGGCGCGCCGCCCAGCTCTCAAACAGCGAGTCCATTTCAAAGTAATTCACAGAAGTGGGATTTTCTGCCAGGCGTTGCATCCACTCGGGTGCCGTATCGGGCAGCGGTTCACACATATAGGGCTGAAAACGTGGAGCATTTTGCGCCGAGAGCACAAGCGACTGTGCCACAAAGGCTGCAAAAAGAGCAGTAGATTTCTTCATAATTATCTGATTGGTAAAAACTTGTCTCAAAGATATGTTTCACGCTTATAATTCGGATTCTGCCTTATATGTTTTTAAAGTTATTTACTTTTTGTCTGCACTTTGATTAAAAATAAGCGAACCAATACACCGGAGCAAAAAGGACAAAAAACAAGAACATAAATGAAGACTCTGCTGCCCTATACACAATTTGTTATCATTTAACAAAAAAAAAAAAATGATAAAAAGGAATAATACACAAAAACTTATTTCGCAAATATTCTATAAAAGAAAAGTAAATAATTACTTTTGCCATAACAATTTACCCTTAGTTCATGAAGCAGCATGATGAATGAATTACCCCAACATGCTGAGGTTCATGACGCATTTATGAAAAATCAATACCTAATTAAAATACTTTTATGAGAAAAAACTACAAACATTTAATTACCGGAACCTGTGTTGTGGTAAGCTTGCTGGTTGCTTCGCCGGCTTATTCACAGGCTGTGATTTTCCCGCAGCAGCAACAGGCCGAAACCGCTTTGCTGACCACAGAGGGCGATGTTTACACCCTTAAAAACAACCTTCTCGAAGCTCAGTTCATCAAGGCAGACGGAACCTTGAAGTTCAACGGATGTGCTGCCATGAATCTGGCTGCCGGAACGGAATTGTTTAAGGTGGTGCTGGGCGACGGAACAGAGTTTTATGCTTCGGACATGAAATTGGTTTCTGTCACTACCGAAGACCTTGTAGGAGATGCACTGGCAGTGAAGGGTTCTGACCGCTTCCACGGAAAAGCCATCAAGGCTGTGTTCACCAAAGACAAGCTGACCATCAACTGGCAAGCTGTGCTGCGCGACGGTTCGCACTATCTGCGCACCGAAATGGACCTTTCGGGCGAGGGCGACGTGCAGATGCAGTCGGTTACTCCGATGATTTACAATGTAGACAACATCGCAGCTGGATCTGTTCCTCAGGTTGTGGGCAACACACGCGGTGCTGTTCTTGCCAGCGACAAGATTTTCGCCGGTTTGGAAACTCCAATGGGCTTGAACTCTGTGAAGGGCAACAACTCTTCTTTGCTGGGATTCACCCCAAAAAGCTGGACCACTGCTTCGTTCAACTGGCAGCCGGGCGAGGAACTGCCGGAAGGACTGTTGAAGGTTGTTGCAGAAGATGGCGGCAAGCAATATCCTGTTACCAAAGAGAAAGTTTCGGCTGCACGCGGCTACGTAACTTTCAGAGAGGAAGGCGAACAGACCATCACCTTTAAATATAAAGGCGGAAGCCACCGTTTGCAGATTATCGGTGTGGACGTAACCGACGGTTCGGGCAAGGTTGTTGCCAGCGACTACCACTTTGGTTACACCGGCGGAAGCATGGCCAACAATGTATATAAGGTAAATATCCCTAAGAAGGGCGGATATATTTTGCGCTACTTTGTTGAAACTGCTTCGCAGACCATCGACAGCAACGGTGAAATCACATTCAGCAAAAAAATCGGAACTCCGGTTGTGGTTTATGCCAAACCAGGCCAAGAAGTTGAAAAGCCGGCTGCTCGCATCGCACGTGCCGCAAAAGCTTTGACTTCAGGAACTCCGTTTACTTTCAACTGGGAGCAATCTTCTTGGACTGCATGCACAGAAGGAAATGTACCTAAAGGCATTTTGGATTTGGGACAGACCTTTGATAACATCAGCATGCACGAGCAAGACATCGAAATCAGCGGCGAGACTTCTTCTTTGAAAGCTGAATTCTTGTATAAGAGCGGTAATAACAAACTGCAGATTGTCGGCGTAGATGTAGTGAAAGGTACTGAGGTTATCGGCAGTGACTATCACTATGGTTTCACCGGCAATGCAGCTGACAAGAATATTTTCAACTTAAATATCAAGGGCAATGGTGCTTGCAAATTGCGCTACTTCGTAACCAAGGCCGGCAGTGGCGAGGGATTAAATTCTCAAGGTACTGTTACCAACACTTGGACAGAGGGTGCCGTAACTCCGGAACAGCCGGAAACTCCAACCGATCCAAACGTAACTGTTTTCGAAGAGGACGTACCGGTTAAGGAAACTTGGAACACCGGCTACTGGACCAAAGCAGACGCTTCGGAAGTTCCTGGCCGTATCGGCGAAATGGGTCACGAGGCTGAGCATATCTACAAACACGAAAAACAAATTCAGGTGACCGGTAAGGATGTGGTCATCAACACCGAATTCCTCTACAAGGGCGGAAGCAACCGTCTGCAGATTGTGGGAGTGGACGTATTGCAAGGCAAGGATGCCATCGGCTATGACTACCACTTCGGTTATACCGGAACCAACAAAGAGGGAAATACCTACACCGTAAAATTGCCGTTCAACGGAACATTCACTCTGCGTTATCTCGTTTCTATGAAGAACGAAAGCAACACTTCTAACGGAGAAATCACCAACGTGATGACAGTAGCACCGGATACCATCTATCTGGCTGCACCAAAAATTTCTCCAATCGAAGGTCAGTGGCGCAGAAACACTACGCTGAAGGATGGCAAGACTTGGAATGTAAGTGCTGTAGTAGGCTTGATTGCCGACGATCAACCAAGACGTTCATTCTTGGCCTACAGCGAACGCGAAAGAGCAGTGCCTTGGCGTGCTTTGCCGGTTTATATCTCATGGTATGAACTGAACATCGACCGCAACAATGCAGCACCTCCAACCTATAAAGGAAACATGACCCAGGAGCAGTGTACCGATGTAGTACAGCACTGGCATAACGACTTCTTCAAGAAGTATAAGAAAGCTCCGGCTGCCTTTGTATGGGACGACGGATGGGATGAATACGGAACCTGGAGATTCAATCCGAACTTCCCGACCGGATTCTCAGAGCCTGATAAGATTGGACGCAAGATGGGTGCCGGACAAGGTGCCTGGTTAGGCCCTGTAGGCGGTTATGGCGGCAGCGGTAACTACCGTCGCGACTACTGGAAAAACAAGGGCGGTATGCAGCTCAGCAACGAAAGCTACTATCAATACTTCATCGAGTCATGCTCTAAGATGATTGACGACTACGATTTCCGTTTCTTCAAGTTCGACGGTATCAGCGCACAATGGAGTGCAGTTGGTCCTGACGCAGGCGACAAGGGTATTGAAAATGCCGAGGGAATTATCAGCATCGAGCGCGACATCCGCAAGAAGAAAGCCGACATCTTCCTCAACACAACCGTAGGAACATGGGCTTCTCCATTCTGGTTCCGCTTCACCGATGCCGTATGGCGCCAAGAGAACGACTGGTCTACAATCGGTAACCAGGGCAGCGACCGCGAGCGTTGGATTACTTACCGCGACCGCTTGGTTTACCAGAACTTCGTTCAGAATTCTCCGATGTGCCCAATCAACACACTGATGACCCACGGATTTATCCTGACCGAGTTTGGTGCTGTTTCCAAAGATATGAACTACGACGGCATCGTTCGCGAGTTGCGCTGTGCCTTTGCCTGCGGTTCGGGTATGGTAGAGCTGTACAACGATTACAAGCTGATGAACGAAATCGGCGACGGAAAGCTGTGGAAAGAATTGGCAGACTGCATGGATTGGCAGGAACGTAACGCCGATGTATTGCCGGATATCCACTGGGTGGGCGGTAATCCTTGGGATGGAGCCAAAGCCAATATCTATGGTTGGGCTGCATGGAACGGAAAGAAATCTACCTTCACCCTGCGTAACCCGAGCACAAGCCAGCAGACCATCAAGCTGACCTTGCGCCAGGCTTTGGAAATTCCTGCTTTCGTCAATACCAATGTCACCATGGTGAAATCATTCACCGACCAGGTTGCTTTGGAAGGACTGGAAGAAGGCAAGCCAATCAACATTGATACCGAGCTGACCATCACCATGCCGGGTTCAAGCGTATTTGTTTTCGAGGGAACAGACGACAATCCGACAAATTTTGATTCGGTAGGAACCGGCATCAAAGATGTTGAGACCGTAAAACCGATGGCAGACAACAAGGTTTACGACTTAGCCGGCAGACAATTGAATGCTCCCAAAAGAGGCGTAAACATCATCAACGGCAAGAAAGTGATTAAGTAATCACCTACGCATAAAAGTAAAGAGCACTCCGGCATGGAGTGCTCTTTTTTGTATCCTGACAATCTGCTCATTCTGACATTTTGTATATTTCACCGCATCGAGAATCGTGCATATCCACCCGACAGGAGCTGTTGTGAATCCGAACGCATTCTCAGACGCTGTTTTACACTGCAACACTTTGATTTCTTGTTTATTAAAGGGGGTTCTTGCATCCACCAAAGTCCATCAACGAGACGTTAAATATTGTATTATTCTCCTCCTAAAAGCAATTTTGTAAAACATGATTACCTTTTTCAAAAATCATCATGGTGATTTTCGAAAGTTATCATGGTATAAAATCAAAATCATCAAGGTAATTTTCTCAGAATCCCTTGTCAACTTTTTGCATAAACCCTGCTTTTCTGAAATTATATTCCTGTTTTCTTGCATAAATATTCAGTTTTTGCGCCAGACGGAAGAAAACAAACAGCAAGCCGAGTAAGTAAAACAGCTGATTTTAGAGCAGATAGAAAGCAAAATAACCTAAAACAGCACTGTACTATCAGAACAAGAATCATGTCTTTACCAAGATATTTTTCTATTTTCTCAAGTAGTTCTGTCTGACAATTACATCCATATCGCTCACCTATTATACTCGATGAGTATTCCGGGTATTACCGCTTCAATTGACTATCACTAGAAAGGCTGACAGATTTGAGTACGGTTAACTAATTCTTTTTACACTCTTAATACAGGTTCACGAATCAACTTTACACTTAATGTTGCGTGAACGAAAGCGGTTTACATTCTGCCTTCATTGAACAGAATGGCTTTACAGCAATTTTGGACCCAGAACCAAGAAATCCTACAAACGTTACCGAACCGAAAAACGATATCTCCAAAACAGCATCTAAACAGCGTCTAAACAGTATCTAAACAGCAAAGACACTGCATTTGCACACATCCTGTCGTGGCTTCCACTCCGTTTAGAAAGTGTTTAAAACGCATTTAAAAGCCGTTTAGATAGTGTTTATATGTTTCACAGAACAGCCGGTAATTTAAATGTCAGACAGGTTTGCCGGACCCGGAAACAACAATAATCCCTTGAGCGATTGTTTATATACCGGATTGGGTAATTGGTGGGATATGTATAACTGATTAGGATATTATTTTCAAAAGCATGTCTGACTTCAGAAATATATATCTTTCTCAAAGATAATCTTTCTGAAAGATATTTCGTATGAACATTGAAATTATTGTGTTTGCCTGCAAAGCAAATACAAGCGTGAACGGATGTTGTTGAGCTTTCCTTCCTCTAAAACGGCTTTCATTAACTGTTTCACACGGCTATAAAGAAAGAATCGTAGCAAAATGACAGCAATGTATGATGGGTAAAGAGAATGAAAAGCGTAATTTTTGCGGCTTTAACAGAAACGAAATGTTACAAAATTTGGTTCAAAAAAAAAAAAAACTACTTTAGTTGCGTCTAAAAGTTCATGGAGTATAAACTGGCAAAACCGAAAATGTACAAACGGACTTTAAGACACAAAGAATTTATTATAGCGAAGACTTAATTGACAACAAAAAAATCTACACCATGCGCACACTGATTCTCCTATTATCCCTGCTCTTGTCATACAATTATTTGTATGCTCAAAAGGAAGACGTAATGTTTATTCTTAGAGAAGTAAAAGTTAAGGATGCTGTAACCAAAGATTTATTAGACAGGTTTAATTTTACTGTCTACGACACAAAAGGAAAAGCTGTAAAGGCAGATGCCAACAAACAAATCCATTTCGTAAATGACAGAGAGGTATTTTCAGGATATACTATCATACTCAACAGCCTGATGGATACTCTTATCATCGAAGCACAAAGAGATGGTTATGAATATGCTGAAAAAACAGTCTGCATTACCGAAGACAAATTGATGAAAGCAGTCGGAAACCGTTATTTCTGGGATGAAGAAGTTCTGCTTACAACCAAACGAATGCCTTACAAAGAATTGGATGAAGTGACTGTAAATGCTACGCGCATTCTTATGGTGCAGAAAGGAGATACCCTTATTTATAATGCAGCCGCCTTGCAATTATCTGCAGGATCTATGCTGAACGACTTGGTGCGCGCATTACCCGGAGCACAATTGGACAGCAGAGGAAAAATATCCATCAACGGTGAACCGGTAAAAACGTTATTGGTCAATG
>Snoopy_p2__coassemble_261_pt1 | contig 69864 bp, 63 predicted proteins | sample Snoopy_p2__metabat2_high_PE_011 | metagenome-assembled genome bin Snoopy_p2 | reverse complement strand
CCTATTTTTCTTTGATTAGTCTACAAATCTACAAAATAATACCATTCATTAGTCTATAATGAAGTGCATTTCTTTTGTGATTCAGCAATATAGATGGCTTATAGCTCTTTCTGCGGTTTTGTCTTGGTTCTACTGAACTCAGCCTGACGTTTTAATTTTTTCATTTGATATTGTTGAAATAATGAGATGTAATTATTGCTCTTATCCACCATGCGGCAACTTTTCTGAATGAGAGCCACGCACAGCTGCCGGCAAGGGGATATAAGTGATAAATAGTCAGGAATACATTTTAGTGATATGATCTCCCCTATAAGCGCGAAATAGAGTTTCATCTCCAGCTCATGATATATTCGCGTTCTCCGGTGTTTTCGTCGGTCGTTTCAGATTCGATGACAAATCCTTCTCTTTGGTAAAACCGGACTGCGTTGCGGTTCTTCTGATAGACCTGCAAAACCAAGTCCGGTTTCAGCTCCTTTACATAGTCCAGCAGTTTTTTCCCGATGCCTTGCGACTGGAAAACTGAAGCAACAAACAGCCCGGCGATGTAATTACCCGACAATCCGATAAAGCCGGTAATCAGTCCGGACTTTTCACATACATATATTTCCGATTCAGGAATCATCTGTCTTACGTTACCGTATTGAACTTTCCAATAGGATTCGTCTATATAATGATGGGTTTGGATATTAGTCTTCAGCCAAATCTGCATGACTTGCTCGATGTCGTCGTTCTGCATCTTTCTTAGGAGCATATCGCTTTTCTGTTGATACAACGTCTCTTTGCTGTCGTTGTAAAGGTGAAGTTCTGTTTTTCCCATGGGTTGTGTCTGTTTTAAAAGAATAGTCATATCCTACTGCAAATATACTCATTCTTGTTACAAACTCCATGCTTTCTGCATAAACCACCCAGGTGGTTTATATGAATCACCCGGGTGGTTTATGTGGTTCACCCGGGTGGTTCACGTGAACCACGACGATGAATCAATGATAAATGGTAGCTTTTCCTCCTTCAAATCATTGGAGTTTCTTTTTGAACGCTTGTCTTCATTGTGGTCAATTCTGTGGAAAACCAGATCAGATAATAATGTCTGTTGCCGATTCTGAAACTGATGAGATCCGAAAGTTGCATGTGTAAATGTCAGTATCATAGGGTTGCTAATATTACTGATCAATCATGTGGTTTTTAGTTTTAAAAAACTATCTTTGGAGCGTGAAAACTGACGGTAAAGTCCGTAAGTAGCTATTCTGTTTATAAATAAGAGTTACCAAATAGCTGCATAGAGATACGATAAGAAGATAATACGTTGTCATCATGGAGAATTTTAATACCTATCAGAATAATTGGAATCATCATCTTTTAAAGGATTTCTTTTTGAAAAAGGGCAAACGGCGTTTTTATGGCAAGAAAGATTTTTATATACGCCAGCATGAAGTTTCTCGTTTAGCCGGCTGGGTGGAGTCTGGTATTTTTCAGTATTTGTTTGCTGATGAAGAAGGAACTGAACATGTGGTAGGCTATGCTTTTGCAAACGAGTTTGTATGTGATTATGCTTCATTTGTACAGACAAAAGAATCTAAGGTCAGTATTCAGGCCGTATCCGACTGTGTGGTGTATGAAATAGCATTAAGTGAACTGCACGGGTATTGGGATAGTAATGCTGAAACGTTGAGAGAAGGACGAGTGGCTACTGAAAATCTGTATGAGCAGGCTTATGACAGTTTTCTTGATTCTTATTGCAGTCCTCTGGTTCGTTATAAGAAACTGATGACCCGATGTCCGGAACTGAAAGAAGCCGTGCCCTTGAGAAGCATTGCTTCTTATTTAGGTGTCACTCCCGAAACAGTCAGCCATATACGCAAAAAAATGCGGTTGGATGAAAAGTCTTGAAGTTTTTCAAGGCTTTATTTCTTTTTATTGCTTTACTTTGCGTCTTTTGAAAGTATAGAGAAAGTATAGAGAAAAAGTATAGAAAGTATAGAAACTATGGTGTATTCAACGTATCAATCGGAAATAGAGCAATTGGATGCTCAGATTGAATTGCTCCGGAAGCAGAGCAATCTGTGTTTGTTTGCGAAGCTTCTTTTTTTTATTGCAAGTGTTTTTGGGGTCTATCTTGCTGTATCTCATTTTACCTGGCTGAATCTGACGGGAGCCATCGGCTGTTTTGTAGCTTACCTGGCGGTTTGTGTGGCGGACAGCAAGGGGCAGAAGAAGAGCGATGCGCTGAAGCGGAGGCGGTCTGTCTGCCTGCATGAAATGGCTTATTTGGATGGCGATTTCAGTTCTTTTGCTTCCGGCGAGGAGTATGTCAACCCTGCACATGAATATTCGTTTGATCTGGATTTGTTTGGACCGAGTTCTTTGTTTAACCGGATCAACCGGTGTGTGACCCGGAGGGGAAGCGACAGGCTGGCCGAAAAGCTGACTGACCTCTGCCAGGACAAACAGACCATTCTGCATAACCAGGCGGCCATTGTCGAATTGGCGGGTAGTTTTCATTGGCGTATGAGGTTCATGGCCAATAAGTTCATTCCGGATCATCTTCAGAGACTGTCTTCGCTGTCTTCGCCAAACACAGGAAACGGATTTTTCCTGCGGTCTGTCTTGCCGTATTTGCTGATTGGACTCACGGCTCTTTCTTTCCTGCTGGCTTTATTTCAATTCATTGGCTGGCATTGTTTCATCACGTTTTTCCTGCTGAATCTGGGTTGTTCGATATTGTTCTTTCGCAAGATTCTGGCTACTAACGTCAGTATCGGCAAGCTTCATCAGGAACTTGTTGCTTATATAGAGGTGCTGAATGACATACAGGATGCTGCTTTCAAGAGCAAGGTGCTGGTTGATTTGAAGCAGGAACTGTTTGGCCCGTCAGCCAACAGTCTGCAAGCCTTCGGTGAACTGTCTCGTTTGCTCAACCTCTTCGATCAGCGGGGAAATGTATTTATCTATGTCTTGTTCAATGGTTTTGCTTTGTTTGATATTTTGCTGCTGAAACGCATCATGCAGTGGGAAAAGAAACACTTGGGACAGATGGACCACTGGCTGTGTTGTGTGGCAGAGGTCGATGCGCTGGTCAGCCTGGGCACTTATTCGTACAACAATCCTGCCAACGTGCAGGCGGAAATCCTTCCGGAGCAGGACGACAGGATCATTGCGGCAACGGATATCTATCATCCTTTTCTGGCCTTTAAGCATGCCGTTCCCAATCACTTCACGCTCGGAAAGAAACAGGTGGCTATCGTAACCGGGGCCAACATGGCAGGTAAAAGTACCTTTCTGCGTACCATCGGACTGAATTATATCCTGGCCTGCAACGGGGTGCCGGTGTGTGCCACTGCTTTCAGGTTCTCTATCGTTACTTTGTTCTCGAGCATGCGTACCACGGACAACCTGTCGAAAGATATCTCTTATTTCAATGCCGAGCTTCTTCGCTTAAAGCAGCTCATACAGCATGTGAAGTCGCACCCGTATACGCTGATTATTTTGGACGAGATTCTGAAGGGTACCAACTCTAAAGACAAACTGGAAGGTTCTATTGTTTTCCTGCGCGAAATCATCCGTCATCATGTGTCTGCATTGATTGCCACGCACGATTTGGAGTTGGCTAAGCTGGAGGAGGAGAATGGGACTGTGTTCTGCAATTATTGTTTTGAGATTGCGCTTTCGAAGGACATTGAATATACGTACCGCATCGCCAGAGGGGTGGCTCGAAATCTGAATGCTTCTTTCCTGCTGAAGAATATCCTGGATGAAATGAGTTCCGACGAAAGCCAGGCATAGTTTTTCTCTGTGAAAACGGATTGTTTGATTGATGCTGTTTTCGTTATTTTTTTAACGTATTTCTTGTGAACCTGCTGCTTTTTTAATAATTTGGCGCCGTCTCTTTTAGCGGGGTTGAATTTTGATTTAACACGGATGGAAACGGTTGGCACAATGGCAAAGTGTCGCAAGGAAAGAAAAGGTTGCCTGCACAGAGTGGGGCGGCAGATAAAAATGGCAGATTGAAAACGAAGACGAAAATAAAATTATTATGAAAAACTTATGCTTATTTGCGTTGCTGATATGCTGCAGCGTGTTTGCACAGGCTCAGCAGCTTGTCGTGGGCCTTTCGGGCAATGGATATGTAACCCGTCAGCAGGGTGGCGCACAGATTACAGAGAATGGTGTTGCACAGTGGACTAACCCCCAATCGGTGGTGAGTGTTTACTTTTATCTGCATCAGCCCACCACGGCCGATTTGTCCTTGTTGGCCAAGGGACATGCTGAGATCAAAGTCAGCTACGGAAAGAAAAGCTTCAACGTCCATCTGCACTCGGATGATTTCACACAGGTGCCTGTGGGCAGCATCGATGTGCGTCAGGCGGGCTATGTCCGTATCGATTTGCAGGGTGTTTCCAAGCAGGGCGAGCATTTCGGAGAAATCAAGCAGCTCATTGCTGACCGCGTGGCAGGAAAGAGTAATTATGTGAAAGACTTTTCCGACTATTGGGGTCGCCGTGGCCCTTCCGTTCACTTGGCCTATGCGCTGCCTGAGGGTGATACGGAATGGTTCTACAATGAAGTGACCGTGCCCAAAGAAGGAGAAACCATGCACAGCTATTACATGGCTGCCGGCTTCGGAGAAGGTTACTTCGGCATGCAGTACAATTCGCCTACAGAACGCCGGATTCTTTTCTCGGTATGGAGTCCGTTTGATACACAAAATCCGAAGGATATTCCCGATGACCAGAAGATTAAGATGCTGCGTCGCGGAAAAGAGGTACATATCGGTGAGTTTGGCAATGAAGGAGCGGGCGGACAAAGCTATCTGAAGTATCCTTGGAAAGCCGGACGTACTTATAAATTCCTGATGCAGGTGCGCCCGGACGGAAAAGGCAACACGGTTTATACGGCTTATTTCTATGCTACGGAAGAGAAAGAGTGGAGACTGATTGCCAGTTTCTTGCGTCCGCAGACGGATACTTGGTACAGACATCCGCACAGTTTCCTTGAAAACTTCAATCCGGAACAGGGGTATCTGTCACGTAAAGTGCTGTTCGGCAATCAATGGGCTCGCAGCAAGGAGGGGCAATGGACCCGGCTCACTGATGCTACGTTTACTCACGATGCCACTGCGAATGCGAAAGTGCGCCTGGACTATCAAGGAGGCAAGACCCGCGGCAACCGGTTCTATTTGAAAATGGGAGGTTTCTTTAATGAATCTGTGCCCATGGGAACGAAGTTCCATGCTGAACCCGCAGGCCATGCGCCGGAAATAGACTGGAAAGCATTGGAGCAGCTGTAAGGCTGTGCTGCAGTCCGCTCTTTAAATGCGGATGAGGGCGTGTCAGAATGTCTGGAGAAGAGATATCTGGCACGCCCTCATTTTTATGTTCTGCTTATTTCAGTACGTATTGGGCAAGGACTTTCTGCACCTCACAGATATTGGAACCTCGGCCGAAGTTTTGTGTCAGGGGAAGGTCGCATCCTTTAATCCAGATTTTCATATCTGCATCCATGTCGAAGGTACCGGCTGTTTCCACGGAAAAGCGGTGAATCGATGAGTAGGGGATGGAGTGATACTCCCGTTTTTTGCCGGTCATTCCTTGTGTGTCTTGAATGATCAGACGTTTGTTGGTGAATACCCATTTGTCTCTGATGAGCTTGTAGGCTCTTTCGATGCGTTCTCCTTCACACAGCAGGGCACTGTATTCTTTTTGGATGGATTCGGCATCCATTTCGGACACGTTTCCAAAAATAGCATTCATGATTCCCATTTTGTTTTGTTTTTTTGGTGTTTATATATGGTTGACGGATGCAAAATAAGCAAAAAACGGCAAACGCCTTGTGTGATTAAGCAATCTTTAAACAAAATCACGATTGTTTTTTATTTCTCTGCCGGTTTTCTTCACTCAATTTTCTACCTTTGTAGTTCATAAACCTAAAATTGTGTAGCCATGAAGTATAAACTATTGGTTCTGGATGTAGACGGAACATTGCTCAATGAAGCAAAAGAAATTAGTAAGCGTACACTGGCCGCATTACTGAAAGTTCAGCAGATGGGTGTACGTATTGTGTTGGCATCTGGCCGGCCTACTTATGGCTTGCTGCCGCTGGCAAAATCGCTCGAACTGGGAAACTATGGTGGTTATCTTGTTTCTTATAATGGTTGTCAGATTATCAGTGCGCAAAACGGTGAAATCTTGTTTGAGCGACGCATCAATCCGGAGCTTGTGCCTTACCTGGAAAAGAAGGCCCGGAAGAACAATTTCGCCCTGTTGACTTACCACGATGATACGCTGGTGACCGATTCGCCCGAAAACAGGCATGTCCAAAGGGAAGCTGCCTTGAATCATCTGCAGATTATCAGAGAGGATGAATTTTCGGCCGGCATCGATTTTGCTCCTTGCAAATGTGTGCTTGTGAGCGATGACGAGGAGGCTTTGATTGATTTGGAAACATATTGGAAGAAACGGCTCGACGGTACGATGGATGTGTTCCGTTCGGAGCGTTATTTCCTTGAGGTGGTGCCTTGCGGCATTGACAAGGCCAATACGCTGGGTGCTTTGCTGGATATGCTGAAGGTGAAACGGGATGAGGTGATGGCTATTGGCGATGGCGTGTGTGACGTAACGATGATTCAGCTGGCCGGAATGGGGGTGGCGATGGGGCATTCGCCGGAATCGGTGAAGGCGTGTGCCGACTATGTGACGGTGTCGAATGAAGACGACGGTGTGGCACAGGCGGTGGAAAAAGCCATCCTGGCCGAAGTGAGGGTGTCGGACATTCCGCTCGACCAGCTCAATGCGCAGGCCAGTCATGCTTTGATGGGTAACCTCGGTATTCAATATACGTATGCCAACAAGGAAAGGGTGGAGGCCACGATGCCGGTGGACCAGCGTACGCGCCAGCCTTTTGGCATCTTGCATGGAGGGGCCACACTGGCACTCGCCGAAACGGTGGCCGGACTGGGCTCTATGATTGCCTGCCAGCCCGATGAAGTGGTGGTGGGGATGCAGGTGAGCGGCAACCATATCTCGTCGGCACACGAAGGGGATACGGTGAGAGCAGTGGCTACGATTGTGCATCAGGGACGTTCTTCCCATGTGTGGAATGTGGATGTCTTTACTTCAACGAACAAACTGGTGTCTTCCGTGCGTGTAGTCAACAGTGTGATGAAAAAAAGATGATAGAAGAAATAGAGAATCTGAAAGATATAGATGGGTTGATCCGGCAAAAACAGGCGTTTGCCGTGTACCGCCTTCCCGGTGAGCAGGTGGCACACCTCGTGACACAGGGCAGAGGGGAGGTCTGTTTGCTGGACAATCTGGAGGGACTGAACGGAAGGAAGGGCTTTGTCATTGCTCCTTTCCGGGTGAGTGAACGCTGCCCCGTGGTGCTGCTATGCCCTGGGGAGGAAGAGCGTCTGCTGGAAGTGGATCGGGATAGTGTGGAGGAATGGGCTGCTGTGCAGCGTTCTCAGGGGAAGGAGACCTTGCAGGAGGTATGTACGGATGCCTATGCTGCATGTTTCCGCACGTTTATCGAGGCTTTGCAGGAGAAACAGTTCGACAAACTGGTGCTTTCGCGCCGGCAGGTAGTCGGCCGGGAAGCGGATTTCTCACCCTTGAGGGTGTTTGCAGAGGCATGCAAGCGCTACATTCATTCGTATGTGTATCTGTGCTACACCCCGCACACGGGCATGTGGCTCGGCAGTACGCCCGAGATTATTCTCGCGGGGCAGGGACAGCAATGGCACACGGTGGCTTTGGCCGGAACGCAGCCGTTGCAGGAGGGTCGCCTGCCTGTGGCATGGGATGAAAAAAACCGCGAGGAACAGGCGTATGTGGCTTCCTATATCCGTAGCCGCCTGCATTCGCTGGGCTTGCAGACCACGGAAAACGGTCCTTATGCTGCGTATGCGGGGGCGTTGTCGCATCTGAAGACGGACTTCTGGTTTTCGCTGGCTGATAAGGGGAGCTTGGGCAGTCTGCTGAAGCTTTTGCATCCCACTCCGGCTGTGTGCGGTCTTCCCAAGGAGGAAGCATATCGCTTTATTGTGGAAAAGGAGGGGTACGACCGGAGTTATTATGCCGGTTTTGTGGGCTGGATGAATCCGGCAGACCGCACAGACCTGTATGTGAATCTGCGGTGTATGCAGATGGGTGACAGGGAGTTGTCTTTCTATGCTGGCGGCGGACTGCTGGCCTCTTCCTGCCTGCACGATGAATGGATGGAAACGGAGAAGAAATTGCAAACGATGAAGCGGCTGGCATTGCCTGTACCGGCGCTTTCCGCTCATGATTAGATAAATTATTTGCTGTGATATGTATACAGATAAGAAGAATATTCTGCAACTTGTTGCTTTGCTGAAGGCGCATGGCATTACGAAGGTGGTTTTGTGTCCCGGAAGTCGGAATGCTCCGATTGTGCATACGTTGTCTGGCCACCCCGATTTTACCAGTTATGCTGTAACCGACGAACGGAGTGCCGGTTTCTTTGCCATCGGACTGGCTCTGCATGGCGGTCAGCCGGTGGCGGTGTGCTGCACATCGGGTTCGGCTTTGCTGAATCTGCATCCGGCTGTGGCCGAGGCGTTTTATCAGCAGGTGCCGCTGGTGGTGATTTCAGCCGACCGTCCGGCTGCTTGGATCGGACAGATGGACGGGCAGACGCTTCCGCAACCGGGGGTGTTCCAGTCGCTTGTGAAGAAGTCGGTGCAGCTGCCCGAAATCCATACGGACGAGGATGAATGGTATTGCAACCGCCTGATCAATGAAGCTTTGCTGGAAGTGAATCATCATGGCAAGGGACCGGTGCATATCAATGTGCCTATCTCTCAGCCGCTGTTTCAGTTTACAGCCGAATCGCTGCCCGAAGTGCGGGTCATCACGCGCTATCAGGGGCTGAACGTGTATGACCGCGACTACAACGGACTCATCGAACGGCTGGGTAAATATCAGCGGAAAATGGTTGTGGTGGGGCAGATGAATCTGATTTATCTGTTCGAGAAGAAATATGTCAAGCTGCTGTATAAGCATTTTGCCTGGCTCACGGAGCATCTCGGCAACCAGACTGTGCCCGGCATCCCAGTGAAGAATTTTGATGCGGCCCTGCAGTCGATGACGGAGGAGAAGAAGGAGCAGCTGGCTCCCGACTTGCTCATCACGTATGGCGGTCATGTGGTGTCGAAGCACTTGAAGGAGTATATCCGGCAGCATCCGCCCAAGGAGCACTGGCACATCGCTGCAGACGGGGAGGTGGCCGATCTGTATGGATCGCTCACCACGGTGATTGAGATGGATCCGCTGGAGTTTCTGGAGAAGATTGCGGTCTTGATGGACAACCGCACACCGGAGTATCCCCGCTTGTGGGAGGAGTACTGCAAGCAGATTCCCGAACCGGTCTTTGAATATTCAGCCATGGCGGCTGTGGGGGCACTCATGAAGAAGTTGCCTGCTGCGTGTGCTCTGCATCTGGCCAACAGCTCGGCGGTGCGCTATGCGCAGCTGTATGCGATTCCTGCTTCGGTGGAGGTGTGCTGCAACCGGGGAACCAACGGTATCGAAGGTTCGCTTTCGGCGGCCATCGGCTATGCTTCTGTTTCGGAAAAGATTAACTTTGTTGTCATTGGCGACTTGAGTTTCTTTTACGATATGAATGCGTTGTGGAACGGGTATGTGGGTGCCAACGTACGTATCTTGCTGCTCAACAACGGCGGGGGAGGTATTTTCCATACGCTGCCTCAGCTGAAGATGTCGGGCACTTCGCAGAAGGTCATTGTGGGGGTGCATGACACTTCGGCGCAGGGATGGGCGGAGGAACGGGGATTCCGTTATTTCCGGGTGGAGGATGAGGCTCAGCTGGCCGAAGCAATGTCGGTCTTTACGCAGCCCGAACCGATGGAGGCTCCGCTGATCATGGAGGTGTTTGCCAACCGGAACAAGGATGCGCGACTCTTGAAGAATTATTTTAATGAACTAAAAAACAGATAGGTTATGTCTACAAAAAGAGAATGGACTACAATCAGGGAATATGAAGATATTCTCTTTGATTACTATAATGGAATTGCTCGTATCACAATCAACCGCGAACGCTATCGGAATGCTTTTACGCCCACGACCACGGCCGAGATGAGTGATGCGCTGCGTATTTGCCGGGAAGAGGCAGATATTGATGTGGTGGTGATTACGGGAGCGGGTGATAAGGCTTTCTGTTCGGGTGGCGACCAGAATGTGAAGGGACGCGGCGGCTACATCGGTAAGGACGGGGTGCCTCGTCTGAGTGTGCTGGATGTGCAGAAGCAGATCCGCAGCATTCCGAAGCCGGTGATTGCGGCTGTGAATGGCTTTGCTATCGGTGGCGGTCATGTGCTGCACGTGGTGTGCGACTTGTCTATTGCTTCGGAGAATGCGATTTTCGGACAGACGGGTCCGCGGGTGGGCAGTTTTGATGCCGGCTTCGGGGCTTCTTACCTGGCTCGTGTGGTGGGGCAGAAGAAGGCTCGCGAAATCTGGCTGCTTTGCCGCAAGTACAATGCTCAGGAGGCATTGGATATGGGACTGGTGAATAAGGTGGTGCCTTTGGAACAGCTGGAGGATGAATATGTGCAATGGGCTGAGGAAATGATGCAGCTCAGTCCGCTGGCTTTGCGTATGATTAAGGCGGGGCTGAATGCCGAACTGGACGGTCAGGCTGGTATCCAGGAACTGGCCGGTGACGCTACGCTGCTTTATTATCTCACGGATGAGGCGCAGGAGGGCAAGAATGCGTTCTTGGAAAAACGGAAGCCTAACTTCAAGCAGTATCCTAAGTTCCCTTAATCTGAGGCATGGATTGCAGAATTGATATTGTCCCCCGGTTGCTGCATTTCAAGCAGCCGGCGGGTACTTCCCGCGGTGTCTATACTACCCGGAAGGTGTGGTATGTGCATGTTTCTTCTTCGGCTTTTCCCGGAAGGGTGGGAGTGGGCGAGTGTGCTCCGTTGCCTGCCTTGAGCTGTGATGATCGTCCGGATTATGAATCGGTGCTGAAGGCTGCTTGCCGCAGGGTGGAAGAGGCGCAGGGAGTATTGGATACGGAGGCGTTGCGTGACTTCCCTTCGATTCTTTTCGGACTGGAGACGGCTTTCCGTCATTTGCAGCGGGGAAGCTGGGCGTTGTGGGATACGCCGTTTGCACGCGGCGAGGCGGGGATTCCTATCAATGGTCTTATCTGGATGGGCCCGTTTGACAGGATGCTTTCTCAGATTGAGGACAAGATGAAGGCGGGCTTCCGCTGTATCAAACTGAAGATTGGGGCTATCGGCTTTGAGGAGGAACTGGCTTTGCTGCGGCACATCCGTTCGCATTTTTCTGCCAGGGAGATTGAACTGCGGGTGGATGCCAACGGGGCGTTTTCACCGGTGGATGCGTTGGATAAGCTGAAGCGGCTGGCTGAGCTGGATCTTCATTCCATCGAACAGCCTATCCGGGCGGGACAGTGGGAGGAGATGGCCCGGCTGGTGGCCTACACTCCGCTTCCCATTGCGCTGGATGAGGAGTTGATCGGGTGTAACTCGCTGGCTGAAAAGCAACGGTTGCTGGCTGCTATCCGTCCGCATTACCTGATCCTGAAGCCTTCGTTGCACGGTGGCATGTGCGGGGGAGCGGAATGGATGGCTGAAGCGGAGAAACTGGGTATCGGCTGGTGGATTACGTCTGCGCTGGAATCGAATATCGGACTGAATGCCATTGCGCAATGGTGTGCTACTTTCCGTAATCCGTTGCCGCAAGGACTGGGCACGGGACTTTTGTTTACCGACAATGTGCCGATGCCGCTGGAGATTCGGAAAGATTGTTTGTGGTTTACGGATTGTGATTGACTGAATTTTGTATGATGAAGATGGACCGGAAACAGCAGTGTCTGCTGCTGGATGGAGTGTGTTATACTCCGGAGGATGTTGCAAGGATTGTGGACCGGGGGGCTGAAGGTATGGCGCCGGGTCACCGGGATTTGTTTGTTTTTCTGCAGCGCTGGCTGGATGATTCGCCGTTTCTTACGGTGCATACGTCTGGTTCTACGGGTGTGCCGAAGGAACTGGTGGTGCGAAAGGAGCAGATGATGCAGAGTGCCCGGCTCACTTGTGAGTTCTTAGGACTGAAAGAGGGGGATCCGGCTTTGCTTTGTATGAACCTCCGGTATATCGGGGCGATGATGGTGGTGGTCCGCGCTTTGGTGGCGGGATTGAATCTGCTGGTGAGACCGGCATCGGGACATCCGCTGGCGGATGTCAGGGAACCGCTTCGCTTTGCAGCAATGGTGCCGCTGCAGGTTTATCATTCGCTGCAGGTGGATGAGGAGCGTAGACAGCTTTATCAGACCGACAACTTGATTATCGGTGGCGGGGCGGTGGATGAGGCTTTGGAGCGCGAACTGAAAGGCTTGCCTACTGCCGTGTATTCCACATACGGGATGACTGAAACACTGTCGCACATTGCTTTGCGCCGGTTGAGCGGTCCGCAGGCATCGGAGCGGTATACCCCTTTTCCTTCCGTTGACTTGTCATTGGCTGCAGATGATACGCTGATTATCCGGGCTCCTTTGGTTTGCGACGAACCGCTTTATACGCACGATATGGCCCGTCTTTATCCCGACGGTACGTTTACCATTTTAGGGCGCATGGATAATGTCATCAACAGTGGCGGTGTCAAGATTCAGGCGGAAGAGGTGGAAAGAATACTCCGTCCGCTGCTTGCCTGTCCGTTTGTGGTCACTTCCGTTCCGGATGTGCGGCTGGGACAGGCGGTCACTTTGCTGGTGGAGGGAAAGGAGGATGTGTCGGTACTCGAAGAGGTGCTGCGGCGCACATTGCCCCCTTATCATCGGCCCCGGCATATTCTCTTCACAGAGCGGATTCCTCAAACGGGCAACGGGAAAATAGGCCGTGCCGCCTGTAGGGAACTGGCTGAAAGAATTTATTCCGGAAAGTCTACTTTGTAGGTCTGAATGCCGTTATAAAGGGTGTTGACCCGGATTTGAAGTCCTTTTTTGCCTTCCATCTGTTCTTTTATTTTGCTCAGTCTGAACGAAACATACCCTTCGCTCAGCAGATACGATGCATTATCAAATGCCTCGTTCTGTTCGCCGTCGTTGTTTTCGTCGTTGTGGCGGAACTCCAGCTGTAGGTAGCTGTCTGTCTCTTTGCCGGCTTGGTGAGCGGCAGGCGAGGAGGAGGGAATGACCAGGTTCAGATAATGTTTTTTCTTTTCGTCTGCTCGGTAATAATACTGAAATTCAATGGTCAAGTATTTCCGGTCTTGGCTGATCCACAGGTAGGTAGTGTTGATTTTATCATCTCCTATTTTCTCTTCGGTGTGCTCTCCTTCGCCCAGGGTGATGATTTCTTTGGTGAGCATTTCTTTGATTTGCCGTATCCGAATGGTATAGTCGTATCCGCTGACGGGCTTGTCCAGTTCATCAAATATCACAAAAGCACGTTGCCCGTCGGCAAACGACTGGTGATGCCATTCTTCTGCGTTGTCGGGATACATTTTTTTGCCGTCGTCCAAGGTGAAGTCATGGAGTTTGCCATCCGCATCAAGGGTGTGGATGGTGCTGATGACCAGTTTGCCGGTATGGTTGTCGTCGTTGAGGCACGATTGCAGTACGGGTATCATGACCATAAGGAGAGAGAAGCATCCGATCAATGTGAGTCGTTTCATAAGGGTTGTTCAAGTCTATGTGAGTAATTCTTTCTGCATAAAAAATACTGCATGAGAGGAAATATTGCGTCGCCATCTGTTAAAGAAACAAAAGTGCAAAAGAGTTCAGCTTGTAATGCAGTAATTTTGTATCTATTGTATTTATATAGAGTAAACACGTGTATAGGAGAATGGAAGAACAGGAATTGGCAGAACGCTGCAGGCAGGGAGACAATCGTGCCCGCAAGCTGTTGTACGAGCAGTATGCTGGGCGTATGCTGACGATCTGTTTGCGTTATGTGGGCGATCGTGATACAGCGCAGGACCTGCTTCATGATGGTTTCCTGAAAATCTTCGGTTCTTTTGATAAGTTTACCTGGAGAGGGGAAGGTTCGTTGCGTGCCTGGATGGAACGGGTGATGGTGAATCTGGCGTTGCAGTATCTTCGCAAGAATGATATCATCAGTCAGTCTTCTTCGCTGGAGGAGCTTTCGGACGTGTGCGACGAACCGGATGAGTCGGAGGTGGAAATGATTCCGCAAGCGGTGCTGATGCAGTTTATCGAGGAACTCCCTGCGGGATATCGCACGGTGTTTAACCTGTATACGTTTGAAGATAAATCACACAAGGAGATTGCCCAGCTGCTGGGCATCAATGAAAAGTCGTCGGCGTCGCAATTGTTTCGGGCCAAGACGGCGTTGGCGAAAAGGATAAAAGAGTGGATAATGCATAATCGATAGACAGAGATGAAAGACGACGAATTGTGGATGAAAAAAATGAAAGAGAAGCTGGCGGATTATTCTGAACCGATGCCTGCTGCTGGCTGGGAGCAGCTGGAGAAGGAGCTGATGCCGCCTGCAGCAAAGCGGATCATTCCTTACTGGAAATGGTCTGCGGCGGTGGCAGCAGTGCTTTTGCTGGCTGCGGTGACTTCTGTGAGTCTTTATTTCTTAGGAACGCCGGCTGCGGATGAAATGCTTCAGATGCAGACTCCTGTCTTGGCTGCAGTTCCTGATGACTTGCCTGAGGTGTCTGCGGCAGATGCGACCGGGGAGAAGGTGTCGCCTGTTTCGTTGCCTGTTGCTGCCGGAAATCGTTTGGCCCGGGTAGAAAACCGGATGGCTTGTCCGGCTGAGAAGCCGTGCGAAGATGAATCGGCGGTTGTGCAGCTGGCGGATGATGACAAAAAGGAAGTGGTCGGAGAAAAAGAGGCTCGCCTGTCTGTAGCAGAAAAAGAGCAGGAGGCTGTGGTCCGGGAGGAAAAGAAGGTGAATCGGAAGTCGCGTCGTCCGTCTTCTAAAGATAAATTGCATTTGCCTGCTGGCAGCACAAAGGCTTCCCGTAGCGGCTGGTCGGTGGGATTGTCGGTGGGCAATGCGGCCGGGGCCACAGGGGAAGGAGGAGGTTATCCGGTGATGTCGCGTGTCAGTATGCTGGCTGTGTCCAACGGTTTTATGGATATTCCCAATGACAAGACGGTGGTCTTTGAGGGAGGCATTCCTTATTTGCTTCAGAAAAACCGGGTGCTCGACGTCAAGCATCATCAGCCTATTTCTGTGGGTGTTTCACTCCGCAAGTCATTGCCGAAAGGTTTTTCAATTGAAACGGGGCTGACGTATACGTTGCTTTCGTCGGATTTAAAAGTAGAGAACTACAGCAAGGAGCTGGAGCAGAAACTGCATTATATAGGTATTCCGTTGCGGGCCAACTGGGACTTTATTGATAAGAAGTGGTTTACTTTGTATGTCTCTGGCGGTGGAATGATGGAGAAGTGTGTATATGGTAAAGTGGGTACGGAAAAAGAGACGGTTAAGCCGTTGCAGTTTTCTGTGTCCGGAGCGGTGGGCGCGCAGCTGAATGCCACAAAGCAGGTGGGGATTTATGTGGAACCGGGTGTAGCCTATTTCTTTGATGACGGATCGGATGTGCAGACTATTCGAAAGGAGAATCCGTTCCAGTTTCATGTGCAGGCGGGTATCCGTTTTACTTATTGAGTGATTGGGGAAGGTGAGTGCCTTCCCTTTGTTTTTATATAGGGGATATGGAAGGATAAAAAAAAGTCTCAAAGAATATTCTCTGAGACTTTCTAAATACTTCGTTGCGGTGCGTACGGGACTCGAACCCGTGACCCCATGCGTGACAGGCATGTATTCTAACCAACTGAACTAACGCACCAATAAAGGTATGAAAATATGCGGTGCGTACGGGACTCGAACCCGTGACCCCATGCGTGACAGGCATGTATTCTAACCAACTGAACTAACGCACCTTTAAAGTGGAGCGGAAAACGAGGTTCGAACTCGCGACCCCGACCTTGGCAAGGTCGTGCTCTACCAACTGAGCTATTTCCGCATTTGTTTGGTGTGGGTAGTGATGGATTCGAACCACCGAAGGCGTAAGCCAGCAGATTTACAGTCTGCCCCATTTGGCCACTCTGGTAACTACCCGCTCTTGATTTTTTGTGACTCCCACAGGATTCAAACCTGTAACCTTCTGATCCGTAGTCAGATGCTCTATTCAGTTGAGCTAGGGAGCCAAAACTTAAGAGGTTGTGGGCGTTGACGGATTCGAACCGCCGACCCTCTGCTTGTAAGGCAGATGCTCTAAACCAGCTGAGCTAAACGCCCTCTTATTGTTTCGGTAACTTCGATGTTTGTTTGTTGTGTATCGTTGTTTCCCGATTGCGAGTGCAAAGGTACGCACTTTTTTTTAATCTGCAAATTATTCGGCACTTTTTTTCGAAAAAAATCGATTTTTTTTTCAGGAAGGGTGTTTTCACCTTATTATATATAGAGATACAAATCTCTTTTTTGTTATTTCAATTTCTTCTTTTGGTCAATTAAAATAAATGCAGTACTTTTGTTTTGTTCAATTAAAATAAAAGTAATGGAAAAAAAATTTTTGATGGCATCTGTATTTATGGCAGGTGCTTTAAGTTGTGCTGCTCAGCTCAATGTCCAGTTACATTACGACCTGGGTCATGCGATGTATGGCGGTGATTTGGATAATCGTCCTCGCTTGACGGCAACCGTTGAGAACTTTACGGCCGACCGATGGGGTAGTACTTATTTTTTTATTGATGCCGATTTTGGCAACAAGACGATGCGAGGAGCTTATGCAGAGTTGTCGCGTGAGTTGCAGTTTTGGAAGGCCCCGGTAGCTGCACATGTTGAGTATAACGGTGGATTAAACGGTTTTGGGTCTTACAAAGACTCTTATTTGGTAGGTCCGGCTTATAATTGGAACAGTAAAGACTTTGCATCAGGAGTTTCGCTGCAGGTGTTGTATAAGTATTTGGCCAAGAATGGAGCGCACCGTCATTCTTGGCAAGTAACCGGAGTTTGGCGCCATAATTTTGCCAAGAACCTGTGTACTTTCAGTGGTTTTGTTGACGTTTGGCACGATGTGTCGGTGGATGGCAATCTTATTGTGATGAGTGAACCGCAGTTTTGGTTCAATTTAGCTCCGTTGAAGCGCATTCCGGATGACTGTAAGTTCAGTGTGGGAGCCGAAGTAGAGATAAGTAATAATTTTGTATGGCCGGTGCAGGGACGCAATAATCGTTTTTATGCAATCCCCACACTGGCATGTAAATGGACGTTTTAATCTGCTTCTCAGATTATTTCGTATGTTCTGTTTGTTTGCTTTTCAGAATTTCCTCTAAGCGCAGCATTTCATCTCGATAATGAGCGGCAGATACAAAATCCAGGTTTTTGGCAGCATCTTGCATCTGTTTTTTGCTTTTTTCGATACTTTTCTCGAGCTGCTCGCAACTCATGTAATCGATGATTGGGTCAGCAGCACGGCTTAGCTGTTCCGGAATCTGATAGTTTGTATTTTCTGAGTTTGTACTATTGTTTGCTTGGATCAGGTCAGACATTTTACGAGCTTTTTTAATTTGCTGCGGTATGATGTGGTTTTCCTCGTTATACCGCAGCTGTTTTTCTCTGCGCCTGTTGGTTTCGTCGATAGTTTTCTGCATGCTTTCAGTAATGCGGTCGGCATACATAATTGCTTTTCCGTTTACGTTTCGGGCGGCTCTTCCTACGGTTTGAGTCAGTGAACGGTGTGAGCGTAAGAATCCTTCTTTGTCTGCGTCCAGAATTGCTACGAGCGACACTTCGGGCAAATCAAGACCTTCACGCAACAGGTTGACACCAACCAATACGTCAAAGCGTCCGGCACGCAAGTCATCCATAATCTGCACTCTTTCCAGTGTATCCACATCGCTGTGAATATAGTTTGTACGAATGTCATGGTTCAAGAAATACTCCGTTAGTTCTTCTGCCATGCGCTTGGTGAGCGTTGTGACTAGGATGCGTTCATCCCGTTCGATTCGCTGTTGTATTTCTTCCATCAAGTCATCTACTTGGTTCATGCTTGGACGGACCTCGATAATAGGATCCAGCAATCCTGTGGGTCGGATCACCTGTTCTACAATCACACCTTCACTTTGCTGCAATTCGTAGTCGGCAGGTGTGGCCGAAACATAAATCACTTGTTTTGCCATTTCTTGAAATTCTTCAAACTTGAGTGGTCGGTTGTCCATCGCAGCCGGCAGTCTGAATCCATATTCCACCAGGTTTTTTTTGCGTGCATGGTCGCCTCCATACATTGCATTAATTTGCGGAACCGAAACATGACTTTCGTCAATTACAATCAGAAAATCATCAGGAAAGAAGTCCAGCAGGCAGTAAGGACGTGTTCCGGCTGCTCTTCCGTCGAAATATCTGGAATAATTCTCAATACCGCTGCAGTGTCCCAGCTCCCGAATCATTTCCATGTCGTAAGTTACTCGTTCGTAGATGCGTTTTGCTTCGAACGGCTTGCCTATTTCTTCAAAATACTGCACCTGTTTGTGCAAGTCATCTTCAATCTGGTGAATGGCATGCTGTACGCTTTCTTTTGTTGTCATAAACAAGTTTGCCGGGTAGATTTTGTAGCTGTCAAAGCGTCCCAGTCTCATGGAGCTTATCGGGTCAACCTCTTCGATGCTTTCAATTTCATCGTCCCAGAACGTGATTCTCAGCAGATGATCCGTATAAGCCAGTGCCACATCCACGGTATCGCCTTTTACTCGGAAGCAACCTCTGCTCAGTTCCAGGTCGTTTCGTTGGTAGAGTGAGTCCACCAGTCTGCGCAGCAATACATTGCGGTCCAGGATTTGTCCCTGTTTCAGTTCGATCATGTTGTCGTAGAAAGCGGCAGGGTTTCCCATTCCATAAATACAACTGACGGAAGAAACGACGACAACGTCTTTGCGTCCCGACAGTAGTGCCGAGGTTGCAGCCAGTCTCAGTTTGTCTATTTCTTCGTTTATAGCCAGGTCTTTTTCGATATATGTGTCTGTAGTGGGGATATATGCTTCCGGTTGGTAATAGTCATAATACGACACATAGTATTCCACGGCATTGTTGGGGAAGAAACTTTTGAATTCTCCATAAAGTTGCGCTGCCAGTGTTTTGTTGTGGCTCAGAATCAGGGTTGGTTTATTACAGTTGCGAATTACGTTGGCAATGGTAAAAGTCTTTCCGGAACCGGTAACACCGAGTAAGGTTTGTGCGGGCGTTCCCTGCAAAACCCCTTGTGTAAGCTGTTCGATAGCTTCGGGCTGGTCGCCGGTTGGTTGATAATCAGAAATCAGTTCAAATTGAGGCATGTTATCAGAATATTTCTTGTGAATACTACAGATTTGGGTGAGAAACACCCCGTGAGACAAAGTTAGTGAAACTTCCATCGCAAAGTTTCAAAAGAACCTTTTTTTTTCTTTCGTACTGGTGCTGCATTTCTTTTTGCATACATTTTTGCATTATTTAATTGCATAAGTGGCTGAAATTTGATACTTTTGCAACTCAATTTATACAGTATGAAACGTATCTTCTTAGGTGTGCTTTGCGGAACCTTGTTATTGACCTCGTGCAATGAGTACAATCAGGTTCTGAAAACAACAAACAGCGAATATAAATACGAGGCTGCCAAAGCTTTCTTTGCGGAAGGTAAATTTGGAAAAGCTTCTCAGATTCTGAATGACATGATGGCTCTGCTTAAGGGAACCATTTATGCAGAAGAATCTCTCTATATGCTGGCTATGTCTGAGTATTGTAACGGCAATGTTGAGACGGCAGCATCTTTCTTCAGAAAATACTACCAGTCTTATCCTAAAGGGCAATATGTAGAGGAAGCGCGCTTTTATTGCGGAAAGTCTTTGTTTGACGGAGTGCCTGATGCTCGTTTGGATCAGACCAATACCATGGATGCAATCAAGGAATTTCAGGATTTTCTGGATTTGTATCCCTATACCCGTCTGAAGGCGCAGGCACAAGAAATGATTCTGAAGCTGCAGGACAAGTTGGTTGAAAAAGAATTTCGTGCTGTCAAGTTGTATTATGATTTGGGTACCTATATGGGAAACTGCACCAGTGGTGGCAGCAACTACGAAGCATGTATCGTAACGGCTCAGAATGCTTTGAACGATTTTCCTTATGCCAGTCCGGAGCGTCGTGAGGAATTGAGCATATACCTGTTGCGTGCCCGCTATCACCTGGCTCGTCAGAGTGTACTTATCAAGCAGGAAGAACGCTATCGTGCCATGATAGATGAGTATTATGCTTTTGAAAACGACTTTCCGGAATCAAAATATTTGGCAGAAGCCCGTTCGATGTTGGCTTATGCCCAGAAACAAGTAAAAGAATAATAGCTATTAAATATTTCATTATGGATTACAAAAAAACGAATGCGGCAACTAATACTGTGACTCGTAACATCATGGATTTGTGTGATGAAACGGGAAATATCTATGAAAGTGTTGCCATCATCGGCAAACGTGCCAACCAGATTTCTGTTGATATCAAGAATGAATTGTCTAAGAAACTGCAGGAGTTTGCTTCGGTTAGTGACAACTTGGATGAGGTGTTCGAGAATCGCGAGCAGATAGAAATCTCGCGCTATTATGAGAAATTGCCGAAACCAACCTTGATTGCAACTCAGGAGTTTGTTGAGGGAAAGGTTTATTTCCGCAATCCGGCTAAAGAAACAATGGAATAATCCAACGATTATGATACAGAGAATACAAACGGTTTATCTGTTTCTGGTTACTTTGTTGGCATTGCCCGGGCTGTTTCTGCCAGTGGGGCGTTTTCTGAAGGAGGGTGTACTGACAGCCGAGTTGTACACATTGTTTGTGTCTTCGGTGAATAATGGTGCTACCGATTATGCTCCTTGGGCATTGTTTGTCTTGCTGTTGCTTGTAGCCCTGGTATCGTTTGCCTGTATTTTCTTTTTCAAGAAACGAATGTTGCAGGTGCGTCTTACTATTTTCAATGCCTTGCTTCTGGTAGGCTATTACATTGCCTATGGTGTTTTTGTCTACATACTGGGTAAGGAATGTGGTAGTTTTGCCATTGAGTGGATTGCAGGATTGCCGGCAATAGCTCTGATTTTAGATATTTTGGCCATGCGCGCCATAATGAAGGACGAGTTGATAGTCCGTTCCCTGGATCGTTTGCGTTAAAATATAAAGTATAAAAAAATAGGATGCACTAAATTGCATCCTATTTTTTTGTTTTTATCACGTCGAAAAGATAAGTCAGCTTGGCCACGATGGTACCGTTTGCCGAGCGTGAGAAGGGATCTTTCTTGCCGTTGTTAAAGATGTCGCTTAGGGCAAAATAATATCTGCCTTCCAGCATGAAGTGTCCTGCTTTGATTGTGTTCATCTCTACGCCCAGTCCGGCAGTAATGCCATAGTCAAAGGGTCGTTCGATGCTTTTTCCATACTGTTGTGTCACCTTGTTGGGTCGTTTGTTGAGTGTTTCTTCGCTGAAGGCCCCGGTTTTGTTTTCGTTGTCTTTGAGGCAGAATCCCAGTTGCGGTCCTGCAACAACATAAAACAATGCCCCTTTTTTCTCATATCCCCATCCCATGCGTGCCAAGATAGGCACTTGCAGATAGTGCATGTCGCGGCTATACGTGTCGCTGCTTGTTTCGATTACCTCTTGCCATCCCAGGTTGGCATAGTTAAATTCCATTTGTACGGCACACAAGCTCTTGAAATATTTTTCGCAAGTATAGCGCAGCGTGATGCCCCCTGTAAATTCCGGTTTCATTGTCTGTTTGATTCCCGGAGTAAAGCTAATTCGGTTCAGGGTACATCCTGCATTGAATCCTATGGCAAAGTCTGTGCGTGGGCTGCCCACTTGTGCTGTAAGTGAAGCCGGCAGGCCTAATAGACAGAGCCACAGGAAAGATTTTATATTTCTCATTCGTTTATCTTGTAAATTCGATTACGTCAATTTTCTTTTGTGGAGTGTAATGAATCAGTTCGGCTTTGTTGTTGATAAATCCGCTCCAGTTGCTGGCTCGTTTAAAATGGAAGTCATTTTGCAGGGGAGTTGTTTTCAGTCCTCCAATTTTGTCGTTGAAGTTACTGCCCTGTGTTGCCATTCCGTTTAGGAAGAATCTTCCCAGGTCATATCCCAGCAACCCGAAACTTGGATAGGTGTTTTGCATGTTGCTGTGAAATTCTTTCTTGAATCTGTTTTCCAGTGCTGTGCAAGCCGGTTGATTCATATTTTTGTAGAAAGAAGAGAAGATGTAGGTGTCGAACCGAAAGAAGTTGTCTCCCTGTTTTTGAGAATACATTTGCCATTCAGGATGTCCCAGCAGGCAGAATTTATGTCCCGACTGCTGCTCGATGAGCAGTAGCAGTTCTGCGCTCAGGGCATGCATTGCCTTTAAGCTGGACGAAGCCGAGACGATGACATTTTTGCGGGTCATGGTCATGCTGTTGCGCAGTGCGTTTACATCTCCGTTTGAGTTGACTTCGCGGAAAGGTATGTTTTGGGCCGTAAGCATTTTCTTCAGTCCCTGTATAAAGAGCTGGTCGTCTGCCCGTTGTTCTCCGTTGTTCCAGATTACAAACTGATTGCCGGCAAACTGGCTGAGCAATAATTTGTATGTTTCCTCGAAGAGGATGTTTTTGGGCACATTCGAAAGGTAGACATACGGGTTCTTGTATACCTCGTCGCTATGCGAAGAGAATGGGATGACCAGTTTTACCTTATTTTTTTTGCAGAACTTGCTAAGCGTAGGGATTTGTGCGTTGTGCAGCGGGCCAAAGATGATATCAGCATCGGCCAGTCCGGTTTTGTTCAGGGCCAGTTGCATGTCTGTTTCGGTTTTACCGCAGTCATACGTATAGATTGTGGTGGACAATCCCTTGTTTTTCATGTCTTCCACGGCCAAGAGCAGTCCCTGATAAAATTCAATCATCTTTTTGCTGTCGCTGTTATTTTGTGTCAGTGGCAGCAGTACTCCCATTTTGATTTGTTTCATTTTCTCAGGTCCCGATTTTTTGGGGAAAAGTTCCTGGTTTGAAGGAGCCGGTTTTTCGGTTGTTTTCGTTTCAGGATAAGGGATGCACACCCAGCTTCCTTTTTTCAGTTTGAAGTCAGGGTCTTGCATTTCCGGGTTGGCACGAACCAGCTGCTCCATGGTAATCTGATAGTCTCGGGCAATGCTGAAAGCAGTTTCTTTCCGTTTCACTTTATGCATGTCTTTGCATCCGGTTGGTTGTGTGTTGGTTTTGGGAGCCTCGGTTTGCGGTGCTTTTCCGTTGGATGGTGGGATGACCAGCACCTCACCAACTTTAAAGTTCGAAGCGGTGAGTCCCGGGTTGGCCATGCATATGTCTTCTGCCGATACCTTGTATAATTTGGTCAGCTGATAGAGTGTTTCTCCTTTGGCTATGGTGTGAAAGCGCGAGAAATGCTGGCTGGCTTTGTTTTGTGGAATTTTCAGTACCGATCCGCTGCGCAACCCGTTGCGTGTGTCGGGATTCATGTTATAAATGTCCTCGGTGGCTATCTGATAGATTTTGGCGATAGAATATACCGTTTCACCAGCTTCTACCGTATGTGTAAAAAATGGGGTTTGCGCCCAAGCTGTTGTGGCATGCAAGCTCCAGCCAATCACTAATGTGAAAAAAGATTTGAAACGTTTCATGAAAATCAAATTTATTGCGGACAAAAGTACACAAAAAAAGTGGTTAATTCAACGGGATGTGCTATTTTTGCATAAATATATTGGCGTATGAATCGATTTTTTAAAGAGATTGTTTTTTTGTTTTTATTCTCAGCTCCTTTGGGGTTGGATGCACAGACTGTTTATCCGACGGTGATTCCGACGGCTCATTATGTCACTTCCGAGGGTGAGGAATTGGATGATGCTTCTGAAGAGCAATCGGCTCCCATTACCGGGTATTTTGCGGCCGAGGTGACCGACCTGGGGGATTATTCTGCTCATTTTGAATGGAAAATCTTTAAGCAGGGACAGGAAAACAAGCCCGTGATTGACCGCTTCGACCGCGAGGTGACCTATACATTTAAGCAGAGTGGTACGTTTTATGCCCAACTATATGCCACTTTTATCAACGGAACCGACACAATCCAGTTTCCCGATGGTGGTGCGGAGCCCTTTATTATTACGGTCAGTGCCTCCAAGCTGGAATTTCCCAATGCTTTTTCGCCAAATGGGGATGGCATCAACGATGTGTATAAAGCAAAGGACGGTTTTCGTTCTATAGTCAAGTTCCGTGCCACGATATTCAGCCGTTGGGGACAGAAAATATATTCCTGGGACGACCCGGCCGGCGGATGGGACGGAAAGATGAACGGACGAACGGTGCGCGACGGGGTGTATTATGTTGTGGTACAGGCAGAGGGTGCTGACGGCAAGAAGTTCAACATCCGGAAGGATGTGAATGTTTTGACCGGCTATACCCGCGAAGACGGGAATTCAGATGTGGAATAATAATTTGGAGTTATGGAGCAAAAACAACAGGAACAAGAGCATTTGGGACAAGATAATATAGAGATTCTTGGAGCGAGAGTCCATAATCTCAAGAACGTTGACGTAACCATCCCGCGTCAGAGTCTGACGGTGATTACAGGCATGAGTGGCAGCGGAAAGTCCTCGTTGGCTTTCGATACGATATTTGCCGAAGGGCAGCGTCGTTACATTGAGACTTTCTCCTCCTATGCCCGCAATGTGCTGGGCAACATGGAGCGTCCGGATGTGGATAAGATTACGGGATTGAGCCCGGTAATATCCATCGAGCAGAAAACCACGAACAAGAATCCGCGTTCTACGGTGGGCACTACCACCGAAATCTATGATTTTTTGCGTTTGCTGTATGCCCGTATCGGCGAGGCTTATTCTTATAAATCGGGTGAGCTTATGGTGAAATACACCGAAGAACAAATTCTGCAGCTCATCGAAAAAGACTATTCCGGAAGGCGCATCTATTTATTGGCTCCGGTGGTAAACAACCGAAAGGGTCATTACAAAGACTTGTTCGAGCAGATTCGCCGCAAGGGTTTCCTGTATGCTCGTGTGGATGGAGTTGTCCGCGAAGTGCTCGAAGACCTGAAGCTGGACCGTTATAAAAACCACAGTGTCGAGATTGTTATAGATAAATTGCGTGTGGAACAGACCGACGACAAGCGTTTGCGCGACAGTTTGGCGGCAGCGATGCGTCACGGCGACGGACTGATTATGATATTGGATGCCGACAGTGGCGAATTGCGCCATTACAGCAAGCGTCTGATGTGTCCGGTTACTGGTTTGGCCTATCGTGATCCTTCGCCGCACAATTTCTCGTTCAATTCGCCTCATGGCGCCTGTTCGCGTTGCAAAGGTTTGGGCTATGTCAATATTCTGGACGTGGACAAAATCTGTCCCGACAAGTCTCTTTCCGTTTACGACGGCGGTGTCCTTCCGTTGGGAAAATACAAAAACTCCATGGTATTCTGGCAGATTGAAGCGTTGTTGGAGCGTTATGACGCTACGCTCAAGACACCGCTGTCTGAATTGCCCGACGAAGCTATGAACGAACTGCTTTACGGTTCGATGGAACGCCTCAAAATCAAGGCGGCTCTGATACATGCCTCGTCGGATTATTTTGTGCAATACGAAGGGGTGGTGAAATTTATGGAGATGCTGGATGAGGCCGATGATTCGCCTGCCGCCAAGAAATGGACAGATCAATACTCCAAGGTGGCGCAATGTCCCGAATGTCAAGGCCGCAGACTCAATAAAGAGGCATTGCATTTTTTTGTCGACCATAAAAACATAGCCGATCTTTCTGATATGGACATTTCCGAGCTGAGCGCATGGATGAATGGACTGGAAGACCGTCTTACCGAACGTCAGCGGCGCATTGCACCAGAGATTCTGAAAGAAATCCGCACCCGTCTTCAATTTCTGATGGATGTGGGACTGGATTATCTTTCGTTGAATCGTTCGTCGGTTTCTCTTTCCGGCGGCGAAAGCCAGCGCATCCGCTTGGCCACTCAAATCGGCTCGCAGCTGGTCAATGTGCTCTACATTCTTGATGAGCCCAGTATCGGCTTGCATCAGCGCGACAACCGCCGCCTGATTCACTCGCTCAAGGATTTGCGCGACAACGGCAATACGGTGATTGTGGTGGAGCATGACGAGGAAATGATGGAGCATGCCGACTATATTGTAGACATGGGTCCGAGAGCCGGACGCAACGGCGGCAATGTAGTGTTTCAGGGCACGCCGCAGGATATGCTGCAAACAGACACCATGACTTCGCAATATCTCAACGGAAAACAGAAGATAGACATTCCGCAAGAGCGCAGGAAGGGCAACGGACAGATGATTCGTTTGACAGGAGCACGCGGCAACAATCTCAAGAATGTGTCGGTGGACTTTCCTTTGGGTTGTTTTATTTGTGTGACGGGTGTGTCGGGCAGCGGCAAATCCACGCTCATCAACGACACTTTGCAGCCTATTCTTTCCAAACATTTCTATCGTGCCTTGCGCGAGCCCAAGCCTTACGACAGTATTTCCGGACTGGAGCATATAGATAAGGTGGTTAGTGTCGACCAATCTCCCTTGGGTCGTACACCCCGTTCCAATCCGGCCACATATACCGGTGTGTTTAATGACATACGCGCCTTGTTTGTGAGTCTGCCCGAAGCCAAGATTCGTGGATACAAGCCAGGACGTTTCTCATTCAATGTTCGTGGCGGCCGTTGCGAAGCTTGCAGCGGAAACGGCTACAAAACCATCGAGATGAATTTTCTTCCCGACGTGTATGTGCCGTGTGAAGTATGTCGCGGCAAACGCTATAACAGAGAAACGCTGGAAGTGCGCTTCAAGGGAAAGTCCATTGCCGATGTGTTGGATATGACCATCAACCAAGCTGTGGAATTTTTCGAGAATCAGCCGGCGATTCTGAATAAGATTAAAGTGCTGCAAGATGTTGGCTTGGGATATATCCGCCTGGGACAGTCTTCCACCACTTTGTCGGGAGGAGAGAGCCAGCGCGTGAAACTGGCCACCGAGTTGTCGAAGAAGGATACCGGAAAGACTTTCTATATTCTTGACGAACCGACCACCGGACTTCATTTTGAGGATATCCGCGTGTTGCTGTCCGTGTTAAACCGTTTGGTGGAAAAAGGCAACACGGTGCTTGTTATCGAGCACAACCTGGATGTGATAAAGAGTGCGGACTATTTGATTGACATGGGACCCGAAGGCGGACAGGGTGGTGGCGAAATGCTTTCGTGCGGCACTCCCGAAGCCGTGTCGCAGAGTAAAAAAGGCTATACACCCATATTCTTAAAAGAGATACTTTATGGCAAAGGAAAAAATTAATAAAACCAATGTGGCCCGTTTGCTGGACAAGGCAAAGGTGGCTTATGAACTGATTCCCTATGAGGTGGATGAATCGGATTTGAGTGCCGTACATGTAGCGGACAATTTAGGCGAAGATGTAGAACAGGTTTTCAAAACAATTGTGTTGCATGGTGAAAAGAGTGGCTACTTTGTTTGCGTGGTGCCGGGCGACTGCGAGATCGACTTAAAGAAGGCGGCCAAGGTGAGCGGAAACAAGAAGTGCGAGTTGCTGCCGATGAAGGAGCTGTTGCCTACCACGGGATATATTCGCGGCGGTTGTTCGCCCATAGGCATGAAGAAACATTTCGCCACATTCATTCATCACACGGCCGAACACTTTCCTTATGTTTATATCAGTGCCGGGCAGCGAGGCTTGCAAATCAAACTGGCTCCGGCTGATTTGCTGCGCGAAGCACGTGCCGCTTATGCCGACTTGGTGTAACTTTCATTTTGTGAACTGCTGTTTACAGTTTGTCGTTGTTTGGAGTGTTTTGGTGTGCAATAAGTTCGAATCCGGACATATATTGTGACGCGTCATTTTGCTTTCAGCGGCATTCCAGACAAGAAAATGTATATTTATGCAAGTAAAAGCTGCATAAATGATTTAATTTGTGTCGTATATACAGAAAAATACCATGATGGTTTGGAAAAACTACCATGGTATTTTTCTTTTTTTACCATGAGATGTTTCCAAAAACACCATGGTATTTTTTGAAAGAGGTAAAGTTTGTATACAAATTAACCTATATCTCCTTGTTTAAACTATATTTTACACTTATTTGAGCCGGTTCTGAGTTATGCAATTTAGTACCTAAGAGGAGAAAAATCAGTTGATTATCCTGTTTTTGGCCTGCTGAGAATCTCGTATTTCCCTTGGGCCGGACAGAAGGTTGAATAGGAGCAAATCTCAGCATGCAGAAATATACAAAATGTCAGAAATAGCATTTTGTATACAGTTCGTATCCGTTATGTTTGAGTCTGAGAATCCGGGTAAACAGCCAGAAGGACAAAAAAAAGGTGGATTAATCCACCTTTTTTAAATTGCCGTTTCTGTATTCCAGTTTATAGCGTTTTCCTTTTTCCGTGTCGAACTGCAAGTTCTGGTTTTTGTAACGGACATGGCAAGGACCACCCGAGCGGGCATAAATCTCAGCATGCGTCAGGTTGTTGTCTTTCCAATAAATGTCTACCACAAAATTTCCACGGGCACAAACACCGGTAAGTTTGCCCTCATGCCACACATCAGGCAGGGTAGGGAGCAGGTGAATAAAGCCCATGTGGCTTTGCATCAGCATCTCCGTAACACCGGCAGTTCCGCCAAAGTTTCCGTCAATTTGGAAAGGAGGGTGGCTGTCCCACAAGTTTGCGTTGGTTCCGTTCTTCAGCAAGTTTCCAAACAACTTATAAGAGCGGTTTCCGTCGTGCAGTCGTGCCCACTGGTTCAGTTTCCATCCCATGCTCCATCCTGTAGCGCCATCGCCTCGGTGTTCCAGTACTACGCGTGCAGCACGGGCGAGTTTTGGTGTCGTAATCGGTGAGATGGTATGTCCCGGATGCAGTCCGAATAGATGATTCACGTGGCGGTGTTCGTCATAAGGGTTGTCAATATCCTTCGACCATTCCATCAGCTGTCCGTAGCGTCCAATCTGATAAGGTGTGATTTTCTGCATCACCTTTTCCCATTCGGCGCGTTTTGCTTCGTCCTTTTGGAGTATTTTGCTGGCTTCGATGGCATCCGACAGAATTTCTCTGATGACAGCGTGCGAGAAAGTAGCGCCTTCGTCGATAGGGCCATGTTCGGGAGATGTAGACGGAGCAGCAGTATAAGTGCTGTCCGGACGGCACCATAGATAATCTACTGAGAAATCTGCGGCACCTTTTATAAGATTATAGCCAATGGTTTCGAGGAACTCTTTGTCGCGAGTATAGTCATAGTAGTCCCACACATGGGTTGCCAGCCACGGACCGGCAACGGGAGAAAAGTTCCACGACATGTCTTTGTCGCTCAGCGGAGTAGTAAATCCGAATATGTTCGAGGAAATGGAAGTGGTCCATCCGCGTGCTCCGAAATACGATTTGGCCGTGCGTGCACCCGATTTCACCTGTGTGCGGATAAAGTCAATCAGCGGCCATTCGCATTCAGCCAGGTTGGTTGGGCAGGCAGGCCAGTAGTTCATCTGCAGGTTGATGTTATTGTGATAGTCCACGCGCCAGGGACCGTCGATATTGTTGTGCCACATGCCTTGCAGGTTGGCAGGCATGTTTCCCGGGCGTGAGCTGCTGATGAGCAAATAACGTCCGAATTGGTAATACAGTGATTCCAATCCGTAGTCGGGAGCTCCTGTTCGGTATCTTTGGATACGCTCCGGTGTAGACAGACCTTCTGTTTCGCTATTGCCGTATGAAGGGTTCACTTCGAAAGACGTTCTGCCGAAAAGAGCGGCGTAATCCTGGTAATGTTTTTGCAGCAACTCGTCGAACGACATTTTAGAAGCTGTCTTCATCCATTCGTCTGTTGTTTTCAGTGGTTTTACGCCGACATACGTTTTCGGGTCCTTGAAGTCAGGGTCGAAATTCATCTTGTAGTCCGTATCAGCAGTAATGAGAAACATCACCTCGTCTGCTCCTTCCACGTGGATGCGTCCTTCCTTGTCGGTCCAGGTTTTTCCGCCTTGCGCCAATGCCTGTGTGCGTACAACGTATTGCATTTTATTGTTGTTCAGTTGTGCGGCATAGCAGAAACTTCCGGAAGCGCTTTTTTTGAAAGATCCGGTAGACAGGGGATTGGGTGTGTATTTTAACACCAGGTTCTGTTTTCCTTTCTCCGAAGCAGAGAAGCGCACCACCATCACTTGGTTGGGGAACGAGGTGAAGAATTGGCGCTTGTAGGCTACGCCGTTCTGCGTAAAGGCCACGTTCACCAATGCCGAGTCTAAGGACAGCGTACGCTCATAGTTTGTTGTCTCCTTGTCGTTCAGTCCGGTTTCAATGTCAAACACGCCGGCTGTGGTAAAACTTCCGAATCGGAAAGGTTCTTCTGCCATTGCCGAATAGGGCACCTCACTGTTGAAATTATCTTGTGTCAGGCGAGTCACTTTGTCTTGGTCCTTGTCCAGAAAAGCTTGTCGGATTTCTTTCAGCACCTCTGCCGAGTTTTTGTTGACATTCCAGTAATAGTCGGCTCCTTTGGCCGTGTTCGGACCTCCGCGCCACAGGGTTTTCTCGTTGAACGTGAAATGTTCGGCAGCAATTGAACCGTAAATATTGGCTCCGATGTTGCTGTTTCCGATTGGCAGCGTTTCGTGTTCCCACACAGGTTCGGTGTTGCTGGCAGCATCACCTGTTGCCGGACCGGGATTGTTTCCCCATGCCGGTTGTGCTGTGGGCAGTGGTTTGTGAAACGTCACTTTCATTTGTTTTTGCTGAGCATAACCGGTTGTCGCTGTCATTGCAGCCAGTATTCCGGCAAAAAGAAAGAGTTTGTTCATTGTGTTATTGTTTTGTTAGTGACAGAAACCGGGTGCCGAAGCGTGTCTGTAAAAAGCGCAACGGCATGCGGTTTCTGTTTTGTTTCTTGAATATAAGTGATGGTCGATTGCTTATTTCTGGATGTTGCTTTCCTCCAGACCGTAGTGCTTCACGCGGTCTTCCTTTTTGATCATCAAGGAAAGGAGGATGGCAATAATACCGAATACGGCAAAAATCACCATCGGAATGGTGTAGTCGTAGCTTACTCCTTCGGCAGTGTGTACGGTAGAGTAGGTGTCGATTACCCATCCAATCAGCAGCGGCACCATAGACAAACCGATGTTTTGGATGTAGAAGATGATGGCATAGGCCGATCCCAGCTGGCGCATCGGGATGATTTTAGGCACGGATGGCCACATGGCTGACGGTACCAAAGAGAAAGAGATGCCCAGGAGAATCATCACAATGATGGCAAACCACCATACATTGAGCATCGGAAGGGCAAAGAGAATATGGACTACGGTCAGCATTACCGAACCGATAATCATCAGCGTTGCTCCCTTGCCGACGCGGTCGTAGACATAGCCAAACAGGGGAGTCAGCAGAATGGTGCCAAAAGGCAGGAGGGCGGGAATCATTCCAGCCAATTCCGGTTCTACCTGGTATTTGTAAATCATCAGTTTGGTGGCGAATTTCAGGAATGGGAATACGCCGGCATAGAACATGGTGCAAAGCAGCGTAATCAGCCAAAATCCCTTGTTGGTGAAAATCAGCTTCAAGTCGCTCATCTGGAATCCTTCTTCGGCTTCGCTCTGGTCAGAAGCCTCGATGGACTTGTCTAGCTTGCGGTCCATTACACAATATACCATATACGAAACAAAACCCACACAAAGGCAAGCGGCACCGATGAGAATCGGTGAGGAAATCTCACCCATCATCTTGGCTACCGGCAAACTTACGGCCAGGGCGGCAGCTGTTCCGATGCGAGCCATGGCTACCTGCAAGCCCATTGCCAAGGCCAGTTCGTGTCCGTTGAACCATTTGGCAATGACTTTAGTAACGGTGATTCCGGTTATTTCTGCTCCCATTCCGAATACGGCAAAGCCGAAGGCTGCCAATGCTACCTGTGTCGGAAATCCCATGAAAGTGCCGTCGCCGAAATCATTCTTGATGGCATACCATTTGATTAAGGCACCGACCAGCATGAAGCTGCAGCTCATCAGTCCGGTGAAACGGACACCCATCTTGTCCAGGATGATGCCGCCAAAGAAGAGCATCAAGAGAAATACGTTGATGTATCCGTAGGCACCCGAGAAGAATCCGTAGTCGGAACTGCTCCATCCGAGTCCGCCTTCTTCGATGGTGGCGGTAAGCAGGGCTTCGAGTGGAGCCATCACATCGGTAATAAAATAGCCGCACATCATGGTGAACGATACGATGACCATGGCCGACCAGCGTGCCACTGCACTGTCATTCAGTTTTGTCTGAATGTTTTTGGTGATTGTTTTCATTTTTAATTGTTGAATAATTAGTTAGTGATCAGTTTCTGTTTTATTTCAGCCAACGGTCCAGCCAGCGGAAGAAGGTGCGTTGCCACAAGATTCCGTTCTGTGGTTTCAACACCCAGTGGTTCTCGTCGGGATAGAGCAGCAGTTCGGCTGGAATACCGCGCATGCGGGCTGCCTTGAAAGCTGATTCTCCCTGTGCACTCATGATGCGGTAGTCTTTTTCGCCGTGGATGCAGAGAATGGGTGTATCCCAACGGTCTACGAACAGATGCGGGCTTGTGGTGTAAGGGTTTACTTTTTGTCCGTCGTTTACTGTCTCGCTGCTGTTGTTTTGTGTGGTGATGCCTTTGCGCCAGGGAGCGGCACCCAGGTCCCAGTTCGGGAACCACATTTCTTCTGTTTCGAAATACTGTTGCTGTGTATTGAAGATTCCGTCGTGTGCAATGAAGCATTTGAAACGCTTGTTGTGATTTCCTGCCAGATAATAGGCGCTGTATCCTCCGAAGCTTGCTCCTACGCAACCCAGTCGGTTTTCGTCGGCATAAGGTTCTTTGGCCACATCGTCAATGGCGTCCAGATAGTCCTGCATGCACTGTCCGCTGTAGTCGCCGCTGATAGCTTCGAGCCATTCCATTCCGAATCCCGGCAATCCGCGGCGGTTGGGTGCCACGACTATGTAATCGTTGGCAGCCATAATCTGCAGATTCCAGCGGTAGCTCCAGAACTGACTGACGGGAGATTGCGGTCCTCCCTGGCAGAAGAGCAGCACGGGATATTTCTTGTTGGCATCGAAGTGCGGTGGATACACCACCCAGCAGAGTTCTTTTTTTCCGTCGGATGTTGTCACCCATCGTTCTTTTACGTCGCCCATGGCCAGCTGATTCATGATATGTTCGTTTTCGCGGGTCAGTTGGGTTATGTCTTTTTTCTTGTTCTTGGCAATGCTGAACAGGTCGTCGGGAGCGCTGAGGCTGTGTCGCAACACAAGCAGTTGCTTGCCGTTGTCCACCACATTGCTGTAGTCGTAGTCACCCTCTGTCAGTTTGGTAACCTGGCCTTTCGTATCTGTCTGGTACACCATGCTGCGTGCGTGCCACACTCCGGTGAAATATAGCTGTTTGCCATCTTTGCTCCAGGTGAATCCGTCTACACCCGATTCGAAGGATTCGGTCACATATGTTTTCTTTCCGCTCTTCAAGTCGAGCACACACAAGCGGTTGCGGTCGCTTTCGTATCCGTCGCGTTCCATGCTCATCCAGGCCACTTTACTGCCGTCGGGTGAGAATTGCGGGTTGATGTCATATCCTGCGTTGATGTCTGTCTGGCTTTGGTTTACGGCCTGATGCTGCAAGGAGCGGCTTGCATCGGTTTTCGGTTCCCGGTAGTCGGCAGGCTTGCACAGGTTGGTTGTTTTTCCGCTCTGCACATCATAAGCATAAATGTCGCTGTCTGTGCTGATGGCATAGGCCACGCCTGTTTTTTTGCGGCAGGTATATACAATGGTTTTGCTGTCCGGGCTCCAGTTGAACTGTTCGCTCCCGCCAAAAGGCAGCATCGGACACTCGAAGGGTTCTCCGTTCAGCAAGTCTGTGCTTTGTGTGGCAATGCGCTTGCCGTCGAAGTCGGCCAGGAAGATGTGCGGAATGGTGCGCACATAATGGTCCCAGTGTTTGTAGTTGAGGTCTGTAATGACCATGCCTGTAGTCAGAGGCAGGTCGTCGTAAGTCTTGTCTATTGAAGCAGTTGTGGGAACTTCTTGCACCAGGATGACTTTTTTGTTGTCGGGTGCGAATTTAAATCCCTGCACTCCGTTTTCGGTAAAAGAAATCTGCTGGCGTTCCGACCCGTCCAGGGCAGCCATCCACACTTCGGGCTGTCCGCTTTCTGTCGAAAGAAAAGCCAAATGTTTGCTGTCTGCCAAGAATTGCGGTTCCATTTCACTGCTTGCGTTTTGTGTGAAAAGTGTTTTTTCCGAACCGTCGGCGTTCATCAGATAAATCAGTGTGCGACTCTTGTTTTGCTCCACGCTGTAGTAGGTCACGGTATAAGCCACCTTTAGTCCGTCGGCAGAAGCCGTTACGGAACCGATACGTCCCATGGCCCATAATGCCTCGGGTGTCATTCGGTCGTTTGTAAGCTTGATTTCATGTTTGCCTATTTGCGGTCTATTATCCGCCAGGGTCTGCAGCGGCAGAGCCGTAGTCAAGGCCAGACTGGTAGTCATAATTTGTAAAAAGTTCATAGATAATAGAGGTAATAAAAAAAGAAAGCCGGACGTGAAGAAACACGTCCGGCATTAATTCACGAATGTTTATTTTTGTCCTTGTCTTCTTCTTTGTTCTTCCAGGATAGCCTGTTGTCTTTTCTGCATTTCTTCGAGTCTTGCAGCGAATCCCGAAGCTTTTTTCGGGTTCTTTTTGTTGGCTTCGTATTTAGCTTCCATTTTCTCAAGCAGTTTCTTGTCGTCGGTACTGCGTTTCAAGTACCACATAATCAAGATACTGGTCAAGCTGGACAGGAAGTAATAATAGTTCAGTCCTGAAGAGTAGTTGTTGAACATAAAGAAGAAGAATACGGGCATGAAATACATCATGTATTGCATCATCTTCATTTGCTGCGCCTGTTCGCCGCTCATGGTAGCCTGTTGCTGTTTTGTGCTGATCCATGTGTTGATGATGTTGGTTGCACAGAACAAAAGGCAGAAGATGCTGATATGATCGCCAATCAGCCAGATAGGTGTATCCCAGCGAATCAAGTCGTCATAGGCCGAAAGGTCGCTAGCCCACAAGAAGCTTTCGCCGCGCAGTTCGATGGCATTCGGCACGAAGTTGAAGAGTGCAATCCAGAAAGGCATCTGAATCAGCATCGGCAAGCATCCGCCCATGGGGTTGGCGCCATACTGACTGTAGATTTGCATCGTTTCCTGTTGCTTTTTCAGTGCATCGTTCGGATCCGGATATTTGGCGTTCAGCGCATCGATTTTTGGTTTCAGCACACGCATTTTCGCCGAAGCGATATACGACTTGCGTGTAGTAGGGTAAACCAGCAGTTTGATGATGATGGTCAGCAACAGCAGTACGATACCCATAGACAATCCCAATCCGTTGAGCCAGTCAAACAGATAGATGATGAAGAAACGGTTAATCCATTTGAATAAAGGCCATCCCAAGTAAACCAAGTCTTGCATATCCAGATCTTTGTCGCTGAGGCTCAAATCATTGGTTACGCTCAGTTCATGATAGCTGTTCGGACCGAAGTACAACTGCAAGTCGGTAGTTTTGCTGCCGCTTGGGTCGAAGAAGGTTCTCATTTCTGCCTGATACTCCTTTAAGTATCCGCTGTTTTTGGGTTGCGGTGTGCTTGAAAGGGTAGCATCCGTAAAGTCCTGGTGTGCAATAAACACGCAGCTGAAGAACTGATTTTTGAATGCAATCCAGTCCAGACGGTCTTTGATGTCTTCGGTTTTATCCTCAGCGGCATTCAAATAGTCTGTACCCTCATCCTTGATTTTATAGGTAAGAGTAGAATATTGATTCTCGAAATCAAAGCCCTTTTCCTGTTGCAAGGCCTTGTCATGCCATTCCAGGTTGATGCTCTTCATGGAAGGAGAGAAGAACTGCGACAGTCCCGACGATGCTATTTTCAGGTCGAGCATATAAGAGTTGGGACGCAACGCATATTGCAGGTCCAGTTTGCCTCCACGATTGTCTTGCAGTCTCATGGTCACCGTGCTGTCGGTAGCGTCTACCGGGGTGAAGAAGAAATCGCGTGAGCTGAGGTTCTCGTTTTTGCTTTCCAGAACAAAGCTCATGGAAGCATCTTTCTCGTTAGCCAGGCAAACGGGGCCTCCCTGCTGGTTCTTGTAGTCCTTCAGGATAGCTTCCTTCACCATACCGCCTCGGGTGCCCAGTGTAATCTTCACCTTATTGTTTTGGAGAACGATGTTTTGGTCTTCGCCCTTGCGGTTCATGAAGAACAAAGACGTAGAGTCCTGTGCTGCTTCAGCCTTTTGGGCAATCGCTTGCATCTCTTTGGCCTTGATTTGTTCTTCAGCCTGTTTCTTAGCTACGAGTTCAAGAGAGTCCCTCTGTTGCATTTGTTTCCGTTCGGCTTCGCTCGGTTGGCTGTAATAGCTGAACCCGATTAGAACACCGGCAATCAGAATGAACCCGATGATTGTGTTTTTATCCATTTTTTAATTGTACTAATGTGCTTATTGGTTGTTTTTAAAATCAATAGCTGCCTTTACAAACGACAGGAACAATGGGTGTGGTTTCAGCACGGTACTGCTGTATTCCGGATGGAATTGTGTACCGATATACCATTGCAAGTCAGGTATTTCTACGATTTCCACCAGGTTGCTGTCTGGGTTCACACCGACGCACTGCATGCCAGCTTCTTCGAATTCGCTTGTAAACTGGTTGTTGAATTCGTAGCGGTGGCGGTGACGTTCAGAGATAGTCAGCTGTCCGTAAGCTTGTGCTGTGCGGCTGCCATCACGCAATTCGCAATCGTAGGCACCCAAACGCATGGTACCTCCCATTTGCGTAATATTCTTTTGTTCCTCCATAATGTCGATAACATTATGCGGAGTCTTCTCGTCCATTTCACGGCTGTTGGCATCGGTATAGCCCAATACATTGCGTGCAAATTCAATAACCATCATTTGCATTCCCAGGCAGATACCGAAAGTTGGAATGTTGTGTGTACGGGTATATTCGGCAGCAATGATTTTGCCTTCGATACCGCGCTGTCCGAATCCCGGGCAGATAACGGCACCCGACATGCCCTCGAGCATTTCGGCTACATTCTCTCGGGTCAGTTTCTCGCTGTTCACGTAGTGAGTCTTGACCTTGTGGTCGTTGTAAGTTCCGGCATGAGCCAATGCTTCAAGAATACTCTTGTAGGCATCCTGCAAGTCATATTTGCCCACCAAAGCAATGTGTACCACTTCGGTAGCGTTGTTGCGACGCTCCAAGAACGAGCGCCAAGGTCCCAATTCCGGAGTTTCTCCAATCGGCATACCCATCTTGCGCAGGATGATTTCGTCCAGCTTTTGGGCTTGCATGCTCAGAGGCACTTCGTAAATAGAAGGCATGTCCAGACTTTGGATAACGGCGTCTTCGTCTACATTGCAGAAGTGAGCCACTTTTTTGCGCAATCCGGCATTCAAGTCGTGCTCAGCGCGCAACACCAAGATATCCGGCTGGATACCTAAGCTCTGCAATTGCTTGACAGAAGTTTGTGTCGGTTTTGTTTTCAGCTCTCCGGCGGCTGACAGGTAAGGAACGTAAGTAAGGTGTAAGTTGATGGCGTTCTTGCCCAACTCCCAACGCAACTGACGGATGGCTTCCAGGAAAGGAAGTGATTCGATATCGCCCACGGTACCTCCAATTTCGGTAATGACGAAGTCGAATTTATATTTCTGGCCCATCAGTTTGATGTTGCGCTTGATTTCGTCGGTGATATGCGGCACCACCTGTATGGTTTTGCCCAAATAATCGCCACGGCGTTCTTTTTCGATGACACTCTGATAAATACGTCCTGTCGTAATGTTGTTGGCACGAGTTGTCTGGATTCCAGTGAATCGCTCGTAGTGTCCCAAATCCAGGTCAGTTTCTTGTCCGTCTACGGTAACATAGCATTCGCCATGCTCGTATGGGTTCAAGGTTCCCGGGTCAATATTGATGTATGGGTCAAACTTTTGGATGGTAATGTTATACCCTCTTGCTTGTAAAAGTTTACCAATAGAAGACGAGATGATACCTTTTCCTAATGAAGAGGCCACTCCTCCGGTCACGAAGATGTACTTTGTTTCTGCCACGATAATATAAATTTAGTTTAATTTCCAATCAAGTTCTCAAAGTTGCAAAATTATAAAAAAAACTTGAGAATAAGGTTCTGTTGCTTCAAAAATCCTATATCTTTGCGTTTGTTAAGTCGTTTTTAATATGAGAAATAGATTTTTGATATTCTTTTTGTCGTTTTTTTGTTTCCTTTATATGCCTGCCGCAAAGCGTTTGCGTTCGGTTGACTCTTTGCATCAGAATGCTATATTGGGCCAGTATCTGCAAAAGCTGAACAGTTTGTCTCACAAACGGTTGCAAATGCCAGAACAGCCGGTCTTTTCTCCTTTTTATTATAAAGCCATTTCGCCGGCTTTGCTTTATCGCTCGGCTTTGGAGCAATATTTTGAAATTCCTGCCACGCTTACTGATTCTTTGGTGAATTATCGTCCTATGTCGGAGCATACTCGCACGGATTCTATTTTGCTGCTTAACGAGAAAATCAATGAACTGTTGTTCTATACCTATACCACACGTCCCGAGTTGCTTAGCAGCACGGAGGATAAAGTGCATCAGGAGGGAATGATGCAGGATGATGTAAACGAGCATATCAGCCACGAAACAATTTTGGCCGATCAGACCGATTTGCCTGTATTCGTTCCCGACATTGGAGATTCGGTCGTTGTCGTTGCCAAGAAACCGAACTTCTGGAAGTTTTACAGCAATTCGTCTTTGCAGTTTTATCAGTATTACAACACGAAAAACTGGTTTAAGGATTATACGGACAATTATTACAACATGCTGGCCGTGCTCAAGCTGGGAGTGCAATATAACAACAAGCGCAAGTTTAACTGGGAGAGCAATCTCGAAATGCGCCTCGGCTTCCGTCCTTATCCGAAAGACAAAGAACATCAGTTTAAAACATCCGAGGACTTGGTTCGCCTGAACCTTAAATTCGGTTACAAGGCTTCGAAACACTGGAACTATACTTTCTTTGCTGAGGGTACGACTCAGATGTTGCGCAGCTATAAGGATAACAGTAAGGAGGTGCGTTCGGACTTTATGTCGCCTTTTACGAGCGTGATTTCTTTTGGTATGGAGTATAAGCTGGAACTGAAACGCTTCAACTGTTCGGCCAACCTTTCTCCTATTGCCTATAATTTCAAGTCAGTGGCACGTCCCGAGCTGGCTACGACACATGGTATTAAGGAACACCACACCACTTACAACAAGTTCGGTCCGTTTGTCAATATCAACTACAACTGGACTATCATCGACAATATCAAGTGGGCTGGGCGTATCTATTGGTTCAGCAATCTGAGCATGAATACGATTGAATGGGAGAATACCTTTACATTCAACGTCAACAAGTATATTTCGGCCAAGCTGTTTCTGTATCCGCGCTTTGACGACAGTTCGCCCAATTACCGCAGTAAGAAGAACAACAGTTTCTTTATGTTCAAGCAATGGCTCAGCTTGGGTCTCGACTACAACATCTGATGCTCTTATATTAAATAAGGTGTACCTTGTGCCGTGTTATCGGCTAAACACTGCCTAAACAGTATTCAAATAATACCTAAACAGCATCTAAACAGTATTTAGGTGCTGTTTAGATGCTGTTTAGATTGTGTTTAGACAACATGCTTCTGATGGGGCAGAATGCTTTTTTCATGCCCGGAAAAACATTCGGACAGAATCAAGGTCAGATTAGTCCCTCGGCGATATCTTTGTTTATCTGGTCGATGTAGTCCAAAACCTCCTGGCGTCCGGTTTTGTTTTCAGACGAGGTGATGAAATACGGAGGAAGCTCTTCCCATTGTTTTCTCAGTTCCTTAAGATAATGGTTTACATTCTGCTTGACTTTGCCCGTTCCCAATTTGTCGGCTTTGGTAAATACGATGCTGAAAGGCACGCTGTTTTCACCAAGCCATTCCATGAACTCCATGTCGATTTTTTGAGGCTCGTGGCGACAGTCAATCAAAACAAACAGGTTAATCATCTGTTCGCGCTCCAGAATATAGCTGGAAATCATGATTTCCAGGTTGTCTTTCTCTTTTTTGCTTCTCTTGGCATAGCCATATCCCGGAAGGTCGACCAAATACCATTCCTTGTTTATCAGAAAATGATTGATTAGCATTGTTTTTCCGGGTGTAGCGGAGGTCTTTGCCAATTTACTTTTTCCTGTAAGCATGTTAATCAGGCTTGATTTTCCCACATTGGAGCGTCCGATAAAAGCATATTCCGGTTCTTTCGTGTCGGGACACTTGTCGGTAAAAGCATTGCTGATGATAAATTCTGCACTTCTGATTTCCATAATAAAGCTAATTTTTGAAGCAAAGATATAATAAATTCTTATGTTTTTGGTATCTTTGCTCTTAATTATGCATTCCTATAGATAAAATCACATGTCGCAACCCTATTCCTCGGCTTTGTTGGAGAAGGCCGTTTCTGAGTTCTCCAAGTTACCCGGCATTGGTCCCAAGACGGCCATGCGCCTGGTGTTGCATCTTCTGCGTCAGAATGTTGCTTCGGTAGAGAGCTTCGGGCAATCTGTCATCAAGCTGAAGCATGAGATAAAATATTGCCGTGTATGCCACAACCTTTCTGATACGGATGTCTGCTCAATTTGCAGTGCTGCCGACCGCGATCACCAAACAATCTGTGTCGTGGAGAATATTCAGGATGTGATGGCTATAGAAAATACTCGCCAGTATCATGGCGTTTATCATGTGCTCGGCGGTGTCATATCGCCTATGGATGGTGTGGGGCCTTCGGACTTGCAGATTGCTTCGTTGCTGGAACGTGTACTGAACGAAGAAATCAAAGAAGTAATCTTGGCTTTGAGTCCCACCATGGAGGGAGACACAACCAACTTCTTTATCTTCCGCAAACTGGCCAATACGGGTGTAAAACTGAGCATCATAGCACGTGGCGTGGCGCAGAATGACGAATTGCAATACACGGACGAGATAACCCTGGGACGTTCTATTCTGAATCGAATTGTTTTTACCGGACAAATATAATATTTCATGAAACAGATACTTTCACTACTGCGTTGGCAGTTTTTTATATGGCCTTTGCTGGCTTTGATTCTTTTGGTTTTGTGCGAAACTGATGTGTTGCCTGTTGGTTTATGGGCTGGCGAAGAAATGTCCCAGGCGTCTTTTCTGCTGCTCACAGGCGTTCAGCTTCTTACACTTTGTGTCATACCCGTTTCGCTCAAGCTGTTGCATTGGACCTTCATTCGCAAGCAATTCCAGACAGAAGCTCCATCGGCTTTCCGTTCTTATTTGCTTTGGAATATGGTGCGTTGCAGTCTGCTGGGCATGGCCTTACTGCTCAACCTTGGAATTTATTATAGCATGCTTCACACCTCAGGGGCTCTGGGAGCACTCATTATCATGGCGGCTTATGCTTTTTGCTGGCCTTCCGAACTGAAAATCAAGACCGAAACAAGTTCCGGTCAGATTGAAGCAGCATCAGACGTTGAAGTAGAATAAAGGAACAACAAACAAGAAAAATGAAATTATCCGTCGTTATTGTCAATTATAACGTAAAACATTATCTGGAGCAGACCCTTTGCTCGGTATATCGGGCCATGGAACATCTCGATGCTGATGTATGGGTGGTAGACAATGCTTCTACCGATGGCTCGCAGAAATATATTACAGCCCGCTTTCCGCATGTACATTACTTGTACAACGAAGAGAATGTAGGATTTTCTCGGGCAAACAATCAGGCAATCCGTCTTTCTCGTGGCGAATACGTTCTTTTGCTTAATCCGGATACAATCGTGGGCGAGGATGTGCTCGAAACTTGTGTCCGTTTCTTGGATGAGCATCCAAAGGCGGGTGCAGTGGGCGTGGCCATGCTGCAAGACAATGGAGGCTTTGCCTGGGAGTCGCGTCGCGGCATTCCCACACCATTTACGTCCTTCTGTAAAATGAGTGGCTTGGGCAGCTTGTTTCCCAAGTCGCGTCTTTTCGGACGTTACTATATGCGCTACCTCGACGAGAAGCAGATAAACGAAATAGAAATTGTTTCGGGTGCATTCAATATGTTGCGCCGGTCGGTGTTGGACCATATCGGTTTGCTGGATGAAACTTTCTTTATGTATGGAGAGGATATAGATCTTTCTTATCGTATTCTTCAATCAGGCTACCACAACTACTACTTGCCTGTCCGCATGGTACATTACAAGGGAGAGAGCACACAAAAAGGATCCTACCGCTATGTGCACACATTTTATGAGGCGATGCTGATTTTCTTTAACAAACACTTTCGCAGCAAGCATGCCTTGTTGGCATCGCTCATACATTTGGTTGTGATTCTGCGTGGTTTTCTTGATTTGCTGAAACAGAAATGTCTGGCTTATTCGCATGCCGTGCAGCGTCCGGAAATGGTTGGCAAGAAGATTTTGTGTGTGGGCCAACGAGAAACGTTGGGAGAACTTCAAAAATTGTTGCATTACAATAATTTGCAGGCGGACTGCTTTGAAGCAACGGAGCAGTCACATCCTTTGGGACATCTTTCGCCCGAAGTGGACTTCCGGGCTTACGACTGGGTGATTTATGATGTGGACGCCTATTCTTTTCGGCGCATCCTAACCTTGCTGCACAAGGGACATGACTTGAAACCATTGCACTTGGGAACTTATTCTCGGCAATGGGGCTGTTTAGTTACACACAAAAAGATATGGTATGGATATAAAGGAGCCTGATACTTGTTTTCTCCAAGGCAAGACGATTCGTTTGCGTGCACTTGAACCCGAAGATTTGGACTTGTTGTACCAGCTCGAAAACGATACGGCACATTGGGAGCATGGTGCTGCCAATGTGCCGTATTCGCATGCTGCTCTGCGTCAATATTTGTCAGAAAATCAAAGTAATATATACCTTGATGGACAAGTTCGCCTGGTAATCGAGGAGATAGAAAGCGGAACAGCGATGGGTTGTATAGATTTGTTTGATTACAGTGCCCGCCATCAACGGGCTGAAATAGGAATAGCCGTATTGCCAGAGTATCGTCGCCGCGGACTTGCGCGCCAGGCTCTTGACTTGCTGCTTCATTATGCTTTTTCGTTTTTAGGACTGCATCAGGTTTATGCCTATGTGGCCGAAACAAACATGCCTTCCTGTCGTCTTTTTCATGAGGCGGGTTTTGTATACAGTGCTTTATTGCCCGACTGGATTTGTGTGGGAACAGCCTATCGCAATGTAATTCTTTATACCAAGATTTCTCCCTTTGCCTCTCGTTAAATCTGTTTGCCAATCCATTTTCCTTTGCGGATGTACAGAAAACAGAGTACGAAGATTACCAGTCCGTAGACGTGTTCTGAAGTCCAGCACCAGGCTACGTCTGTGCGCATCAGCATGATCAGCACGTAGATGTACAGCGCATACACGCACAAGGTAACAGATTCCAGAATAAAAGCCACACGGGTATTTCCGGTACCCGACACAGCCTGAAAGAAAATGTTTCCCAAGGCTGTAATCATGGGTGTGGTGCAGAATACCCACAACGAAGGGATGGCTGCTTCAATCAAGTCTGTCATATCTGTGTAAATGCCTAATATCAAATGTGGCAGTGCGGCAAACAATGCTGCCAAAGGGATGATGATATAATAGGCCAGACGCACATGTTGCCAGATAGTTGGGCGCACCTGTTCCGTGTCTCCTCGTCCCATAAGATTGCTTACCAAAGAACTGCAGGTGGCAGAGAAGGCAGAAATAACCATAAACAAGATGCCTGAGATGTTGCGGATAATGTTGGTAATGGCCAAAGAACGTTCTCCGAGATGCTCTACAAAAAGGAAAAACATAAACCAGGTAGACAGCGAAAAGAAATTCTGTATCATGGTCCAAAACGAGATGTTCAGAATCTTGGCCAGGCGTTTGCGGTTGAAACGACTCACCTTGTTCAGACCGTATTTGGGAAGGTCGATGCGCTTCAGTGTATATAAGATAAAGAACACGGCCGACACCATTTCTGCCATTGACGAACCCAAGGCAGCTCCGGCAATACCCATCTGAGGAAATCCCAGTTTGCCGAATATCAGTATATAGTTAAACAGGATGTTCGATCCTACCATGACCAGAGAATTCAGTGTCAGAGTCTTGGTCTGTGTTGTGCCCACAAAGAAAGCGCGGAACATCACGGCCACAAAAGAGAAGAAAAATCCGATGACGCGAAATTCCAAATAATCCAATGCGGCAGCACATACTTTGGGCGAGGCTACAATGGCCGGAAGAATATGCGGAGCCAAGAAACGTGTCCCGACAAAAGTCAGCGTAGCCAGCACCAGCATAAAATAGAGTCCCTGATAAAAAATGTCGCCAATTTCTTCATAATGTTGCTCTCCGTTGCGTCGGGCTATCAGAATTTGCGACCCGATGCTAAAGCCAAATCCAATCATAAAGATGGCCAGATAAAAGATGCCGCCGATGGCAGAGGCACCTAATTCTACTTCGCCCACGCGCCCCAAAAAGGCTGTATCCGTCATGCCAATCAGCTGTTCCATTACCAGACTGATTAAGATAGGGTAGGCCACATGCAAGATTTGTTTGTTGCTAAAGGCTTGTGTCATAAAAGATAAATGGTTAAAAAAATCTTGCTATCAAGTATATTACCGAATACTTTATAGCAAGATTACAGTTTCTTTTTAAGAGGAAATAAAAATTAATTATTGAAATAATAGATAAAGATAGCCACACCTTCGAGGGCTTTCTTGGGGCAGTCTTTAATTTCAATAGAGAATTTGATTTCTGCTTTTGCAGCACCGCGCAAGTTTGCCAGCGACTGCAATTTGGTTCTCAGTCTGATGCTGTTGCCACTTAATACGGCTTGTCCGAACTTCATTTTGTCAATGCCATAGTTAATCATCATTTTCAGATTGTTTACTTCGATGATTTCATTCCACATATGGGGCAGCAACGACAAGGTGAGATAGCCATGTGCAATGGTGCTCTTGAAAGGACTTTCCACTTTGGCACGTTCTGTGTCAACATGAATCCACTGGTGGTCCAGGGTGGCATCAGCAAACAAGTTGATGCGTTCCTGTGTTATTTCCAGATATTCTGAAACTCCCAGTTCTTGACCTACATGTTTTTCAAACTCTTCGTAAGAATTGATAATCAGTTTGCTCATGATTGTTTGCATTTATTATGAACTGCAAAGATACTAAAAAGGTGTGTATTTTCCGCAATAAATCCGTAAAAAGTGCTATCTTTGCCCAAATTATCTGATTTATCAAAATGACTATATCTTCTAATATGGGACGTTGGCTGGCCATGCTGTGCCTCAGTCTCATGGGGTTCGCTTCTTTATTTGCGCAGGAGCGAAGTGATTCTCTTACGGTTGACAAACTGGAGCAGATGGGTGTGTCGTTTACGCACGACAACAGTGTGGTGTTGCTCACCAGTGGTCAGGAAAAATTTGATGATCTTCTTGAGGCCATTCGCCAGGCTCGTCATTATGTCCATCTGGAATACTTCAACTTTCGCAACGATTCAATCGGCAATGTGCTGTTTACGCTCTTGGCCCAAAAAGCGCGCGAAGGTGTCCAGGTCCGGGCTTTGTTTGACAGTTTTGGCAACAGCAGCAACAATCGTCCGCTTAAAAATCGCGATTTGAAACGTATGCGGGAGGTAGGTATTGATATTTATGAGTTTGATCCGATTGTTTTTCCTTGGATTAACCATGCCTTGCATCGCGACCATCGTAAAATTGTCATCATAGATGGTAAGGTGGCCTATAGCGGCGGAATGAATGTGGCAGACTATTATATTTACGGAAAGCCGGAATTCGGGCAGTGGCGTGACATGCACATGCGTATCGAGGGCTCAGCCGTTGCTTTCTATGAGGCGATATTTTGCCATATGTGGGAGCAGACTGTCGTTAAAAAACATCGCAAAAAGCAGCAAATGACTGCGTTGGACTCTTTGCTTTGTGATACGATGGCTGTGCAGATGGCCCATTTGGATACGATTCCTTTTGTGGGACTCAAACCGGATACTTGCCCGACTGCAGGGCACAAAATGCTGGGAGTGGTTGACCGTCTGCCAAAAGTGCGTCCCGAAATCATGCGTCATGCTTATCTGGCTGCTATCGATAATGCAAAATACCGCATACAAATTGTCAATCCATATCCAACCTTGATTCCGAGTATACGCAAGGCTTTGAATCGGGCGCTCAAGCGTGGTGTGCGCGTAGAAATTATGGTTTCCACTAAAATGGATGTAGGATTGGTGCCCGATGTGGTGGCATATAAGATGCACAAACTAATGAAACGCGGGGCGGAAATCTATTATTATAACAAGGGATTTCATCATACAAAGGTGATGATGGTGGATGACAGTTTCTGCACTGTAGGTTCAACTAATGTCAATGCGCGTAGTTTTCGTTTTGACTACGAAGTAAATGCTTTTGTGATGGATCGTTGTGTCACACGCCAGTTGCAGCAGATTTTCGATGCGGATCTCAAAGATGCCACTTTGCTGACACCACAGAATTGGAAGAAAAGGCATAATGTGTGGCATCGTTTTCAGGGCTGGTTGTTTCAGTTCCTGGTTCCTTTCTTATAAGAGCAGTTCTTGTTTGAAGAATAAAAACCTCCGGCTTGCCTCATGAAGCAAGCCGGAGGTTTTTTATTCTTCTTCGTGCAAAGAGAGAATCTCTTGCAGCAGGATAATGTCGCTATCGCAAACGTGATGTTTTTTCAAGAAGTCCTTAGCCAGTTCTTCCCAAAGTCCTTCCCAGTCGTCGGGATGGATAAATCGTTTCAAGTTAGCAATAGCTTTATCTTGTTTGCCGTTAATCCATGCAGCCATTCCCCAATATAGGAAATCTACCGGTTGCATTTGTTTGCTATCCTTATATTTTTCATAAATTGTTTCAGCCTCGTCTATACGGCCCAATTGCATCATGGCCTCAGCCAGGATCAGATCGGTTTTGGGGATGTCTCCCTTCAAATATTTTATTTTGTAGCACCGGTTCATCACTTCTTCATACTCTTTGTTTTCCAGCAGGCAAATAATCAGTAAATCGGTTTGCTCGTCATTCAGTGCCTGAAGTTCTTCGATGTGCTTCAGATAACCGGCACACAAATCAGTTTTGTTTAGTTTGAAACACAAGTCGGCCAGCATGGTCAGCAGATTCAAGTTGTCTGGGTCCAGCAGTTCTGCTTGTTGCCCATAGCTCAGCGCTTTAGTATTCTCTCCGTTATTTTGGTATGTGCTGGCCAGTGTATGCAAACACCAGGCATCAGCGGCTTGTATTTTCAGCAACTGTTTCAAGGTGCTTTGTGCTTGTTCGTAGTTTTTCGTTTTTACATAAAACTGCGCCATATCTTTCAGAAAATCTGCCTCATTTACCAAGTCCATCAGTTTTTGTGTGGTGTGTAGCATGGGAATCTGCTGAAACACATTTTTCAGATTTTTGCTTTTGCTGCAATCTTCGTAGAAACGATACAGGCATTGCACCACGTTTCTTATGCAGTAGGCATCTCTGACAGGAACACTTGTATTATTCCATTCAGATTGCAAGTCTTCTATCTTTGCATTGTTCAGCATGGCATTTTGTGCTTCTTTTGGAAGCTGGCTCAGGAACGATGCCATTCCAAATTTGTCCAAATCGCAGAGAGTGGCCGACTGGCTTATTTTTTGCAGAAAATTTTGGTTGTTTTTGCTGCGGCTGTTTTCGTTTAAATCCGGATGGTTTGGATCAAACGGACAGAACCAATTATTGAATTTTGTAAAGAAGAAATTACGGCAAGTAGACTGGAACATCATGTAGTTTACATCATATCCTGTTTGAGTCATTTCGCGCAGATTGTTTATTTTCTGTACTGTTTCCTTATCAACCGACATCAGCTTATCCAGCATCTCTTCATTGATTTCGTTTAGGTTGGTCAGGTTTTTGCCCAGGTCACTTTTCATGAGAATCGGCATGATTTCCTGTGCCATGATTTGTGCTGTAGCTTTGGTATTGGCACTCAGCAGCAATTGTTTTTGGATAAGCAGTATGTCTTCCTGTATGGCAGGGATATCTTTCAGCAGAGTCACACTCTCGCGCAAGGCTGGGTCCAGATTAATCCACTGACTGTTTGTTCCGTATAGAATCAGAAAGAGTGTCAGAGCCAGCAAGTGCAGTTCTTTGGATTCATGTCCTATGAAAGCCCGAATGATTTTTACTTTGTTCAGGTCGATAGCTTCCATACTATTCAGGAACAAGGCGTGTAAAAGTTGGTATGTGATGCGTTCTGGCAGGGCAAAGAGACATTCGGTAATAGCTTTTCTGTCTTCGTCGTGCAACACATCAGCCGTCAGTAAGAAATCAAAAAATGCATTCTGGATGTTGTATAGCTTTGCATAGAGCGTGCGTGCAGAGTCGTCCATTTCAGGGGCAGCCTGCAGTACATCTTGCATCAGCGCAGCAGTTTTTGTCAGGTCATCAAGATATTTCTGCAGTTTGTCTGTTGGATTTTGTCTTGTGTTTCTCATCAGGTTTCCTGCATAATGGTTGGGTTGATCCATGAGAGCCTGTTGTTTCATCCGATAAAGCAGGTTACTGGTGCGCAGCACGAAGTTTTGTTGCATTTTGTTTCGTTGCGGGTCCACGCCTCCCTGCTCCAGAAAAGTCAGCATCCACTTGTAGTCATTTTTTAAGTTATAGACATCTGTCTCCAAGTTGCCGTTTCCGTAAGACTGTGCTGCTTCTTTCAGGCATCTCAGAGCGTTGACCAGCTTATACTGCTCCATGTATTTTTGCGCGTCGAGCAATAATTTTGATAAATGATCCTTGTCCATAACTTATTATTTGATTAATTCCTTTGTGGTGAGTGAGTCACCGTTATAATTATGTTTCAGTAAATTCTCTTTTTCAATCCAGTTCAAGGCCTGTTGAATCTGTTCTTGTTCCGGTAGTTTGGCAATTGAATAAGTCGGAAGTTTCAGTGAGTCTAAGGTTGCCTGTTCCACTTGATACGGGCGCAACAGATGCTTGGCTTTTATTTGGTTTTCCGGAAGTTTCAGTTCGTCTACAGCCTGATTGTATCCTGCTATCAGTCCTTTCAGTGCTTTCGCTTTTTGTGCTTTTTTCAAGGCATTCCAGTGTACCATCATAGCTGTTAGCTGTATCTTTTCGTTTTTGGAGTTTAAGATTCCTCTGTTTTGGTGCATTTTGGCTTGTGTAGCATACGGGTCGGGAAGGAAGGCTGCGTCTAAAGTAGCATTTTGTAGCATGGCAGTTCTCAGTGCGATATCGTTAATTTGTGGTTGATACAGTTCGTCTGCTTTAAATTTTCCTTTTTCCACCAATACGTCGCAAAGATAGTCTGTGACAGAATGTCTGGCCATTCCAACCATTTTTTCTTTCATTTGTTTGGGTTGTCTGATGCGTTTGCTTACTGCTGTGACCAGTTCGTGGTATCCGTCTGTTTGCATAAAAACATAAAGAGGAGTTCCCTTGCTTTGTAACAAGGCAGCGCGTATCAAGTCCGTGTATGCCACATCGGCATGTTGTTTGCAGAAAGCCGTGTCGCAGTCCATCTGTGCGAAATACGTTTTCAGTGAGATGTTTGCGTCAAGTCGGTTAAAGATGCCTGTTTCATAAGCATAGTAGAAAGGCAGGCAATCCACAGTAGGCATCACAGCCACGGTAAGTGTCAGTGAGTCGTTCTCCTGTTTTTGGGCATGACTGTCCTGTTTTTGGTTGGTGGGGTTGCATGCCATAATGGTCCATGCTCCCAACAGGCATAGGAAGACCTTTTTCATGAATGGTATAGAGTAAAGAAAGGGTAACCCGAGAGTTACCCTTTTCGTTATGTGAGAATAAAAAAGAAATATTATTCGCCTTTGATAGCTGCGATACCTGGCAGAATCTTGCCTTCGATAGCCTCAAGCAAAGCACCGCCACCGGTAGAGATATAAGAAACCTGGTCTGCCATGCCAAACTTGTTGATACAAGCAACAGAGTCGCCGCCACCAATCAAAGAGAAAGCACCTTCTTTGGTAGCCTCAGCAATAGCTTCAGCGATGGCTTTAGAACCTGCAGCGAATTTGTCCATTTCGAATACACCGGCAGGACCGTTCCACAGGATAGTCTTAGCACCCTTGATTGCTTCTTTGAATTCTTCCTGAGTCTTAGGACCTGCATCCAGACCCATCCATCCTTCAGGAATGTCGTTATCTGGGCATACCTGAGTGTTTGCATCGTTGGCAAATTTGTCGGCAGCAACGCAGTCGCAACCCAGAACCAAGTTTACGCCTTTGTCTTTTGCTTTGGCGATGATGTCCAAAGCCAGCTGCAATTTGTCGTCTTCTACCAAAGAGTTTCCGATTTTACCACCCCGTGCTTTTGCAAAAGTGAAGGCCATACCACCGCAAAGAATCAAGTTGTCAACTTTGTCCATCAAGTTTTCGATGATACCAATCTTGGTAGAAACCTTAGAACCACCCATGATAGCAGTAAATGGGCGTTTGATATCTTTCAATACATTGTCAACAGCCTGAACTTCTTTCTCCATCAAGTAACCCAACATCTTGTTGTCTGCATCGAAATAGTCAGCGATAACTGCTGTAGAAGCGTGTTTGCGGTGTGCAGTACCGAAAGCGTCCATTACATAGCAGTCAGCGTATGAAGCCAAAGTCTTGGCAAATTCTTTCTGCGAAGCCTTCATGGCTTTCTTAGCCTCTTCGTAAGCAGGATCTTCTTTGTCGATGCCAACTGGCTTGCCTTCTTCTTCAGGATAGAAACGCAAGTTCTCGAGCAACAGAACTTCGCCTGCCTTCAGGGCAGCAGCAGCTTCTGCAGCTTTTGCGCAGTCAGGAGCAAACTGAACGGCAACACCCAATTTCTCTGATACTGCGTCAACAATCTGGCTCAAAGAATATTTTGCGTTAACCTTGCCTTTTGGTTTACCCATATGTGACATGATAATCAAAGCACCACCGTCCTTCAGGATTTTAGTCAGGGTAGGGAGGGCGCCGCGGATACGAGTGTCATCAGTGATTTTACCATTCTCATCCAATGGAACATTAAAGTCCACACGAACAATTGCCTTTTTGCCGGCAAATTTGTAACTGTCGATAGTCATAATTCTTATATTTAGTTATTAAATGGTTATGCTCTATTTACTTTTCAAGTCCTTGCAAATTTAGTAAAAAAAATAATAAGACATCTTCTTTTGCGCCATAAAATATGGTATTTTTTTGAGAATCATTTTTGCTTCTTACTTCTTGCATTCCGAAAGCTTGTATTTTTTCCTGTATTCTTTGCAATATGTTTTCAATCCGCAGGCATCGCATTTGGGGTTACGCGCCGTGCAGGTGTATCGTCCGTGCAGAATCAGCCAATGATGCGCTTTGGGAATCAGTTTATCGGGAAAGTATTTTACTAATTGTTTTTCCACGCTTAATGGTGTGGTACAGCGGTCGGGTACCAATCCGATTCGGTGGCTGACTCGAAACACATGGGTATCTACTGCCATGGCTGCCTTTTCGAAAATCACTGCTTGAATCACGTTGGCGGTTTTTCTTCCTACTCCGGGCAGGCGCACCAGGTCATCTAAATCAGCAGGCACCTCGCTATGATAGTCTGCAACCAACATTTGGGCCATGCCCACGAGGTGCTTTGCTTTGTTGTTGGGATAGCTCACGCTGCGTATATATTCAAACACCGTGTCAGGACTTTGGGCGGCTAATGTTTCGGGGTCGGGAAAGGCTTCGAACAAGGCCGGTGTAATCTGGTTGACGCGCTTGTCGGTGCATTGGGCCGACAAGATGACAGCCACCAGCAGTTCATAGGGGTTGCGATAGTGCAACTCAGTTTCTGCCACGGGCATTGTTTCCTCAAAAAACTGAATGAGATGCAGGTATAATTCTTTTTTTGTCATTTTGTTTTGGGGCAAGTTAGGGGGTAAAAACAATATTTTTACTATCTTCGCCAATCAATTAAGAAAGACGAACATGAAGAAACTATTGGCTTTTATTTTTGCAGGCCTGTCGGCGATACCGTTGGCCGCACGTGATTTTGATTCTTGTTTTGATAATCGTACCTTGCGTTTGGACTATACTTTTTCCGGAACGAACAAGCAGCAGCTTTTGTTCTTGGATCAGTTGTCGTCTTTTTCCGGATGGGCCGGGCCGCGTCATAACCTGGACTCATTGCCTTTGCGCGGTTATGGACAGATTTTGATGTGTGATGCAGAGCGTGGTGACACTTTGTATCGCAAATCTTTTGCCACTTTGTTCCAGGAATGGCAGGGTACGGAAGAAGCAACTCGTGTAGCCAAATCGTTTGAGAACAGTTTTTTGGTTCCTTATCCCAAGAAAAAGGTAAATATCACCGTGTCTTTGTTCAATAATCGTGGTGAAGTATCTTCGTTGATGACGCACTCGGTTGACCCGAAAGACATACTGATTCGCAATTTGGATGGCGTTGCCGTGACACCGCATCGTTTTATTCGTCAAAACGGACCTGCCGATAAATGTATCGATGTTGCTTTGGTTGCCGAGGGATATACGCAGGACCAGATGCCGCAGTTCTATGCTGATTGCGAAACGGCCGTGCAGTCCATTCTGTCTCACGAGCCGTTCAAGAGTCAGTCATCGAAATTTAATTTCATAGCAGTGGCATCTCCTTCGTCAGATTCGGGAGTAAGCATTCCCGGTCAGCATATTTGGAAGCATACTGCTGTTGATTCACACTTCGACACCTTCTATTCAGAGCGCTATCTCACCACACTGCATGTAAAACAGTTGCATGACTTGTTGGTGGGAATCCCTTACGAACACCTTATTATATTAGCCAATACCGAGCAATATGGCGGGGGAGGTATCTATAATTCTTATACTTTAACCTCGTCGCGTCATGCCACTTTCCGTCCGGTTGTGGTACATGAGTTTGGACATAGCTTTGCCGGTTTGGCGGATGAATATTACTATGATGACGAGTTTGAACCGATGTATCCGGCCGGAGTCGAACCTTATGAGCAGAATATCACGACACTGACTGATTTTGGCAGTAAGTGGAAGGATTTGTTGCCCGCCGGAACAGAGATTCCCACCCGGCCTACGGGTAGCGATGTCTATACAAAGATTGGCGTATATGAGGGTGGTGGTTATCAGTCAAAGGGAGTATACCGTGCTTATCAGGACTGTCGTATGAAAACCAACGAAGCTCCTGTATTTTGCCCGGTATGTGTCCGTGCGTTAGACCGCCTGATTCGTTTTTATACAGAATAGTATTTAGGGGAGAGGCTTTCCTTTCGGTTTAAAAGCCTCTCCTTCTGATTACCAGTTTAATTGCTTCCGGGTTGTTTTGGCAGAATGCATCTCGGTTGCGAACCACCAGGGCAAGGTATCCGCCTCCTCCGGCTCCTGGCATTTTCCAAGCCATTACCTCCTTGTCTTGAGCATATCGGTCGATATAGGATTGTATGCCGGGTTGCATCATGGCCGGGAACAGATCAATTTGTGCGTGGAAGGATTTTTGGTAGGCAGCAGCAAAATCAGTCAGCTGTTTCACCATAATGGCATTCCAGCACTCGTCTGCAGCGGCCGTAAGTTGTTTTACTTTATCCGTCACTTCGGCCGTACTGAGTTGTCCATTGTCGTGTTGTTCGAATACCGATCCGGTTACAACCGAGGTGTTAGGCCGTCGTGGAAACATCGGAACCATGCAGAGATGTTTTTCCAGCCAGTCCAGAATTTCCACGTCATGGCACGATTCTATTTTTTCGGGCCAGAAACTCTGGTTGTAATAATGTCGGCACAGTCCGGGCATACAGATGCCCAAGGCATCTTGTGCGCCGCTGATGTGTTCTCCTTGCGTTCGTTTCGACGGGTCGTTTTCGAAACAGAATGCAAGTTTTGCCAACACTTCCGGGTCGCCGTCGGGCAGTTGTACCGGCCAAATCTTTTTCATCATATTCCGTGTAGAGGTAGACAAGCCGCATCTTTCTTTGATTTCGAAAGTAGGTTCCAGCGAGATGGTCAGTGCCCATCCCGGTGCAAAATGCGACACAAAAGGTTGGTCAATCCAAGTTCCTGCCAAGTCCAGTCTTGTAGGCAGCATGGATCCTTCTTTTCGTAAGTCTGTTGTGGAACGTGCTTTCAGTCCTTCGTCCGGTTTTCTGTCGAGAACAATATATTCAATTCCCAACTTTTGGCACAAAGCTTCCTTTTCAGGGTTTGAGCCATCATGGTTTACAACGAAAACGTCTGGTTTGACTATATCCAGGGTAGGCACAAAATCCATGATACCGTCTCCGGCATTAATGAAAGCCTCCTTTACATACCGTATGGCTTTTACCATATAGAGTCTTTCTTGTTCGCTGTAAACTGTTTTTCGATGTTTATAGTGCAGGATGGTTTCATCCGAACCGATTCCCACATATAAGTCGCCATAAGCAGCCGCTTCTTTAAAGAAGGCCACATGTCCGCTATGAAGCATGTCATAGCATCCGCTGACAAAAACCTTTTTTTTATTCATTGTTAGTATTCCACCTTATCCGATTTGTTTTTCCATGCTTCGAAAGCCTTTAAGGCCTCTTCGTGTAGCAATTCCGTCATTTTTTTCTTTCTGTTTGGAATGTCCAGTGCCATTTCTTCATATATAAAGGAGTCGTCGAATCCGATATCTGCAGCATCCTTCTTATTGTTACCATAATATATATGGTCGATATGAGCCCAATAGATGGCACCCAGGCACATGGGGCAGGGTTCGCATGACGTATATAATTCGCAACCGCTCAGGTCGAAAGTGCCCAGCAGTTTGCATGCATTTCTTATGGCGCTTACTTCTGCATGCGCTGTAGGATCATTGTTCGCAGTCACACGGTTCACTCCTGTGGCAATTACATCGTTTCCTTTTACGATAACGGCACCGAATGGTCCTCCTCCGTTTTTTACATTCTCCTCAGATAGCTTGATGGCCATTAGCATAAAATCTTCTTTTCTCATGATGCGTTGTATTTTCGTTATACTTTTCTTAATCCAAAGATAGTGCAAGGCGAGTGCAAATTAGAAAAACCGAAAACAGATTTTCGAAGTTTTTCTTTTGCCGAGCCGCCTCCTATCTTATCCAAAGATAGTGCAAGGCGAGTGCAAATTAGAAAAACCGAAAACAGATTTTCGAAGTTTTTCTTTTGCCGAGCCGCCTCCTATCTTATCCAAAGATAGTGATTCTATATTACAAATCTGTTGCAAAAATCCCTATTTCTTTTAAATATTAGCCTTGTGAAAGGGCTTTTTAACCCGAAAAACGTTTTATCTTCGTAAATTCATAGGATTTTTAACAAGATGACACAGAAATGAAACATTTAAGGCAGATATTTGCATCGTCAAAAAGACAACGGCGGTGGTGCTTTTCGGGTCATCGCAGTCAAAGAAAAGAACAGACATTGAAAAAAGAATAAAAGAAAGAACAATTTAAAGATGAAAAAAAACAGAATTTTATTGGCTTGTGCCTTGTGTGCTTTCTTGTCACCGGCTTCGGCTCAGAAGAACGATCGTGGTGAAGGAAAGGTAATCTTAACTACATTTGCTAACTTCTATACAGGATTTGGTGCCGAGAACAACAAGCGCGGATTTGAGTTGGAGCGTGCTTATTTGGGATACCAATACAAATGGAACAATGGATTAAGCCTTCAGGCGGTGGCCGATTTCGGTAAGTCAAAGAAGGTTGACGACATGCAACGCATCGGATATATCAAGAATGCTTGGGCCAGATACCAGAAAAAAGGATGGGATCTTTATGGAGGTTTGATTTCTACCACACAGTTCAAGGTGCAGGAGGATTTCTGGGGTAAACGCTATGTAATGAAATCTTTGCAGGATGACAATGGTTTTGGTAGCAGTGCCGACTTGGGTGTGTCTGTTGCATACAAGTTCTGCAAGCAGGCAGCGTTGGATGTCATTGTAGTCAATGGCGAAGGTTATAAAAAGTTGCAATGGAACAACGGATTGCAATACGGTGCAGGTCTTACGTTGAAGCCGGTTGATGGCATGACCGTTCGTCTTTATGGATCATACGATGAGGCTTCTGACCGTGGTGAAAAGGGAAAAGTAAATTTGGCGTCTTTTGTGGGATATGCACACAAATATTTCCGTGTGGGTGCTGAATACAACTATCAGATGCACACAGGCTATGAAGAGAATGCCAATCTGAACGGTGTTTCTGCATACGCAGTAGTACCTGCAGGCAAGGTGGTAGATGTTTTTGCCCGTTGGGATCGTGTTGATTCAAACAATGGTTGGAACATGGAGAAGGACGGAATGAAGGTGGTTGCCGGGGCCGAGGTGAAATTAGGCAGCAAAGTCTTGTTGGCTCCAAACTTCCGTGTGGACTTGCCCGAGGACAACAGCCGTAAGGAAGCATTCCAGTTCTTGGTGAATGCCTCATTTAAACTGTAGTATTCCGCGAAATATTTCTGATGAAAAAATAGAATCTGTAGAACAAACAATTGATAAACACAATTTCTTTAAAATAAAAAGAGTATGAAAAAATTATTTGCAGCTGTGGCATTAGTAGCCATGGGATGGGGAGTTACTTCTTGTCAGGGAAACGGTAAAGGTGAAAACAAGGCAGAAACAGTCGAACTGAGTGGTGCGGGAGCCACCTTCCCACTGCCTTTCTATAATATGTCGTTCGAAGGCTTTTCCAAGCAGACCGGCAACACCGTGAGCTATGGTGGTATCGGTAGTGGTGGCGGTGTGCGCAACCTGAAGGACGGCATCGTAGACTTTGCTGCCAGCGATGCTTTCTTGAGCGACGAGGAAATGAAGGATATGCCTGCTGTGGTACACGTACCTACTTGTATGGGTGCTGTTGTGATGGCCTACAACTTGCCAGACATAGCCGAACTGAACCTGTCGGGCGAGGTGATTGCCGGCATCTTCAGCGGAAGCATCAAGAAATGGAACGATGCAGCTTTGGTGGCACTCAACCCGGGAGTTGCTTTGCCTGACAAAGAAATCATTCCGGCTTATCGTTCAGACGGTAGCGGTACTACCTTCGTATTTACCGACTATCTTACTAAGGTGAGCGAGACTTGGAAGAGCAAGTACGGAAGTGGAAAGAATGTAGACTTCCCGGTTGGAATTGCTGCTAAGGGAAATCCGGGAGTAGCAGGTGTTATTGCCCAGACTCCTTATTCAATCGGCTATATCGGTTCTGAATATGCTTTTGCCCAAAACATCCCATACGCTAGTGTAAAGAACGTGCGTGGAGAGTTGGTTAAGCCTTCAACCGAGAGCATTTCGGCAGCTGCTTCTGGTGATATTCCACAAGACACTCGTTGCTCTATTACCAATGCCGATGCAGCCGGTGCCTACCCAATCAGTTGCTTCACTTGGCTTATTGTCTATAAAGACCAGAATTATGCAGATCGTAGCGAGCGCGAGGCAGAGGTTACAGTAGACCTGTTGCGCTACATGTTGAGCGATTCTGTACAGCAGACTACAACAGCCGTACACTATGCGCCGCTGCCAAAGAAAGCCGTTCAGTTATCTATGGAAAACCTCGACCAGGTAACTTACACAAAGAAGTAAGTTAACCTCTTTCCTGAAGTCTATACCCGGAGCTGTTGGTGCTCAAAGTACAACTGCTCCGCGGTATTCTCTTCTATGTTTATAAGTAGAATTCATCCTCTATTCTATGCAAGACAAAATATTCAAAATACTGTTGATTTTGGCGGCTTTGGTGGTGCCGCTTGTGGGTGGCGGCATCATATATTCGCTGACGCTCGATGCTTCCGGTGCCTTCCAACACTTTGGTTTCTGGCATTTCATCAGTTCCGACCAATGGGTCACAACTGCCGGTCGGGAGCAATACGGCGCCTTGCCGTTCATCACCGGAACGATGCTCACCACGGCCTTGGCCTTGATTATCTGTATCCCGTTTTCTCTTCCCGTGGCCCTGTTCACTGGAGAGTATTTCCGCGGCAAGAAGATAGCTACAGCCTTGGCAACGGTAACGGATCTTTTGGCAGGAATTCCATCCATCATTTATGGATTGTGGGGTTTTTATGCCATGCGTCCTTTGTTTATGTGGCTTGATTTGTCTCCTCAGGGTTCCGGAATTCTTACGGCTGCCTTTGTATTGGCCATCATGATTGTGCCTTATGCTGCATCGCTCAGTTCTGAGTTTATCAAGATGGTGCCCTCCGATCTTAAGGAGGCTGCTTACGGACTGGGAGCCACCCGTGCCGAAGTTATCCGTCGCGTGATATTTCCCACAGCCGGTTCCGGAATTTTCTCGGCCTATATATTGGCTATCGGCCGTGCCTTGGGCGAAACCATGACGGTGACGATGCTCATCGGAAATACCAACCAGATGCCCGAGACTCTGCGCACCACGGGAAACACGATGGCCAGTATCATTGCCAATCAGTTTGGCGAGGCCGACGGTCTCAAACTGTCGTCGCTCATTGCCATCGGTTTGATTTTGTTTCTCATCACCGCCCTCATCAATTTGGTGGGCAAGATAATGATTCGCAGAGCGCAACATGTGTAACCAAACCAAAATCTCACAGAAAGAAATGAAAAAAGATGCGCATATTCGGTCACGAATATTCAAAAATAATCTGCTTTATGTCACGGTATGTGTTCTGGCAGCCCTCACCGCCATACCTTTGCTTGCCATTTTGGGCGAAGTATTAGTCAAGGGATGGCAACAGTTAGGCTGGTCTTTCATTACCGAGGCCACGCCCAACGCTTTCAAGGCCATGATGGCGGCGCGTAGCGGTCAGCCTATTCCCGGCGGTATTGCCAACGGTATTGTGGGCACGTTGCTGATGCTTTTCACGGCGGCTGTCATTGCCATTCCGGTAGGTATTCTATGTGGTATTTGTCTTTCGGAATACCGTCGTCACCCGTTTGCCAAAGTGGTGAGTTACCTTACCGACTTGCTTCAGGGAACTCCTTCCATCATTATCGGAATCATCACCTACATTTGGGTGGTTGTGCCGATGAAGGGATATTCCGGATTTGCCGGCAGTGTAGCTTTGTTCATCATGATGTTGCCGTTGATTATCCGATCTACAGAAGAAACCATGAACATACTTCCGGCCAGTTTGAAAGAAGCCGGTTTGGCTTTGGGCGGAAGTTACTGGCGTGTGATGCTTCGCGTGATGTTGCCTGCCTCTTTCGGCAGTATCTTTACCGGTATCCTGTTGGCCATTTCCCGTGTAGTGGGCGAGACCGCTCCGCTTATGTTTACCGCTTTGGGCGGTGCTGCCATCAGTTATAACATGGGTCGTCCCATGTCTGCTGTGCCCTTGATGATTTGGGAGTTCTTCAACGATCCGAATCTTCAGGACTTGATCTGGGGTGCTTCGCTCTTTTTGCTCACCTTAGTGCTTTGTTTAAATTTATTAGCGAAACGAATTGCAAGAAAATGGAAAATATAGCCAATCCTATCTTAGAAATCAATAATGTGACGATTGCTTACGATAAAAATGTGGCAGCCGTCAAGAATGTCAACGCTGCCGTTGAGCGCAACACCATTACAGCCATAATGGGACCATCCGGTTGTGGCAAGAGTACCTTGCTTCGGGCTGTCAACCGCATGCACGAACTCTACAAGAATATTTCCGTTACGGGCGAAATTCTGCTCAACGGTGAAGATATTCTTACCAAGGACCCCATAGAGGTGCGCCGCAATATCGGTATGGTTTTTCAGCGTCCCAACCCGTTCCCCACCATGAGTATCTATGATAATGTGCTGGCAGGCTATACGCTCAACGGAATTACCTTGCCGAAACACAAGCGCGATGAACTGGTAGAGAAATGTTTGCGCAACGTGGCGTTGTGGGACGAGGTGAAAGGTGTGCTCAACAAGCGGGGAACTTTTCTTTCCGGTGGTCAGCAGCAGCGTCTTTGCATTGCCCGTTCCTTGGCGTTGCAGCCGGATATCCTGCTGATGGACGAGCCAACTTCTGCGCTCGACCCGATTGCTACCAAGCACATCGAGGATTTGCTCGTGAAACTCAAGAAAGAAGTAACCATTTTGATTGTGACGCACAACATGTCTCAGGCCATGCGTATTTCCGACCGTTCGATGTTTATGTTCTTGGGTGAGTTGATTGAGTACGAGGATACCAAGATTATGTTTGAGAATCCGAAGGAAGAGCGCACGCGTGCTTACCTCACCGGTCAGATGGGATAGTTTTTTTATTCGATTTGTGGATTATTGTTATATGCAAAAGCGACGGTGCTGCATGGATTTTTCCGGCAGCATGGTCGCTTTTGTTTTTTGCATTTGTAAAAAAACAGAGGCCAATCTGCCTTTCTAATGGAGATTTATCCTTAACTTTGCAGTTTAGGCATCGCAAGGATGCAATTGTGTGTCTGGTGGTGAAGGATAAGGAGTCTTGTAAATCCGGACACGCATGAATTTTGTTTTTCCAAGTAAACTTAATTTGATTTTATAGTATGAAAACTTTTTCTCTTTTTTTGGGTGCCGCGTTGTTTTGTGGCTCTGTGCAGGCGCAGCAGGCGCTTACTCCGGAAGTCTTGAAAGAGCTGTCCGGCAGTTTCGAACACAACACGGTCAACAAGGCCTTGAAGAATGCCGTGAGCGGCAACTCGATAAAGCAGTTGGTCATCAACCAGGAAAATAGTGCAACACCGGATACTCATTTCAGTGTTTCGGTCAACAGCAAGGGCATTACCGACCAGCAGAAGAGCGGTCGTTGCTGGATGTTTACCGGGCTGAACGTGCTGCGCTCCAAGATGATTGCAAAGTTCCAGTCGGACGAGATACAGTTTTCGCATGTGTATCTGTTCTTTTACGATCAGCTAGAAAAGAGCAACCTTTTTTTGCAGGGCGTAATCGACACACGCGAGAAACCGTTGGACGACAAGATGGTGGAGTGGCTTTTCCGTAATCCGCTCAGCGACGGCGGACAGTTTACCGGAGTGTCTGACTTGATTGGCAAATACGGTGTGGTGCCTAAAGAGGTCATGGCCGAAACTTTCCACAGCAACAACACCACAGAGATTGCTTATGTCATGAAGCGTAAACTCAGAGAGTTTGGGTTGCAACTGCGCGATTTGGCGGCAAAAGGCAATAGCGTTGCCGCTCTCGAGGCAGAGAAAGTGCAGATGATGAAGACGATTTACCGCATGCTCGTGCTGGCTTACGGCGAACCCGTGCAGTCATTCTCTTGGGCTCCCAAGAAAGACGGAAAATACATCGGTACTCCCAAGACTTATACGCCGCAGTCGTTCTATAAGGAGATGTGTGGCGGCGAGGACCTCAATGCCAATTATGTGATGCTGATGAACGATCCATCCCGACCTTTTAATAAGGTGTATGAGATTGAATACGACCGTCACACATACGATGGGCACAACTGGTTGTATCTCAACTTGCCTATAGAAGATATTAAGGAGATGGCTATTGCCAGCCTCAAGGACAGCACCATGCTTTATTTCAGTTGCGATGTGGGCAAATACTTGGATAGCCGCGGTTTGCTCGACCTGAACAACTACGATTATGGCAGCCTGTTCAACACCACATTCGGAATGAACAAGAAACAGCGCGTACAGAGTTTCGACAGCGGAAGCAGTCACGCCATGACTTTGATGGCTGTCGACTTGGATGCCGATGGCAAAAGCACCAAATGGAAAGTGGAGAACAGCTGGGGCGCAGCGCACGGGTTTGCAGGTCATCTCATCATGACCGATGCCTGGTTCAATGAATATATGTTCCGTGTTGTGGTCAACAAAAAATACTGTCCGAAGCGTATTCTGAAACTATTGGACGAAAAACCGACTCGACTGCCCGCCTGGGATCCGATGTTCCAGAACGAGCAGTAGTCTCCTAACAAATTATAAATATTGCATACATGATACAATTATCAGAAATATTATGGAACCTGCGCATGGACAGTCTCAATGCCATGCAGGAAGAAACCTGTGCCGCCTACCGCAAGGGTAAGGACTTGGTGCTTCTTTCTCCCACGGGATCGGGCAAGACATTGGCTTGCCTCATCCCGCTTGTACAGAGTCTTGCCGAAGATGCTTCCGGTGTTCAGGCGGTCATCCTTGTACCGTCGCGTGAACTGGCTTTGCAAATCGAGCAGGTTTTCAAGGCGATGAAAACTCCGTTTCGCATTGTCAGCTGCTATGGCGGCCGGCCGGCCATGGAAGAACACCGCACCCTGAAGCAGGTAGCCCCGCATGTGGTGGTGGCCACTCCGGGCCGTATGAACGATCATCTCGGCAAGGGCAACATTCCTACAGAGAGCATTCAGACACTGGTAATCGATGAATTCGACAAATGTCTTGAGTTGGGATTTCAGGATGAGATGGCGCAGGTATTGGCGCAGTTGCAACCCTTGCAGCGCCGTTTCTTGCTTTCGGCCACCGATGCCGAGCAGATTCCGGCTTTTGTGTCCGACCGTGATTTTACGAAGCTTGATTTTCTCGATCCCGGGGATACTGCTTCCGAGCGTATCTGCGTATGGCAGGTGCAGTCACCTGTCAAAGACAAGCTCGACACTTTGGCCCAGTTGCTGGGCAGTTTGCAAGGCGGTTCGGCCATGGTCTTCGTCAACTACCGTGAGAGTGTGGAGCGGGTGGCAGCTTATCTCAAGAGCAAGGGCTTTTTTTATGCCTCTTTCCATGGCGGCATGGAGCAGAAAGACCGCGAGCGTGCGCTGTACAAATTCAGCAACGGCTCGTGCAACGTGCTCGTCACTACCGATTTGGCGGCGCGCGGACTCGATATAGCTCAGGTAGATCACATCATTCATTATCATTTGCCGCTTAACGAAGATGCTTACATTCACCGCAATGGACGTACGGCTCGTTGGGATGCCGAGGGCAATGCCTATATACTGCTTGGTCCCGAAGAGTTCCTGCCCGAGTATGTGTCTCAAAAACTGCCTTACTTTTCATTGAAGCAGGCCGCAGGACGCCCGCGTCCGCCGAAGTGGGTCACCTTATATATAGGTAAGGGAAAGAAAGATAAAATCAACAAGATAGACATTGTGGGTTTCCTTTCCAAGGTGGGTGGCTTGCAAAAAGATGAGATCGGACGCATCGATGTGAAAGAGCATTACGCCTTTGTAGCAGTGGCACGCAGCAGCGAACAGGCTGTTTTGTCGCGTGTCAAGGGACAAAAAATCAAGGGCATTAAGTGCATCATCGAAAAGGCCCTCTAGGCAAGGACACGGAGTAAGGAGTAGAATATATTTAGAGTAGGTAAGGAAAATGAAAGAATCAGTTTATAATTTCAATGCCGGTCCTTCCATGCTGCCGCAGGAAGTGATAGAGCAGACCGTGCGTGCATGCCTTGATTTTCAGGAATCCGGATTGTCGCTTATGGAGATACCGCATCGTTCTCCGGAGTTTGTGGCAGTGCTCGAGGAAGCCCGCACTTTGGTGCGTACATTGCTTGATGTGCCTCAGGATTATGATGTTCTCTTTCTTTCGGGTGGAGCCCGCATGGAATTTTGCCGCGTACCTTATAATTTTCTGAAAGGCAAGGCGGCTTACCTGGATACGGGAACTTGGGCGTGGCAAGCCATGCAAGAGGCTTCTCATTTTGGTGAGGTGGTTACGGTAGCCTCGTCTCGTGCCGAGCATTATACGTATATTCCCCAAGAATATACCGTACCTTCTGATGCCGACTATTTTCATTTCACTTCCAATAACACTATCTATGGCACCGAGTTGCGTACTGATCCCGAAGTTGGCATACCTTTGGTGTCGGATATGTCGTCCGATATACTTTCCCGTCCCATAGATGTGCATCGTTATGCCTGCATCTATGCCGGAGCTCAAAAGAACTTGTCCATGGCGGGTGTCAACCTGGTCATTGTGCGCCGCGATCTTTTGGGCAAGACCGGGAGATATATTCCTACGATGCTCGACTATGCTGCTCATGTTCAGGCAGGCTCTATGTTGAACACGCCGCCGGTAGTACCGATTTACGCTGCTTTGCAGACACTTCGCTGGTTACATCGGTCAGGGGGTGTGGAGGAAATGGACCGTCGGGCCCGTCAGCGCGCTGCTCTTTTGTACGAAGAGATTGACCGTAATCGTTTATTCCGTGCTGTGGCCCGTGCCGATAGCCGTTCGTTGATGAACATTTGTTTTGTGATGTCGCCCGAATATGCCGAAGCCGAACAAGCCTTCCTGGCTTATGCGGTGCAGCGTGGCATCCGCAACATTGCGGGGCATCGCAGTGTGGGCGGCTTCCGTGCCTCTTGTTACAATGCCATGCCACTGGAAGGAGTTCAAGCTCTTTGTGGTGTGATGCGCGATTTTGAAAAACAATTTTAAGAACCCCAACAGAAAAGATTCTGAAGCTAATGGAAGACAGATCGGATGTGTACCGCACCGTCGATGTGCCGGTATCCGGAGAATATTACGAAAAACGAAGCAAGTTCCTGGCATTCTTGGAGCCGGTTCATAATTTGGATGAGGTAAAGGAGCGCGTAGAATACTATCAGAAGAAATTCTATGATGCGCGCCATTGTTGCTATGCTTATATGTTAGGTCCCGAGCGCAAGGAATTTCGTGCCAACGACAATGGCGAACCGTCCGGTACGGCTGGAAAGCCTATTTTGGGTCAAATCAATTCCAATGAGTTGACCGATGTACTGATTGTCGTCATTCGTTATTTTGGTGGCATTAAGCTTGGCACCAGTGGATTGATTGTTGCCTATAAGCAAGCGGCGGCAGATGCCATTGAGCATGCCGAAATAGTGGAAAAGACTATTGATGAAGAAGTCACCTTTCTGTTCGAATATCCTTTTATGAATTCGGTGATGCGCATTGTCAAGGAAGAGAACCCTGCTATCGTAGCACAAGGCTACGACAACGACTGCAGCATGACTTTGCGCATACGTAAGAATTCCATGCCGCGTCTCAAAGCTCGTTTGGAAAAAGTAGAAACCCTTCGTTTTGAAGACAACTGACGTTTTCTTGTGTTATAAAAGTAAACGTGTTATACAAGATAATGATTCCTAAAAGGTAACTCGAAAAGGAATCGTTCCGGGTGATTTGCAATCGCCCGGCGATATAAAAAAGAATACCAATATGCAAGTGAACCTTGAACGTCTTTATTTAGACTAATGAGTAATAAAGGTACCGTTCCAGGTGATTTGTAATCGCCCGGCAATAGAGGCAAAAGATTTATGCATATTTTAAACATCTTGTTGAACACATACGTTTGCAATCCAAGGATAAATGGTTTTGCTTGACGCATACTAAAACAGCATTTGCCCCCGAAACAAACTTAATCTGTTTCGGGGGCAAATGCTTCTCTTTGTCAACTTATAATGTTTCATTTGTTTGCGTTCATCCGGATTCGGAAATTCGGATGAACGCAAACGCAGAATGTACACGTGTATATTCTTACTGCAGGGCAGAGCATTCTTCCAGCCAGGAAGCCGATGAGGCATCGCTCGGCATGCGCCAGTCGCCTCGTGGACTCAAAGAGCAGCAGGTCACTTTCGGACCATCGGGCAAGCAGGAGCGCTTGAACTGCTGGGCAAAGAAACGGCGGAAGAAAGTGGTGAGCCACTTCTTGATTTCTTCATCCGTAAACGTACCCTTGAAAGCTTGTTGCGCCAGATGATAAATCTTGGCAGGACGGAATCCGTATTGCAAGGTGTAGTATAGGAAGAAATCGTGCAACTCATAAGGACCTACCAGATCCTCCGTCTTTTGTTGGATTTCATCCGCTGTATCGGCAGGAACCAACTCCGGACTGATTGGAGTGTCTACAATGTCCAGCAAGATATCGCGGCATACCTCGTTCTCTTCTTTCCGGGCAATCCATTCCACCAAATGGCGCACCAGTGTTTTGGGAATCGAAGCATTCACGCCATACATACTCATGTGGTCGCCGTTATATGTAGCCCAACCTAAAGCCAGTTCCGACAAGTCACCTGTTCCGATAACCAGTCCGTTCACTTGGTTTGCCACATCCATCAAGATTTGCGTTCTCTCGCGAGCCTGACTGTTTTCGTAGGTCACATCATGCACGCCGGCATCAATGCCCAGATCCTGGAAATGCTGCATGCACGCCTCCTTGATGCTGATTTCGCGCACCGAAATACCCAATTCCTGCATCAGCGTCTGTGCATTGCGGTAAGTTCGTCCCGTAGTACCAAATCCCGGCATTGTCACGCCAAGAATATTCTTGCGCGGCATGCCCAGCAAATCCATCGTACGGACACAAATCAGTAAGGCGAGGGTAGAGTCCAGTCCGCCCGATATGCCCAGCACCAGATGCTGTGTATGCGTATGAACCACCCGTTTTGCCAGCGCCATGGCCTGAATCTGCAAAGCCTCCTCGCAGCTCTCATCCTGAAGTTCCCCTTTTGGAATGAAGGGCGTAGGGTCATACGAGCGCGTCAAGGCAAACTCTTTCGGTACAATCAGTTCCGTGTCAATAAACAAAACCGGGTCTTGTCGGTGTTCTGCCATGCCGGCAGCAAAAGTTTTGTTCACCTGTCTCTCCATGCGCAGGCGCTCCACATCAATCTCCGTAGTCACCAGTTGTTCTTTCAGGGCAAAGCGTTCCCCTTCGGCCAATAAAGTTCCGTTTTCATAAATCAGCGCTTTTCCGCCAAACACACAGTCCTGAGTACTTTCGCCAAATCCGCTTCCGCTCAGCACATATCCGGCCAGACAGCGTGCACTTTGCTGAGCCAGCATTTCTTTAAGATAATGATGTTTTCCGATTACCTCGGTGTCGGCACACGGATTGAAGATAATTTCCGCACCTTTCAAGGCAGCCTTGCTGCTGGGCGGTATGGTAGCCCACAAATCCTCGCACAGTTCCACGGCAAAGCTGAAGTGCGGCAGTTGGAAAATCATGTTATTGCTCATCGGCACCTGCTGTCCGCAGATGCGTACAGCCACCTCAGGCAGGTCGGCAGCACTCGTAAACCAGCGAGCCTCGGCAAACTCCCGGTAATTAGGAAGGTAAGTTTTGGGCACCAGTCCCAGTATTTTGCCTTTTTGGATCACAGCGGCGCAGTTCAGCAATAGGCCGCGATAGGCCAGGGGGATGCCCACAATGGCAATGACACTCATCGAGCGCGTAAAATCCAGCAGGGAGATCAAAGCCATTTCCGCCTCATCCAGCAACATCTGCTGTGCAAATAAGTCGCCGCAAGTATAAGCGGTGATACTCAGTTCTGGGAAACAGATCACCTCAATTCCCTTGCCTTCGGCCTGAGCGATGAGGCTTTCTATTTGCAGGATATTATACCTGCAGTCGGCCACCTTCACACTGGGCACGGCCGACGCTACTTTTACAAAACCGTAATTCATTTGAGATTCAGTATAAATTCTATGCGAAGATAGTGAAACGTATGCGCGTAGGCAAATTTTTCGACAGGAAACCGCCGATAGGTTTCTTGACACTTTGACATTTTGTAATTTCGGGTGCCTTGTGGGTGCGTTGTATGCATCGTGTGGTGCATCGCCTGGCAAATAAACGATTCTCAGAGGCTTGATTTGTGCGCAATATGTTGTTGTTCAGAGGATAAGGACTAAAAAACACTGCGTTGATTCGGCCTCTTCCAGAGCGGAAAAGGAATCAAAAAAGCCAAAATAGCCACCTGTTTGTGTTCGTTTGACACTGCTTCCAATTCTTCCCATGATAAAAAATCAAATATCTCATGAGATAAATTTAAGAATCTCAAGAGATAAATTTCAGCAAGTCATGATAATTCCTTCATAAAAATGCAACAATTTACAAATATACGCCCTTTATGCCGTATAAATATACATATTTTCACCCGGATCCTGGTTTTGTTTATTGTTATACGTAAGTAAAAAGTTTGCTTTAACTATCAAAAAGATGGAGAAACAGCCTAACAGAAAGCAATTTAGTTTAAATAGGATGTAAATAAAAATTATTACTTAACAAAGATGAAAAAATACTAATATTTATTTGGTGACTATAGAAATAAGCTCTAAACTTGCAAGGTAGTTGCATGCCGGCAGTTGCAAAACCTCGTATCCGGCCGGATTCTTCGGTCGGTGCATTTAAGACAAGATAGAAACAAAAACCGAAAAAAACAGTATAAATAATATGATAGAAGATTTGTGTATCACCGATATAGCCTGTCGTTACTATAATGAGTACGACCGTCAGAAGGTAACCCGAAAGCGCTTTCTCCGCCTGCTTGCTTCTTATTCTGCCCTTTGGGAGGAGTTGCTCCGAGCCGAGTTTCGTCCCTACCAGCGACTTTTCACGCCCAAGCAATATAAAATTGTAGAAGAGTATTTGGGCAACCTCAGTTGACAAAGCAAGGGAAGGACTCCCGAAAGTATCCTTAATTACCCAAAACAGTCCGTATTGTTCCAAAAGGTTCCCAAAGGGTCAGGCCTCATTTCGCGCTGCAGTACCTTTGCATCGTTGATCAACAAAACAGCCATCCCGCCGGGCTTTTAGACGACGGATTAGTAACTAACCATTTAATAAAACAGTTATTTATGTTGAATTATAGAGTTATCAAGAGAAAACACCCAAAATCTGAGAAAGAGCAGTATTATGCATCCATCGTGAATTTCGGCAAGTTGGATGTTGACGATTTGGCAGAACGCATCAGCGGGTCTTGTACAGTGACCCGCACCGACTGCTTGGCAGTGCTTTCTGCCCTGCAAAAGGAGGTAATCTTCGCCTTGAAATCCGGTAATCGTGTCAATTTGGGCGATTTGGGTTCCATGCGTATCACCTGCAATTGTAAGGGTGCGGACACCAAGGAAGACTTCAGTGTAGACAGTGTCAAGAAGCTGAATGTGATTTATCTGCCCAGTGTGGAAATGAAGCAGGAACTTAACTTGAAGAAAGTTCAGTTGAATCGTGTCGATTTGGTCGATGAGAATGCCGCTGCTGCCGCTTCTCTCGAAATGGGTGAGTAAGTGATGTGAAATTGTTGGAATTTATTTAATTTATAAAGAATATGACTTTATCGAAAATGCCACGCGGCTATCGTAACAACAATCCGTTGAACATTCGCCGCACTGCACAGTTGTATGTCGGTCTTGCACCCGTGCAGTCCGATCCCGAGTTCTTCACGTTTAAAAACATTTACTACGGCTACCGTGCTGTCTTTGTCATCTTGCGCACTTACCGTAACCGTTACGGAATCCAGACCATCGAGGAGATTGTTCGCCGCTGGGCACCTCCTGCCGATGGCAATGACACCGACATCTACATCCGCATGGTAGAAGTGCTCACCGGAAAGCACCGTCGGGAGTCGTTCACCGATGAGGATCCCCGGGCGATGATCGACTTGGTTTGTGCCATGAGCCGTATTGAAAACGGGGTGGAGCCTTCTCGCAGCGAAGTAGAAGCTGGCTGGCGTCTGTATCAGGGATAAATGAAAGAATTCAGAATATATGTTTTACTAAAAATCAGGATTATTATGAAAGAAAAGAATTGGTGGAACGTGCTGTTGAATGTAATTGTGGCTGTGGCGAGTGCCATAGCCGGCGTAATCGGCGGAGCTAACTTATAGCTGCTGCTAAAAGGAAATCTCCGGTTCCGAAAGGGACCGGAGATTTCTTTGTTTTTGGCGGCATTTGTCAATGCAAGCGGATTTCCGAATCCGCTTGCTATTAGCTTGTGCAAACCTGTAACCACGGAACGCACTCATACCATTGGAATGTTATCATATTACTGAACGTTTCCTCTCACCAGAACGTTAGCAAATCCCCGGAATGATATTTTTATTCTCTGATTTCCCAATCTTCG
>Snoopy_p2__coassemble_222_pt1 | contig 115910 bp, 103 predicted proteins | sample Snoopy_p2__metabat2_high_PE_011 | metagenome-assembled genome bin Snoopy_p2 | reverse complement strand
CCTTTCACTATCTTTGCATGAACCAAGAAATTAGTAAACATGAAAATAGTTTTGGATTTACATACTCACTCCATTGCATCAGGACATGCATATAGTACTATTCAGGAAATGGCAACGTTTGCTGCCGAAAAAGGATTGCTCTTTTTAGGTATTACGGAGCATGGACCGCTGGTACCCGGTGCTCCCGACCCGATTTATTTCAGAAACTTGTATTGCATCCCCAAGGTGATTTCCGGAGTCCGCATCCTGCATGGTGCAGAATTGAACATCTGCGACTTGCAGGGTAATCTTGATTTGGGTGAGGATTATTACGGACGTTTTGATCATGTGGTGGCGGGCGTGCATAAGTTTTGTTTTCCGAAAGCATCCAAAGAGCAAAATACGGATGCAGTTCTTGCAGCAATGCATAATCCGAGAGTGAATATCATCAGCCATCCTGCTGATGGGGCTGCCGAGGTGTGTCTTGAAGCCCTGGTGCGTGCTTCGAAAGAAACCCGTACGCTGCTCGAAGTGAACAACAGTTCGCTGAACCCTTATCGCAAGAATCCGGTGGCAGGTGCCTTGAATACAGAACTGCTTCGTTTGTGCAGAAAATACAACACTCCTGTCATCCTGGGCAGTGATGCACATATAGCATTCTCTATTGCCGATTATGCGAATGTATATGAATTGCTGCGTCTTACTGATTTTCCCGAGGAACTGATAGTGAATACGGATATGCGTCGTTTTAATGATTTCACCGGATTGGAACTGGGCTAAGGATGCAGTTTGCGATAAAAGATTTTTCTGTCTTTGAAAGCATAGCGTATGGAGGTTGCCTGATTCAGGCACCATAAGCGCAGGTCATAGAAGGGTAAATAGAGGCCGGCACTTTTGATTTGAAAAAGGCGGGCATTTTCTTTTTGACGACGGGCGCGCAGAAACATCCAGATGAGAAGCAAAACCATAGTTGAGGCGGTGTATTCCCAATGACGGTATGCGATGCTCAGACTGATACAGGTCAGGCTCAGCAGAAACAGAAGCCAACTGAAAATTGCCAGAATGCACTTGCTCCATTGGTAACCCTGTTTGTGGGCGTAATAACGCTCGGTTTCTTTCTGGTAAAGCAACTCATTGGTCCAGGGCTCTTCGCTTGGCTCGCGACTTTCAAGAAGCAAGGCCTCGGGATGAAGGCAGACGGCCGTGCCTCCTTTACGGGATGAACGGTTCAGCAGAATACTCTCTACCCCCGACAAAAGTTTGCCATATTCTCCCAAAGTCTTGCAAGACAGCAATTGCTCCTTGCGGAAGGCCAGATTGACTTCGTTGCAACGATAAGCCCGATGTTTTAGAGACCAGGCTAAAAAACGGCTCTGCTCCGTCAGATAATAGTACGAGCGCAATGAGCTGCTGTGCGGATGCGTTGAACGGCATCCCAATACAAAATCCGTGTCGGGTGTCATCTGAGCAGACATTCGCGCCAACCAGTTTTTCGATGTCGGCACATAGTTGGGTGTAAGAACCACTACCCACGAATAACGGGCAGCCTTGACTCCCAAAGTCAGAGCCAAGGTGTGCGGACTCAATTGGCGTGTGCCTTGCGGAACGAAAGTGCATTGCATCTGTTCGTTCCTTTTTTTTATCTCTTCTATGACGAGACGTGTGTTGTCTGTAGAGCCTTGGTCCACGACAACCACCTCAAAATTGTCGTAATCCTGATTGAGTATCTGTTTCAGGAAACCCGGCAGCTGCTTCTCCTGATTTTGCGTGAGCACAAGGATGGATATGCCTTGGCAGGCTTTGCCGTCCGACGGTTCTCTTTCCGTACTGCAATCGTTTTTTTGTTTTTGTATCAGTGTATTCCGACGGCATACGCCGAACAAATGAACTGCCCACACAAACAAGAAGCTTGTGTAGGCAGTAATTTCTATAGGATTTGTCAGAAAAAACATTTATAATAGATCTTCTGTTGTGTAACCCGAGGGCAATTCACGGCAGTTGTACTGCGAAGCCATGATTTCTCCATAAGCTCCGGCAGAACGCAACGCAATAAAATCACCCCGGTGACACTTGTTTAATTGATATTCTTTGGCAAAAACATCGCTCGATTCGCATATAGGCCCTACAACATCGTATGTTTCTTGAGGCTCGGCACTGCTTAGGTTTTCTATCTTGTGATAGGCTTGATACAAAGCAGGGCGAATCAAGTCGGTCATTCCCGCATCTACAATGGCAAACTGTTTTACCGAAGCTTGCTTTACGTAAAGCACACGGGTGATGAGGCTGCCGCATTGTCCGACAACGGCACGTCCCAACTCAAAATGAAGATGCTGTCCCGGGCGCAGTTTGAGATTTGTTTCGTAGGTGTGGAAATAAGCCTTGAAGTCAGGAATCGGATTCTCCTCCGGCGCCTGATAGTCTATTCCCAGTCCGCCGCCCACATTGATATGCTCTATCTTTATGCCTTGTTCTTCCAAGCGGTCCTGCAGTTCGTTGATGCGCAGGCACAAAGCCTTGAAGTCATCCATCTCTAAGATTTGTGATCCGATGTGGAAATGCAAGCCGATAAACTGAACGTGCGCCATGTTTTGTGCAATGCAGATTACCTTTTCCATATCTTCCATCGCAATGCCAAATTTGTTTTCGGCCAGTCCCGTAGTAATGTTGGCATGCGTATGTGCTCCCACATTCGGGTTGATGCGGAAAGAAACCTTGGCTACTTTCTGTTTTTTCTCGGCCAGTTCATTGATGATTTCCAGTTCGGCAATGCTTTCTACATTAAAATAAGCAATGTCGACATCCAGTCCGAGGTTGATTTCCCAGTCGCTTTTGCCTACACCGGCATAAACGATTTCCTGGTTCGGGAATCCTGCATTTAAAGCTGCCCGGATTTCTCCGCCGCTGACACAATCGGCACCCAATCCGGCCTGGCTGATGATTTCCAGCACCTTGGGGTTGGCATTTGCCTTGACAGCATAGTGCACGTGGTAATTATCCTTGTTGCCGATTTCATTTTTTATGGCACCGAGCGTCTGACGCAAGAGCTCGGTGTCATAATAATAGAAAGGAGTACGAATGTCCTTGATTTTATCTGTAAATGTTTTGTGCATATTGTTTTGTGCTACAAATTATTTCTTTGAAAACAGAGTGTCGCTCAGAGCCTGCAAGGTGCGCTTCTTGTCTTCCTCCTTTACAAGGAATGAGATGTTGTGGTTGCTGCCGCCATACGAAATCATGCGTACAGGGATGTCCTTCAAAGCTTCGGTAGCCAATGTTTCAAAGCCTACGTTGTTCCAAGACAAGTCGCCCACAACACAGATGATACACATATTTTCGTCAACAGTAACGGTTCCGTATTTCATCAAGTCGGCAATGATATCCTTCAGGTAGGATGTGTTGTCGATAGTGACAGAAACACCTACTTCTGAAGTACAAACCATGTCGATACTTGTTTTGTAGCTTTCAAAGATTTCGAATACCTTTCTCAAGAAGCCATAAGCCAGCAGCATACGGCTTGACTGAATCTGGATGGACACGATGTTGTCTTTTGCTGCAACCGCCTTGATTTTTCCCTTTTCAATCTTGTTGTTGATGATGGTTCCGGGAGCTGTCGGGTCGATGGTGTTCAACAAGCGGACCGGTACTCCGGCAAATTTTGCAGGCTGGATGCAAGTAGGGTGCAGAATCTTGGCACCGAAGTAAGCCAGTTCGGCTGCTTCTTCAAAGTGCAACTGACGGACAGGCTCCGTGTGATCCACAATTCTTGGGTCGTTGTTGTGCATTCCGTCAATATCTGTCCAAATCTGGATTTCCTCAGAGTTCAGTACGGCGCCAATCAGGCAGGCGGTATAGTCAGAACCACCGCGCAACAGGTTGTCTACTTCTCCATAGGCATTTTTGCAGATGAATCCCTGGGTGATGTAAATCTCATAGCCTGGATTCTTTTCCATAATCTCATGGGTTTTCTCCTTGATGAAGTTTACGTCCGGTTCAGAGTTTTTGTCTGTGCGCATAAAGTCCAATGCAGGCAGAAGCACTGTTTTGACACCACACTCTTTCAAGTAGTTGGTCACCATGTTTGTGCTCATGATTTCTCCCTGAGCCAAAATGATTTTTTCCTCAAAAGAAGTGAACATCACCTTGGTGAATGAGCGCAAGTAGTTGAATTCCTCTTTCAGGAACTCTTGAGTTTTTTGTTTATATTCTTCGGTAGCATACAATTCGTCGATATGCTCCATGTATTTTTGTTCCAGACGATTGATGATGTTGTTGGCACCTTCCGGATTTTTTTTGTACAAGTAGTCCGATATCTCTACCAAAGTGTTGGTTGTTCCGGACATGGCAGATAATACTACTATTTTAGATTCTCCATCGCTGGTAATCAGTTTTGATACATCCTTCATTCTCTGAGCAGAGCCTACCGATGTTCCTCCAAATTTTAAAACCTTCATATTATTCCTTTGTAAAAATGGTTATGGTAAAAAAATAAATTATTCTGTTGATTCGATTTTGCGGAAGCTTTCCGTGCATTCTTCCAGTTGTGCATCATGGCAACGATATACTACGCCGGGAAATTCGTGAATCAGCTGTTCGTTGTGCGTACTCATAATTACGGCTGTTCCGTTTTTACAGATTTCGTAAAGCAGCGCAGCAGTTTTTCTTCCGGTAGAAGCATCGAGATTGCCTGTGGCCTCGTCTGCAATAATCAGTTGGGGTTTGTTGAGCAGGGCTCGTGCAATGCACACGCGCTGCTGTTCTCCTCCCGACAGCTCATAGGGCATATCTTTCTTGTGACTCTCCATTTCTACCAGTTGCAGCACCTTGTCTATGCGTTCTTTTCTTTCTTTCTTTTTTTTCCATCCGGTGGCACGCAGCACAAAGTCCAGGTTTTCTTCCACATTTCTGTCCAGCAGCAACTGGAAGTCTTGAAAGACAATTCCCAATTTTCTGCGTAGTGTGGGCAGTTGTTTTCTTTTTATGCGGCACATATCCGTATCAAGCACAACAGCCTTACCTTTGTTCACATCGAGTTCTCCATACAACGTTTTGAGCAGCGATGTTTTTCCGGTGCCAACCTTACCTATTATATAGACAAATTCACCTTCGTTTACTTGCAGTTTGACATCTTTCAGGATGAGATGTTCGTCCTGAAAAATCTGCACTTGATCAAAGTTTACCAACATACGTTTTGACCGCTTGATTATTTAGTGTTTTTTCCAACCCGGATTGTGACGCTCCATCAGTTCGCGTGCCATGTCTTCGATGCGCAAGCCTTTGGCTGTAAGCAACACAATCAGATGATAAATCATGTCAGAACCTTCGTATATCAGTCTGTCGTCTGTACCGTTGACTGCTTCGATTACCGCTTCGAGAGCTTCTTCGCCCACTTTCTGTGCCATACGGTTCAGTCCGTCTTTAAACAAGCTGGTTGTGTAGGAACCTTCGGGCATTTCCTGATGTCTTTTCTCGATAAAGTCTTGCAGTTCGCTCAAGAACAGCATCGGATTCATGTTGTTTGTTTCGCCCCAGCAGGTGTCTGTGCCCGTGTGGCATACCGGTCCTACGGGATTTACCTGAATGAGCAACGTGTCGTTGTCGCAGTCATTTTTGATTGATACCACATTCAGGAAGTTTCCGCTTTCTTCACCTTTTGTCCACAGCTTCTGTCTTGTTCTGCTGTAGAAGGTTACTTTGCCTGTTTCTATTGTCTTGTTGTATGCCTCTTGGTTCATGTAACCCAGCATCAGCACGTTTTTGGTTTTGTCATCTTGTATGATAGCGGGAACCAGTCCTCCCATTTTGTCAAAATCAATAGTCATTTTCTTTAATGGTTTATTTCGTTATAACCTGACCTCAATACCTTCGTTTTTTAGATATTGCTTCAAGTCAGGAATTTTAATTTCTCCGAAGTGGAATACGCTGGCAGCTAATGCTGCGTCGCTTTTTCCGATAGTGAATGTATCTTTAAAATGTTCCGGTTTTCCGGCACCACCAGATGCAATGACCGGAATGGTCAGACTGTCTGAAAGTTGTGCCAAAGCCTCGTTGGCAAATCCTGTTTTCACTCCGTCGTGATCCATCGACGTGAAGAGGATTTCTCCTGCTCCGCGCTCGTTCACCTCTTTAGCCCAGTCAAATAAGTTCCGTTCGGTTTTTACGCGTCCGCCATTGAGGTAACAAAACCATCCTTCTTCGGTCTGTTTTGCATCAATGGCAACGACACAGACTTGCGAGCCGAAATGTCGGGCAATCTCGTCAATCAGTTCAGGACGGCGCAGCGCAGCCGAATTAATACTTATTTTATCAGCCCCGGCATGCAGCAGGCGGTCGACATCTGCCAATTCATTGATGCCGCCTCCCACGGTGAAGGGGATGGAAATATTGGCTGCCACTTGCTGCACCATGGAAGTAAAAGTCTTTCTGCCTTCATGGCTGGCCGTGATGTCAAGATAAACCAGTTCGTCTGCCCCCTGTTCGCTATATGCCTTTCCCAGTTCAACCGGGTCGCCAGCCTGTCGTAGGTTAACGAAGTTAGTTCCTTTAACCGTTTGTCCGTCTTTAATGTCCAGACAAGGTATGATTCTTTTTGCTAATGCCATAATTATTGGTTTTCTTCCATCCAGCGAGCTAAAGTGTCCAACTGGATTCTTCCTTCGTAAATAGCTTTTCCAAACACAACGGCAGGGATGCCTTCTTGCGACAGGTTTTGCAGGTCGTTCATAGAACTAACTCCTCCGCTGGCAATCAGATGGCAATCGGGAAAATTTTTCATGATATCCCGGTATAAGGGCATAGCGGGTCCCTGCAAGGTGCCGTCTTTGCTGATGTCGGTGCAGAGCACGTTTTTTACTCCTTGCCGGATATACTTTTCCAGAAAAGGAATCAGCTGTGTGTCGCTGTGTTCCTTCCATCCATTGATGGCAATCTGGTTGTCACGGACATCTGCCCCCAGAATTACCCGTTCGCATCCGATTTGCTGCATCCAGTCAAGGAATAAATCGGGTTGGGTTACAGCGATACTGCCCACAGTAATCAAATGAGCGCCGCTTTGTATGGCGATTTTTACATCTTCGTTTGTTTTGATGCCCCCGCCAAAGTCAATGGTAAGGTTGGTGGCGTTCGCAATGCGTTCCAAAACCGGATAGTTCACAACATGGCTGGAACGTGCTCCATCCAAATCCACCACATGCAGTCTTTTGAAACCATACGCTTCGAATTCGCGGGCCACTGCCACGGGGTCCTCGTTATATACTTTTTGCGAGTCGTAATCACCTTTGGTAAGGCGTACGCACTTTCCTTCGATCAGGTCGATAGCCGGGATAAGTTCGATCATATTTATATAAAGGTGTGTTTAGATATCCAAGAAATTCCGAATAATTCGTTCGCCTACGGCGCCGCTTTTTTCCGGGTGAAATTGGGTTGCATAGAAGTTGTCTTTATGCAAGGCCGCGCTGAACGGCTGAATGTAGTCCGTGGTTGCTATTGTATGTGCGCAGGTGGGAACATAAAAGCTGTGTACGAAATAGACAAATTCTTGTTCTTGAAAACCTCGGAACAGTTCACTTTCGGGTTTGATCAAGGTGTTCCATCCCATGTGTGGAACCTTTTCTTCGTGTTTCTGTGGTGTGAATTTGCGCACATCTACATCGAAGATACCCAGACAGTCGACATCTCCTTCTTCTGAATGCCGGCACATCAGCTGCTGTCCGATACAGATTCCTAAAACGGGTTGTTTCAGGTTGCAAATCAGCTGGTCCAGTTTTCGTTCCTTGAGATACTCCATGGTATTTTTGGCTTCGCCTTGTCCCGGAAAAAGAATCTTGTCTGCCGACAGCAGTTCTTCCGGATTGTCTGTCACGAGTGGAGTTACACCCACACGTTTCAGTGCATGTATCACCGAGTAAATGTTTCCGGCATTATACTTTACAATGGCTACTTTCATTCGGTCTTTAATTTACATTTGGTTTAATTAAGCGCAAATATACGAAAAATCAGAGTAATAAGGTGACTAATGGGGCAAAAAAAGTAAAAGCAGTTTTGAATCGACAGACTCAAAACTGCTTTTGTGATTTATGCAGAACTAATTCCCGGTTGATGACAGAAGGCAAATCGTCTGCGTAATGGGTGACCATAATTAACGTTTTGCCTTGTTTTTGAGCATATTGTTCTATAATGAACTTGACACGCTCTCTGTTGTTTTGGTCTAATCCGTGCAACGGTTCGTCTAAGATTAAGAGGGGCGGATTCTTGACAAAGGCGCGTGCCAACAGACACAAACGCTGTTCTCCGCTTGATATTTTCAAGAATGTTCTGTCTTTTAAGTGTGCTATGCCGAAAAGCTCCATCCATCGGACACAGATTTCTTTTTGCTCTGGTTTGGGACGCACATAAAGACCTACAGAATCGTTCAGGCCACTGGCTACGATATCTATGGCCGGCATATCTTTTAAATAGGCACGGTGCATTTCCGGACTTACATAGCCGATATGCTTCTTAATGTCCCAGATGCTCTCGCCCGAACCTCTTTTTTTTCCAAAGAGTTCGATATTGCAGGCATAGCTTTGCGGATTGTCGGCACAAACCAAACTGAGAAGCGTAGATTTTCCGGATCCGTTTTCACCTTTAAGCGCCCATTTTTCTCCGCTTTTTACTTGCCAGTTCAAGCTTTCCAGGATGATACGGTCGCCGTATTGTATATGGATGTTATGAAAATTCAGGACGTCTTCGTCTGTTGTCGCAGCTTGTTCATGCGGCATCAGTGCATGGAGTTGCCGCTGTATTTCGGACTTGTCAAAATGGGTAGCTTCTTTCTGTTCGTCCAAATAGACATCCCGTTCGGTTTTCGGCAATACTTTTAAGTCCTTTACCGGAATGACGTGTGTGATAAACTCAGGAATGTCGCTGTTGCGAGACAAAACCAGCACCACTTGCATGTCTGTTTCTCGGGTAAGCATAGTCAGAAGTTCGCTTAACTGTGCGCGTGCCTGACTGTCCAGTCCGATAAAAGGATTGTCCATGATCAATAACTTTGGAGCCGACAGCAGGGTTTTGGTAAGTTGAAATTTGCGCAACTCCCCGCTGGAAAGCGCAATAATCCGCTTTTGTTCCAATTCCTCCAGGTGAAACAGCCGGTACAATTGGTTGCGCAGCTCCGTTCTTCTTCTTTCACCGGCATCATCACTTGAGTCTGCGCTGAGGCTATGCTTGTAGTTTTGTTCGGCTTTTGCCAGCAATTGTCCCACAGTAGGGGTTGAATCGTCGATGTCGTGCTGATTCCATCGTTGCTGGTAATAATACGAGCCATCGCAATCGCCGTATGAATCCCGGAATGTTATAGACTTGATATTGTCGCAGGCAAGCGGATAGGGTGACGGCGAGAAATCATAGTAAACTTCATTCATCAGTAAGGGCAGTTTGCCGGTAATGACATCCACGAGGCGAGTTTTGCCACTTCCGTTTTCGCCCACGATGGCAATTTGCTCTCCTTTGTTGATAGAAAGGTTGATAGGCTCTTTAGTGCGGAATAGGGGATGTCTGGTAACTCCCCGGACAATATTGATTACTTTCTTGTTCATGATTCTATCCTAATAATGCAACTGTGCGGAAATCCCCTCCTCACGTTTTGGTTTTGTTATTATATACCTTTAATCTTGTTTGGGTTTTTCTTGATGAAATCCTTCCATCCCGAATAACCTTTATCCAAGTTTGGTCTTCCTTGTTGCAGGAAATGACAATAAGCAGCAGCCAGTCCATCGGTAGCATCCAAGTAGGGAAGCATATTCTCATCGCTGATTTTCAGGATGCGCTTAAGCATGTCGGCCACCTGTTCTTTGCTGGCCTGTCCGTTTCCGGTGATAGCCATTTTGATTTTCAGAGGTGCATATTCGGTGATGGGCACATCGTGTTTCATGGCAGCAGCAATAGCCACGCCCTGTGCTCTTCCCAGTTTCAGCATACTCTGAACGTTTTTTCCGAAGAAAGGCGCTTCGATGGCCAGTTCGTCCGGCAAGTAAGATTCGATGATTCCGCTGAGACGGTCGAAAATCATGCCCAACTTCAGGTAAGGATCTGCGAACTTACGCAAGTCGATGACGCCCATTGCCACCATCTCTGCCCGGTTTCCTTTTATTTTAAGGATGCCATATCCCATCAGATTGGTGCCCGGGTCGACGCCAAGGATAATTTTTTCGCTGTTGACTTGCGGCATCATGCTTCCTCTATGATTTCCATCAGCGTAGTGAAAGCCACGACTTTTTCCTGGAAAAGTGCGGTCATCTCTTCGTTCAGCTGTCTACCCTGTGTGCAGAACCATTGATGCAAGTCGGCAGAATTTTCCACCTCGAACTGCAAAGAGAAACATTCCGTCTGTTCGTCTCTATGCGATAAAATTTTGCTGAGGCGTGCATTGTGCATCAGTCCTGTTTGCAATGTTTTCTGGATATAAACCTGATGAGCCCAAATGGCAAAGTTGCTTGCTTCGTTGAAGTCTACTTGAAACGTGATGTTGTATACTAACATAATATATATAATGTATAATAGTTATATTCATTCCTGTCAGCTCGTATGAGAATAAGCTGTCAAAATGCAAAGATATAATAAAAATTAGAATTAGTACGGAATAAAATCTTAAACTGTATGTTACAAATGGATTTTTCCGGATAAAAGTATCTGTAATTCAAAATTTCGTTTTAACTTTGCAGTCGGAATTATAAAAATAAGAAGATTATGAAAAAGATTCTTGCATTAAGTCTTATGTTTTTTGTGATGCTGGGTGCTGTGTTTGCACAAGATAACACGAAGCAGGCAGACATCAAGTTTGACAAGACCAGTCATAACTTCGGTATATTTTCAGAGAAAGATCCGATAGTAACTTGCGTGTTCACGTTTACCAATACCGGTTCGGCTCCCTTGATTATTCATCAGGCGGTGCCTTCTTGCGGTTGTACCGTGCCGACTTTTACTAAAGAGCCTATCAAGCCGGGTGAGAGCGGTAAAATGGAAATCCGTTATAATGGCACAGGCAAATTCCCGGGTCATTTCAAGAAATCTATTACGGTTCGCAGCAATGCCAAGACCAAGATGGTTCGTTTGTATGTAGAAGGAACAATGGAAACCTCTAAAAAATAAGAACGGCCATGGTGATGAATTATTCGTTTTTTAAAATAAAGCTCATTTCTGGATGTGTCAACATCCGGAAATGAGCTTCTTTTTTATAAAATAGAGTAGAGAACAGTAGAATATAGAATGTTTAACTTAAAGAGACTTTATTGCATAGTGAGATAGAAAAGAAAATATGAACTACAAAGCAATATTCCTGGATATCGATGGCACGCTGGTTTCATTTCGGACACATGTCATTCCGCGTTCTACCATCGAGGCACTAAAAGCAGTCCGAAAGAAAGGCGTAAAGGTATATGTAGCCACAGGGCGCCCCAAACTGTTGATTGACAACTTGGGAGACTTGGAATATGACGGATTGGTAACGACAACGGGTGCGCATTGTCTTGACGCAAAAGACCACACCATCAGCCTTCGACCTATAGCCCGCGAAGACGTGGCTCTGTTGGTGCGGCATCACGAAAGCTCGCCAGACGAGGCCTTTCCCGTGATATTCGTTTCGGAAGACGAACTGTTTGTTACCCATGTCACACCGGAACTGGAATCTTTGTCACAGCTGTTGCATTTCAAAATTCCTCCCATCCTTCCGGCAGCACATGCCTTAGAGAAAAGCATCTTGCAGCTCATAGCTTTTTTCCCTCCTCAAAAGGAAAAGTACTATATGCAAACCTTGTTGCCGGGCTGTGTTGCCATGCGTTGGCATGAAACTTTTGCCGACATCATTACTCAGGGTGTAAGCAAGAGCTATGGCATCGACCAGATTTTGAAGCATGAGCATCTGAATCTAGAAGAAACAATAGCTTTTGGCGACGGAGGAAATGACATAGACATGCTGCGCCATGTAGGTTTTGGAATAGCCATGGGCAATGCTTCAGAAGAAGTAAAAGCTGCAGCCAGATGGGTAACCCGTTCTGTAGACGAAGATGGTGTGGAATATGCTTTGAAAACTATAGGAATTCTTTGAATTTTATGCGGAAACAGTTCCGCTTGTCCTTTTTATTTTTTAATTTTGCATTGAGAAAAGAACTTAAAACCCCATTAAGATGAAAAAACAGTTAAAGAAAGTTCTGGTGCTGGGTTCCGGTGCCTTAAAGATCGGTCAAGCCGGTGAGTTTGACTATTCAGGTTCACAAGCGTTGAAAGCCTTGCGTGAAGAAGGCATTCGCTCGGTCTTGGTTAATCCGAACATTGCTACCATCCAGACTTCAGAAGGTATTGCAGATCAGGTTTATTTCCTGCCTGTCACTCCCTATTTTGTGACCGAAATTATCAAAAAGGAGCGTCCCGACGGAATTCTGCTCGCTTTCGGAGGCCAGACCGCTCTGAACTGTGGTACAGAACTCTATCAAAATGGAATTCTTAAGGAATATGGTGTTGAAGTGCTCGGAACTTCGGTAGAGGCTATCATGTACACAGAAGACCGCGACTTGTTCGTGAAGAAGTTGGATGAGATTAACATGAAGACTCCGGTGAGCCGTGCCGTAGAAAATATGGAAGACGCTTTGGCTGCCGCACGCAGCATCGGTTATCCGGTCATGATTCGTTCGGCTTATGCTTTGGGCGGATTGGGAAGCGGTATCTGCCCGAACGAGGAAAAATTCGTTGAGCTGGCAGAGAGCGCCTTTACCTTCTCTTCTCAAATTTTGGTTGAGGAATCGCTGAAAGGCTGGAAAGAAATCGAGTTTGAGGTGATTCGTGATGCCAATGATCACTGCTTTACCGTAGCCAGCATGGAAAACTTCGACCCGCTGGGTATTCATACCGGTGAATCAATTGTAGTAGCACCAACCTGCTCTTTGACTGAAGATCAGGTGAGCATGTTGCAACAGTTGTCTATCAAATGTATCCGTCATTTGGGCATTGTAGGTGAGTGTAACATCCAATATGCATTCAATGCTGATACAGACGACTATCGTGTGATTGAAGTAAATGCTCGTTTGAGCCGTTCTTCAGCTTTGGCATCTAAGGCAACAGGTTATCCTTTGGCGTTCGTTGCTGCTAAGATCGGCTTGGGTTATACCCTGGATCAGATTGGCGAGATGGGAACACCAAACTCTGCTTATGTAGCTCCTTCATTAGATTATCTGATTTGTAAGATTCCACGTTGGGACTTGACTAAGTTTGCCGGTGTATCTCGTCAGATTGGTTCCAGCATGAAGTCTGTAGGAGAGATTATGTCTATCGGCCGCTCTTTCGAGGAAATCATCCAGAAAGGTCTGCGTATGATTGGTCAGGGCATGCATGGTTTTGTTGGTAACGACAACATCCACTTTGACAATCTTGATGAAGAATTGGCAAATCCTACTGACTTGCGCATTTTTGCCATTGCACAGGCTTTGGAAGAGGGATATACCATTGAGCGTATTTTTGAGTTGACAAAGATTGATCCTTGGTTTATCGGCAAACTGAAGAACATCGTCGATATGAAAGCTCGTTTGCAGCAGTTCAACAAACTGGAAGACGTATCGGCTGAATTGATGCGCGAGGCTAAGGTGTTGGGCTTCTCTGACTTCCAGATTGCTCGTTTCGTATTGAAACCACAGCAGGGAAATATGGAGAAAGAAAACCTGCAAGTGCGCAGCTATCGTAAGCAGTTGGGTATTCTGCCGGCTGTGAAGCGTATCAATACAGTTGCTTCTGAGCATCCTGAGTTGACCAACTATTTGTATATGACTTATGCCGTAGAGGGTTGCGACGTAAATTATTATAAGAATGAAAAGTCTGTTGTAGTTCTTGGTTCCGGAGCATACCGAATCGGTTCTTCTGTTGAATTCGACTGGTGTTCTGTAAATGCTATCCAGACAGCACGTAAGTTGGGCTACAAGTCTATCATGATTAACTACAATCCTGAGACTGTATCTACTGACTACGACATGTGCGACCGCCTGTATTTCGACGAATTGTCATTCGAGCGTGTGCTTGACGTGATTGATTTGGAGCAGCCGCGTGGCGTAATCGTGTCAGTTGGTGGTCAGATTCCTAATAACTTGGCCATGAAACTGCATCGTCAGGCTGTGCCTATTTTGGGAACCTCTCCGGTATCTATCGACCGTGCCGAGAACCGTAATAAATTCTCTGCCATGCTCGACCAGCTTGGTATTGACCAGCCTGCATGGCAGGAGCTGACCAGCCTGGACGAAATGAAGGCATTCATCGACAAAGTGGGCTATCCGGTTTTGGTTCGTCCGTCTTATGTTCTTTCGGGTGCAGCGATGAATGTATGCCACAACGAAGAAGAACTGACTCGCTTCTTGCAGATGGCAACCGAGGTTTCTAAGGAATATCCTGTCGTGGTATCTCAGTTCATGCAAGAGACTAAGGAAATCGAGTTTGATGCCGTGGCACAAAATGGCGAGATTGTGGAATATGCCATCTCAGAACATGTAGAGTTTGCCGGTGTACACTCTGGTGATGCTACCTTGGTGTTCCCTGCCCAGCAGATTTATTTCTCAACAGCTCGTGCCATCAAGAAGATAAGCCGTCAGATTGCTAAAGAGCTGAATATTTCCGGTCCGTTCAACATGCAGTTCCTGGCTAAGGGATCACAGGTGAAGGTGATTGAGTGTAACTTGCGTGCATCACGCAGTTTCCCATTTGTTTCTAAGATTCTGAAGCGCAACTTCATCGAAACTGCCACACGCATCATGTTGGATGCTCCATACAGCCAGCCAGACAAGTCTGCATTTGATATAGACCGTATCGGTGTCAAAGCTTCGCAGTTCTCATTTGCTCGCTTGCAGAACGCCGACCCAGTATTGGGTGTTGACATGTCTTCTACCGGTGAGGTTGGTTGCTTGGGTGACGACTTTAACGAAGCTTTGCTGAATGCCTTGATTGCAACCGGATATAAGATTCCTAAGAAATCGGTAATGTTCTCTTCGGGTGCGGCTAAGTCTAAGGTTGACTTGCTCGATGCAAGCCGTATGTTGGCCAATAAGGGTTATGATATTTATGCTACTCCAGGAACCGCAAAATTCTTGAACGAGAACAACATCCCGGCTATTACCGTACACTGGCCAGATGAGAATACAAACGACGAGAACAATGTGATGAAGATGATTTCTGACCACAAGTTCGATTTGATTGTGAACATTCCGAAGAACCACAGCAAGCGTGAGCTTACAAACGGATACCGTATCCGTCGTGGTGCCATCGACCACAACATTCCATTGATGACCAATGCACGCCTGGCCAAGGCTTTCATCGAAGCATTCTGCGAAATGGATATGCGTGACATCCAGATTAAGAGCTGGCAAGAATATAGATAATAATACAGATATTTATTAATCTTCCTAGAAACTCCCGTCCGAGTCATATTTCGGACGGGAGTTTTTTTGTTCTGTTCAATTTACTTTAAAATCCTAATAAATGAGGATTGTGTGACTTGGTTTTTTGCTGTTACTTTGTACTAAAAATAACAAATAATGAAAGAAAACATGTCAAAAGGAGGCAAGTGTGCCAAGCAAATGCTATTTTGTGCCATTCTCCTTTCCGGTACGGCCCAAGCCGCGCCCCATTTAGAAACAAATCCTATTCAAGAAACAGTTCCCGCCGATTCGGCCAGAATGATGGATATAGACGAACTGGTGATTATTGCTACGCCCAAGGAAAACAGCCAGCTTCGCCAGTTGCCGCTTTCGGCTACATCGATTTCGCAGCAGGACATGCGCAGCAAAGGAATACAGAATGTCAAGTCGCTCACCGGCTTGGTGCCCAATCTGTTTATTCCTGATTATGGATCCAAACTGACCACTTCGGTTTATGTGCGTGGCATTGGTTCGCGCATCAATACACCGGCTGTTGGGCTGTATGTAGACAACATCCCGTTTATAGACAAATCGGCCTTTGATTTCAATTATTCGGACATAGAACGAATTGACGTGTTGCGTGGTCCGCAGTCAACCCTATACGGACGTAATACGATGGGTGGCCTGGTGCGCATCTTCACCAAGTCGCCGTTTACCTATCAAGGAACAGATGTGCGTTTGAGTGGAGCACTGTATCACGACTACAAGGCTTCGGTGAGTCATTATCACCGCATCTCACATCAGTTTGCTTTTTCTGCGAACTTGTTTTACGACCATAAGGGAGGATTTTTCGAGAATAAGGCTCGCGGCAATAACAAAATAGACCAGGGTGATGAGGCTGGCGGCCGCCTACGTGCCATTTATCGTCCGAACGACAACTTAAAACTGGACTTTACGCTGAATTATGAGTTTACGAACCAGGGAGGATATCCCTATGCCTATACCGGTAAGACAGACGGACAGGAAGACCGACAAGAATATGTGGGCAAGATTGCTTATAACAGCAAAAGCGGCTACAAGCGAAACTTGCTGAATGCCGGTTTAAATCTTGAGCACCAGAATGATGTTTTCATTCTGAGCAGCGTTACCGGTTTCCAGTTTCTAAAGGACCGGATGAATCTAGATCAGGACTTCACCGAAAAGGACATCTATACCATGATTCAGAAACAGAACTCAAAGACGCTCAGTGAGGAAATCGTCTTGAAGTCTGTTCCGGGCAACAAGTGGCAGTGGACAACCGGAGTGAGCGGCTTTTATCAATGGTTGGACACCAAGGCGCCGGTCACATTTCAAAGCGATGGAATGGCCTGGCTCAATGGAATGACCAACACGATGGCCAATAAATACATGCCGCCCATATCCATGGGGCCGATGACAATGAACTTTGTTTTCAGCGACCGCATACAAGGAGAAGCATTGCCGATTGCAGGCAGTTTCCGAACACCGGTATGGAATGGTGCCCTGTTTCACCAGTCCACTTTCAATGATTTGTTCGGCGCCGAAGGATTGTCGTTTACGCTCGGCTTGCGCTTGGATTACGAACATTTGTATTTGGACTACAACACAGGATGCCATTATACACACACCTACGAGCTGAAAGGCAAGCTTACTCCGGGCAACCGCGAAATAACTATGGTGCCTGCCCGCTCGTTCGACAAAGACATATATTATAAAGGTGCGTTGCATCATGGCTATCTGCAGTGGTTGCCCAAGGTGGCGGTGAAATACGATTTCGACAAGCAGAATAATATTTATGCCACAGTGTCTAAGGGTTACCGTTCGGGAGGATATAACATACAGATGTTTTCGGACATCCTTCAAGGAGACATGCGCAGTGCCAACATGAAAGATGTGGCCCAAGTGACCATTCAGGCTTTGGAGCATGCACCGATGGTGAGCGAAGAGATTAAGCAGCAGGTGGCAGGTATTCTGAACGGAATGGCCCATGCTGCACCAGCCGACGTAGAAAAGTCTACACTTTACAAGCCGGAATATTCATGGAACTATGAGTTGGGAGCACATCTCGGTCTGTTTCAGGGAAAGCTCAAGGTTGATTTGGCTGCTTATTACATGGATACACGCAACCAACAAATATCGCGCTTTGCACAAAGCGGTTTGGGCCGCATCACGGTCAATGCCGGAAAAAGTAGAAGCATAGGTGCAGAGGCTGCCTTTGCTGCACGCATCACAGATGCGTTTGCCTTGAACGGAAACTATGGTTTTACCCATGCCACCTTTACAGACTATGTGGTAAGCGACAAGGTAAGCTACAACGGACAGTATGTTCCCTTTGTGCCCATGCACACCTTTGGCGTAGGTGCTCAATATGTATTTGCCATGAAGCCCCATTGCTGGTTGGATAATGTGACACTCCATGCCGACTATCGCGGCGCAGGCCGTATTTATTGGACCGAGGCAAACAATGTGAGCCAGCCGTTTTACGGTACTCTTAACGGACGCATCAGTGCAAACAAGGGAGAAGCCCAGATAGGTCTTTGGATAAAGAATGCCTTAAATACCGATTATCAAACCATCTATTTTGAAACGATGGGACGCGGTTTTGAGCAGTCGGGACGTCCGCTTCAAGTGGGCATCGACTTGCAATGCCGTTTTTAAAGTGTAATATTACAAAAAAGTCAGAACTGCTCCGTGAGATTCCTATTGAGGAATTTCGCGGAGCAGTTCTGTTTGCGAAAGCATGAGCCGGTAAAATTCGGCTTTCTTTTCCAGTTTCATGGGATAAGCTCTTGAGCTCGAAGGCATCCGGTAGAGTTTCAACGGGCGGTAGTCGCACGGCAGCTCTATACATCCCCCAACGGGTGGAATCTCCTTTTGACCGAAAAAAGCACAGATGGTTTCGCAGGCTTTTTCTCCCGTCACCACAATGGTGCGGCATTCAGGTATCTGCTTCAGCAGCAAATGAATGTCTGTAGGCTTTACCACTTCGAGAAACTTGTCCGAAGCATTGTCTTTAAGCCGCCTTACAGCCGAGGCCGTGTCATACAGTGCAATGCCATAATCCGTGAGAAATTGAATAATCCGTTCGCGGTTGAATGTTTTTTCTTCCGGCTTAACAAAAGCGTTGCGGTCTCCGCAGACAATAAACCCCATCAGGCGCCACATATCGTTGATCCAGTTCGGGTAATAAAATTCCATGCACCATCGTTTTTTTTGTGGCGGAAAACTGCCTAGCATCAGCAACCGTGCATGCGGCGGAAGGAAAGGCTCCAACGGATGTTCTTCTACATCCGTTGCCTCTGTTCTATGTTTGTCTGTACTATTCGTTTTATTCATTTCTGTAAGCTTTTCGTTTCATGAAATTCATACCCACGTAAAAGTTCAGCGTGCCGAAAGTGTTGTTTGTAAACAGATTGGTATGCTTAAAATTAAATGTGTGTACGATGAGCGACATACCTGCAAAATATTTGCTGTTGTTCCACACCAGTCCCAGTCGTCCGGTAAAATTGACATGAAAATTGTTTCGGTTGAAGTTTTGAAACAGTATACTGTTGCCGTCACCCGTATCGTCAGTAATGGTTGTGTTGCCGTAATTATGCGTATATCCGATGGCCGGAGTAAAGGAAATATTCAACAGGCAGTTTTTTTTGAAAACCCAGTTGTAAGCATATCCTGCCGACACACTCAGGTTCCAGTACTTGTTTTTTCTGAACTTCAGGTCGTTGCTCAGCGGAATATCCTGCGGCAGTTCCTTGTAGTTAAACTTCAGTTCGTGCAAGTCGAACGACATACCCACCTTCCAGGTGCCGCAGCTTTTCTTCTGGACGGTGCTTTGTGCATAAGCTGCCGGATAAGAAAAGCGTTTGTGGTTAAAGATGTAATACCCGTTGATTCCAATCATGTAGCTTCGGATGCCGTTAAAATGAGCGCCTTCATAGCGCTGTGCCTCCTCGGAAAATCCTTTGAGCCGTCGCAGTTTAAAATCATCGCCCGTATACCTGTATATCAGGTCGCACATCAGCATGGATGAGTATAAGCTCAGTTCAAATTCAGTTTTGGTTGACTTTTGCGCCTTTCCTATGGCTGTTACGTCAAACGTATAGCCAAAAAAGAGCCATCTCCATCCCAAGTAAGGACCGATTTTCACGGCCGGATTGCGCGAGAATGTGATGCCTTGTCCAGCCTGAGTGTCTTTGATGGTATAACTCTCAAAGGTGTTAGTATTTTGGAGCATTACGGCCCAATTGTATTTATTGGGTTGTATGTACGTTGTGTCCATGGCATTAAATGCCCGGATAAAGCGTTTGATGATATTCACTTTGGGCGGTTTCGCCGAGTCGCCGGTTTGCACGACAGAAAGACGGTTGCCGTAGTCTGGCAATCGGAACGAAGAGTCCTGTTCGCCGAAGCTTTGAGCTGCTGCGCCGGTACTCATCATCAGCCAATAGAAACATACCAATTGTTTTTTCATCAAATGTAGGTCGGGTGTTAAATCATGATTAAATAGCATTCTCATGGAGTCGTACCATCCAGGTAGTGTCTTGTATATCCGGCCACCGGTTTGCGGTTGCATGGCATTTGCTGAGTCCGGATGTCATTTACAACGTGTTTAGGTGCTGTTTAGACACTGTTTAGATGTTGTTTGGAACACGTTCTAAACGCTATCTAAACAGGTTTTAAACACATTCTAAACGCATTCTAAACTCGGGTTGTGCAACAAGCGTCCGAATTATCCATCCAGATATTCCGGTTTTTAGAATTTATTGAGAATCTTGTCCATAACCCAGTTTACCGGTGTGGCACTGATGCAGTTACATGTACAGGTTCCTTTTTTCTGCAGGTGTTCCACCACGTTTTGAATGAGAGGCATTTGCACGTGGTCGGGATTTTGTATGGCGAATTCCTTGACTCCATCTTCGGTATGAAGAACAATCGGTTCGTAAGTAAAAACCGAGAAACACAACTGTCCTTTGTCGCCCACAATTTCTATTCGGTCGGTTTTGGCAGATTCGTGCGCCACGAAACACCATGATCCCGAGCCCGGAAGTCCGTTGGCAAATTGGAAGCAAGCACTCACGGTATCTTCCGTGTGATACAAACCTCCAATGTTGGTGCAGTATCCTTGTGCTTTGAGAATCGGTCCGAAGAATTCCTGGAGCAGGTCCAATTGATGTGGGGCCAGGTCATAGAAATATCCGCCTCCGGCAATATCTCTTTGCACTCTCCAAGGCAGATTTTGGCTGTTGTAGTCCAAGTCGCGTGGCGGTACGGAAAATCGGATGTGTATATTCAATATCTTTCCGATGGCTTTAGAAGCCAGCAGTTCTTTCACCTTCAGAAAGTAGGGCAGGTATCTTCTGTAGTATGCCACAAAGCACGGCACTCCCGTTTCGGCAGATATTCTGTTGATTCGGGCACATTCCTGATAGCTTGCAGCCAAAGGCTTTTCCACATAAACCGGTTTGCCGGCCTTCATGGCCATAATGGCAAAGGTGGCATGCGAGGATGGGGGAGTAGCTATATAGACGGCATTTACTTCGGGGTCGTCAATCAGTTCTTGTGCATCGGTATACCATTTCTTGATGTTGTGCCGTTCGGCATAAGAGCGTGCTCTTTCCTTGTTGCGGCTCATCACTGCTTCGATTTTCGATCCGGGAATCAGGTTAAAAGCCGGTCCGCTTTTTTTTTCGGTTACTTCACCGCATCCGATAAATCCCCACTTGATTATTTTGTCTTCATTCATAGGAGCGTCTTTTTCATTATTATTGTGTCAGGTGCAAGTTGCAGCCATGATTCATATCATACAAAATTAGCTTTTATTTTGGAATAAAGAAAGCCGCCACACCTTATTTATATTAAAAGACGATAAACTACGACCTATAGAATACTTACTCTTATCGGGTGTCGAAAAAAGAGTCGTTCGGCAAAGGCCTATTGTTTAACTTTTAAAATCTCGGTAAAATATATAGAACTAATGCTGTTATTCCTGCCGTGATATTTTATTTTTCGGTATATTTGCTACAAATTAATCCTATGAATATATGGAAGAGAAAAAAATTACAGACACAGAGTTTTACAAGGTGCGGAGTTATTCCGCGTGCCTGATGAATGGATTTAAACTGTTTGCAGACAATTTGTGGACGCTATTTAAGCATACGTGGATTTCGGTTTTGTTTTTTTCCTTATGTGTTTCGTTGTGCAGTTTCCTGTATCAGCCGGTGTCACGTTTGGTCTTTTCATCTGCCGACCCTTCTCGTTTGCCTTATTTTCCGCAGATAATGTTTGCTTACCTGATTCTGTTCTTATTGTTGGTGGCAGTGCCGGCCTCCTCATTTTTTTCCGGTACGCTTACGGTTTTGGCGCGTCAGTTTATTGCTACGGGCAGTTTGCGCTATGCAGTAAAAGGTCGCATTGAGAAAGCTGCCTTGTCTGATTCATTGCGTTGGCTGTGCCTTTCTATTGTCTTTTTGTTGGCAGCAGCCTTGCTTTCCGGCGGATTTCATTATCTTGTCGGCACAGCCTGGTGGACTTGGTTTTGGGATTTAGCCCTTGTCCTGGCCCTGTATATTCCGTATGGCGTGTTTGTTTTAAGAAACACATTAGATGTGCAGACTTATTCACTGTCGCCCTCCGTGTTCAAGAGTGTATATCAAAACTGGGGCTCGTGGTCGGCCGTATTTTTCGTAGGCGGACTGTTTGGTGTGCTTTGCATGGTGTTTTTCAGTATGCCTGCTTTTGTGTTGCTTTATGCCCGTTCGGAAGCCTTTTTCATGGAGCTGGGCGGAGATCTGACCGATTTGCCGGTGGCATTCAGCCTGATGCAGTTTTTGATTGTATTGTTCTCTGCAGCCTTGAGTTTGTTTTTCTTTTCGGCCTGCTATCTTTCTTTGTTGTTCATGCACGGTTCTCTCAAGGAAAAGCAAAGCCAGATAGCTCAATACGAAAAAGAGCAGCAAAGTCTGATGCAGGCATAACTGCCGGTTTTACCGTTTGGTTTGACCAGATAGAAGATTTAATCCGTTTTCCCGGTTTCGTAACGAAGATTGGGGAAACGGATCTTTTTTTGCCTTGTATGCAGCTGCTGTCTGAACGGCTTGCAGGATGTGGAATCTGTTCGTTTGCCGGCTGTTTTATTTCAGACCGTCCGTGTCATAAAACAGAAATTATGCCGGAAAGAAAGTGCGCTTTTCTTGTCATAAATATTAAAACCAAAGTTTTGATATATTAAATGGACAGGAGTTTGGCAAGTTTTTCTGCCGTCTTTTCTGAGTTTGTGTCCGTATGTCTGCTCTTTCTGTATTTGTGTTTTTTCTGTTGGTCTGTATCCGGTGTGATGTGTGAATCCTGATGCCGCAATACAGCAGAGCCGTTTTTCTGTTCTCCGTGAAGTGAAGAAAGAAAAACGGCTCTTTATTTAAGTGATGCAAGCATGGTGTCAGCCTGTGCGCTTGCTTGATATGTTTAGTTGTAGAAGTTCCACGAAAGTCCGAAACGGATAACCATCGGATTGATGGGATAATGCGGTGCCCAGAAAGCATTGCCGTTCATGGCAGCGTTGACATGACTTCCGGTTACGTAGAAGCGGAAATGCTTGAGCAGCAAGTTTGCATACACATTCACAATAGGATAATTACCGATGGCAATGTAGTGATCTTTGTCCTGGTTTACAAACTGGCCTACAGCCGGCGAATAGTCCGGGGCATTATATTTTGTGAAATAGCGCACGTCACCGCCGATTTCCAGGTTCAGCACCTTGGCAATCTTGAATTTGACATACAGGTTGCTGTACAAGGTCAAGTCGGGCAAGGGCAGTGCCGCATTGTTGCTTGATTTTTGGTAGGCTATTTCGTTTTCCCAGTTAAAGATACCGAAGCGGAAGTCCTGGTTCAGTATGGCACTGAACACCTGGATGTTTCCTTTGTTCTGTTTCACTACAGTGTTGTGGCTCCATCCTTTCACTTGGTTATCCTGCATGTACGGTGTCATTTCCATTCCCAGGTGTGTATAGTTTTTTATGTTTTCTACACCAACCCTCAGTGTGGTTCCCGATTTTTTGTAATGCAGTTTTCCCTCGATGCGTGTTCTGAGTTCGTGGTTCAGGTCATTGTCCCACCAGGTGTACTTAGACTGATAGTGGCGGTAATAGAACGATGGATTCAGATGCTTGATATAGGCATGTGCTGCAATGGTGAGCGTATCCTTTGCCAGTTTGAAGTTTAGGTCAGCTTTTCCGTCAACGTCAAATTGTCCGATGTCCTCGCCTGCCAGGACCACATCGCCCAATACCTGATAATGCAGAAATTTTCCTTCCCGTTTGCTTAGCAAGCCCCCCACCGACACATTGTTTTCCGTGTATCGTTGTCTGTGGAGTGTAGAGTCTTGATACGAAAAAGGCATTTCGAAGGTTCTCAGTTCATGTGTGGCAAACGCCGTAAGTCCGGCTTTCGCCCATTTGTTGAATCCCTCTCTAAGTGAAATTCCCAAAGTATTTCTTACGGACAGTTCGTCAAACACATCCTTCACTTTTTCTTTATCGCCATAATATTGGTGTGTATAGTAAAAGTCAGGAGTCTTGTTACCGTAGTAGAAATGCCGTCCGTGACGCACTTTCAGTGTGTGTATGAAACTGGTGACCGGAACAAATTGTCGCGGTAAGGCCAGTTTGGCCATGTATTGTTCGTACAAAGAGTCGCGGACGATTTGCCTTAGTTTGTTGTCTGATTGTATTTTTACGCGCAACACACTGTCTTTCAGCGAACGAAACAATGTGGTGTCGTGCGGGGTCAGTTTGGCAATGGAGTCTTCCGAGATGCTCACCTTGTCAAATCCCAGGTTATACCTGTGTGTGAGATAATACGTTTGGTCGTCGTTTCTGTTCCAAGTGTCCGACAAGATGGTGGGGATGTCTTTCGAAGCAAACGACTGGCTGAAACTTTCGGGGTCGGTGATGTATTTGTCGTCGTCAATACCTCCGTTTTCTGCCATTTTTATGTGATTCGAACTGATCCATGCGTGCATGTTATACCGGTCGCCCAGGTAATATCCAAAGAGTGAGCCGTTAAACAGCGAAGTGGCTTGATTGTTGTAAAAACCTCTTCCGTAAGCATAGTCGAGCAGGAATCCGATTCCGGATTTCTTGTTTATGTTCGATGCAAAGTATGCGCGCACGCGGTCTTCTCCGTTTTGGTTGTTTCCGGCTCTATGGTACGACAGGTTCGTAAAAGGGCTCTTTGTGTTGGTAAACAGAAATTCATCCACCTGATTATAGAAATAGTCATACGGTTCCATGAAAAAGCTGTTTGGAAAAACACTTCTGTTCATGAAAATCCGGTTCAGTCGTGGTGAGCCCAGATTACCCAAGATATTATAAGCGCCGCTCAATCCATCGGTATTGTTGAAGTTTTGAAAGCGGAACATGGTTGTGTCGGCCTGCGTACGGGTTATTTCGCCCAAGCGGTCGTCAATGTGCCACATATACAGTCCGATAGGAATCTTTTTTTCTGTTTTTGCGGTATCTCTACCCCAGGAAAAGTGGTTGCTTCCGCCGTCCTCCATTCTTCCTGAACCTTCGTGTATGTGTTGGTTTCTGCGATGGTTGTGCCCTTGCTGTTGTTGGCTAAAGACATCAGTTTGCGCTTGTCCTGCCGCCGTTGCCAGGCACCAGAACAGGAATGCTGAAAGTATCTGTTTCATAATGACTGCAAAGATAGTGAAAGGCGAGCGCAAACGAAAATACTGAAATTAAAATTTTCAAAGTATTTTTGTTGCAGACTCTCGTTTTGTTTTGTGTAAAACAGATGAACGGTCCGATGTAGTGACAAATGATTCTGCGTCAAACCAAAGAAGACTGTTTTTAGGTTTTTCTGTTTTAGACTGTGGCTTTTCAGGGACTTTTTCGTTTTTTGGAGCTTGTTGCTTGAGGACCTTTTTGGCAGAAAAAAACAGAAGAGCACGGTTCTGTTTCGAAACCGTGCTCTTCTGCCTGCAGGGATATCCTGCCGGATTACTGAATTTTTTGTATGATTTCCATTCCTTTGCGCAGGGCAGCCTCGTTCAATGGAATGAGCTTGTGGTGGCGTTCGGGCAGTGTTTTGCGCAAAGCTTGCAATACATTGTCCAGTTCGGCCAACGGATGTATTTTCAGCAAGCCGCCCAGTACGATCATATTAAATGCCTTGGAGTTCTGCATCTCGGCAGCAGCCTCCATGGCTTCGATGCGATAGATAGATATATCTGTGCGTTTGGGTGGAGTCATGATTCCGTAGCTGTCGTAAATCAAGGTACCTCCCGGCTTGATTTGTTTCTCAAACCGTTCGAGCGACGGTTGGTTCAGCACAATGGCCGTGTCGTATGTGCTCAAGATAGGCGAAGAGATTCGTTCTTCACTCACGATAATGGTCACATTTGCCGTACCTCCGCGCTGTTCCGGTCCGTATGAAGGCATCCACGAAACCTCTTTCCCTTCCATCAAGGCGGCATAAGCCAGAATTTTACCCATGGACAAGACACCCTGTCCGCCGAATCCTGCTATAATAATTTCTTCTTTCATACTCCTAAATGATTTATTCCAGGTTAGTAGTGTCTTTCAAGTCGCCCAGCGGATAAGACTGGAACATGTTCTCTTCCATCCACTGATTTGCTTTTTCGGGCGACATTTTCCATCCTGCATTACAGGTGGATACGATTTCCACCAGGCTGGAGCCTTCACCGCGCATACTGTTTTCGAATGCCTTTCGGATGGCTTTCTTGGCTTTTCTTATGGCAGGAACACTGTGTACGGACTGTCTGGACACATAGGATGTTCCCTGCAGCGTGCTGGCAATTTGTGTTATGTTGAGCGGATAGCCGTGAATGTCTGCTTCGCGTCCGTAAGGGCAGGTAGCAGTTTTCATACCCATCAGCGTGGTTGGGGCCATTTGTCCGCCGGTCATTCCATAAATGGCATTGTTGATAAAAATGATGGCAATGTGCTCGCCTCGGTTCAAGGCATGGATTGTTTCGGCAGTACCGATGCAAGCCAAGTCGCCGTCGCCCTGATAAGTGAACACCAGTCTGTCGGGAAGCAAGCGCTTCATGGCAGTGGCAATGGCCGGGGCGCGTCCGTGTGCGGCTTCTACCCAGTCGATGTCTATGTAATTATAGGCAAATACAGCGCAACCCACGGGCGAGACACCGATGGTTTTTTCCTCCATGCTCATTTCTTCTATGACTTCGGCCACCAGTTTATGCACCACGCCGTGGCTGCATCCTGGGCAGTAGTGCATCGGGTTGTCATTAAGAAGCTTGGGTTTTTTATACACCAGGTTTTCCGGTTTTATGATTTCGTTTTCTGTCATGGCGATATTGTGTTAGAACATGAAACGTATGAAGAACTCGATTACTTTGAGAATCATGCCTCCTCCCAAGATAGCCAGTCCGATCCAACGGTTCTGGGGCATGGCAAAATAGCATACGAGCCCTGCGGCAGCGGCTGTCAGAAATAAGGTGTTCAGCACCAGGCGAATCTTGTCGGTAGACACTCCGTTGCGTCTTTTTCGGGATTGGTTGGCCGACTCTTCGACGAGTCTTTCTATTTCTTCGCGATTCATTCGGTTGTTCTTTAGTGATTGTTTATTAGTTTTGTTTTCAGAGCGTCTACCACTTCCTCAGGATTGGGCACGATACCTCCCATACGTCCGTAGTGTGCCACGGTAGTTTTTCCTTCAACTGCCAGCTGGATGTCTTGCACCATTTGTCCTCCGTTGATTTCAAAACTCATGATGCCCTTAACCCGTTTGCTCAGTTCGCTTATTTCCTTTGTAGGGAAAGGCCACAGGGTGATGGGGCGCAGCAAGCCTACTTTCAAGCCCTCGTTGCGGCATAGCTCAATCACCTTTTGTCCGATGCGTGCTGCCGACCCGAAGGCTACAATCACATAGTCTGCATCGTCGCACTGAATAGCCTCGTAGCGCACCTCGTTGTTGCGTATGGTTTGATATTTCGCTTGCAGATGCAAGTTTTTTTCTTCCATGTTATGCGGGTCGATATGCAGAGAAGTAAGCACATTCGGCTTTCGGTTCTTTTTTCCTGTCGAAGCCCATGGACATTCCTGTTCCACCTCTTCGTCAGTGCGCCGTGGCTTAAATGGCGGCAGTACCACTTTTTCCATCATCTGGCCGATAACCCCGTCGCTGAGCATCATGACCGGGTTGCGGTATTTGAATGCCAAATCAAAAGATAGGTCGACAAAGTCAGCCATTTCCTGTACCGAAGCCGGTGCCAGGACTATTACGTTATAGTCGCCGTTGCCTCCTCCTCGTGTAGCTTGGAAATAGTCCGCCTGACTTGGCTGAATGGTTCCCAGTCCCGGTCCTCCACGCTGTACGTTGACGATTAGTCCGGGAATTTCGGCGCCGGCCATGTAAGAAATGCCTTCTTGCATCAGACTGATGCCCGGACTCGACGAAGAGGTCATAACCTTTTTGCCGGCAGCGCCTCCACCGTATACCATATTGATGGAAGCCACTTCGCTTTCGGCCTGCAGCACCACCATTCCGGTTGTTTTCCAAGGTTCCTCTTCCGCCAAGGTTTCCAGCACTTCAGACTGAGGCGTAATGGGATATCCAAAATAGCCGTCACATCCGCATCGGATAGCAGCATGGGCAATGGCTTCATTGCCTTTCATTAAAACGATTTCTTCCTTTGCCATACTTTCCTAACTTTCTTTTTTCTTATAAACCGTTATACATCCGTCCGGACAGACAATGGCGCAGGATGAACATCCGTTGCAGACATTCTCGATTGTCTGTTGGGCAAATCGATAACCTTTTTTGTTGACTTCTTTTTCCGACAATGCCAGCAAATTCAGCGGGCATGCCACCACGCAAAGGTTGCATCCTTTGCATCGGTTTTGATCAATAACGATAGCACCTCTTATTTTTGCCATAGCTATATTTGTTTTGTTCGTTTAGTGATTGATTCTTTAGATGATTATGGATTGTACAAGTCCTTGTGGTAAAAGTTAAGGATGTCGTGTACCATTGTAAGGGCATGTCTAGCCGGGCTTTGAGGGTTTATGTCCAATGCTTCTTGATAATAACGGATGGCCTGCTGCCAGTCCTGCTGTTTTCGACAGGCATTGCCCAGGAGATAATAAAGTTCGTCTGCCGGATAATTTTCCGAAGCCTTTAAATCCTGAAGTTGTTTGATTGCCTGACTGACCTTTCCTTCTTGTAATAAAATCTTGCATTCGGTTATTTTATCCATGTATTATCCTTTTTAAACCTTTCCACAAAGATAATTGCATATTTCCCAAATGCTCCCTTTTTGCTGAGTTTTAAACATATATTAAACTAATAAATGATAAATCAAAGGGTTTTGCTTTACTTAAATATTTGATATTCAATGCTTAATAAAAACAGCTCAAAATAGTTTCACTTGTAACTATTTTGCGTAAGACTACAGATAATAGTTGCTCAAAAGACGAAGTTTTGTGCATATATAAAAAAACGACAGAAACGGCTTTTGTCCATTTCTGTCGTATAAATTTCAACTAAAAGTTTATTCGTTGATTACTTCGGTTGCTTGATTTACTTTTCGCACTTCTTTTTCAAATTCCTCGCGTGCTTGTTTGAATATGCTGTCCACTCGGTCAATGGTTTTTTTGCGGAACTTTCCGGAGATAGGATAGAGCTTTGTTCCCGCTTTGTTGATGGCTTCTTTGTCGCTGATCCATTCCTCGGCTTTGTAGCTCACTCCGTTTTGTCCTTCCATATCTTCGCGGTAGTAATAGCTAATCTGTGTGACAGCCATTTTGCATTTACCGTCCGAACAGGTTACGTTTAGTTGGTAGTTGAATCGTGTGCGGTCTAGATAGAGGATTTTCTTTTTAAAGACCATCCATTCCTCAAATCGTGCGCTGATTGTTCCGCTTTGAGGATTTTCTTCCATGATGCGTGTGCGGCTTAATTGGTTGTCGGCTTGTGTGAGGCGTTTTACAAAGGCATTCATTACCTGATAGATTTCGGCTTTGCTCTTGCCTTTTACGGCAAATGTTTGTTGAAACACCACTTGTCCGTTCACTTCGGGTACGGCACCTGCCATATATTTGTTGTCGTTTTGTTGTGCTGTGACGAACAAAGGCAGGCAGAATAATAAGGTAAATAATAACTGTCTCATGTTTTGTTTATCTATTGTTTTCTGCAAAATTAAACAAAACCACTCAATAAAAAAGAGGGTAGGAGTATGTTTTTGGCAAATTAACTACTTTTACATAGTGTGCTTGCTCTGATTGTTTGGTGTGTGCAGCCGCGTATGTTGTCTTTTGTCATCCTATTCTCAGGTTTGAACTTGCAGTATAGCAATGGTTCGTCGTGCTTCATTTATAGGGACTCGCAATGATTAATCGACAAAACACCCTTTTCGGGTCTATATTTTTTTGTAACTTTGGGACGAAATAATTTTAAATGATATAGCTATGTTTTCTGGAATAGTAGAAGAATGTGCCCGCGTGGTGGGTATAGAAAAAGAGTTGGAGAATGTACATTTCACCTTGCAGTGTTCTTTTGTGGATGAATTGAAGATTGACCAAAGTGTGGCACACAATGGAGTTTGCCTTACCGTGGTGCGCATAGAAAACGGAACTTATACCGTTACGGCGATGAAGGAAACTTTGGACCGCAGTAATTTGGGGTTGTTGCAAATTGGCGATTTGGTGAATGTGGAGCGCTCCATGATGATGAACGGACGTCTTGACGGGCATATCGTACAGGGACATGTTGACCAGACAGCCGAGTGTGTTTCCGTAGAAGATGCCGAAGGCAGTCATGTATATACTTTCCGCTATGCTTTTGATGTGGATATGGCCAAACGCGGATATTTTACCGTAGATAAAGGTTCTGTTACAGTAAATGGAGTCAGCCTTACGGTTTGCCAGCCTACAAAAGACACGTTCCAAGTGTGCATCATTCCTTATACATACGAACATACCAACTTTCATACGTTCAAGCCGGGCAGTGTTGTGAACCTCGAGTTTGACATCATCGGGAAGTATATGAGCCGAATGGTGGAGCTGACCAAATAAATTACCGGATTGTTTAGGCACTGTTTAGATGTTGTTTAGATACTGTTTAGGGAGTGTTTAAACAGCTTCTAAACGGAATCTAAATGGAATCTAAACGGAATCTGAAATGATGCGCATCATTGTGGATGCTTGTTTCAGTAAATAACATGCGGGTGTGTCAAATATACGACTGACACACCCGCATGTTGTTTATCGGAATTCGATGCATTGGCCTTTAGTATTATTCAGCCAAGCCGGCCTCGCTCCACGACTTCATGATGCTGACAGCATCTGCCCATGCTGTTTCACGGTCTACCTCATACTCTGCAAGGAGCAGTTCGGTCAACTTTTCCGCATCAAAATCGCAGTCCTTTACATTGTTCCAAAGATAGGCCGCAGAATCGTTTAAGCTGATAATCTTGGTAAAATCTATATTTTCTTTTCCATAAGCCACGATGACATGCTCGTTGCATACATCCTTGAGCTCAAAACCATTTTTAATTTTCATGATTGTTTATCTAAGTTTAATTTATATATCCATAATAAATATTTCCGGATGGGGAGCAGGGCGCGCCACCAACGGGCATAACGTTTCCATTGTGGCTTGTCTGCTTCGATGTGTTTTCCGTTTCGTATGAAAGTATGCACCACGGCAACTACGTCTTGCAGTCGGCACTGTTCGGTGCCCTTTAAATTGCCGTCGCCCATCAGCGTGACTTTGTGTTCTTGTAGTTCGATGATGCGGTGCAACACATAAACATCTTTCTTGATTTCTGCCAAAACCACATCGCCTACATGCAAAACAGAGAAAGGAGCAAGTACAACACTGTCGCGGCAATGTTCCAAAAACGGACGCATGCTGTAACCTTTTACTATGATGGTAACCGTATGTCCGTCCCGGATAAATTCTTTAACCTGTCCCAAGATAATCTTGTTGGGCAGTACGAGATGCTCTGCCGGTTTAGTTTTTGTTGTGGCATGTGCGTCGGGTCTTGTAATACGGCGTATGGGGGCAAAGCCTTTCCAAAGTATATTAAAAACCGAGTTCTTCACATCATTCGTTCTCATGCTTTGGTCACTGTTTTGTAACTAAGTTGGGCAGCCTCTTCGTCGGGCAGACATCCTAAATGATATACGGGAGTAACGCCCAGAATGTTTGATATGGTGTTGCAAATTTCGTTATATATGCGCTTGTCCCATTTCATAATAGAAACAGAAGAGAGAATGTCGGCAAAAGATTGCAGAATATTTTCACGCTTTATTTCATTCTTTTTCTTTTGTTCCAATTGGACAAAGGCGCCGGCTTCGGCCACAATATTGCGGTAACAAGGAGTTTTTCCGCTCCAGGGAGAACCGTAAACATTTGTCTTTCCATCTATGTAGCGCACGATCGGGTTGTCATCGTTCATCAGGTCAGATTCCGGAATATGTTTCAGCCAAAGGCGTGTATGTGTGCTTTTTCCGGTTCCGCTCTTGCCTAAGAATAAGTAGCCCTTGCCGTCTTTCCTGATAACGGAAGAGTGAATCAGCAGTGTGTTGTAGGGTGCTGTGGCAAAAGCATAGACAATCATCAGTGCATTGTTTACGCCAAAGGAACGATCGCTTGGCTGGTCGGTAAGCATGTGTACTGTGGCTTTAGTGAAATGGGCATTGACACATACGCGGCAACAAGGAACTTTGGCCACACTGCTGATGACAAACTGGTAGCCACCGTCTTTTGATTCGTATACACCGTGATTACAACCGCCACAGTCAAACTGTCCTATTTCGTCGATAGTTTCTTCATTGCAACTGTCTGATGTAACCGTCATCTCAAACAAGGGCTCCTGCTTATTATCTGTATGGGCAAACGGGGTGCATGAAGGCAACAGGTCTTCAATGTTTTCTTCAACTTTGAAAATAAGGCGAAACAGATGTCCGGCCACAAGGTATTCTTTTGTTTGCATGGCTTATTCAGATAATACTTTATTGATTTCGGGTACGAAGTGGAATTGGTCTTTGGGCAATACCTGAAGGAGTGTTTCCTTGTTGCTTTGGTAGCGTTTCATGATTTTCTGATATTTCTTCTGCAGTTTGTCTGCCTTTCGGTCGAAGAAAACCACACAAGTTGCATTGCTTTTCTTTTGATTGTCCATCAAAAAGAATTGCAACTGGTTGGCATAGGCTGCCCGGTTGACCAAAAAGTTGCTTTTGTGTTCGATTATAGCAGAGTCTACCGCTTGAATATCGGTCATATATACAATAGAGTCATTGAATGAAGCTGCGAATCCAAACATATAAACAGGTGGAGTCTTAGTGGTGCTCTTGCTGCGTGCATACGAGTTAAAGACGCCTAAGAAAGCAGTCATAACGAATACAAACGCCGTGATTTTTAAATGTTTCATACTTATATTTTATTGATGTCGCAAAATTAAGGAATTTTCTTCCATTCGCCAACTAAAAGCTTTCTTTTTATATATTGTGTCTGTAATTGTGCCAATAAAAAAGGGAACCCCATGCTGGAGTTCCCAAAACAAATAAATGCTGAAAAATTTGTTTCTAACAGAAACTGTTTATCGTTATCCCAAATAAGATTTCAATAGTTTGCTTTTGGTGTCAGATCTCAGTCTGCGGATAGCTTTTTCTTTAATCTGTCTTACACGTTCGCGTGTCAAATTGAATTTATCACCGATTTCTTCCAGAGTCATTTCCTGATGGTTGATACCGAAGAACATCTGTATGATTTCTTTTTCACGTTCGCTCAGTGTAGACAAAGCGCGGTCTATCTCGCGCGAAAGCGATTCGTTAACCAAAGAGCGGTCGGCCATTGGAGAATCATCATTGACCAATACATCCAACAAACTGTTGTCTTCGCCTTCTACAAAAGGAGCGTCAACAGAAATGTGGCGTCCGCTTACTTTCATTGTGTCCGAAATCTTGTCTACCGGAATATCCAATTCATCGGCCAATTCCTCCGGACTAGGTCTTCTTTCGTTTTCTTGTTCAAATTTGCTGAAGGCTTTGCTGATTTTGTTCAGCGAACCAACCTGGTTTAACGGTAGACGTACAATACGGCTCTGTTCAGCCAAGGCCTGCAAGATAGATTGTCTGATCCACCACACAGCGTAACTGATAAATTTGAATCCTCGAGTTTCGTCGAACTTTTCGGCTGCTTTAATCAAGCCTAAATTTCCTTCGTTAATTAAGTCGGGCAGACTTAATCCTTGGTTTTGGTATTGTTTTGCCACAGATACAACGAAACGAAGATTCGCACGTGTCAGTTTCTCCAACGCGATGCGGTCTCCCTTACGGATACGTTGTGCCAACTCTACTTCTTCTTCAACTGTAATCAGTTCTTCACGTCCGATTTCTTGAAGATACTTGTCTAAAGAGGCACTTTCACGATTCGTGATACTTTTGGTAATCTTTAATTGTCTCATTTCTATACAACAATTTTAGGTTGCTAATTTACCAATAATATTTTAATAACGTATATACAACGCATCAATATTATTGTTATTTAACAAATAAATCATTCTATTTTTCTTTACAGTTGTTCGTTTTCTCTTTATTTGTTGCTTTACGCAAAAAAGCGCAGTGAAACTTTGGTATTTAGTTTTCACTGCGCTTTGTGTGGCCTCTTAATATCAGGCTTCAATTATTGTTTTATTGCAATGCTTTTATTTTTCCGCATCCAGCTCAATAACCATGCTCTTTTTGATACCGCTTTGTGTGATGGCACGTATCCACAAAGTACGATCTGAACTTTGATTGGTTGTGCGAACCACCTCGTCAAAGTCTTCGAGTGTGCGCATGGGTTGGTCGTTTACCATAAGGATGATGAGGCCTTTAGTGACACCTGCATCTTTCATCTTGCCGTTGCGCAGACCGGTTACTTCCAAACCATAAGGCAGGTTCAGCTGCATCTTGGTTGCATCGCTCAGTGGTTTCAAGGCTACACCGAACTTATCGATATCCATTTCCTGGAGAACCTTGGTATTTCCTTGTGCATTGCGCAAGATTACCGATTTGCTATATTCTTTTTTGTTTCTGACATAAGTGATTTTTACTTTGTCACCAGGGCGGTGTTTTGCCATTTCCTCCTGCAATTCAGCAATCTTGGTGATGGCTTTGCCGTTGATAGCCGTAATGACATCGCCTTTCATCAATTCTACTTCGGCTGCAGTGGAGTTTGGTTCTACGGTAGTAACATAAGCTCCCGATACAGTTCCCAAGTCCAACTCGTTGCCCTTTTCCTTTTCGCTATCAATATAAGTCATCACGTCGATGCCACCAACGCCAAGTACAGCTCTCTGTACAATACCAAATTCTTTCAAATCGTTTACCACCTTATTCATAATGGTGGTTGGTATGGCAAAACCATATCCCGAATAAGAACCGGTTTGAGAATAAAGCATGGCATTGATGCCCACCAGTTCTCCTTTGGCATTCACCAAAGCACCTCCTGAGTTTCCTGAGTTGATGGCAGCATCTGTCTGAATAAAGCTTTCAATCGAGTTGGCACCCAGAGAGCGAGCTTTTGCACTGACGATACCAGCCGTTACGGTAGACGTCAAGTTAAATGGATTTCCTACAGCCAGCACCCATTCTCCCAATTTCAGGTCATCAGAGTTTCCGATGGGGATAGTAGGAAAGTTTTTGCCTTCTATTTTAATCAAGGCCAAATCAGTCTGCTCGTCGCATCCGATAATCCTTGCTTTGTATTCATGGTTGTCGTTGAGTTTTACCAACAGTTCATCTGCACCGCCCACTACATGATTGTTTGTTACGATATAACCATCCTGTGAGATGATTACTCCCGAGCCGGAAGCCTGTCGTTTAGGAGTTTGAATTTGACGTTTCTGAGTCCCGCCGTTGCCAAATCCGAAGAAGTCGCCGAAGAAGTCAGAAAACGGATCGCGAACGTTTACGGTTTGTGTTTTTCCATTCATTGTAACTTTAATGTAAACAACAGCGTTTACTGAAGACTCTGCAGCCTTAGTCAGATCCACCATACCGGTAGAAACCACCGTATTGTTTGTGTCTGATGAAGCTGCATTAGCAGTAGAAGGACTTGGGTTGCATGCCATAACGCCGGTTCCGATAAGCAAAATGCCCGTAGTGCCGGCAATAATTTTAGTTAGCTGCTTCATAACTACATCAATTTATAATGTTAATTTGTTTGTGAAATCAAATTGTTTATAGGGCAAAAGTAAAAACAAAAGTCATTTCTTGGTACGGTGCAATTCCTATTTTCCTTTCTTTTAACAGAGCGAAAAGGGCACTTAACGGTAGTTAATTCCATGCTCTCTTATTTTTTGCATTCGTTTAGTTTGTGCAAAATGAAATATTTGCGTAATTTTGCACTATAAAAGCAGTCGGGCAGTCTGTCGCTTGTTTTTTTGCATCAGCAAACGAACAAGAGGAAAGTCCGGGCAATGAAGGGCACCCCACTTCTTAATGGGAAGTAGTTCGTGAGAGTTAGATCATGCAGAAGAAAACAACCGCCTGTTTCGGCAGGTAAGGGTGAGAAGGTAAGGTAAGAGCTTACCAGGCGGGCGGTGACGTCCGTGCTGTGCATTCTGGGGATTGAAAGTTCGCGTATACCGGCGCTAAAGTAAGGCGGCCCGTCTGAGTCGGAGGGTAGAACGATTGAGCCTTATGGTGACATAAGGTCTGGATAGATGACAGGCACCTTGGTAATCCAAGGAACAGAACCCGGCTTATCGCCCGTCTGCTTTTATTTTTCTCACTAATTCCACTGCCTATGCAATACAGTTTTCGTCAGCTAGAGTTTTATTTCACTCAAAAGATATGGTATGTTGATGAGAGTAAACTGACACCTGTGCGCCGTTATTTTTTCCGGATGCTAAAAAAGTCAGTGCTTACCGTAGAGTGTTATTTTCGCAGGAATATCAACAGTTATGCTTCGGCGCTCACTTTTTCTTCCATCTTGGCTATCGTGCCCATCTTGGCCATTATTTTTGCCATCGGAAGAGGATTCGGCTATGGCAGTATGATTGAAGCAGAGCTAAAAAGGAATCTCAGTGTCAACCAGGAATTTACGGATTTGATATTTAATTTCATCGGTTCCTATTTAGAACACACAAAAAACGGTTTCTTCATCGGGTTTGGCCTGTTGCTGCTGCTATATACCATTATTCAGCTTACGAGCAATATAGAAGTGGCCTTGAATGAAATATGGCAGGTTAAGGGCCAGCGAAGCATTTACCGACAAGTTACCGATTATGTCAGCGTGTTCTTGCTGCTGCCCATTTTGATTATCGTATCTAGTGGTTTAAGTATTTTCTTGGCTACCGTGGCACAGCATTTTCCTGATTTTATGGTGCTCAGCAAAACAGTGCAGCTTGTTTTGCATCTTTTGCCTTATGTGTTCAGCAGTTTGCTGTTTATCGGATTGTATTGTTATATGCCCAATACCCGTGTGCAGGTGCGACATGCCTTTTTCCCGGGAATTATTGCAGGTGTGCTGTTTCAGTTTTTGCAATACATATACATTCACTCACAGATTTGGATGTCTACTTACAATGCAATCTATGGCTCGTTTGCCGCACTGCCGATGTTTATGCTCTGGGTGAATTTTTCCTGGATAATCTGTCTGGTTGGTGCTCAGCTCACTTATGCCAACCAAAACCTGAAGAGTTATTTTTATTTGAAAGACATTCATCAGGTGAGTCGAAACTATCATGACGTGCTTCTGATGTTGTTGCTCTCTAAAATTTGCAAGCGATATGAAAAGGACATGATACCTTATAGCTTGTATGGCCTGTCGGCTGAAACTTCTTTGCCGGTTGGTGTTATCGGACGCCTGATTCATGAACTGCATAAGCTAAACTTGGTGGTAGTAGAAGGAGATGATCATGATGCAGCGCAGCGAGTAGTACCCTCGTTTGATATTCATCGACTCACAGTAAACGAGGTGATGAAGCGAATGGATGCGTTTGGTGATTTTTATTCTGGAAAGATAGCCCTGGCACACATGCAGCCGGAATGGAAAAAGTTGCTCGAATTGCGCAGAAGTTTTTTAGTGCAGCAAGGAGATGTCTTGTTGAAGGATTTGTAAATGCCCTATATAGAATAAGGTGTAAAAACAAAATCGCTATAGTCTGAATCATGGATATGAACAGGCTATAGCGATTTTGTTTTTATTGTGGCATACGTTTTTATGTACAAGTAAGAAGGGGTGGGGCTATTCTTCACCCTTAAGTACCGGCAACTGCCAGTGGAACCTTACGGCCAGGACGCGAACCAATACAACCACAATGCCTGAAAGCAGTGCGTTAATTTCAGCAGACATGCCCATTTTATGACTGATAATATAAGCAATACCTCCGACTACACAGGCCATGGCATAGATGTCTTTGCGGAAAATCAGGGGCGCTTCATTGATGAAAACATCACGGATTACACCACCGGCAGCACCGGTTATGGTTCCCATTATGATGGCCATCCAAAACGGATAACCCATATTCAGTGTTTTTTCGATACCGATGATGTTGAATAAAGCCAAACCAATGGTATCAAAGATAAACCATGTGTTGTTTTGCCGAATGATGTGTTTGCCAAAACAGATAACATACAGCAGTGCCAAAGCGCAGCAGATAATGTAAATGGAATTGGTCATCCAGAAAGGTGGCAAGCCAAGCATGACATCGCGAAGTGTTCCACCGCCGATAGCTGTTACCATACCAACAATATAGGCACCAAACCAATCGTATTGTTTGGCCGAAGCCAAGCGAATGCCCGAAATGGCAAAAGCAAAGGTTCCGATAAATTCAATGATCACAAATGACGTCGGGATGCGTAATGCCGCTCCCATTGCTTGAAGAATATTCAATATCTCTTGCATGTTTTTAGGTTATTAATGAAATAATTTTCAGGTTATCGAACAGTGTTTTGTGGCGTGCCCCTTAGAAAAGCACGGATGTTTTCTGCACAGATGTGCATCAGGCGTTGGCGAGCCTCAAAAGATGCCCAGGCAATATGGGGCGTGATATAGGCATTGGGAGCTGAAAGAAGCGGATTAAGCGGTGAAGCAGGCTCAACACTCAACACGTCTGCTCCATAGGCTGAGATGACTCCCTGATGTAAGGCTTCGGCCAAATGCTCTTCGTTTACGAGATTGCCGCGACCAGTGTTGAGAAGTATTGCCGATGGCTTCATCAGCGCCAGTCGTTCTCTATTGATGAGTTGGCGGGTTGAAGCGTTGAGCGGACAGTGCAAGCTGACTACATCACTTTGCTTGAGCAGATCCTCCAGCGACATTTTAATGACTCCTTGAGGCAAATCCTCTTCGGTGCGACTTGTATAGGCACAAACCTGCATGCCAAATGCTTGTGCAATGCGTGTAACTGTTTCTCCGATATGCCCCATACCTATAACACCAAACATCTTGCCCGAAAGTTCCATGATAGGGGACTGCCAATAGCAAAAGTCGGGAGACTGACTCCAGCGTCCGTTTCGGTTTTCTGTTGCATAGTATCCCACCTGATTTGTGATATGCAAAAGATGGGCAAAGGTGTTTTGAGCCACTGACGCAGTGCTGTATGTTGGGATATTGCATACGACAATCCCTTTAAAGCGTGCAGCCTCGGTATCTACCAAATTATAACCGGTTGCCAGAACGCCGATGTATTTCAACTTGGGCAAGCATTGCATGGTTCCGGCAGTAATGATTGTTTTGTTGGTAAGAAGAATGTCGGCTTCTGCTGCTCGTTTGATGATATCCTGTTGGCTGGTTCGGTCATACACTGTCAGCTGTCCAAGTTCTTCTAATTCACTCCAGGACAAATCCCCCGGGTTTAAAGTATATCCGTCTAAAACTACTATATTCATTGTGTTTAAGAAACTAAAAATGATGCTGATTCCTTAATTTGAAAAATGGATTGCAAAGTTAGTGTTTTTGCTGAAACGGCCGAACGGTTTTTCTGAATTTTAATCCAAAAAAACGAAACGTTTAGTTCCCTTTGTAATTCATCTTTCTGTAGCCCACTAATTGATCATATCGTTGGCCCAGCGGACGCCGATATACCATAATGATGTACTCGTTTTCTGTTTGAAAGAAATTTCCGTCAATAAGGTTCTCTGCCAGCGAACTTTCAGGAGGAAGATACAGATATTGATAGTTGTAGTAACCCATTTTCAGAAGCAAGGATGCCTCGTAGGCTTTAGTCGTTTCATTGTAGTGCATCTCATATTCGGGAATGAGCTGGTTGAATGTCCAGTTTCCGGATAGATAAATTTTGCCCGGAAGTCGTTCCGTGCTCTTGAGCGTGAAGTGTACCCAGGAATAATCCGAAGCAGTGGCATTGTCCACGTCGTCTTCGTTTCGAAAGACAGCCGCTCCGTTTTGGTCTTGTTCGAATATATAGTTTCGTTGAGGACGGTCTTCGCTCAAGGTGACATGGTAAAGCGGGTCGTGCCAGCTTATTTCTTCTACATTCATGTTTGCCCGGTTGTAACCCAGAATTTCGAATTTGTGGAATTCGTTGCCAGCAGGGAATATTAGCTGGCGGTTGTGGGTATATTCCAAGGAATTCTGCTTCTGGATGTTTGGCTTTGGGTTGATCACCAAGTTGTCCGTACGCCGGTTTTGCATCACGATTGTCTTCAGTTCGCGAATGGGGTCGTTGACATTTAGTGAAGCATAGTTCAGTGAAAAACTGAGTTGCTGGTGTGCTTCGTTAAAGTCTATGTCCGTGTTAGAAGATATAGATGCGTTGATGTTTACGCTTGGTTCTACAAGTGAGAAACAAGCGGTGAGCAACGGTTCTTCGGTGTTTGCTCCATCCTCGTCGCAAAAAACCTGCAGCCGGTAATTGCCCGACAGCTTGAGCGAAAGATGTTCATTGGGTATGCGTACGTGATAATGTGTATAAAGCAAGTTTGTATTGAAACTGCTGCACACGTCTTCGATTACCTGTCCGTTGAAGCCTGTCAGGAAGTCAGATTCGAATATTTCTGTAGACGGAGTCCAATCTGCATTACAATGCTCTATTTTGTATATCAACCGATGCTCATCATGTCCGTAAACATCAAAATCAACGTCAATTATATTGCGCCCTCCCAGGTTTACAACCGGAGGCAGTAAAGCATCTTCGTTGGCCACGATACTGAGAGACTTTACGTTGTCGGCATGAATTTTTGAGTTTTGTGCCAACAATGAAGCCGTATACAGGATGCAGCAAAGTAGAATCCATATTTTCTTCATGGCAATAAGTTGATATATTTCATTTGTTTCATGATAGCAGTTTGCCTTTTCAGCATGTAGCGCGAGGGTTCTTTAGAGCTAAATTTGAGCGGGTTGGGCAGAGTTGCAGCCACAAGGGCACAGTTTGCTCTTGTCAGTTTGTCGGCACCTCTTCCGAAGTGTTGTTGTGCTACAGCCTCGGCTCCATAGATGCCATCGCCCATTTCAATAGAATTCAGATAGACTTCCATGATCCGTTCCTTGCTCCACATCAGTTCTATGAGCACAGTGAAATATGCCTCAAAGCCTTTGCGCACCCACGAAGAAGCGGGCCATAGAAAAACATTCTTGGCAGTTTGCTGGCTAATGGTGCTGCCGCCGCGTTTTCTTTTGCCGCGTTCTCGTTCTTCAATGGCATTCTGTATTTCCTTGAAATCAAAGCCATGATGCGTCATAAAGCGCTGATCTTCGGATGCCATGACCGCCACGGGCAGATATTTGGAAATACTGTCCAACGGAACCCAATGGTGTTTCATTCGGATTTTCTCACCCCGCGTCATCTGCTGGGCACATCTTACAACCATTAACGGGGTGATGTACACCGGAGCAAAACGGTATATAAAAACAGCAAGGATTGTGCTTCCAAAAAACAAAAGCACAATCCATTGCAAGAATTTCTGAATCCGTTTCAAGATTAGAAACATGATTACTGTATTTAAAATTATTTAGATGCTTCAGCTTCAGCAGCCTTAATCATAGCCTCGCTGGCATACAAGTAAACCTCTACGCGGCGGTTTTCCTGCTGACCTGCTTTAGTGCTGTTGTCTGCAACCGGATCAGCCTCGCCCAATCCTTCTACAGATTTGATTTGAGCTGCGCTGACACCTTGATTCTTCAAGTAAGTTTCAACAGACTGAGCGCGCTGCAAAGACAATTTTTTGTTCTTTTCGATGCTCTGCTCCTTGGTGCTGTTTTTCCAGCCCTGATTGTCTGTATAACCCTTAATGGCAACGTCCATGTCGGTATTAGGCAACAATACATTCTTGGCAAAGTTCAACAAAGAACCCTGAGCTGTGTTGCTCAAGTTTGAACTGCTGGTATTGAACAGGATTCCAGAATCGAAGGTAACCTTAACAGCCTGCAAACCGTTAGCGTCTGTTATGCTTTCAACCTCAGCATTGGCAATCTTTTCAGCTTCAGCCTTAGCCTTGTCCATTTTCTTACCGATTAACGCACCTGCAGTAACACCGATAGCAGTACCAACAGCAGCACCGATAGCAGCACCTTTACCTTTGTTTTTACCAGCCAACGCACCGATGACAGAACCCAATGCTGCACCGCTTCCGGCACCAATCAATGAACCTTTTCCGGTATTTGACATACCGCAGCTACTCAAAATTAAAGAAAAGCAGAGAAAACCTGCTGTCAATTTTGTTCCTTTCATAGTTAACTATTTAAAAATTCTTCAAAACGGGAGCAAAGATAAGACATTTTTTTATTTTCACACAAGGAATAAAAAGTTTTTTGTAATTTTGCACCAAAGAAATAATTCGAATTACAAATTATGGCGAAAGAATTGAAGAATCTTACCAAGAGAAGCGAAAATTATTCTCAGTGGTACAATGAATTGGTTGTGAAAGCCGACCTGGCTGAGCAATCTGACGTGCGTGGTTGTATGGTGATTAAGCCTTATGGCTATGCAATTTGGGAGAAAATGCAGCGTATATTGGACGATAAGTTCAAAGAAACAGGAGTGCAGAATGCCTATTTCCCACTGCTGATTCCCAAATCTTTCTTAAGCAAAGAAGCAGAGCATGTTGAGGGATTCGCCAAAGAGTGTGCTGTTGTGACTCATTATCGTTTGAAAACAAACGAAGACAAAACCGGTGTGGTGGTCGACCCGGCTGCAAAACTCGAAGAAGAACTGATTATCCGTCCAACATCAGAAACGATTATCTGGAATACATTCCGCAACTGGATTCAGAGCTATCGTGACCTGCCTTTGCTTTGCAATCAATGGTGTAACGTAATGCGTTGGGAAATGCGTACCCGTCTTTTCTTGCGTACAGCAGAGTTCTTGTGGCAGGAAGGTCATACTGCACATGCCACTCGCGAGGAAGCTGAAGACCGTGCAAAACAGATGCTGAAAGTTTATGCAGACTTTGCAGAAAAATATATGGCAGTGCCTGTTGTACAAGGCGTGAAGAGCGAAACAGAGCGTTTTGCAGGTGCTCTTGATACTTATACAATCGAGGCAATGATGCAGGACGGAAAGGCTTTGCAGAGCGGTACATCTCACTTCTTGGGCCAGAACTTCGGTAAGGCTTTTGATGTACAGTTCATCAACAAAGAAAACAAGCTGGAGTATGCCTGGGCAACTTCATGGGGTGTTTCAACCCGTCTTATGGGTGCTTTGATTATGACACACTCTGATGACAATGGTTTGGTGCTCCCTCCACACTTGGCTCCAATCCAGGTTGTTATTGTTCCTATTTATAAGAATGAAGAGCAACTGGCCGCAATTGATGCCAAAGTGGATGGAATTGCTTCAAATCTGCGTGCCATGGGCGTGTCTGTGAAGTATGACAATGCAGACAATAAGCGTCCGGGCTTTAAATTCGCTGATTATGAATTGAAGGGTGTTCCTGTACGTTTGGTTATCGGAGCACGTGACTTGGAAAACAACACTGTAGAGGTGATGCGCCGTGATACGCTGGAAAAGGAAACCCGTACTATGGACGGCATCGAACAGTATGTTAAGGACTTGCTCGAAGAAATCCAAAATAACATCTTTGCCAAGGCGAAGGCTTATCGCGATGCTCGTATTTATGAGTGTGATGATTATGAGGACTTCAAGAAACGAGTGAAGGAGGGTGGCTTCTTCTTGTGTCATTGGGATGGCACCGCTGAGACAGAAGCTAAGATTAAAGAAGACACCCAAGCTACCATCCGTTGTGTTCCGTTTGAATTCGAACAGACTCCGGGCGTGGATATGGTCAGCGGCAAACCGTCAAAATGCCGTGTACTGATTGCCCGCTCATACTAATAGATTGTTCTCTTTAAAGGTATATAGCAAACCCAATAAACCATTTACTTTTTGAGGAATGGTTTGTTGGGTTTTTTGTTTTTTCTTTTAGTTTCACCTGTTCCTTGTATTTTGCGCATGCTGACTGCCTGTTTTGCCATAGTGTATAATTATGCGCTCTCTGCTTTGCTGATTTGCGTCCCATAGACAAATCGAATGAAAATACGTCATTCTTAGGCGTTAAAAAATGGCGTATCTATATGAATTATAGTCTGTTGAATGACAAATTTTATGTTCTGGATATCGGATAAACAGAAGAGTTTATGCCATTAATAAAGTAATAAAAACAGAAAAAGTAAGAATGTGTTACATCCTAAAAAAGTTCTCTTGTTCTGTTTTGAAAATTCTCAAGAGAATATTTTTTTTATATCAAGAGATGTTTTTCAGAAGATCATGAGCCGGATTGTGTAAGAACGAGGTTTGTTTTATCTGTCTGTATATTTATTCGGTATAAATATACAAACTCAGCCAAAGGCAAAGACGGCTTGTTGCAGCAACCTCTGTGACTTGTTTTTTGTTATCGTCTGTGGCAAGGAAGAATCGTTTTCTTTTTGCAGGTCACAAACAGGTAACAAAATGCTCAGCTGTCAACGCTCCTCAATAAAGGGAATGGGGTGGGGAATAAAGGTGCAAAAACAAGAAAAGCCCCTGTTATACAGAGGCTTTTCTTATTAATGTTAGTTGGGTTATATTTGACCCATTCTTTCGCGGTAAAATTATCCGCCAAAGTTATCGTACATGATACTTTCCGGTTCAACTCCCAGGCTGTCGAGCATACCGACAACAGCTTTTGACATCGGGCCAGGACCACACATGTAGTATTCGATATCTTCAGGAGCATCGTGATCTTTCAGATAGGTTTCGTACATTACATTGTGAACAAAGCCTGCTGTGTACTTAACACCAGCTGCATCGGCTGCAGGATCCGGACGGTCCAAAGCCAAGTGGAAGTGGAAGTTCGGGAATTCTTTTTCGATACCCAGGAAGTCTTCCAAGTAGAATACCTCGTTCAATGCACGGGCACCATAGAAGTAGTGCATTTCGCGGTCGGTAGTCTTCAGAGTCTTGGTCATGTGCATAATCTGAGCACGCAGAGGAGCCATACCGGCACCACCACCAACCCAAATCATTTCTTTCTTCGAGTTGAAGATTGGATGGAAGTCACCATAAGGACCGCTCATGATTACCTTGTCACCTGGTTTCAGGGTGAAGATATAAGATGAAGCGATACCCGGCATTACATCCATGAAGCCAGGACCCTGGTCTTTTGGTTTGAATGGAGGTGTGGCAATACGCACGGTAAGCATAAAGCGGTCACCTTCTGCAGGGTAGTTAGCCATTGAGTAAGCGCGGATGGTTTCTTCTGTATTTTCGCACTTCAAGCCAAACAAGCCAAATTTTTCCCATGCCGGCAGATATTCTGCACCAATCAGATCCTTGTCGATGTCTACGTTATAGTCCATCTTATATTTAGGAATCTTAATCTGTGCATAAGAACCCGGTATAAAGTCCATGTGTGCACCGGCAGGCAACTGTACGATGAACTCCTTAATAAAGGTTGCCACGTTTTTGTTGCTGATAACGGTACATTCGTATTCCTTGACACCCATTACAGATTCAGGAACAACGATTTCCATGTCGCTCTTTACTTTGCACTGGCAACCCAAGCGCCAGTTGTCTTTGATTTGTTTGCGAGTAAACTGTCCTTTTTCTGAGTCCAGGATTTCACCGCCACCGGCAGGAACCTGACATTTACACTGTCCGCAAGAGCCTTTACCGCCACAAGCAGAAGGCAAGTAGATGCCTTGTTCTGCCAGTGAAGACAACAAGCTGCCGCCCTGTGCCACAGAAACAGTTTTGTCACCATTGATCTTGATATTTACGTTTCCGCTTGGTGACAGATACTTCTTTGCAACGAGCAAGATAATCACCAACAGCAAGATGATGGCGAGGAATACACCAATGCTCGTAAAAATAAAATTCATATCCATTGTTTATTCCCTTTCCTTTTAAATTTTCAAACCTGAGAAACACATAAATGCCATAGCCATCAAACCTACAGTGATGAAGGTGATACCCAATCCTTGCAATGGTTTTGGCACGTTGGTATAGGCCATTTTTTCACGGATGGCTGCCAATGACACGATAGCCAAAGTCCAACCAATACCAGAACCTAATGCGTATGCCAAAGAATCCCATACGTTGGCGATGGCTTGCGAGCTGGTAGCCGGGTCCATCTGAATGCGCTGCTGCATAAACAGAGAAGCACCCATGATGGCACAGTTAACGGCAATCAAAGGAAGGAAAATACCCAAGGCTGCATACAGAGATGGAGAGAAACGCTCTACAATCATCTCTACCAGCTGAACGATACCGGCAATGACAGCAATAAACAGGATGAAGGCCAAATAAGTAAGGTCTTGTCCTAAAATACCGTCAGCAGCCAATACTTTAGTCTGCAATAAATAATCCACGGGAACAGTTACCAGCAACACAAATGTTACGGCGATACCCAATCCCAGGGATGTCTTTACATTCTTAGATACGGCCAAGTATGAACACATACCCAAGAAGAAAGCAAAAATCATATTGTCCACGAAAATAGAGCGGACAAACAAGCTTAATAAATGTTCCATAATCTTTTCTTATCTTTTGTATAAGATAGGATGTGGTTAGGCAATACCTTAATTCAAAAGCAAGCTTTTGGCCTGGTACTGCTCTTGCCTTTCACTATCTTTGTTTGTATGTGTGTTACTTTTTCTTCTTGTCAGGATCGTTGATAGCACGCTGAGCCCAGATAAAGCATCCAACCAAAATCAACGCCATGGCTGGCATAGTCATCATACCGTTGTTGATGTAGCCCATTTCATAGAATCCATCAGGAATAATCTGGAAGCCAAGCAAGCTACCGTTACCGAAAAATTCGCGGAAAGCACCTACTACAACAAGTACCAGGGCGTATCCCAAACCATTACCGATTCCGTCGAGAAAACTTTCCCAAGGACCATTCATCATGGCAAAAGCTTCCAAGCGACCCATCAGGATACAGTTGGTAATAATCAAACCTACGTAAACAGACAATTGCACACTTACGTCATAAGCAAAGGCTTTCAGCACCATACTTACGATGGTAACCAATGCGGCTACAACCACCAACTGTACAATGATACGGATTCGGTTAGGAATTGTTTTGCGGATCAGTGAGATAATCACGTTGGAGAAAGCTGTAATTACTGTTACTGACAAACCCATCACAATTGCAGGCATCAACTGAGAAGTTACAGCCAAAGCCGAGCAGATACCCAATACCTGTACTGCTACGGGGTTATTGAGATTGATCGGTGATGAGAATACTTCTTTATTCTCTTTAGAAAATAATTTTCCCATTTTATTCTACCTCCAATTATTCGTTAGTTGTTAAAAAAGTCATGTAACGAGCCAAACATTCGTGCAACATGTTGTTTACACCGTCAGATGTCAGGGTTGCACCGGTAATAGCGTCGCAACGGCTGTCGTCGGTAAGACCTTCCACGAACTTGCCTTTCTTAGCCACGCTGATGGCAACTGAACTTTTGTCAGCGTTCAACACTTTCTTGCCTTCAAATTGTTTTTGGAATTTCTCGTATTCAGTGATGATGGCACCCAGTCCGGCTGTTTCTCCCTTGTGAGAGAAATAAACTCCGTAGATGGTGTTCTTGTCTGCATTTACAGCCACATATCCCCAAATAGCATCCCACAAACCTTTACCGGTCAATGGCATGACATATTTAGTTTCACCGTTTACCTGACATACATAAAGAGGCAGGTTGTCTGCTTTGATGTTTTTATCCTCAACAGAGAAACCATCTTGGTCTTTGCTTTCGCCTTGTTTCACAACACTACCGTCTGTGGTGATGATTTGGTCGGCTTTAATCACTTCGTTGTATTTGTTCTCTACCTCTGTCTTATCCAAATTGCGGATGTTCAGCGCAGCCAGAATCTGGCTTTTCTTGTCGATACGTACGTTGGCATTGGATTTTTCCTCAAGTGCCTTTGAAACGAACGCCAGCAAGAATGCCACAATCACCACGATGATAATGGCATAGACAATGGTATAGGCATTGCTGTTTGTATCAAATTTCTTTGTAGCCATATTCTTCTATTATTTTTTGATTGCACGTTTAGCTCGCTTGTCGATGTTGTTTTGTACCACGATGTAGTCAATCAGCGGAGCAAATACGTTCATCAACAGGATAGCAAGCATCATTCCTTCTGGATAACCCGGATTCAATACACGGATAATTACAGCCATTGCGCCGATTAAGAAACCATAGTAGTATTTACCTGTTTCGGTGCGTGCTGAAGTAACTGGGTCTGTTGCCATAAATACGGCACCAAAGCAGAAACCACCCAGGATGATGTGTTGGTACCATGGCATGGCAGCTACTGCGTTTCCTTCCGGACCAAAGTTTTGGAAGATTAAGCCCATTACGGCACCACCGAAGAATACACTGAACATGGTTTTCCAACTTGCAACACCGGTCCACAACAAGATTACAGCACCGATGGCAATGGCAATGACACTGGTTTCGCCGATTGAACCCGGAATCAAACCGATGATTTGGTCTGTCATGGTAGTTGTGATGGCTGCACCGGTAGCGGCTTCGCCAAGTGGAGTTGCCATAGTGAAGGCATCCGCAAGGTCATAGCCTAATCCGCAGATGCTTTCTGTAGCAACCCAGCATGTGTCACCACTCATTACGGTAGGATAGCCGAAGAACAAGAATGCACGAGTAACCAATGCTACATTAAAGATGTTCATACCGGTTCCGCCAAAAATCTCTTTTGCAAAAATAACGGCAAAGGCACAGGCAATGGCAATGACCCACAACGGACAGCCAACCGGAACAATCAAAGGAACCAGCATACCTGTTACCAAGTAACCTTCGTGGATTTCTTCGTTTTTCCACTGGGCAACGATAAACTCGATACCCAAACCAACGATGTATGAAACCAAAATTTTAGGCAATACAGCCAGAAAACCGAATCCGAACATTTCAAGGAATGTGGTTTCTGTCAACTTACCTGCTGCCAAAGCATTCTGGTAACCGATATTATACATACCGAACAGCAATGCCGGAATCAATGCAATGACAACAAACGACATGATACGTTTGCTATCAATAGCGTCGTGTACATTCACACCGCATCTTGAAGTTGTATTCGGAACGAACAGAAAAGTTTCGAAACCATCGAATACAGAGCGAAAGGCGTGAAGTTTGCCTCCCTCTTCAAAGCTCGGCTTTATCTTATCAAGATATTTTCTTAACGCGTTCATTATAATTTTCGAATTTTAAAAGTTTAAATTAAGCCATTTCTTTGCGGAGCATATCCAGTCCGTCGCGTACGATGCGCTGCAATTCCAACTTAGATGAGTCTACAAACTCGCAAATAGCAAAGTCCTCAGGAGCTACTTCGTAGATTCCCAAAGCTTCCATACGGTCGATGTCTCCGGTAATGATTGCTTTGACGAGTTGTTCTGGGAATATATCCATAGGGAATACGCGGTCGTATTCGTTGCTCATAATCATGTGGCGCTCTCCACCTTTTACACGGGCATCCAAGGTGTATTCCTTTTTGCCGCACAACCAGCTGAAATAAGAACGGCTGGTTGAGAACTGGTTAAAGCGAGGCATAATCCAACCCAACATTTCGTGAACATCATCGCCTTCAGGAATGACGTTGATTTCTGTGCTGTGTGCTCCCAAGAAACCATTGACAGATGTCTTGGCACCGGTCATAACATTTCCATCGATGATGCGTACATTGCATCCGCTTGCAGCAATACGACCGTCCAATACAGTGCTCAGCTGTTGTCCCACCATTACTTGGGCATAAGCCGGTTTGCTGATTTCAGATCCGGCCACAGCAATCAAACGACTTAAGTTTACTTTGCCTGTATTGAACAAACGGCCGATGAAAATCACTTCCTCAGCACCGATAGTCCATACAACTTCTCCTTTGTTAATCGGGTCGACGTGATTGATTTGTACACCTACGTTACCTGCAGGAGCCGGACCGTCGAACACAGTGACCGTAACATTCTTTGCGCCAGTCAAAGCTGTGTTGCTCTGTTTGCTGCTGACACCAAGATGAGTCTTTGCAATTTTTGCCAATGCGTCCAAACCTGTTTGGAAATCTTGTTCCTGACCAGCCAATACAAATTCAAAGTCAGCAGACAAAGGCATTGAGTTGAAAGCAGAAACAAAGATTGCTTTAGGAGCTACATCTGGTGTAGCCACTACATCATACGGACGCTGCTTAAAGAAGGCAAACAAACCAGACTCCAAAAGGAAATCCAAAACTGCCTTACCGTCCATTGATGCAACTTGCTTCTTGCCAAAGTCAACAGCTTGCTGTTCTGCATCAGCTTGAACCTGTACGCTTAATACTTTACGACGTTCGCCACGCTCAACCAGCGATACGGTTCCGCTCACCGGTGACACGAACTTCACTGTAGGATGTGCCTTGTCTACAAACAAGGCTTCGCCAGCCTTAACGACATCTCCCTCTTTTACTACTACTTTCGGTTTAACTCCAACAAAGCTGTCGGGAACCAATGCAAAGGTACCCGCATTTGCTACTTGAAATTTCTCCTTGGCAGCAGTACCCTTGAGGTTGACATCAAGGCCCTTACGTAATTTAATTACACTTGCCATATATTTGGATTATAAAAAATGGTTTTAATTAAAACGGCGCAAATTTACGTAAAATAACAGTAAATAAGAAAGAAATCTCCAAAGAAAATTGTAATTTCGTCTGTCATTCGAATTAAAAAATATCAAAACACTTAAGAAAATATCTCGTTGGCTCATCGGAATCCTTGCATCGGTTTATCTTTTGGGCATGATATTGCTGCATATCCCAGCAATACAAATCGGTATGTCTTCTTTTATTGCATCCAAGCTTTCAGATTGGCTGGATACGGAAATTCGTATTGGCCGAACGGATATTGGATTGCTGAATCGTGTTGTACTGGACGATGTGCTTATTCGTGACCGCAGTCAGGATACGCTGCTCAGTGCTGCGCGGCTGTCGGCCAAACTGGATGTGATGTCTATCCTTTCGGGGCGTATTGTGGTGAATAATGCACAGCTCTTTGGCTGTTCTGTGAATATTTACCAAAATAATCCAAAAGGCAAGACCAACATGCAGTTCTTGATAGATGCACTTGCTTCTAAGGATACAACAAAGAAAGAATTGGATTTACGTATCAATTCGGTATTGGTGAGAAGGGGAGAAGTGCGCTACAACAAACGTTACGTATCAGAAACTCCGGGACGCTTCAATCCGGCGCATTTACACATTCGTCAATTAAGCACGAATATTGCTTTAAAAGTTTTTCGTCCGGATTCGTTGAATTTCCAAGTAAAGCGTCTTTCCTTTTTAGAACAGTCCGGATTTCAGTTAGATAATCTTCAATTTAAGATTTTGGCAAACCGACATGCCGCAGGTATTTCTTCTATGGAAGTACAGTTGCCAAAGAGTGTCTTGTCTATCGATTCCTTGCGTGCCACTTATCCAGACTCACCAGAGAACATTGGATGGGACGATTGGATAAAAGGCTTGCGCGCGAGTGTTCGTATGGAAAAATCTCATGTGGCATTGCATGATTTGGCTTGTTTTGTTCCTGCCTTTAGTGGAATACACGAACCGATAAAACTACAACTTAACGGCGACCTCCTTCGTGAACATGTCTTTTTTGAACCCATACATCTATATACAAAAAACAAAGAAATAGACGCAAAAATCAGGCTGTTGGTTCATCATATCCGGAATAAAGAGAAGCGTGGCATACATGCATCGTCTTTAGACTTGACCGTTCGTCATGAACTGTTGGCCTTGCTTCCGAGTGAGTTTAAAAAGAAACTGGCCAATGTAATACCTTTGTTGGAAAAGGCTGACTTTGTTCATTTTGGAGGCGAAGCAAAAGCTGGTAGCGAGGCTTTAGCCTTAAATGGAAACTTAACCTGTGCTGCCGGAAATGTTTCGATTGACGGCACGTTTAACGGTACCCGTCAGTTTAGGGGTTTTGTGTCGTCGAAGAATTTTGACCTGAATAAACTGACAGGTCCGGATTCTCGTTTCGGCACATTGGCGTTTGATATGAAATTGGATGGTAATATTCGCCATAAGATACCTCAAGTGATAGCTGACGGCACAATTTACCAATTTGACTATAATACCTATAGTTATCGAAATATTCATGTGGATGGGCGTTATGGCAATCAGGGCTTCTTGGGAAAGGTGTCTATGGAAGACCCCAATGGAATACTTCACTTAACGGGCAGTATCAATCCTTACTTAAAAGAGCCTTCTGTAAATGTGCAAGTGGTTTTGCGAGACTTGTCGCCTTATGATTTAAAACTGACACCAAAGTTGGCAGGGCTGCGCTTTACCACGGAGATAGACGCTGATTTTTCTGGTTTGCGTGCAGATGATTTAAACGGAAATTTATGTGTGCGTAACTTTAGTGTGACCAAATCAAACCATGCGCGCTCATTTGGTGATTTGACACTGCAATGGCGCAAGGATGATGCCCGTCATAAGGATATTCGTATTCAAAGTGATTTTTTACAAGCCTCTGTTTCAGGCGACTTTACTTTTAAAGATTTGGTGCATCAGTTAAAATGTTCCTTGGCTGAGTATCTTCCTGGTTTGTTAGTAGCTCCTGCCGGACGTGTCAATGCCTGTAATCTGACAGCTACTGTACATTTGCAGCATCTTGACCCTTTGAAATACATACTGAACATACCGCTTGAATTTAAACAGGCGGCATCTGTCCAGGCTGTTTATCATAGTAATCATAGTTTGATGCAAATGCACATTCATGTACCTCATTTGCAGTATGGGGCAGAAGATATTCAAAATCTATATGTTGATTTGTCTGGTAGTAATGGCTTTTTGGACGGAGGAATGTACTTGTCGCGGGCAATGGGACGCAACAACGTTAATATAGGTATCAAAACCCAAGTTAGTGACGGTATTCTGCATAATACGTTCAACTGGTGGATGCCTCAAAACAAAAAGTATTCGGGCAGGGTTTCTTTGCAAACTTTGTTTGAATCGACGCATCCCGATAACCCGCATACTTTGCTCTTGTTCCAACCCGGAGAGATTGTTGTTAATGATTCCTTGTGGCAGTTGCATCCATCGCAAGTAGATTTTCGTTCGGATGGAGTGTATATAAAGAATTTTCTCCTAAATCAGTCTGACGATCGTTATTTGCGTATCAATGGGTCCGTGTCTAAAGAGCGTAAAGACACGTTGATTGCAGAATTGAAAAATATCAATTTGCAGTATGTTTTCAATATGATTAACTTTCATGCCGTAGAGTTTGACGGGCATGCAACAGGACGTGTCCTTGCTCATGATTTAAGTTTGGATCCGACGGTTGAGGCTCAGTTAAATGTACCGGATTTTACTTTCAACTTGGCCAAAATGGGAAACTTGCAAGCCTATGGAAAATGGCAAAAGAGTGCCCGTTCCATATTTTTGGATGCCGCAATGCACGATGCCGAGGCAAGCAGTACAACCAAGGTAAAAGGCACAGTAACGCCGGGGCATGACGAAGGCAGTGGATTGGATTTGCACATATCGGCAGATAACACTAATCTTTATTTTCTGAATCATTACACTGCGGGAATTTTTACGGATTTACAAGGCCGCACCAGCGGAAACTTGCGCGTATATGGTCCTTTTGGCGGTATTGATATCGCAGGTGATATGATGGTGAATCATGCTGATTTGAAAGTTGATGTGTTGAATACAAAATATCACATGTATCACAACCCTGTGGCTTTGCGTCCTGGAAAGATAATTTTTAAAGATGCGGTTATCTATGACGAACAAGGAGGGGAGAATGTTGAAGGACATCGCGGTGTTGTCAATGGCGAGTTGCGTCATGAACATTTTTCTAATATGACGTATGATATCAGTATTCATACGGATCAGTTAAAGGCGTATGACCAGCAAACTTTCGGCGATCAGTTGTTTTGTGGAACAGCCGTTGCATCCGGGCGTGTGAATATCACAGGTGAACCGGGCCGTTTGGATGTTGATATAGATGCTTGGCCCGAAGAGCAGACAGAGTTTCAGTATAATTTGTCGCGACCGGATGTGCTTACAGAGAGTCAGTTCGTTAAGTTCGTTTCGAAAAGGGATGATAAGAAAAATCAAGAAACCCTTCTTGTTGAGCCGGATGCAAAAGAATCGGCTGAATCGGCAAGTGATGTCAGAGTTAACTTTAACTTGCACATCACTCCTCGTGCCAAAATGAAAATTCTGATGGATGCACGCTCTGGTGATAATATCACAATTTGTGGAAATGGAAATATAAAGGCATCTTTCTATAACAAAGGTCAGTTTCAGATGTACGGACCCTTTACGGTTCAGGAGGGTGTATACAAATTGTCGTTGCAGGATGTGATTCGCAAGGATTTTGTATTGTCGCCTGGTGGAACAATCGTGTTTGGCGGACCGGCTAATGAAGCTACTTTGGATTTGCAGGCAGTATATAGCGTGCCTTCTGTGTCGCTTAATGATTTAAGTTCGGGTAGTACTTTCAGTCAGAGCAATGTACGTGTGAATTGCCTGATGAACATACAAGGTAAGGCTGTGCAGCCGCATATCAGTTTTGATTTTGATATTCCGAATGTGAATGAAGACGAGAAACGTATGGTTAAAAGTTTAATCAGCACGGAAGAGGAAAAAAACATGCAGATTGTTTATTTGCTTGGAATCGGGCGATTCTATACTTATGACTATAACAATCCGAATCAAAGTCAGTCTTCTGTGGCGATGAAATCTTTGCTGTCGTCTACTTTGAGTGGGCAGTTAAATGAAATGCTTTCGAATATCATTGGAAATAACAACTGGAACTTTGGAACAAATCTCAGTACCGGTGAACAGGGATGGAGCGATATGGATGTTGAAGGACTTTTATCGGGCCGTTTGCTTAACAATCGTCTGTTGATTAACGGTAATTTCGGTTATCGCGACAATGCAAATACGTATAAGTCTTCCAATTTTATTGGTGATTTTGATATCCAGTGGTTGCTAACGCCCAACGGAAATTTGTCCCTGAAAGCATACAGCGAAACAAATGACCGCTATTTTACCAAACAGTCGTTGACAACCCAGGGAATAGGCTTGCAGTTTAAAAAGGATTTCGGTACGTGGAAGGAACTGTTCCTGCCTACGAGAAAGAAAAATAAGAAAAAGAAATAACTTACTTTTCTGTTTGTTGCCAAGATACAACATAGGCCCATACTAAAATCAGTATGGGCCTATGTTGTATCTTGGCAAACAGTTTACCATTCAATGAATTTGCCACGTTCATGACGTTTGCGCAATTCTTCTTTCAAAAAGCGCTGGCGGTCTTTTGCTATAAAACGGCGTGCAAAAATATTAGGAATGGCAACGCCCAGGGCTATACAGAAAATAACCAGTCCGGAATTGACTCCGCTTTCCAAGGCGCGCAAGAATGGAGGTACTTGCTCCAAAGTCTTTACATTAATACTTATAAAGCCTAGCAACATACGATACATAAGTACACCCGGAATCATAGGAATGACAGAGGGTATTGTCAATACGTGATTCGGAACGTGAAACCAATGTACTGCTTTCAGAGCAATGATGCTTACAAGTACGGCACCTGCAAATGAACCCATTACCAAACCCATATCTAGTCCGATATTATTGGTGCTTGCTCCCAAATTTACAAAGTTTCTGGTACATACTGCTAAGATTCCACCTATGGCAACAACCCACAACAGGCGACGTGGAATATTAAAGATCATAGAGAATCCCATAGCTGAAATTGCAGCAGCCAACGCATATTCCCAATAAGCGTGATGCGGAACAATACTTAAGTTGGCAAAGATTTCCGGGATGTTGCAGAATTTGATGATTAGAGAAATTCCGAAAGCCATTGCAGCAACCATTAACATTGTATTTACGGCTCTTACTATGCCCACTTGGATGTAATTGTCAAGCATATCGTCAACGAAGTTAATCAACGGAACACCTGGAACAATAAATAGTGCACAAGCTAATAATGGATGATAGGGAGTACTTGTCCAATGACTTGGCAAGAAAGTGGTCAACCAAGCTATCAGAGTAGCCATGAAAGCTGCAATGGCTATACTCATATAATGATTGATTCCCCACTCGTTGCAACGGGCGCGTACTCGCATTCCTAAAATGGCAGCTATAGAAGCATATAGAAATGAAACCCAATCACATCCAAACTGAATACAGAATCCACCGCAGGCAAAACCTGCTCCGATGGCTACTTGCCATGGTGTGTAATTGCGCTTTTGCGTACGAATCTTTTCCAATTCTTTTTCATATTGGTCTAACGAGTAATCTTCTTCAATGGCACGCCATGAAAGTTTGCTGACCTCAGAGATGGCAGTCATGTTCACTCCATGATGTTCACACTTTTGGAACTTGGAAAAAGAATGAGCTGTGTCGCTTAGGTTCACTTGAAGCATGGTGTAGCTGACATCGATGTGTAGCTTGTCTTCGGGAAGTCCTAGATAAGCTGCTACGCGATACATGTTTCGCACGACACGGTTTGTGTCTGCTAAACTTTCTACTAATAGCTTGCCGGTACGCAATAGCAAGTCTAGCTTGCGTCTGATCAATAACAATTCTTTTTGTTCCTGATAGATTGTCTCTGTTTGCACAAAATTGTTTTGCTGCAGTTTTTCTGAATCCTGCAGGCCCATTTCATTTTTTACCTCCATAAAAATTATTAGAATACCTTTGTTTGTCGTTTTTTCGGGGCACAAAATTACTGAAAAAAAGCGAAACTGCCATACGAAAAATAAAAATGATAAATTCTCTTGCATATTTAAAAACTTATTTCTATCTTTGCACTCGCAAAAAGGAAACAACAATGTTTCTGAATTGTTATCCTTTACGGGAATAGCTCAGTTGGTAGAGCACCGGTCTCCAAAACCGGGTGTCGGGAGTTCGAGCCTCTCTTCCCGTGCTTGTTTAAAGCTCTGTAAGTAAATAACTTACGGAGCTTTGCTTTTAATAGGTCGGACAAAACTCGGACACTAATATTTTAGTTTTATTTGTGCATTAACAAAAAGGGGGCTAAAAATGAATCAGGATTTGTAGGCAATGCCGATTCCTTTTTAGTTTTGATGCATTTCAATAGCTTTCCTGTCTTATATATTATTCTTTGGTACTTAAAATAATGTAGATGATGAGAGCATTCCTACTGACACCACCCATAACATAACTGACTTTTCTGACCTTTTATTATTGTCATCCGTATCAGCAGCACTTACACCGAAAGAAATGCCTGAGGTCAAGATGTATTTTCAACAGCGTTTTTAAAAGTGTCTGAACGCATCACGTAAAACTCTAGAGTACGGTTTACGTTTCCATTGAACGCATTAACGACTACAGCGACGTCTTGACATTTTGCAATAGATTGTTTCAACCTAAGTATTCAACAATACTCATGGAGTCTGTGTCTGCCTGGGCATTGCGCGGGAAACACATAAACCTAAGAACTTTCAAGGTTGTCAGCATTTACATAATCAATGATACTTTATAATACACTGCAAAGATAAAAATACATTTGTCTTGTATATAATAAGAAATAGCCATTTATTTTTTGATATGTATGCTACATTTATTTTTAGCTGTAGCTAGTTTATACCTTATTATATATAGCTTCTTATTTATTCGTTACAATAAGGTCGTCTGTTTGCTTCTAATAAGGAATGCCCTACGGCTTTGTTTTTAAATCAAAAAACGTAAAGAAACGGGTGGAATATACAAGAAATCTAAAAAAAACGAAGTTCGCAAAAAAAAATGCCGAGAATATTTGTGAAGGTCCAAGATTTAGTCTACATTTGCCCTTGTAATAATTACATGTTTATAATTAATAAATGACGATATGATGGATAATGCATTAAACACATTATTAGAGTACGGAATACATCCGTCTGTTCAGCGAATCGCCATAATGGATTATCTTCAGACGCATCACACGCATCCTACAGTTGATGAAGTATATGTGGCATTGCATAAGGAGATTCCTACCTTGTCAAAGACTACGGTCTATAACACTTTGAAGTTGTTTGCAGAACAAGGTGCTGCACAGATGCTGACAATCGATGAGCGTAAAGTCTGTTTCGACGGGGTTATTACACCACACGTACATTTCTTGTGCAAGTCGTGTAATAAAGTGTTTGACTTTCCGTTGACAGAAGATCAGATGTATGTAGGTTGTCCTGCTAAGGAAAGTGGTTTTGAGATAACAGAAGCACATGTTTACTATAAAGGTTATTGTGCTGCATGTAAGAAAAATAATTCATGATTCGAAGTGGAATCTGAAATAAAATAGAATACTAATACTAAAAAAAAGAAAGAAAATGGCTAAGAAATTTGTTTGTACCGTTTGTGGTTATGTTCACGAAGGTGATGAAGCTCCAGCACAGTGCCCACAGTGTAAAGCAGGCGCTGATAAATTTAAGGAATTAGTTGAGACAGAGTTGACATTCGTAACCGAGCATGTTATCGGTATCGCTAAGGATGTTGATCCTGAAATTAAGAAAGGTTTGATCGCTAACTTCGAAGGAGAGTGTGCAGAGGTAGGAATGTATTTGGCTATGAGCCGTCAGGCTGATAGAGAAGGCTATCCTGAAATTGCTGAAGCTTTCAAACGTTATGCTTTGGAAGAGGCTGATCATGCTTCACGTTTCTGCGAATTGTTGGGCGATATGGTATGGGATACCAAGACTAACTTGAAGAAGAGAATGGAAGCAGAGAGCGGAGCTTGCTCAGGTAAGATGGAAATCGCTAAGATGGCTAAGGCACAGAACTTAGATGCGATTCACGATACAGTTCACGAAATGGCTAAAGACGAGGCTCGTCACGGACGTGGTTTCATGGGCTTGTACAACCGTTACTTCGGTGATAAATAATCATGCTTTAAAATAGTTCTTTGTTACGAGAGGAATGCCCAATAAAGGGTGTTCCTCTTTTTTGTAACATCTTTGTTACATTCGTATTAAATTATCATTAATTTTTTAGGGTTGATGAGACTTGATTTTATGATGTAACATAAGTTTCTTAATTTAGAAATCCAATTGTAACAGAATGTAAAATTATTAAAGTTGTTTAGAATGGAAACAAAACAGACCTACCATGGCCTGACCAGTCGTGAAGTAGAAGAAAGTAGAGAGAAACACGGCATTAATGTACTGACTCCTCCGGAAAAAGTTTCCTTATGGAAACAATTTCTTGAGAAATTCGACGATCCCATCATCAAGATTCTATTAGTGGCATGGGCTTTGTCTATGGTTATTTCTGCTGTTCATTGTTGGGGACCAGAACAAGTTGGGCTGACTGCCTTTTTAGAACCGTTGGGTATATTCTTTGCTATTTTGCTCGCCAGCATGACGGGGTTTGTATTTGAGGTTAAGGCAAATAGAGCATTTGATGTGCTGAATACGGTAAACGACGATGTAGCTGTAACTGTTGTACGTGATGGAAAAATACAAGAAATAACTCGGAAGGATGTTGTTGTTGGTGATATTGTTCTTCTGAATACCGGAGAGGAAATACCGGCGGATGGCTTGTTGCTCGAGGCCGTGTCTTTGCAAGTTAATGAATCCACGTTGACAGGAGAACCGATAATTGCCAAAACGGTGATTGAAGCCGATTTTGATACTGAAGCGACTTACCCGTCAAATGTTGTGATGCGCGGTACAACGGTTGTCGATGGACATGGCGTGATGCGCGTAGAACATGTGGGTGATGCAACCGGTTACGGAAAGGTTTATGAAGGTTCACAAATAGACAATAATATTGATACCCCTTTGCAGATACAACTGAAAGGACTGGCTAAAGTAATCAGTAAGGCAGGATATGCCATAGCTGTTATTACTTTTGTTGTGCTTACTTTAAAAACTTTTTTTGGTGGACAAGCACCCGAAGGTTGGATGAATATAATCTCTGCCTTGTTGAATCATTTTATGATCGCCGTAACGCTGATAGTTGTGTCTGTTCCAGAGGGGTTGCCAATGAGTGTCACGCTTAGCTTAGCCTTAAGTATGAACAGAATGCTCAAGACAAATAACTTAGTCCGAAAGATGCATGCCTGCGAAACAATGGGTGCAACTACGGTGATTTGTACCGACAAGACAGGAACACTGACTCAAAATCAAATGCAGGTTTATGAAACTCAGTTTTTTAATTTGAATAATCAACATCTTTTGGATGATGACTTGAGTAAGGCTATTGCAGAGGGTATCGCAGTTAACTCTACAGCTAATCTGGATGAGGACAATGGCACGTTAAAAACATTGGGAAACCCTACAGAAGCAGCCTTGCTGCTTTGGCTGCACAGTCAGGGACTTGATTATTTGAATTTGAGAGAGAATGCCAAAGTTGTAAGTCAGCTAACATTCTCTACAGAGCGCAAATACATGGCAACTGTGGTTGACTCTCCTCTGTTAAAAGCAAAGGTTCTATATGTAAAAGGTGCTCCAGAAATTGTATTGGGCCTTTCGGCCAATGTGGCACGCGATGGTAAACTATTGAAGCCAGATGCTTGTAAGGCAGATATAGATGCTCGCTTACTAGCTTATCAGAATCAAGCTATGCGTACCTTGGGATTTGCCTATCAAATATTAAAGCCGGGAGATTCAGAAGCTCCTTATGAGAATGGACGTCTGAAAGAAGGTTTGGATTTGACATATGTAGGTATAGTTGCCATCTCAGATCCGGTGAGAAGTGATGTGCCGGAAGCTGTTCAGAGCTGTTTGAATGCAGGGATTTCTGTTAAGATAGTAACAGGAGATACTCCGGGTACTGCTCGAGAAATTGGACGTCAGATAGGTATATGGACAGAGCATGATTCTGAACGCAACATCATTACCGGTCCTGGTTTTGAAGCCTTAACCGATGAAGAAGCGCTGGATCGAGTTTTGGATTTGAAGATTATGTGTCGCGCAAGACCTACTGATAAGCAACGTCTGGTGCAACTTCTGCAACAAAAAGATGCAGTTGTTGCGGTGACTGGTGATGGTACGAATGATGCGCCGGCATTGAAGGCTGCACAAGTGGGCTTGTCTATGGGAGATGGAACTTCTGTAGCCAAGGAGGCCAGTGACATCACAATCATAGATAATTCATTTATGAGTATTACACGTGCTGTAATGTGGGGACGCTCGTTGTATCGGAATATTCAGAGATTTTTGCTGTTTCAGCTCACAATCAATGTGGCAGCCTGTCTTATTGTTTTGGTTGGCTCGCTATTGGGTACAGAATCTCCTTTGACGATTACGCAAATGTTGTGGGTAAACTTGATTATGGATACGTTTGCAGCCGGTGCTTTGGCTTCTTTGCCACCGACTGAGCAGGTGATGAAAGACAAACCTCGTCGCAGTGGAGTTCATGGCGATTTCATCATATCCCGTTCAATGGCATATCATATATTTGGGGTAGGGTTGGTGTTTGTTGCAGTTCTGATGGGTCTGTTGCTGTATTTTCATTCCTATGAAGGATTGACACCGCATGATCTTTCCTGGTTTTTCACGTTCTTTGTTATGTTACAGTTTTGGAACATGTTTAATGCAAAGGCATATATGACAGGTGCTTCGGCTTTTTCAAATATGCGTCAGAGTATGAGTTTCCTATGGGTGGCTTTATTGATATTAGTAGGACAATATCTGATTGTGACCTTTGGAGGCGCTATGTTTAGCGTGCAACCTTTGCCTTGGCAAGATTGGTTACTCATTGTCTCCTCTTCGTCAGTTGTATTATGGTTTGGAGAGCTCGTAAGATTCGTTGCTCGTTTGCGTAAATAAACAAAAAACACAGCATCCTTCATTTTGGGGATGCTGTGTTTTTTTATAAACAAAACAGTGTAAAGACTATTTCCCATTCAGTTTCTTTTCCATCTCTGCGCTTGTTTTGTAACGTTTGTTTAGCCCTTTGACAACATCGTCTGTGATGTCGTATTTAGGAGCAGCATATAGCAGGTTGTCTCCGGCTTTGCTGATGATGATGTCAAACTTCTTGGTTTTGTTATAAATCTTTAGGAAATTCTGAATAGAATCTCTAAGTTGATTGTTGTATTTGGTTTGTTCACCGGCAAATTCTGCCATCAACTGTTCATTGAGACTTTGCAGTTCTTGTTGCTTTTTTGCTAACGACATCTGAGCTTGCTCTAGCTGATCTCTTGTGGTAAAGGCATTCGATTCGTATTTCTTTTGTATTTCTGCATATTGGTTTTGCAGGGCACGTTCTTTGCCGGCTAAGGTGTTGCGGATATTTTCGCCTTTTTGGTTCATCAGCAAGGTATAGTCTTTGCAAAACTTATATTGAGACATGAGTGTGTCTATTTCAACGTAACCGATTTTTTGTGCCTGGTTTGTATTCTCCTGTGTAGCCTGCTGTTTTTCTTCGGTATTCTGTTTCTGGTTACAGCTACTGAATGAAAAAGCCATCATTCCGCAAAGAATACCGGCTTTGATAATTTGATTTTTTCTCATTATGCTTGATTTTTTTTGTTTTTACTGAGTATAACATATTAGTCTTTGTGCTCCGGAATGCGATGAGGATTCTCCTTACGCTCCATGCGGTCCATGCTTTGTACACAATTAATTCCACGTTTGCGCATGGCAGCACTGTGTCCGATGTGCAGATTTGGGAATCTTCCGTTTTTCTGAATTAAGATTTTAATTGCTAATAAGGCCATGCTGACGGCAACAATTATCAGCGTTAATAATAAAGTCTTCAACATTTTGATTATATTTGCAGTTACAAAGGTAATGTAAAATCAGTGTACGCAAAAATTTGATTACTTAATTTTTCTAACAGACCTTCTATTTCTTTCTGTTTTTGACAGTTAGAGAAGCTAAAAGTCTTTTTAAGTGATTTGATTCTGCCCTACACCTAAATTTAAAACCAAGCAATATGACTCAGACAGAATTAAAACCGAAATGTGTATTTGATTGTTTTGCACAAGTAAATAAAGTGCCTCGTCCTTCTAAGAAAGAAGAACAGATGATAGACTTTTTAAAGAAGTTTGCCGAAACTCACAAATTGTCCTATAAGCAGGATACATGTGGCAATGTGTTGATTTCTAAAGCCGCTACAGCCGGTATGGAAAACTGTAAGACTGTAGTGTTACAGAGTCACATGGATATGGTTTGTGAGAAAAACCGTGATGTAGAATTTGATTTCGAAAAAGATGCTATCCAAACTTATGTGGATGGAGAATGGATGCGTGCAAAAGGTACCACTCTGGGGGCCGATGACGGTATTGGTGTTGCCATGCAGATGGCTGTGTTGGCTTCGGATGACATTCAGCACGGTCCGTTGGAATGTCTCTTTACTCGAGATGAAGAAACAGGCTTGTCGGGAGCCTTTGCTTTGGAACCGGGTTTTATGAATGGTGATATCTTGATTAACCTTGATTCAGAAGATGAAGGACAACTTTATGTTAGCTGTGCCGGAGGTGCTGGAACAACTGCTGTCTTTTCTTATGATACAGTGGCAGTGCCAGCCGGATATTTTGCTTGTGAGCTTAAGGTAAAAGGGCTTACAGGTGGACATTCTGGCGACGATATCAATAAAATGCGTGCCAATGCAAATAAGGTGTTAGGACGTTTCTTGTACCAGTGCATGCAAAAGTATGATCTCTATTTGTGCGACATTCAGGCCGGCGGTTTGCATAATGCCATTCCAAGAGAAGCTGCTGCTGTGTGTGCCATTCCTATGAAAGATAAAGAGAGCATCCGTGTTGACTGGAATATTTTTGCAGCCGACGTTGAAGAAGAATTTAGTGTTACGGAAAAGAAAATGGAATTTCTTCTTGAAAGCATGGAAACTCCTTCTGAAGCTGTGGACCGTAACGTTGCATCCCGATTGATTACAGCTGTGCAGGCTGTTCACAATGGCATCTTGTCCATGTGTCAGGATATAGATCTGGTCGAAACTAGCTCGAATTTAGCAAGCGTCCGCATGCAAGCAGATAAAAAACAAATTGTAGTGATAACCAGTCAGCGTAGTAGTATTTTGAGCGCTCGCAAGAATATGAGCAATACTATTAAGGCTGTGTTTGAGTTGGCCGGTGCAGAGGTAACGGTAGGAGATGGCTATCCGGGATGGAAAATGAATCCGGATTCGGAAATTCTCAAACTGTCAGTTGATACTTACAAACGCCTGTTTGGAAAGGAACCTAAAGTGCTGGGTATCCATGCAGGACTGGAATGTGGCTTGTTTAGCGAGAAATATCCGCATTTGGATATGGTTTCATTCGGTCCGACATTGCGCGGTGTTCATTCGCCAGACGAACGTTTGTTGATTCCAACAGTAGAAATGGTATGGAACCATTTGCTCGAAATCCTGAAGAATATTCCGGCTCGTGCCTAATTGTTGAATTATAGCCTTATATGAAAATGAAACCACTACGCTCTATTGTGTGCGGAATGTTGTGTTTCTGTGCAACGCTCTCTTTTCTTGTCGCATGTGATGATGCTGAACGATTCACAACCGACAAGGGGGCGTTGTTGGCTTTTTCCTCAGACTCTATTAAGTTTGATACGGTCATCACAACTATTGGTTCCAGCACTCGTACGCTGAAAATCTACAATCGCAACAAACGTGGGATACGTATTTGCAGAGCTTGGCTCGAGCAGGGTAGTGCAACTTGTTTCCGTGTTAATGTCGACGGCGTTTTTTTGTCGCCTTTATCTGGTGCTGCGGCATCCGATCTCGAATTGCGCGGTTCGGATAGTATGATGGTTTTTGCTGAAGTTACGTTGCCAGAACGTAATCAGAATGAATTGTTTGAAACAACCGATCGTCTTTGCTTTCAACTTGAGAGTGGGGCAGTACAGTCTGTATTGTTGCATGCCATGGGACAGGATGCCTATCAATGGCGGGGTGTAGTTTTGGACAAAGACACTACGTTGCACCCCGGCAGGCCATATATTATTTATGATAGCTTGCTGGTTGCAACTCAAGCTCGTCTTACCTTGGAGCCTGGAGTACAACTGTATTTTCATGACAAGGCCAACTTGCTGGTACGGGGAAGTCTTGTAGCTGATGGTACGATGGAACATCCTGTTGTGCTACGCGGAGACCGTACTGATCACCTTTTTGATTATCTACCTTATGACAATACACCTTCGCGCTGGGGAGGTGTGCATATTTATTCTGAGAGCTATGGAAATTTGCTTCGCTATACCGACTTGCATAGTGCAAGTTATGGTATTCTTTGCGACAGTTCTTCTCTTGACAAGCAGAAATTATTGCTTGAGAATTCCGTGCTTCATAATATCGGTGGAGATGGCTTAAGGATTATTCATAGTAATATAAAGGTCGGAAACACGCAAATTAGCAATACTTTGGGAAATTGTGTGGCTTTAATTGGCGGAAGCAGTGAGTTTGTTCATTGCACCATAGCTCAATTCTATCCTTGGGAGGCTATGCGCGGTCCAGCTCTTTATATGGCCGACAACTATTTCAGTGCAACTGTTCCGTTTCAGAAAGCTCATTTTTACAATTGTCTGATTACTGGTTATTCAGAAGATGTGTTGCTGGGGAGTCTGAATGAAAAAGAGCAGAAGTACGATTATCTGTTCGTTTCTTCCTTACTCAATACACCGACCGTGAAAGATGACGACCGCTACCGCCAGTGTTTTTTTGAGGAAGATACGGTCGAAACCTATTGTATCCGTGAGAAAGGTTTTGTGTTGTTCGATACGAAAAACTATCGTTACGATTTTGTTCCCGATTCCTGTTCGGCAGCTTTGATGCTGGCGAGTCCTGAATATGCTCGTCTTTATCCTTTTGACCGCAACGGAGTAAGTCGCATGCAACACGTTAAACCGACTGCAGGTTGTTATGAATATGTAAAGAAACAGAAAGAATAAACCATGCGAGGCTTTGTATTTTTTATACTGATACAGTTTGCGCCCGTTTTCTTACGGGCGCAAACTGTATTTCGCATAATGGAGTATAATGTAGAAAATTTATTTGACCTGCAACATGATACAGGCCATTCCGATCAGGAATTTCTTCCGGAAGGGAACAAGCGTTGGAACGCTTATAAGTATTGGAAGAAACAACAGTCTATAAGCAGAGTGGTAGCGGCAGTAGGAGAACGGCATATACCCGATTTGATTGTGCTGTGTGAAATAGAAAACGATACTGTGATACGCGATTTGTGCAAACGTTCTTCGTTGCGCACCTTAGGATATCGTTCGATACAGACAGCTTCGGAAGATAAGCGTGGAATTGATGTAGCGGTACTTTATCAGCCTGGTCGTTTTCGCTTGTTACAAGCTGATACGATACGAATAGCTTCCCAACAGCAAGGATTCCGTCCAACCCGTGACATATTATATGTGCAAGGGAAAATCGTAACAGGAGATACTTTGCATCTGATAGCATGCCATTTCCCCAGTAAATACGATGGTACGCGTGCTGCCGACCGTCATCGTATGCTGGCAGCACAGACGTTGGCTTCTGTTGGCGATTCTATTTTTCGTAGAAACGCTTCGGCCAATATTGTCGTAACCGGTGATTTCAATGCCGGACCGAATGAAAACGTCTTTCGCAAAAGTATATTGAAAGAAATCAGGTGGCATGTATTACCGTCACGTTCGATGAACGTCCGTCAGGATGTACGCGGTACCTATCGTTATCAAGGTCATTGGGGATCGTTGGATCATTTCATCGTTTCGGAGAGTCTTTTGTCTTCTGATTCTCGTTTGTTCCTATCCGATTCTGTTGCTCATATAGCTGATTATTCTTTTCTTCTTGAACGCGACCTTAAATATGGTGGTTTCAAACCATTTCGAACATATTTGGGCCCCCGCTATCAAGGAGGTTACAGTGATCATTTGCCTTTGTTCATTGATTTTCTTATCCGTTTTGAATAAGAATGATTTGTATTCGCTTCAAAATTTCAGTGCAAATCCACGGTTTATGTGAATGCAAATCATAGGTTCTTATGTCTTTATGACAAAAAACGGTGAAAAACATTAATACACAAAAACGCAGCAGAGGAATGAAAAAGTAAATAACCGAGAGAAAACTTGGGATGTTTCGATTTGGATATTGTTTCATATAATATGAAATGAATGTCTCAAAGTTTATGCATATTAATAAAATCCGATTTACGGAAGTTTATTTGCTGAGAAGCGCAAGTCTTTCTTGTTATAATTATGCTTTTTCAGTCGTTACATTCATCTGAATCCGGTATTATATGCCTGGCTTACTCGTGATGATAAGGTTCATTGTTGAGTATAGTCATGGCCCGATAAATCTGTTCTGCAAAAATCATGCGAATCATTTGGTGCGAGAATGTCATTTGTGACAGCGAAATTTTTTCGTTTGCTTTTTGGTAAACTGCTTGTGAAAATCCGTAGGGCCCTCCTACAATGAATACAAGTCTTTTAGACACGGTATTCATTTTCTTTTGCATCCATTGGGCAAAATCTACAGAGCGGAATTCGCGTCCGTGTTCATCTAAAAGCACCACGTGGTCGCCCGGTGCCAATGCTTTGAGAATGAGTTCCCCTTCTTTCTCTTTTTGCTGTTCTTGACTCAAGTTCTTGGTATTGCGCAATTCAGGAATGACCTCCATTTCGAACGAAAGATAAAACCGAGTGCGCTGAATATATTCATCAATCAATACGCTAAAGCGTGGGTCGGCTGTACGGCCGACAACTAGTAATGTAGCTTTCATGACTGCAAAGATACATACAGAGCTTTGATGATATTGTGTATTTGTGATATTTAACATTCTACAACGCCGATAAAAAAGCTAATTTGCGTACCTTTGTGTCAAATAATATATTAATCTTGATAAAAGAAAAGAACGATGTTGACAGTAGACGAATTAAATGACCGTTTGATTGATTTGGCCTTTGCCGAAGATATAGGTGATGGCGACCACACCACCTTGTGTTGCATTCCGGAAGATGCTATGGGTAAATCTAAACTTTTGATTAAAGAGGAAGGCATTTTGGCCGGAATAGAGATTGCCAAGAAGGTTTTTCATCGTTTTGATCCAACTTTACAGGTTGAGGTATTTATTCAAGACGGTGCCAAAGTAAAACCTGGAGATGTTGCTATGGTTGTAAGTGGTAAGACACAGAGCTTGTTGCAGACAGAACGTCTGATGCTGAATATCATGCAGCGTATGAGTGGTATTGCTACGATGACGGGTAAATATGTGGCTCGACTCGAAGGTACAAAAACCCGTATTTTGGATACGCGCAAGACAACTCCAGGAATGCGTATGCTGGAAAAAGAGGCAGTTAAGATTGGTGGTGGAGTGAATCATCGAATCGGCTTGTTCGACATGATTCTGTTAAAAGACAATCATGTCGATTTTGCTGGAGGAATCGAGGCTGCAATCAAGCGTTGTCATGCCTATTTGAAGGAAAAAGGCAAGGACTTGAAGATTGAAATCGAAGTGCGCAATTTCAACGAGTTGCAACAGGTGCTTGATTTGGGCGGAGTAGACCGTATCATGCTGGACAATTTTACACCGGCAGACACACGCAAGGCTGTTGAAATGGTAGCTGGCAGATTCGAAACAGAATCAAGCGGTGGTATTACATTTGATACTATAAGAGATTATGCAGAGTGTGGCGTAGATTATATTTCAGTGGGAGCACTGACACATTCAGTAAAAGGATTGGATATGAGTTTCAAGGCATGCTAAGCAATGAAAGATGCAGGCTTGAAAATATAACGATATGATAGAAAGGCGTGTTTTTATGTTGTTGAAGAAATAGTCATATGTTTGCCTCAACCAACATAAAAGCACGCTTTTAATTTATGGGTAATTCATAACGTAAAAAGAATCATGCGTAAAATAGGATTTTTTGTTTTGTTGCTATCCTCTTTGCTGGCAGTAGCACAGAAGCGATACGTATCGCCAATAGATTTTGCCGTGTCGCTGGCTGGAAATTTTGGAGAACCGAGACCCAATCATTTTCATTGCGGTTTAGATGTTCGTACGCAAGGAGTTATCGGAAAGAAAATTTATAGCGTTGCCGATGGATATATAGCCCGTGCCACAGTTGGGCTGAATGGTTTTGGTAATGCGCTTTATGTGAATCATCCGGATGGAAACACATCCGTTTATTGTCATCTGGAGCGCTTTATGCCCGAACTTGCACGCGTGGTTTTTGCTAAACAACTTGAAAAAGAAAGCGAAACGGTTGATCTCCGTTTTGCTCCTGGACAATTCCGAGTAAAGGCTGGACAACAGATTGCTGTTAGCGGAAATACAGGGGCATCGGCCGGACCGCATTTACATCTTGAACTGCACCGTACTTCGGACGGCGCCTTATTGAATCCAATGCCATATTTCAAGCATTTAGTTCGTGATGACATCCGTCCTAAAATACATGGTGTCAGAATTTATCCGATGCCTGGCGAAGGGATTGTTAGCGGTTCGGTACATCCGGTTAATTTTTCGCCGGCAGCGGGAATACAGACATTCAAGGCATGGGGCAAAATAGGATTTGCCTATTGGGCTGATGATTATATGAATGGGACAAACAATAAGTTTGGCATCTATAAAGTAAGTCTTCGAGTAGACGGAAAGGAAATTTATTCCACTCAAATGGATTCGCTGATGCCTACAGATCACCGCAAAATAAATTCTTGGGGCGATTATGAATGGTATATGCAAAAACGAAATTGGTATCTCAAGGGATTTGCAGAACCCGGAAACGATTTGACATTGCTTCAAGTGGGGGCTGACAGAGGAGTGCTTACCATTGACGAAGAGCGAATCTATCAGATAACCTATCATCTGACAGATCAATATGGTAACACCACGGTGGCTCACTTCCGTATTCAAGGCACCCCATACGAACATTTGCTGCAAGAGGCTAGCAAGGCAGAGGAAACCAAAAGAGCAAATCCCTTTTATGTGTTTTGGGACCGTTCTAATGTAGTGCAGATGCCAGGATTGGAAATGCGCCTGCCGGCAGGTTCCCTATTTCGAGATGTGTTGTTGCAACCTTCGGTAACGCCAGTAGAGGGCGGGTTGTCTCATTGCTATCGTCTGCATAACGCTCCCTTACCATTGCGTGCCAATGCTTGTTTGATGATAGCCGTGAACCAAAATGTAGAATATCCTGAAAAATGTTATATTCGGAATAAAAAAGGATATATGGGTGGAACTTATCACAATGGATGGATAACTCTTTCTGTACGTAATCTCAATGATGAATATGCCATAGTGCAAGACACCATAGCTCCTGAAGTTAAGCAATTGGGACTTCAATATACAAAGCAAGGAACTTTTTTGCGTTTGATTTGTCGCGACAGATTGTCGGGTATACGTTCTTTGAAAGGGTATGTTGACAATAAATTCGTGTTGTTTACAGGACGCGAAACCTATCGCTGCGATTTGTCCAAGCATGGCATACGCCCGACTAAAAAGCAACACGTGCTAGTAGTCAAAGCCGAAGACCGCTGCGGCAATGCAATACAAGACACCGTCCGTTTTACATATTGACGTGTCAAATGTTTAATAACCCAAAAGGTCATCATTTAGTTATCCATCTATTAGGATATACAACAGAGAATGATTAAATTTGCTAATGAAAGAAAAACAAAAACAATTCATATAATTAAAAAAGAAAATTATGGACAACGAATTGATTCAGTCATGCGAAGCTAAGGCGAAAACTTGGCTCGCTTCATCAGTTTATGATGCAGAAACACAGGCAGAAGTTCAAAAAATGATTGATAGTGAGGATAAAACCGACTTGATAGAAGGCTTCTACAAAAACCTAGAGTTTGGAACAGGTGGTCTGCGTGGCATTATGGGTGTAGGAACGAATCGCATGAACATCTATACGGTAGGAGCTGCTACACAGGGCTTGTCTAACTATTTGAACAAAGCTTTTAAAGATAAAGAACAAATATCTGTTGTTGTAGGTCACGACTGTCGCAACAATAGCCGCTTGTTTGCAGAAGTATCAGCCAATATCTTTGCGGCAAACGGTATTAAGGTTTACTTGTTTGATGATATGCGTCCAACTCCCGAAATGTCTTTTGCAATTCGTCATTTGGGCTGTCAGAGCGGTATTATCCTGACTGCTTCTCACAACCCAAAAGAGTATAACGGATACAAGGCTTATTGGGACGACGGTGCTCAGGTATTGGCTCCGCACGATAAGGGAATCATTGACGAAGTGAATCTCGTTCAGGCTGACCAGATTAAGGGATTGAACAAAACTTTAGATGCCTCTAATCCTTTGATTGAAATTATTGGTAAGGAAATTGACGATATCTATTTACAGAAAATTCACACTATTTGCATCGATCCCGAGGTGATTAGCCGTCAAAAGGATTTGAAAATTGTATATACTCCAATTCACGGTACCGGAATGATGCTTATCCCTCAGTCTCTTAAATTATGGGGCTTTGAAAATGTACATACTGTTCCCGAACAGATGGTCAAGGATGGAAACTTCCCAACTGTTGTTTCTCCAAATCCTGAAAATGCCGAAGCGTTGACTATGGCTATCAATTTGGCTAAGAATATTGATGCAGACATTGTGATGGCTTCTGACCCGGATGCTGACCGTGTGGGTATGGCATGCAAGAACAGCGATGGCGAATGGGTGTTAATCAACGGAAATCAAACTTGCATGATTTTCTTGTATTACATCATTAAGAACCGCATTGCTACCGGAAAAATGAAAGGCAATGAGTTTATTGTAAAAACAATCGTGACTACAGAGCTCATTAAGGCAATTGCTGATAAGAACCAGGTAGAGATGTTGGATTGCTACACAGGATTTAAGTGGATTGCACGCGAAATCCGTTTGCGTGAAGGCGAAAAACAGTATATCGGTGGTGGTGAGGAGTCTTATGGCTTCCTGGCTCAGGATTTTGTTCGTGACAAAGATGCAGTTTCTGCTTGCTCTCTGTTGGCGGAGATTTGTGCTTGGGCTAAAGACCAGGGCAAAACCTTGTTTGATGTGTTGATGGATATTTATTTGGAGTATGGCTATACTTTGAATCATACCATTAACGTTGTGAAGCCTGGTAAGAGTGGTGCTGACGAAATTAAGGCGATGATGCAGAATTTCCGTGCTAACGGCCCTAAAGAGTTGGCAGGTTCTAAGGTGATTCTTACAAAAGACTATCAGTCACTTAAGGCTACAGATGCCGAGGGAAATGTAACAGACATCAATCAGCCGGAGCCTTCAAATGTATTGCAGTGGTATACTGAGGATGGAAGTAAGGTAAGTGTTCGTCCTTCCGGTACAGAACCTAAGATTAAGTTCTACATGGAGATTGCAGAAAAGATGGGTTGTGCAAAATGTTACGAGAAAGCCACTGCTGCAGCCATGGAAAAAGTAGAGGCTATTAAGGGTGACTTGAACTTATAATCAGTTTTTCCTTAATGAAATCATAGATAAGTCGCTTCCTCTTTGGCATTGTCCGAGCAGGAAGCGATTTCTTTATAAAACAAACAGATTATGGACAAAGCATATTGGTTTGTATTTTTTAGTGACAATTTATTGTTGTGCCAGTCTGAAGGTCATTACTGTGTGCCGTGTCAGGAAGAGCCACCCGTTGCGTTGACAGAGTGGAATGTAGTCCGTACGTATGCCGAAATGAACGGTCTGCCTTGTAAGGTAGTTCAGATAGATCACCCGCTAGCAGAGGATTCTCCTTATGAAATGGTGGGGCTTCGTGCTTCTTATGCGCTGTTGGATCAAGAAACTTATCTAAAAGCCGGAAAAGGTGCCGAAATATTATATTGGGATAGAAACTCAAGATTTTGTGCCGTTTGCGGTGCGCCAATGAAAGCCCATACTGTTATAAGTAAGCGATGTACTGTTTGTGGCAAGGAAGTGTGGCCCCAATTAGCCACGGCAATCATTGTTTTGGTACATCGGGGAGATGAGATATTATTGGTGCATGCCCATAATTTCAAAGGCTCTTTTTATGGATTGGTGGCAGGATTTGTCGAGACAGGCGAAACGCTTGAAGAATGTGTGGCGCGTGAGGTGCATGAAGAAACCGGATTGCAGATTGCCAATATTCGTTATTTTGCCAGTCAGCCATGGCCTTATCCTTGCGGATTGATGATAGGGTTTCATGCCGATTACGTATCGGGTGAGATACATTTGCAAAAACGGGAGCTGGCTTCAGGAGGCTGGTTCCGTCGAGACAATTTGCCGGAGATTCCTCCTCGTTTATCTATGGCTCGCATGCTGATAGATGCTTGGTTGGAGAATAAGATATAACAAAGAACCTCTTCGGGAATTATGATTCCGAAGAGGTTCTTTGTTATATGCAATATACCATTTTTTGTTTATGCTAATAAAGCGTCTGCCATCTCCTCCAAGACCGGTATGTCTGCTTGTTTCATTTTGCTTTTGATTGTTACCATAGGTGCCACGATTTCCATGTTTTTCATGCCTTCGAGCATACTTGTCATTACCTTTCCTGCAGTAGGCGCCCAAGAACCGTTTTCTACTATTGCCACCTTGCGTTTTTGGAATCCTTTGATTTGCAAGTGATGCAAGAAGTCATACATTGGAGGGAACAGTCCTGCATCGTATGAAGGAGCTGCAACGACCATTTTGCTGAGTTTAAAAGCATTTTCAACAGCAGTGGCCATATCGTCGCGTGACAAATCAGTAATCATCACCTTTTCAGCACCTTTGTCAAGCAATATCTGGGCAATTTTTTCAGCAGCTTCGGCAGTGCCACCGTGTATGGAAGCATAAGCCACGAGTACGCCTTCTTCTTCGGCCTCATACTTGCTCCAAGTGTCATACAACCCGATGAAATAGCCTAAATTGTCTTTCAGTACAGGGCCGTGTAACGGACAAATCATTTGGATGTCCAAACTAGCTGCTTTTTTCAATAACGTCTGCACTTGCACACCATATTTTCCGCAGATGTTGAAGTAGTATCGTCTTGCTTCGTCAGCCCATGGCTCTTCATTGCATAAAGCTCCAAACTTACCGAATCCGTCGGCCGAGAAGAGCACCTTCTCTTTCTGCTCGTATGTAACCATTACTTCTGGCCAATGAACCATTGGTGCCATGAAGAACTGCAAGGTATGATTGCCTAAAGAGAGAGTTTCGCCTTCTTTTACCACAACTAGTTTGTCCGAGAAATCCACTCCTTCAAAGAACTGTGGAAGCATTTGTGCAGCTTTGGTGCTGAGCACTATCTTGATGCTTGGATATTTATTTACCATCGTACCGATATTGGCAGCGTGGTCTGGTTCCATGTGTTGAACAATCAGATAATCCGGAGTTCTGTCTTGAAGCGCTTCGCTCAAGTTTGTCAGCCATTCATCTGTTTTGCGGTTGTCTACTGTGTCCATCACTGCAATTTTCTCGTCCATAATTACGTATGAATTATAGGAGATGCCATTAGGAACCACATATTGGCTTTCAAACAGATCAATATCTGTATCGTCTGCTCCAATGTACTTGATTTCGGGTGTAATTTCTGTCATCATATTGTTTCTCTATATACTTTGTTGAATTACTTGTGCAAAGGTCGTGATTTTAGTTTAGTTATGCAAATACTCACATGAAAAAGTGCGCTTGTTTAGGCATTGTTTACGCGCGGCGCATTTCTTCAAGGAGTTCTTTTTGCCGTGCATTGAGGTGCTGGGGCAAGTCCACATGATATGTAATAATCAGGTTGCTTCTTTCGCCGTTGCTGTATAAATTACCTTTACCTTTTATGCGTACTTTTGTTCCTGATTGTGTTCCTGCTTTAACCTTCAGTTTGATTTTCTCGGCAGATGTAGAGACAATGATTTCTCCCCCTAGCAGTGCCGTGTACATATCAATGTGTACCACTGCGTTTTTGTCCTGGATAATTGGTTCTTGATGTCCGAAACCGCCGAAGCCTCCAAAGTCATGAAAACCGTTATTAGCACTGTGTTGACGGGCATTTCCAAACATCTGTTCAAAGAAATCCGAGAATCCGCCGTTGCCGCCAAACTGACTGAAGTCGAACCCTTCGAATCCGCTACTGTTGTTTCCGCCTTGGAATCCGTCCATGCTTTTCCAGTGTTCGCCATACTGGTCATACTTTGCACGTTTTTCCGGGTCGTTTAAAACATCATATGCTTCGTTCAGAGCTTGAAACTTGGCTTTTGCTTTCGGATCATTTGGATGTAAATCCGGATGAAACTGTTTGGCTCTTCTTCGGTAAGCACTCTTGATGTCCTTTTGTGGGGTATTTTTGTCAATCCCCATGATTTTATAATAATCTATAAATGCCATAATGTTCCTCCTTTTTTTTGCAAAATTATGCTACAAAAGAAGTGCCAGTCAGTTGGTGGCAGACTTATTTATTGTTATTTTTGCAGAAAGAAATGCGGCTTACTCATGATGGCAGATAAAAATGTAAAGGAAAAAAAGATACAGATTATGCACACGACAGATGTGCATGGAGCTTTGTTTTCCCATGATTTTATTGAGAATGCTCCTGCTCGCGGCGGTTTGTCGAGAGTGTATGCTTATGTAAGCCGTGCACGCAGAAAAAATCCCGATTCTGTTGTATTGCTTGATGGCGGCGATGTGTTGCAGGGGCATCCCACAGCCTATTATTATAACTTTGTGCATGCCGAGGGCACACATTTAATGGCCGATGTCATGAATTTTATGAGATACGATGCTTGTTGTATCGGCAATCATGATATTGAGATGGGCCATGCTGTATACGACCGCTTTGCGGCTCAATGCCGATTTCCCGTTCTTGCTGCCAATTTGATAGATTCTGATACAGGCCAACCTTATTTCTGTCCTTATACAATTGTCGAACGTCAGGGAGTGCGTATAGCCGTGTTGGGATTGATAACCAATGCGCTTCCACATTGGATTCCCAAAGAGCAGTGGAGTGGCATTGATTTGCAGGATATGATTGTATCGGCTCGCTACTGGGTGCATCATATTCAGCAAACAGAGCATCCTGACTTGTTGGTTGGCTTGTTTCATTCGGGATGGAATGGTGGCATTGTCACTGAGCAGTTCTGCGAAAATGCTACCCGACAACTTGCTACGGAAGTGGATGGTTTTGATGTGATTTGTTATGGTCACGACCATCAGAAGCGTGTGGAAACTGTCACAAATAAAGCCGGACATAAAGTGTGTTGCGTGGGATTGTGGAGCCAGGCGGCCAATGTGAGTGTGATAGATGTATCACTAAGATACGTCAACGGCCAACTGAAAGACAAGAAAATAACGGCACACATACAGAAAGTTCTTTATGAAACAGACCAGTTGGTTTATGATTTTGAACGCAGGTTTGCCGATGCGTCAGAACTGGTAGCTTCTTATGTCAACCAGCATATCGGTTTTTTTGAACATACAATATGCAGTCAAGATGCTTATTTCGGCTCGTCAGCTTTTATTGATTTGATGCATCGCATTTTGTTGGAACTCACTCATGCAGACATTTCTTTTGCAGCCCCTCTTACCTTTGATACTGTGATTCATAAGGGAAATGTATTTATCCGTGATATGTTTCACTTGTATAAATATGAAAACATGATTAGTGTGTTGAAATTGAGAGGCTCCGAAATTAAGGGAATATTGGAGATGAGTTATGCCATGTGGACTAATACGATGCATAGTCCTGAAGATCATATCATGAATCTTGTTCCTATGCCCGAGAAGGGTTTGCGCCTGGGGTTTGCCAATTTGGCGTTTAATTTTGATTCCGCCGCAGGTATTCGTTATACTGTTGATGTAACGCGTCCCGAAGGGTCGAAAGTAACAGTTTTGTCTATGGCAGACGGTCGTCCTTTTGACATGGAGGCAACATATAGTGTTGCGACTAACTCCTTTCGGGCTTATGGTGGTGGCGAGCTATTTACCATAGGAGCCGGACTCACACAGGAGGAGTTGCATCGACGCATTGACTATACTACAGAAAAAGACATACGTTTTTATTTAATAGAATACATCCGAAAGAGCGGACGTGTAGCTGCAGAGCCAATGAATCATTGGCAATTTGTGCCGCACGTATGGACTGAAGAAGCTTGTGCCCGCGACCGTGCCGCTTTGTTTGGTAACAAGAAACTGTGAGAATGATGAAACGAACACTGGAACAGACTGCCGACGGCAGTTATACTTTGTATGTTCCCGAGATGGATGAACATTATCACTCGGTGAACGGAGCGTTACAAGAGTCGCGCCATGTTTTCTTTCAGGCGGGATGGGATTATTTGCAACGCAGCAGCTTCCGCATTTTGGAATTTGGCTTTGGTACCGGATTGAATGCTCTCTTGGCTTGTGCCCGTGCATCAAGTTCTCAAAAGCAAGTGGCGTATTATTCCATTGAAAAATATCCGCTCACTCGCGATTTGTGGTCGCAGATGCATTATGAGGATTTGGATATAGACGGAGTGGGACAACGTTTCACAGCCTTGCATGAGTGTGCTTGGGATACGGATGTGTTGCTGGAACCCGGTTTCATGTTGCATAAGATTCAAGGCGATTTTCTTGAGGTGGCATTTCCGGAGCAGATTGATTTGGTGTTTTTTGATGCCTTTGCTCCCGACAAACAGCCGGAGGTGTGGAGTCAGCAATTGTTTGACAAAATATACCGTGTGATGTCATCGGGGGGAGTCTTGGTGACTTATTGCGCCAAAGGAGTTGTGCGCCGTATGCTTCAACAGGCAGGATTCCAAGTGGAACGCATACCCGGACCTCCCGGAAAGCGGGAGATGCTCCGTGCGCAAGTGCCCTAAACAGATATGATAGAGAATCCGATAACGCTCTTTTAAGCAAGGACGTTATCAGATTCTTCTATATATAATTTATAACGTTACCCCATCTTACAAGTATGGGAGGTATTTCTCCTAAAAAGCTACGTACTTTTTCAGAATGTAATTCAAAATCATTGTAATTCTGCTTTTTCATATTTCATGTTTATGCTCTTATTATTTTAGTTTCCTAATTCCAGTTGATTCTTAACTAGGTTATGTCAACAATTGCTTGTGTGAGAAAAGGCATAACCAGTTGCAATAAGCAACCAACAAATAATCCTAATATTATTTGTGCGAAATATTTGCGGTATTGTTTTATGTAGCTAAAAAGGAATGCGAATCCATAATTCTTAGATGTGCTGTCATTCTTTATACATCCAAATCTTTTTGTGGGTTCTAGAATCATTGCAATGCCAATTTTATTTTCACATGACTCGGTCCCAATCCAATGACTACAGAAATCAGTCAAAGAATAAGTTATTAAACCTTTGCTCGGGTCTGCAATATAGAATTTGTTTTTAACTTTATAAAGGACCACGAAATGATTTTGATTCCAATGCAGAATGCAGGGTAGTTTTACTTGCAAAAGCTGTTTAACAGATAGTTTTCCGCAGATTGTATCGAATCCTAACATATTGGCAGCTTTGCTCATTCCTAATAATGAAACCCCTTCAGTTGTAGCAAAGCAGTATTTAGAAAGTGTCTCTATAGAATAATCCCTTTTGTAATAGCTGCATATCATGGATAGGCATGCAATGCCACATTGCATGGAATCGTGTTGCTTTATCCATTTGAATTGATTAAACTTAAAATGAATCATATGGCTATAATTTAAGACCGCCAGAAATGCGCTCTTCTGTTTTGATAACACTGCGTTTATAAGATTTTTTATTCTTTCCGGAACTGAACCTGTAAGTTAAATTAATAATCAAGGCATTGCGATATGGTTTCATACTACGTATCGTGTGCTCATTATAAAAATCTGTTGCTATTTTAGTGCGCATTTGCTTAGATAAACCAAAATCCATAGGTAAGAACCAGGTCAGCATAGTTGTTAATCTATCTCCAAACCACTGTTTGTTTGCAGTAAGTGTCCAACTGTCTATACTGGTTTGTTCATATCCTTGGATTAAATTATTCTTAACAATATTTCTATTGTAAGCCAAATCTACCATATATCCTTTGTTGAAAAAAGTTAGGTTAGCTCCATACCACCAACCGTCGATTCTTTTTTTGTATTTTTCGTATTCTCCCCAAGATATGTAGTATGTGCCGTTTACATTCAGATTAAAATACTTTCCTAAGGCACGATCAAATAGTAAAGGGATACTAAATCTCTTCAACTTGGTATTTTTGTATGAAAAGATTACGTTATCTTGTTCCCATGTTGCTAGAGAAGCAAGATGGTTCTTTATATAATCGAATTGCAAATTGATACTAAACATTTTCATAAATTTGTTATCTAAAGCTATTTTATGAGCAACTGATGGTTTTATATTTGGATTTCCCTTTTGAAACACATTGTGATGCAAACTCGTTTGTATAGGATTCAGCATAGCTAGTGTAGGGTATATGCCATTTGTTGTATAAGACAAGTTTAGATGTATGTCATTACTCGGATTGTAGCTTAACATTAAGCTTGGAAGAAAACGGCAATAGCTACTACGTGTATCGAATTTATTTTGTTTGATACTTTCTACTTCTGCTACACAGCCTATTTCGGAAGAAAACTTTTCGGATTGATTATACATAAGATAAACCCACAGTTTGTTGCGTGTATTATAATAGTCAAATTCGCTGCTAGCATTATATCTCTTCCATCCAAATTGGTAGCCCGATTTGAATGAGAATAAGTCAGACACATGGTAATCTGTTTCTAATGTATAATTAATATCATGTCTGTCCTCGTTAATAATAGTCTTGTTTTTACTTGTTAGAATGTTTAACCCTTCGTTTCTTAGTTTGTTGTAAGCGATCTCGCTGTAAATGTTTGCTTTGTTCCCTATTTGACCTTTGTAGAACAGTGAAAAGCCATAGATTGGAGTTGTCGTTTTGTTTGTTATGGATTGATTTGTCATGGCTTCTTTGTTAGTTAAACTGATATTTGACGAATATCTTTCATTGCGCCAATCTAGTTCGGCAGAGATTTCATGTTTATCTGTAATACAATAATTTAATCCGAAATTGGCAACATTGCCATAGTATTTATATTTGTCAAGTCCTATGCCTTTCTGATATATTCCATTCTGAATAAGGAACATGTTCTCATATGGTGTATTCCACTTAGAAGCACCATATACATAAGATGCGAAAAAGGCAATTTTATTTTGTGTAAAGGTAAAGGAAGCTGATGGTTGTTCCATCATAACCTTGTCTTTTTCGTTGTTGTTGAAATTTATTATTGCAAAATTAGATGCAGCAAACTCAAAGCCATCATAATCTCGTATCTTTAAGTCAATTATGGCATCGTATCCTTCCGAAACATAACGTCCTGTCGGATTCTTGATGACTTTAATCCGAACAACTCTGTCAATATTGATGCTCTTGATATAATCAGCAGAATATCTTTTGCCGTTCACTAGCATGAGTACATTGTTTTTGTTTTCAACAGAAAGACTATTGTTGATGCGGTTTACTTTCACTTCGGGTATTAAATTAAGTAGCTCAGAAACGCTTCCGCTACGTTCTCTCATATCATTGGTAACAATGTATTCGTTTCCATTGACTAAATGTCTGGTTGTAGATACCGTTACTAAAATTTCATTCAATCCGGCAGTATGAGTTGAATCAGACAAATGGATTTCTAGTGCCATAGAGGGCACTTCAAAACATAATGCAATAACACTTGCAATGATATGTTTAAGATTTCCTTTATTCATAGTGCTTCTTTAGGATAATTACTATTGCATTTATTGATGAAAAAATTCTGAAAGTCTGTATTTCGTTTAGACAAACATTGAGATTTTACTAAACAATCCCTACAATTAGGACAATTCGGTAACAATAAATTAGAAAAAATATTGTCTTTGTCAAATTCATCTTGTATCTTTTTATATAGTTGTTTTTCATTATTAACTGTTTTATCTATTTTGTCTTTGAGAAACTTTTTGATATTCTCAAAATATTCATTTTCTTTATCAGAACCACAAATATGAATAGCTTTTTCATTTTATTTTTTTTATTTTGTTGCAAAAATACGGCAAGAAAAGTTTTTAAACAAGAATAAAAGTTTTACGATGTAATTTTTATATAATTAATAATCAGGTATTTATAAAAACTTTTAGTTGTAAAGTTTAACAGGCTGGTTTAAAGTTTTACGGGAGTGTATATTTAATAAAAACGCCATTCCACTAACAGAGGAATGGCGTAATTGCAGGATGGCAAGTAAGATAATGTAGCTATTCAAATTGCGTTAACAGTCTGCGGATATAAAGACCTATATTTGTTTCATGTTCATTCATGTTCAGTTTCATTCTTATTTCATGACTCATGACGTAATGTCGTTTCAGTTGGATATATTCTCCAACCTCTTTGCCACGTAAGCCGATTGCATATAAGCATAAATAATTTATTTCGTCATCGGACAGTTTGTGCTGTTCGAGATATTCAATAAACCCGGGATGGGATGCTTTGAAGGCGTGACGCATAGATTCCATAAATTTTCGTTTGTCGTTACGCACTGTTTCAAGCAAATTGTTGTATGATTTGGCATACGTTTCGTTTTGGCTGATTTCTTTTGCCAGCAAGCCATTGAGTATGTCCAAGCGTTTCTTTATTATATCTTGGAGCGGATTTGACAGTAGTGCCTGTTCTTTCAGTAGCTTCTTGAGATTGTTGCGTTCAGTTTCTAGTTTAAAAATATTTTGTTGCAGATTGGCAGTTTGTGCTTCCTGTTCTTGCAGCTCATTTTCCAATTGAGTTTTTATTTGTTTCAGGATTTCAGCTTCTAGGATTTTTTTATTTTTCTCCAGTTCTGTCAATTCTTTTTCTTTGAGCAAGTCTTCATGTTCCAGTTTTAGATACTCATTTTCTTTTGCAGCAAGTGCATGTTTTGTTTTGGAAAGATGATAGCGGTAGTATATCCATACAGAAAATATAACTAATATAAAAATAAAACAGATGGTTGTTCCAATAATTTTGTTTCGCTCTTGTATTTTTAAAAGATTATTTATTTCAAGTTGGTGTTTTTGATCCGCAAAGAGTAAATCTTGCGAAAGCAGATTTTTTTGATATTGTTCGAGTATACCGGAGAATTGCTTGTATACTTGAAGCGCTTCTTTATATTTTTCCTGCTTTTCAAGTATTACACTCTTTACTGAAGTGTATTTTAGCGAATCCAAGGTGGTTGATGTCTGTTGGACTTGCGAAAGATAAGTCATTGCTTTGTTGTATTCTCCTATTTTAGAATAACCTCGGGCAAAATCAATATTTTCGTTTTCTGTCAATTCCAAGCCTTGATATTTGTTGAGAAAAGTCTTGATGTCTTTGGCAGAGCCAAATTCAATCGTATAGAGTAGCAGGGAAGAAAAGAAATAGGCTTCTGCTGTTGGGTTTTGTTGTGCAAGAGGTACGCAAACAGACAGCAGACTGTCAGCAGCTGTCTTGTTGTTTTGCATTATATACCCATCGATGGCATTAGTATAGCTTTTGACTTGAAAGATGTCTTTTCCAATAGCCCCATAATGCTTTGCTGCTTCTAGATTATGATGGATGAAATCATTTAGTTTGTACTGCTTGTAATATAGTGTAGCCAGTGCAACATGCGTGTGTGCTACTAATAAAGAGTCGTTTACATAAGCCTCCAGGTCGCATGCATTCATAAAAGAGTGCATGGCTGATTCATCATTTCCTTGGTTTTGATAAATTCTTCCTTGATAATAATATGTCCGGAACTTTTCCTGAGGAGTTCCGTAATTGCTGTAATAATCAATGGCTGGTTGAAGAATATTGAAAGTGGTGGTATCCAAAAGATTTTTATCCAAAGCAATCGATTTGAGAAGTGCATATCTGGCAGATATTTTTTTTTCGTCGATTTTTGACATAGGAATGTTTTGCAGTATGGCAAGTGCTGAGTCCGGATGAGACTCAATGATGCTTTCTGCAGTATTCAGCGTGTTCCATATTTCGTTGTGCCAATTACAGCTGCCTGTTGCCGTTATTATTAAAAAGGACAGGATGATGCGGCTGATTTTTTTTACCTTTTCATTCATATAAGGGGTGGGGCATTAATATGTTCAAAAACGAACCATATTCCTATGTTATATTCTGTCAAGGAATATGGTTCGTGCTTATCTTTGTCGGTGTCAGTATTTGTTTTTATTTGCCGGCTCTCTCCTGGACATACCCTTGCTGGTAAGCAAACAGCAGGCGTTTCAGTTCCTCAATCTGTCCTTGCAGTTCTTCGCCTTTGTCTGTGTCGCGTACCATCATGCGTTGGCTGCTCATTTCTACGATTTGCATTGTACTGACAATATCCGTACCATTCTTAACGGCTTCTTCGGCAGAAGTAAACGGTTCGTGTTGTACTAACTGGAAGCCGCGGCTGTGATAAACCAAAGTATAGCCGGCAATTCCGGTTGTGTTGTGATATGCCTTTGAGAATCCTCCGTCTATTACCATCAGTTTTCCGTTTGCCTTGATGGGGCTTTCGCCTTTTGCTGCACGAACCGGCACGTGTCCGTTAATGATATGCCGGTGTGTTCCGGTTACTTCAAACGCATTCAGGATACGGTCGCACACTTCTTCGCTGTCGCGTAACTTATAATAATATCCCTTTTCTTCGGTGTGTGTACTCTTGTCCTTGATGAAATAACGCTCGAAAGTAGCCATTTTGGACTTGTCAAACAGAGGAGATTCCGGACCGCACCAGATATACCAGTAATAATCAATGGCAAAGTCTTTGTCTTTGGCACATTTGCTGTTGCTGAGAGCTGCTCTCATCAGTTGGCCTATCCTTTCCAGAAGTGCTCTTCCCTGGTATTTTTTACCTTGTATTTCTACATCCTTCAGTGTGCCGTCGGCATTCAAGGGAATGGAAGCATGGAAAAGCAGGTTTGAATTATAGATGCCGTACAGACAGCCGTGCGACAGCAAGCATTGCATGTGATGTTTCAGGCGGTCGCAGATGCAGAACGAACGATGCAGTTTTTCTACGAGTTCAGCCTCTTCGTGCGTCAGTTTATATGGATCTTCCGGATTGACGGTGGGGAAGGAACATTCTGTCATTTCATATGTTTTTCCTTCATAAACGAACACCTTGTTCTCCATGTCGATGTATTCCAGTTGTTTTCTGTCTTGCATCTTCCATTCCGGATGCTTATCAATCAAGGCAGCTTCCAGTTTAAACTGAATGACAGAGATGGCTTTGTGCATCTGGGCGATGAGGCGGATAGTCTTGCCGTTATAGTCTGAATCCTGTTCGCTTATCTTAGGAATAAATTCTTTGCAAGGGTCGTCGGCATACGTTTCCATGGCGAATGTGGCCAGTGGCACCAAGTTGATGCCATATCCATCCTCCAATGTGTTCAAGTTGGCATAGCGAAGCGAGATTCGCAGCACATTGGCAATGCAACAATCATTTCCGGCAGCGGCACCCATCCACAAAGCATCGTGATTTCCCCACTGGATGTCAAAATGATGATAACTGCAGAGCTTGTCCATGATGATGTGTGCTCCCGGTCCGCGGTCGTAGATATCTCCCAGCACATGCAGCTGGTCGATGCTGAGGCGCTGAATCAAATTGCATATCTGAATGATGAAATCATCGGCTCTACCGGTAGAGATGATGGTTTCGATAATCCGGTTAAAGTATCCCTGCTTGTTGTTTTCCTGAGGCGATTCGTGCAAAAGTTCCTCAATGATATAAGAAAATTCTTTTGGCAGCGCCTTTCTCACTTTGGAACGCGTGTACTTTGATGAAACCGTCTGGCAGATTTTTACCAGCTGATGCAGCGTGATGTTGTAAAAATCATTTAGGTTTTCCTCTGTGGCCTTGATGTATTCCAGTTTTCTTTCCGGATAATAAATCAGGGAGCAAAGGTTGCGGATTTCAGCCTCGCGCATGGTGGTTCCATACAGTTCGGCCACTTTTCTGCGGATATTTCCCGATGCATTTTTCAGGATGTGGATAAAGGCCTCGTATTCTCCGTGAATGTCAGCCACAAAATGCTCTGTTCCTTTAGGGAGGTTTAAGATGGCTTCGAGATTGATAATCTCTGTGCTGGCGGCTGCGATGTTGGGAAAACTATGTGACAAAAGCTCCAGTACGCGCTGTTCGCTGTCATTGTTTATATGAGTAAAGCTCGATCTTTTGCTGTTCATAATGCTTGTTTCTAAAAATTATAACTAAAGCAAATGTATAAAATATAATTTAATGTAATGTCTTTTTTGGAAAGATTTTAGTCTTGTATTTATAAAATACGGTCAAAAAAACATTTGCCGGATTGGTTAATTATGATTCTTTTCTGTTCTTAAATGCTTAATTAGTTGTTCTGAATACTTATATATCGTGATATTGTACTATATTTGTAGTCTAAAAAATCAGGTGTTAGAGTAGAATGATATCAGATAAATTGCGATGGCTTCCGGCATTTCTTTTATTATTGTTGCCGGTGTTAGTGGAGGGTCATGTTTTTGCCATGCCTTCGGATTCGTTGTGTCCGAAGGCAGAAATAAATGGAACGGTACTTGAGCGGGCGGATTCATTGCCGTCTGCAGTTGTGAAGCCGGCCCGTAGGAATGTGTTTAAATGGATTGGCAATTATTTGAAGAATGCAAACAAGGAGAAAAACAAACCGTTTGATTTCGGTTTGTTGTTGGGTCCCAGCTATTCGCCTACAACTTCCCTGGGCATCGGAGTGGCGGCATCGGGTTTGTATTCTTTGGACCGTTCTGACTCAACGCTGCAGAAGTCTAATGTGTCCCTCTTTGGAAATGCTTCTATTGCCGGTATGTTATCCGTGGGCATCCGTGGAAACAATTTTTTTCGGCATGACCGCTTTCGCATCAATTACCAGGCTTATATGTTTACGTTCCCAAGCTATATATGGGGCATAGGGTATAAAAGCGGCTGTGAGGATGCCAACAAGAGCAAGTATAATCGAGTGAAATTCCAAATCAGGCCGGATTTTCAGTATAAGATTTTCGACAACACGTACTTGGGAGCCGTTGTTGATGTCAGTTGGGTGAATGCCTATCGTTTTGAGCGTCCGGAGGTGATACAGGGACAAGACCCTCATATACAGAATTATGGTGTGGGTGTCAACCTGATATACGACAGCAGAGATTTTGTATTGAATGCCTATCGGGGTAATTATTTCCGCCTGGAGCAGATGTTCTATCCGTCATGGATGGGAAACAAATATTCTTTTTCCTATACTGACTTAACTTATTCTGCTTATCGGCAGGTGTGGAAAGGTGGTGTGCTGGCTATGGAATTGCATGGCTTGCTGAACTATGGCAGTGTGCCCTGGACCATGTTGGCACAGGTGGGAACCATGAATCGCATGCGCGGGTATTACGAAGGTCGTTATCGCGACAGGAATATACTCGAAGGTCAGGTTGAATTGCGCCAGCGGATAAAAGGTCGAAACGGTGTTGTGGCCTGGGTAGGTTTTGCTAATGTGTTTAAGAATTTTGATAATATCTGGTTTCGAGAGATATTGCCCAACTATGGGGTGGGTTATCGTTGGGAGTTCAAGAAACGTGTAAATGTCCGCCTCGACTTAGGCTTTACGAAAGACAAACCTAATGTGTCTTTCAATATCAATGAGGCTTTTTAGAATGGATTTTAAAATAAACGAGAATAATGAAAGGGAAAAACGTATTGTTGGCAGGAGCTTTGGTATGGTTTCCTGCCTTGTCTAACGGCCAGGTGGAGCCTATCAAATATGGTAACTTTGACCAGTGGATTGTCCGTAACGTAAAGGAAAGCAGAATCATCGGAGGAAAGACAAAAACGCTTTATGAAGTGGGGCCTAATGCCGTGTGGAATGAGAACAGGGCATATACGAACCAGGGTGGTTCGCCTTGGGCTTCGTCTAATGTTATGGCGCGGGTTGCCGGCATTACCAAAACCAATACGTCGGTATATCGCGAGAAACGTGGAAATGGCTATTGTGCCTGCCTGAAAACTCATATAGAGAAATGTGTGGTGCTGGGTATCGTGAATATCAAAGTGCTGGCCGCCGGATCTTTGTGGTTGGGTAGTGCCTTGGAACCGGTCACCGGAACTTCTAATCCAATGGGAAAATTGAATGCCGGAATCCCTTTGGCAAAACGCCCGAAAGCCGTGCGTTTTGATTATAAGGTGCGGTTGTCGGGAGAGCCCAATCGTATTCGTGAAACCGGATTTAGCCGTGTTACGAAAGTGGCAGGCATGGATATGCCGGATGTGATTTGTATCTTGCAAAAACGATGGGAAGACGCAGAGGGCAATATCTATGCCAAAAGAGTAGGTACCATGGTTCACCGTTTCTCGAAAAATACAGATTGGGTGAACGGAGCCCAGTTCCCTATACAGTACGGAAACATTTCGCATAAGAGTGGATACCATGCCTATATGGGATTGATTAAGGGAGATGAAACCAAATATGCGTTGAACAGCAAGGGAAAAAATGTTCCTATTAACGAAGTGGGATGGGCTGACGAGAACGAAACCCCTACTCACATTATCCTGCAGTTCGACTCAAGTTTCGGAGGTGCTTATGTGGGTTCGGTTGGCACAACCTTGTGGGTGGATAACGTAAGCCTGGTATATTAGTCAGTCTTCTCAGAAACGCTTATCCTTAATTTCTGTGGGCGAGGAATGCTCGCGGAAATAAAAGTATCATGAATATATAAAAAAATGAATATGAAAATAGATTCCCAAACATTCGATGGCGTAAAGACTCCCTGCTATGTTATGGAGGAACGTTTGTTGCGCCGGAACCTGATATTGATACGCGACGTTGCTGCAAAGAGCGGGGCAGAGATTATCCTGGCCTTTAAGTCGTTTGCCCTGTGGAAATCGTTTCCTGTTTTTAGAGATTATATTACGCACACAACTGCCAGCTCGTTGTATGAGGCTCGCTTGGCTGCCGAGGAATTTGGCAGCAAGGCACATACCTACTCACCGGCTTATACCGATGAGGAGTTTCCGTCGCTGCTGGCTTGCAGTAGTCATGTCACATTTAATTCTCTGACGCAGTATCGGCATTTCTGGCCTTTGGTCAAGGCTTATAATCATCAGCATGCTCAGGATGCGGTGTCTTGTGGCTTGCGTGTCAACCCCGAATATTCGGAAATCGAAGTAGAATTGTATGATCCTTGTGCCCCGGGTTCACGTTTTGGCGTTCTTTCTGATGCGTTGGGTGATGAACTGCCCGAAGGCATTGAAGGCTTCCATTGCCATTGTCACTGCGAGAGCGATTCTACGGCTTTGGAACATACATTGGTTCATTTGGAAGCAAAATTTGGCAAATGGCTGCCTCGTCTTAAATGGCTGAATCTCGGAGGCGGACATCTGATGACACGCAAGGGATATGATGTGGAGCATCTGATCGGTTTGTTGCGTGGTTTGCAGGAACGCTATCCTAATCTGAAAATCATACTGGAGCCGGGGTCGGCTTTTGCCTGGCAGACCGGTGCCTTGGTTTCGAAGGTTGTTGATATCGTCGAGAATAAGGGTATTCGTACGGCTATACTCAATGTAAGTTTTACGTGTCACATGCCCGACTGTCTTGAGATGCCTTATCAGCCGGCCGTGCGTCATGCTGAGGCTTTGCCGGCAGATTATGTTAAGGCGGCCTCAAGCGAAGAGCACGTCTACCGCCTGGGAGGAAACAGCTGCTTGAGCGGCGATTTTATGTCATGTTGGAAATTTGATCACGAATTACAGGTAGGAGATACCATCATTTTTGAAGATATGATTCATTATACTACGGTAAAAACGAATATGTTCAACGGAATACACCATCCGTCTATTGCCATGTTGCATGAGGACGGAGAATTGGAGTATTATCGTGAGTATAATTATGAGGATTATCGCGACAGAATGTGCTGATAAACGGGGCGGATTTCTTTATTTCAAGTACAAAATAAAGAAATTCGCCTTTTTTTTGAAGAAAAATGCGCAAAAGATTTGCAGGATAAAAAAAAAGTAGTACCTTTGCAACGCATTCGAAAAGAATGGGACCTCAATGCGGAAATAGCTCAGTTGGTAGAGCACGACCTTGCCAAGGTCGGGGTCGCGAGTTCGAGCCTCGTTTTCCGCTCTATACTGAAAAGGTATGCCCAGGTGGCGGAATGGTAGACGCGCTCGTTTCAGGTGCGAGTGTTGAGAGACGTGCAAGTTCGAGTCTTGTTCTGGGCACCAGTCAGTTTTCTCGGAGAGATGGCGGAATTGGTAGACGCGCTACTTTGAGGGGGTAGTGACAGTTGTGTCGTGGGAGTTCGAGTCTCCTTCTCTTCACGAATGTGATTATGCGGAAATAGCTCAGTTGGTAGAGCACGACCTTGCCAAGGTCGGGGTCGCGAGTTCGAGCCTCGTTTTCCGCTCTATACTGAAAAGGTATGCCCAGGTGGCGGAATGGTAGACGCGCTCGTTTCAGGTGCGAGTGTTGAGAGACGTGCAAGTTCGAGTCTTGTTCTGGGCACCAAAGAGATTGAAGAGTATGAATTCGCAGTGATGCAATTCATGCTCTTTTTTGTTTTGATGTATTTGTTGCCTGCAGTTTCTTCATTTTGTCATTCTGACAAATTGTATTTTCAATGGGCTTGGGATTGTTGTATTTCTGGGCAGGTGGTCGAGTGTCTGGAAATACGCAAGTATCAGACGTTATGTTTGTGCGTATTTGTTTGAATATTATTTCTTTAAGGTCTGTTTTCTTTGTTGTAAAAAACGGTCAGAAAAATGGATGGATTCGTTTTTTTGTTATTTTTTTTGATGACCTAGTAAAATGTATTTACATATTCAAAATATTCTCAAGAGAATTTTAAAAACATATCAAGAGATATTTATATTTATCTCATGATATGTTTTGCAGTAAGTCTTGTTTATTTTCCGAAACAATGCTGTGTTTTATGGCAAAACTTTGCAAAAAATGGTATTAAATCAGCCGGATTAGCCCCTGGATGCTTCGGCTGCTTGGTTTTATGTGTAGTGAAAAAGGCAGAAGTCAAAGCACATAGTAAGGGTTTCAGCCGTTTTTGTGGGCAAGTTGTCAGATGTTGTCGTGTTCTTTTCTGTTGTTTCGGTAGATTTGCCAAGTGTTGAATAAGTTGTGCCATATGCTGTAGCAGCCTCCGGCAATAACGGTGGCAGGATTGAAAAAGCTGTTTCCAAGCCAGATGGCAAAGATTATGTTTTTCTGTCCAAAAGATTGTCCTGCGCTGACTGGTTCGCCCCATTTTCTGCCAATTAATTTTCCGGTGGCAAACTGAAACACACAGCATGCGAGCGATACCACTCCCACTTCGGTAAGAGCTCCTGCGCTGAGTCCGGATTTAGAAATGTTTTGTGCAGTAACTCCCATGGCAATAGAGAGAGATACGGCCCATAAATAAAATGCAAGGTTCTTTATTTGGTTGATGCGCAAGGTGGCGTTGCGGAACAGATAACGAAAGCCGAGCGCGCAAATCAAGGGCGTGGTGAGTAGCGGGAAGGTGTGTAGCAAGATGTTGCCTGCTAAAGATGTGAACGATGTTTCGGGTAAGTTGCGGAATAGGGGCAAAAGAAGCGGAACGATGGTTGCGGTTGCTACATTAATAAGTAAGGTGTATGTAACTGTGCCGGCTACATTGCCCTTCAGTTTTTCTGTGACTACGGCAGCAGCTGTTGCGGTGGGGCAAATCAGGCATAATATGGCTGCCTCCATCCAAATCTGAAAGCGATGGTCCATGTGCGGAATGAGCAAGGCCAATGCCAGGCACGGTCCAATCTGGCAACACAGCAAGACGAGTTGCCATCGAGCAAGCTGCAGATGCCTGATGTCGATTTTCAGATAAGTGAGAAATAGCATGCAAAAAATCAGGCAAGGCTGTATTGCCGAGATGCTTTGATTGATGAAAGGGGCGAACTTTTCGATATGCGGAACAAGGCAGCCCAGATGATAACTCAGGAACCCGACAGTCAGTGCAAAGAGTAAGGTCCACTTCTTTATTAAATTAATCATGTTTTATTGTATTGGTCCATGTGGTTGCAAAGTTACATAAATTCGGTTAAACATACATTTCTATCTCTGCAATAAAGTAACTATTCGTTGTCTTGTTAGCCTATGGTTTGCGTCTTTACTCCAATAAAAATCATTTTATTGTTTGTGAGTTTCATTCATTTTCCTTATTTTTGCCGTGAATTGTCTATAAGCCGTTAGTGTAATGGCAGATAGGTGGTTGTTGTTTTTTTGGGATTTTTTAAAAATTGTATATTTTATATAAGCTGATGAATTTATATATCCGCTATTTTGATGAAGAATGTGTTGTGGGCAGCTTGCAAGAAGCCTGTGATTTTCTTTCTTCCATACCAGGCATTATTGTGGACGACTATTTTGTAAACGACTTGAAGCAGTATATGGAAAGTCCGATGCCTTATCCGAAACGTTATAAGGTGCGTCCTCGTGTATATTTTATTGTAATCAAGACGATGGCGCAATCCTTGGCCGAGTTTAAAGAAAATGGAGCTCGTCAGGCTATGGTTGTGGAAAACCCTAAAGAAGCCGTCATTAACCGTCTGACAGAAGAGATGATCGGATGGTATGAAGGCGAAATTTTGTTCAAGCGCGTGATCGCAATACCCGGAACCAACAAATTCCAATACAAAGACACTTTGTTCAAAGCTCATGTAAAGGCACATTCGCCTATGGAATGCTATAACCGCATTATTGAGCATCTGCGTAGCCGTCAGGATGTAGACCCGCGCAGCCAGTTCCCCTCTTCTAAAGGGCGCAATTTCAGATATCAGTTTCTGGGGACGCAAGTGAACGGAAAATAACCGGGGAAAAAGAGATTCTGTAACAGTAATTAGAGTAATCAATTATAATAAGGCAGTATTTATGCAAAATAAAAATTATGGAGTGGAGTCTGTTCGCGATTTGAATTCCAGCAATATTTGGGGCTTGGATGCCATGGAACTGGCCGAATTGTGGAGCAATGTGAAAAAAGAGAAGGACGAAGACTTGCCTATGTCCGAGGATAAGGTTTTGAATGTTCTTCGATTGGCTTTTGAGGTTGTTCAGTTCGATACGGAAAACGAACGCGAAGCTGCGAAGTACAAAACCGGTTCGTATGTAGTGCTGTCGCATCTCGACGAGAAGAAAAAAGGAGGCATCGCCATCAGAAAAAAAGAAATCAAGCGTATCACAGATTTGTCCTATGAGAATGTGAAATATATCTCAGCGGCTACCTTGTTGGAGTTGATTGACCGTAACTTCGGTGGAGGCTGGGATTCGATTTCTTTGGCTATTAAAGATATAATCGAGTCTGTGTTTGATATCAGTACCACTACGCTTCCTGCATCACGCATTCATGCAAAAGGGGGTACACTGGAGCGTAAGGTGGCCGATGGATATGAGGTGCTGGAAGTTGCTAAAGGCACTTGGGTAGAGGCTATCTTTGCCAAAAAGAAAGAATTGCATGAGAAATTGCGCTTCGTGGCCGAAAGCTCTTCTATGTCTGATGATGAGAATGGCGATAATATGGATGATGATGACACCGAAAGCAATGATGAGGATTTCTACGAAAGCTATACTCCAGAAGCCGATGTGAAGGATGATGATGATTTAGCCGGAGAGTTATAGTGCTGTAAGGCACAAGTCAAACAACGAGTATTTTGCCGATAAGGGGCAGAATACTCGTTTTTATGAAACATACCCTTAATAAATATTTACTGCTTATTTGTTTTTGCATTTCGTGACTGCTTTGCTGAAGTTTTTCCAGTTAGCCTCCCGACTGATTTTATTGACGGCTTTGCTTTCTGCCTTTTGGCCGAAGGCGGGGTTTGCTATGTCTGAAACTGTTGCCGGTGATTCGGTTGATGTTGTGGTGTCGCTTGATAGTTTGTTTTATCAAGAATTGGTAATTTCTGGGAAAAAGAATCCCGTCACCATGAAAGGAGATACATTGATATTTGATGTGTCTGGCTTTTCAGTGCCCGAAGGCGCCAAATTGCGTGTTTTGCTTGAGCGAATTCCGGGCGTGGAAATCCTGCATGACGGAAGAATTTTGGCACATGGGCAGGAAGTGGTGCGAATAAAATTAAACGGTAGAAATTTCTTTAATGAAAATCCCGAACTGGCTCTGAATAGTTTTGCGGCTGATGCACTTGCCGAAGTAAAACTCTATAAGGAGCATTCGGACGAGGAGAAGGCCACTGGCGTGTATCGTCAGGAGGGAGAACAGGTGCTGGATATTTATACGTCTCCCGACCGCACGAAAGGATGGATGGCCGATATTGTTGGCGCTGGGGGAAGTAAGAAACGCTATCAGGCAAGCACAACATGGAGTGGATTTTCCCCCGATTTTCAAAGTCTCGTGTCTTGTTCGGCCGATAATCAGCCTTCTGTGTTTGGGGTGGAAGGGTCTTATTTGAATAAATTGTCGGCAGAAACCAATGTAAACGAAGTGGTCCGTCAAGGATACAACGGCATTGCCAATATATATAAGGAAAAGTGGCAGGTAAATGTAGCTGCCTTTTTCAATAACGGAAAGACAGAGTCTGCGTCAAAAACCAACACAGAATATTACTGGGACTCACCAAAAGTTTTTGCGTTGACAGAAAACGAAAAGAAAACAGATACGTATTCCGGAAATATTACCTTGGACTGGGCATACCAGGGAAATACGCTTTCTTGGAAAACGAAGTTCTATATGAATCATTCTGACTATGACCATGAGGTTAATTCTCAAGTTGACACTCGTGAGACATATCCCTCCCTGCAGACACCCGGCCTGTTTCATGAGCGTTCACAAAACATGAGCCGCTATCAGAATATAGGTAGTTTGCAAAGTCTGGGAGGAGGGTTGACCACCATGCTGACCAAGTCGTGGGGTTCAAAGGGAGATAATATCCTTGTTTCTGCCGGAGTTAACTATACCGGAAACAGGGAATATGGTTTTACTCATGCCGACATATACTACACAAAAACTCAAGGAACCAGTCATCAGGTTATGGAGAATTACTCAAAGAAACGCGGTACGCGTGCCTTTGCCAAGATGATTTATACGTGGGCAGTTCTGCCTGAACTGAAATTTCAGTTGTCTTATGGGGCAGAGCGTTTGCATGACCGCGTGCGTCAAGACGTAAATGATTTGAGCTTTGCTTTCTTGAGTCTTGTTGAGCATGTTAATTTGCCTGCTGATAGCTTGAATAAAAGAGCACGATTAACTACCTGGCTGCACGACTGCTGTGCACGAGTTCAGTTCGAGAAAGCGGGTTGGTGTGCCTCTGGGGCTGTAACTTTCGAACCTCAGAAGATGTTTTTACATTATCAAAAATACGTTCATAACGTTGACAGTGTGCAGACACTTTGGTCGTTTTTGCCTGAATTGAGCCTGACTTATCAGAATGTAGATAAGTGGAATATGAGCTTCCGATATATGGGTAAACGAAAACAGCCCGATTTCCTGTCTATGTTGCCCGTTTGGGACAATACCGATCCTTTGCATCGGTATATAGGCAATGCCGGACTGAAACCCGAAACCAATCATATACTGTCCTTTTCGTTCTTTTCATTTGCCTTGGATTTGCAACGACAACTGAATATTGCCGTGAATGCCATCGTAAACCAGAATAATATCACACAACGGCTAGAGTACGATTCGGACAAGGGCGCGTATTCTGTGATGCCCGTCAATGTTAATGGCAATTGGAATGCTTCATTTGTGCTTGATTATATCACCTCGTTTCATAAAGCGCCAGCCTGTCGCTTGGAATGGCAAAGTACAGTAAACGGGGGAGTGGAACACGCTTATCAAGTGCGGCAGAAATTGCGTAGGCGCGAACCCGACTTGCTGACTAAGGTAAGTACTTTCGCTACAACGCATTCGGGCGCTTTTTTATATAAGTTTCGCTTTTTGAGAGTAAAGCCTTATGCTTACGTTAGATGGGCTCGCTATTGGAATGACGCACAAGATGAAGTGGAGTCTAATTTGCGGATGTATGGCTGGGGTGCTTTGCTGCAGTTGGATTTGGATTGTGGAATGAGCATGAGTGCCGATTGTTATCAAAATTGCAGAAACGGCTATCAAGAAGCTGATATGAACGGTAAGGAATGGATCTGCAATCTGGAATTGAGCTATTCGTTTTTGCGAAACAAATCTCTCGAACTGAAACTGCAAGGGTTTGACTTGTTTCGTCAAGTGCATTCGGTTAACCAGAGCAACACAGTTCAATATCGCCAGGAAATTGTGCACAGAAAAGGTATCAATAGTTATCTGATGCTTTGTGTAAACTTTCATTTTGACCGCTTTTTTATCAAAGGATAGGCTGTATTAATATTCGTTACATGGATGTTTTTATTCCTTTTGGTTGAAGCCGTCTCGTTTTTTTCTGCTACCTTTGTGAAACAAAGCATATCATTATGGGAAAAAGATCGAAAAGAAAATGGTTCGTTCCCGAGGGTGTGGAACCTACAGAACTGGAAAAGAGAGTGATGTATTATGAGAAACTGGGTTGTTTGGTTCCTGACAGGAAGCTGATCAAAACAGCAGAACAGATAGAGGGAATACGCCAGAGTGGCATTATAAATACGGGGGTGTTGGACTTGGTAGCCCAAGAAATCCGCCCCGGAATGACGACTTTGGAAATTGATAAACTGGTGTATGACTATACCGTGTCGCATGGTGCTATTCCCGCTCCGCTCAATTATGAAGGATATCCGAAAAGCGTTTGTACCTCTGTTAACGAGGTGGTGTGTCACGGAATTCCAAGTGAATTTGAAGTGCTCGAAGAGGGCGATATCGTAAATGTAGATGTATCAACAATCTTGAATGGTTATTTCAGCGATGCTTCGCGTATGTTTGTTGTTGGAGGTAAGACTTCCCCCGAAAAGCAAAAACTGGTAGATGTGGCCAAGGAGTGTCTCGAAATAGGAATGCAGGCTGCTAAGCCTTATGGCTTTTTGGGAGATGTGGGTTATGCTATCGCCAAGCATGCGCATAAAAATGGCTTTACGGTGGTGCGCGACCTTTGCGGACATGGCGTGGGACTCCAGTTTCATGAAGAACCGGAAGTGCTTCACTATGGAAAGAAAAACACGGGCATGTTGCTTGTGCCGGGTATGGTGTTTACCATCGAACCGATGATTAATATGGGCGATTGGCGTGTCTTTGTAGACGAAGAGGACGGTTGGACTATCGTTACCGAGGATGAGCTGCCAAGTGCACAGTGGGAGCACACCTTTTTGATGACGGAGCACGGATTGGAAATTCTGACACATTAAGTTTGTTTTTATGGAAGAAAAAAAGAACATATATATATTAGGTATAGAATCCAGCTGCGATGACACCTCGGCGGCTGTACTTTGCAACGGAGTGCTGCTGAGCAATGTTACGGCAAGTCAGGCTGTACACGAAGCTTATGGAGGCGTGGTTCCCGAACTGGCTTCAAGAGCACATCAGCAAAATATTGTACCCGTGGTGGACCAGGCTCTGAAACGTGCAGGAATCACCAAAGAACAGTTGTCTGCTGTAGCTTTTACTCGTGGTCCCGGCTTGATGGGGTCTTTGTTGGTGGGCGTTTCCTTTGCTAAGGGATTTGCGCGCTCCTTGGGCATTCCAATGATTGATGTAAATCATTTGCAAGGTCATGTGTTGGCTCATTTTATCAAAGAAAATGAGGAAGACAAGAGCCAGCCCCCATTCCCGTTCCTCTGTCTGCTGGTAAGTGGTGGCAACTCACAGATTATTTTAGTTAAGGCTTACAACGATATGGAGGTGCTCGGCCAAACTATTGACGATGCTGCCGGAGAGGCTATTGACAAATGTTCGAAGGTGATGGGGTTGGGTTATCCCGGAGGACCGATTATAGACCGTCTTGCCCGACAGGGAAATCCACAGGCATATCATTTTGCTCGTCCACAAATAGAAGGGTATAACTATAGTTTCAGTGGATTGAAAACTTCTTTCCTTTACTCATTGCGCGATTGGCTTAAGGACGATCCCGACTTTATTGAGCATCATAAAGAAGATCTTGCCGCCTCTCTTGAATTTACAATCGTGGATATCTTGATGAAAAAGCTTCGCAAGGCTGCCAAGGATACGGGTATAAAGCATGTGGCCGTGGCAGGTGGTGTTTCGGCAAACAATGGTTTGCGTCAGGCTTTTCAGGACCATGCCAAGCGGTTCGGATGGACTATCTATATTCCTAAATTCGGATATACGACAGATAATGCAGCTATGATCGGTATTACCGGATACTTCAAATATTTGGATAAGGAATTCTGTAGTATAGATCTTCCGGCATATTCACGTGTTACATTAAAATAGAAAACAATATGAACGTAGAATCTAAAATTTTAAGTAGAGAAATAAGTCCGATACTCTGGAAGGCTGGAGTAACGGTTTCTACTGCAGAAAGCTGTACGGCAGGGCAAATCTCAGCCGCTTTGACTTGTGTGCCGGGAAGCTCAACCTATTTTCAGGGTGGCGTGGTGTGCTATTCTAACGAAGTAAAGGCCAGAGTGTTGGGTGTTCCGTCTGATATGATTAATGAGTTTGGAGCTGTTAGCGAACCGGTAGTGCGTGCGATGCTCGAAGGCGCACTGAAAGTATTTGAAACAACCTATGCTGTGGCTGTTACGGGATTTGCCGGACCCGGAGCTGGTCCCGAGGCTCCTGTTGGTACAATTTGGATTGCCGTAGGAAGCGAAAAAGAAGTAAATGTTGTTCAGTTGGCAGGCGATGATGGCCGCGATATGAATCTGGCAAGAGCTACTCACGTGGCCCTGCAAATGCTGTTGGATCTGTTGAAAAAAGATTTTCCGGCAGAAGAAGAGTGATTTTTTTTCCAAAATACTTGTATATTTGGAAATTAACCACTAATTTTGCCAACTGTTTGAAGGAAGCTATTAGAAAGTTAACAAAAAAGGAAGATAGAAATGTCGAAAATTTGTCAAATTACCGGAAAGAAAGCCATGATTGGCAACAATGTTTCTCACTCAAAGCGTCATACTAAGAGAAGCTTTGATGTAAACTTGTTTACTAAGAAATTCTACTATGTAGAGCAGGATTGCTGGATTAGCCTGAATGTCAGTGCTGCTGGCTTGCGTTACATTAATAAGGTAGGCTTGGATGCTGCGTTGAACAATGCGGTAGCTAAGGGATATTGTGATTGGAACAGCATTAAAGTAATTGCTTAATTTTAGGAGGTAGAAACTTATGGCAAAGAAGGCTAAAGGTAATAGAGTGCAGGTAATTTTGGAATGCACTGAAATGAAGGAGAGTGGTCTTCCTGGAACATCACGCTATGTTACCATGAAGAATAGAAAGAATACTCCAGAAAGATTGGAATTGAAAAAATACAACCCAATCTTGAAGAGAATGACTGTACATAAAGAAATTAAATAATAATTAAGAAACTATGGCAAAGAAAGTTGTTGCAACCCTCCGTACAGGTAAAACAGACGGTCGTTCGTACACAAAGGTAATCAAGATGGTTAAGAGCCCTAAAACAGGTGCTTACGTCTTTGATGAGCAGATGGTTCCTAATGATCAAGTAAAAGACTTTTTCAAGAACTAATTCATAAATAATGTGCCCCTTCTAGTTCTCTAGAAGGGGTTTTTTGTTTTTATCATGTAGATTTTCAATATTTTTCCGTAAGAATTGAAAATCTTATATTATCTTTGTAGATATACTAAATAGATTGATTATGGGATTATTCAGCTTTTTCTCAAAAGAAAAAAAAGAATCGCTTGACAAAGGACTTCAAAAAACAAAAGAAAGTTTTTTTGGTAAAATTACACGTGCCTTAGCCGGTAAAGACAAGGTGGATGATGAGGTGCTCGACAACTTGGAGGAAGTGCTTGTAACTTCGGATGTAGGCGTAGATACAACACTTAATATCATCAAACGAATCGAGGAAAGAGTGGCTCGGGATAAATATGTTACGACAAGCGAGCTGAACGGAATCTTGAGAGACGAAATAGCAGCTTTGCTGACAGAAAATAATACAAGTGACACGGATGGGTTTGATTTGCCACAAACAAGCAAACCTTATGTGATAATGGTCGTTGGAGTAAATGGAGTAGGCAAAACAACCACTATTGGAAAACTTGCTTACCAGTTCAAAAAGGCCGGCAAGAATGTCTATCTGGGTGCAGCCGATACGTTCCGCGCTGCTGCCGTTGAACAATTGGTTATCTGGAGCGAGCGTGTGGGAGTGCCCATCGTAAAACAACAAATGGGTAGTGACCCTGCATCGGTAGCATTTGACACTTTAAGTTCTGCCGTTGCCAATAATGCTGATGTAGTACTGATTGATACTGCCGGACGATTGCATAACAAAAAAGGATTGATGGACGAACTTTCCAAAATCAAACGAGTGATGCAAAAAGTAGTCCCGGATGCTCCGCATGATGTTATGCTTGTACTCGACGGTAGCACCGGACAAAATGCTTTTGAACAGGCTAAGCAGTTTACTGCAGCTACAGAAGTAACTTCCATGGCCATCACTAAATTGGATGGAACAGCCAAAGGGGGCGTGGTGTTAGGAATCTCTGACCAGTTCAAAATACCGGTACGCTATATCGGACTGGGCGAGGGCATGGAGGATTTACAGCCTTTTAATAGAAAAGAGTTCGTGGATTCGCTCTTTGGCGATAATAAATAGTAGATGATATTAAGTTGGTGGTTATGTCCAAAAAAAATACGATAGATATTATAACGTTAGGCTGTTCTAAAAACTTGGTGGATTCGGAACAGCTGATAACTCAGTTGCGCGCTAACGGTTATGAAGTGACGCATGACGCAGAGAAACCCGAAGGTGATATTGTGGTGATTAATACTTGTGGCTTTATCGGTGATGCAAAAGAAGAAAGTATCAACATGATTCTTGAATGTTGCCAAGCTAAAGAGGACGGAATGATCAGTAAGGTCTTTGTCATGGGATGTCTTTCTGAACGCTATCTGAAAGAACTGGGCGAAGAAATACCGCAAGTGGATAAGTTCTATGGGAAATTCAACTGGAAAGAACTGATTGCAGACTTGGGAAAATCGTATCGCGACGAACTGAAACTCGACAGACAAATCACAACGCCTTCACATTATGCCTATCTGAAAATATCCGAAGGTTGTGACCGTCATTGCTCTTATTGTGCGATTCCGATTATTACTGGAAAACATGTGTCAAGACCGATGGATGAAATTGTCGAAGAGGTGCGAGGACTTGTGGCAAAAGGAGTTAAGGAATTTCAAGTGATAGCGCAGGAACTGACCTATTATGGCGTTGATTTATATCACAAACAGATGCTGCCAGAACTGATTGAACGCATTGCGGATGTGCCTGGAGTAGAGTGGATTCGCCTGCATTATGCTTATCCAAGTCATTTCCCCGAGGATTTGTTGCGTGTTATGCGTGAACGTTCCAATGTATGTAAATATCTGGATATTGCTCTGCAGCATATTAGTGACCCGGTTTTGGAAAAAATGCGCAGACAGGTTTCTGCAGAACAAACTTATAAGTTAATAGAAAAAATGCGTGCTGAGGTTCCTGGCATTCATATCCGTACAACGCTGATGGTGGGTCATCCGGGAGAAGGTGAAAAAGAATTTGCCGAGTTGCTTGATTTTGTACGTTGGGCTAAGTTCGACAGAATGGGAGCCTTTGCCTATTCGGAAGAAGAAGGTACCTATTCAGCAGAACATTATGACGATGATATTCCGCAGGAAGTCAAGGAACGACGACTAGACGAACTGATGGCTTTGCAGCAGGATATTTCCGAAGAATTGTCTCAAAAGAAGGTCGGACAGACTCTTAAGGTGGTTATCGACCGTGTAGAAGGGGAATATTATATAGGTCGGACAGAATTTGATTCTCCCGAAGTGGACCCGGAAGTGCTGATTCCTGTGTCAGAAAAACAGTTGGAGGTGGGCGAGTTCTATCGCGCTCAAATTACTGCTTCTGATGCATTTGATTTATACGCAACAATTATTGAGTAGTTTATTATATATAGTGAATAATAAAGATTTTATATCCGAATTGTCTCGCAGAACTGGTTACAGCCAAAAGGATAGTTCTACATTGTTGAGCGCACTCGTTACTGAAATCTCTGAGCATTTGGAAAATGATTCCATAGTATCTGTCCAAGATTTCGGAAATTTTGAAGTTCGCAAAAAACTAGAACGTGTTGTAATCAGTCCTGCCACACAGGAACGTATGTTGGTGCCGCCAAAGTTGGTTGTCGCATTTAAACCAAGCGTAACGCTGAAAGAGAAGTTTAACGAAGAATCTTAAATTATGAGTGGAAAGGTTTTGCTGCAAGATTTAATAGTGGGGGTTTCGAAACGAGCAAATATATCTGAACAAGAGGCTGAGTCTTTTGTTCAGACTGTCTTTGCTATTGTGTCGGATATGCTGGCTGATGAAAAGATAATTAAAATAAGAAATCTTGGAACCTTTAAACTTGTTGAAGTGGATAATCGCGAAACTAAAGATCCGGCTACTGGGGCTATAACAAGAGTAAAGGGGTATAAGAAACTGGTTTTTACACCGGATAATGCATTGAAAGATTTAATTAACAAACCTTTTGCTCAGTTTGAAACTATTGTCCTTAATGATGCTACGGATACTGCTGATATGGAAAAAGGTACGGAAAATGCAGAAACGGACGATGAATACTCTCAAGAGGAGGAAGACTCTGTGAGCATGATTGCTGATACGGGTGCTACTGAAGCAGCCGAACTTAGTGAAAATGACAATCTTGATTCTACAGAGGTCGCAATGACTGATGAGGAACATTCTGAAAATGCTCCTGCTGATTCTGAATCTGAATCTGTTCCGACAAAGCAGGATGTTCTTGACTCTTCCTCAGAACAAGCTGCGGTGGATACACTGGAAGTTGAACATAATTCCGGCAAACAGCAAAATAATTCTGAGTCGAGTCAAGATGCAGAACCTGTAAATCAGCAAGAAGAATCAGTTTCTGATATGCAAAATAGGGCGATAGAAGAGACTTCTCCTATTCAGTATCAACATGCCGACTATCAGAAAGTGAACGAACAAAAGGTAGAGGAATTAAATGTTACAACACAAACTGTAGAACATCAAACTATAGAGCATCAAAGCATTGTGCATCATGAGCCGACAAGAAATGAGGCTCACGAAAAAGGATTGCGCCTGACGCTTCCTGGCATAATTTCGTTGTTCGTTTTTATGTTGCTGATGATGACCGGAAGCTACTTGTTGGGGTATTATCAGATTTTGTGCGTGCGTAATCATACCGTAAAGACAACTGCAACAGAAACTGTTGTTCGGAGTGGAAAAGAGAAATTGCAGACGACTCCGGCTAAAACAAAAGTAGTGACTGCCGTACAAGGTAAAAAGGACTTGCAAAACGAAAAGCAACAAGTTTCATCTAAAGAACAACAAAGTGTGGATTCCGTAAAATCTCAGATTCAAAAAGAAGATTCTATGGAGCTTTTAAGAAAGAAAGCGAACTCGTATCCGCAAGTAGCAAACGGTGATTACTTAATCGTGGGAGTTAAAGGAGTGCATCGCTTGAAGAGTGGGGAAGGTCTGTTGCGCTTGGCTCGAAAGAACTACGGATCACAGAAGTTTATTACATATATCATTAAGTTGAATGATTTTGATAACCCGGATTTAATACCTGTAGGTGCGGAAATAAAATTGCCGCAACTCGTAAAAAAATAAAAATAGCATACTTACCATAAACCCTGTAAAAAGTTTCTTAAATGCAGAATTGAGAAACTTTTTTTAATAGAATAATATTGTTAGTACATCTTTATTGTACTAATTTTGAACAGAAATATCAAAACGTATAATTAAAAATAGAAACAAATGGCAGAAGCATTAGATATTCGTGAATTGAACGAACGTATTGAGCGTCAGAGTGCATTTGTAACCAATCTGATGACAGGCTTGGACCAAGTAATCGTAGGACAAAAGCATTTGGCAGAGTCTTTGTTGATTGGCTTGTTAAGTGACGGACATGTTTTGCTGGAGGGTGTGCCAGGTTTGGCTAAAACTTTGGCTGTAAAAACTTTGTCTTCTTTGATTGATGCACAGTTTAGTCGTATTCAGTTTACTCCAGACCTGTTGCCAGCTGATGTAATCGGTACCATGGTTTATAGTCAGAAAACCGAATCTTTCGAAGTCAAAAAAGGACCGATTTTTGCAAACTTTATTTTGGCAGACGAAATTAACCGTGCCCCGGCTAAAGTTCAGAGTGCTTTGTTGGAGGCAATGCAGGAAAGACAAGTTACTATCAGCAAAAATACTTATAAACTGGCTGAACCATTCTTGGTTCTTGCTACGCAAAATCCTATCGAACAGGAAGGAACCTATCCTCTGCCCGAAGCGCAAGTAGACCGTTTTATGCTGAAGGTGATTATTGATTATCCTAAGTTAGAAGAAGAAAAGAAAATTATCCGACAGAATATATCGGGTGAAAAGACTGTAGTGAAGCCGATTCTGACAACGCAGGATATAATTAATGCACGCGAGGTAGTGAAACAGGTTTATCTGGATGAAAAGATTGAGCAATATATTGTTGATATTGTATTCGCCACTCGTTATCCGGAAAAATACGGATTGAAAGATATTGAAAGTTACATTGAATTCGGTGGCTCGCCCCGTGCTTCTATTAATCTGGCACTGGCAGCTCGAGCTTATGCCTTTATTAAAAGACGTGGTTATGTGATTCCGGAAGATGTTCGTGCTGTTGCTTATGATGTTTTGCGCCATCGTATAGGTCTTTCATACGAAGCCGAAGCTAATAACATTCATAGCGAGGATATCATTAGCAAAATTTTAAATCGGGTAGAAGTACCTTAATGTAGTTATTGTTGCAAATTATATAGGAAATGGAGACGAACGAAATCTTAAAGCGTGTTCGAAAGATAGAAATCAAAACGCGTGGATTGTCGAACAATATCTTTGCCGGTGAATATCATTCAGCATTTAAAGGCAGAGGTATGGCTTTTGCCGAAGTGCGCGAATACCAATATGGCGACGACATCCGAGATATTGATTGGAATGTGACGGCCCGCTTTAACCGACCTTTTGTCAAGGTGTTCGAAGAAGAACGTGAGTTGACGGTTATGTTGATGGTCGACGTCTCATCCAGTTTGAATTTCGGAACATCGGTTCAGCAACAAAAAGATATGGTGGCAGAAATCGCGGCTACTCTAGCCTTTTCTGCCATCTTGAATAATGATAAAATCGGTGTTATCTTCTTTTCTGATAGAATAGAAAAGTTTATTCCGCCTAAAAAGGGAAGAAAGCATATTTTGTATATTATTCGCGAACTGATTGATTTTAAACCACAAAGTAACCGTACGGACATCGGACAGGCAGTTGCTTATCTTACGCGCATACTTAAACGTCGGTGCACTGCTTTTATATTAAGCGACTTTATCGATGCAAAGGATTATAGTGTGCCCTTAACGGTTGCTAACCAAAAACATGATATTGCAGCAATTCAGGTATATGACCAACGAATGACAGACTTGCCGAATGTAGGCTTAATGAAGGTTGTTGATGCTGAAACAGGCTTTGAACAATATATAGATACATCCAGCAAAAAGCTTCGTAGCATGCACCGGGAATGGTGGCACTCTCGCCAAAAAAATATGGAAAATCTCCTTTCTAAAAGTAATGTTGACTTTGTGTCTGTGAGAGCTGACGAGGATTATGTGGTTGCTTTAAAAGCGCTGTTTGCCAAACGAAATTAGGATGATGAAAATGTTTCATAATAGAAAATTGACCGCATGGCTTATTGTAGCCTTGATGTTATGTTGTACTACGGATATATTGGCACAGGCTGCCGTAGATGTCCGTATTGATTCACTTGAATTGTTGGTCGGACAGCAAACACGCCTTACTTTGGATGTGAGTGCCGACGCGAAAGCAAAAATACAATTACCCGAAATTAAAAAAGGGGCGGAATTGACTCCTGGTGTTGAAGTTGTCGAAGTGGCACAGCCCGATACACAGATGCTTAACGGAGGTAGCCGTATGCAAATCTCGCAGCAATATATCATAACATCTTTTGATTCGGCTCTGTATTATTTGCCGCCGATGGAAGTTATGGTGGACAATAAGGCTTATCAGTCAAAGAATTTAGCACTGAACGTATTGGCGGTTCCAGTAGATACACTTAATATAAATAGCTATGATGGGCCGCGCGATGTGATGAATCTGCCTTTTTCTTGGAAGGAAGACTGGCAACCCGTTTTTTGCTATTCCATTTTGTTGGTGTTTCTGGTCTTGTTGACTTTATACCTGTTTATGCGATATAAAGACAACAAGCCTATTATTCGTATCGTAAAAGTAGCTCCTAAATTACCTCCACATACAGTAGCAATGAAGGAAATCGATCAAATTAAAGCTGAAAGAGAATGGGAAAAGCAAGATTCAAAAGAATATTATACGCGCTTAACGGCAACTTTGCGTACATATATTCAGGAGCGATATGGATTTAATGCAATGGAGATGACTTCAAGAGAAATTATTGATCGCCTCTTGCTGATTCAGGATCAAAATGCCTTGAATGAACTGATCATGCTGTTTCAAACTGCAGATTTGGTGAAGTTTGCAAAATATAGCACTCAAGTAAACGAAAACGATATGAACTTGGTAAATGCTATTGAGTTTATTAATCACACCAAGCAAGAGCAGGATCCGAATAAGCAACCCGAACCCAAAGTAATTTCTTCTGAAGAACGCAGAAGCCTGCGTCAAGTATGGACTTTACGTATTGCAATTGCTGTGGCGTCACTCCTTACATTAGGTCTGGCATTTTGGATTGGATATTTGATCTTTAAAGTTTTGTATTAAATAAGAAAAAGATGACATTTGCTAATATAGAATATCTGTTTTTGTTATTTCTACTCATACCATATATTCTATGGTATGTATTGAAATACAAGAAAAGTGAGCCTACGCTTCGGGTGCCCAGCACACAAGCATATATGTATGTTCCTAAAAGTTACAAAGTATATTTGATACATTTGCCCTTTTTGCTGCGTACTTTTGCTTTGATAATGATTATTTTAGTTTTGGCACGCCCTCAAACAAATAATAGTTGGAAGCGTACGGATGTAGAAGGCATTGATATTATGCTGGCAATGGATGTGTCGTCAAGTATGTTGGCTGAGGATCTCAAACCGAATCGTTTCGAGGCTGCCAAGCAAGTTGCCTCGGAATTTATTGCGGGCAGACCCAACGATAATATTGGTCTTACCATTTTTGCAGCCGAGGCTTATACTCAGTGTCCGATGACAACAGATCATGCGGTGCTGATGAATTTGTTCCAAAGCATCAAGAGTGATATAACCTTACGTGGAATGCTCGAAGACGGAACTGCTGTGGGTATGGGTATCGCTAATGCTGTGTCTCGATTGAAAGATAGTAAAGCTAAGAGTAAGGTTATTATTTTGCTGACAGATGGAACAAACAACCGAGGCGATATTTCTCCGCTTACAGCTGCAGAAATCGCTCAAAGTTTTGGTATTCGTGTTTATACTATTGGTGTTGGTACCAATGGTATGGCTCCCTATCCAGTTCCAGTTGCAGGCGGAGTGGAATATCTGCAAGTCCCTGTTGAGATAGATGAACAAACTCTTCAGGCAATTGCTGATAAAACCGACGGAAGTTTTTATCGGGCTACCAATAATGAAAAGTTGCAGGAAGTGTATCATGAAATTGATCGCTTGGAAAAAACAAAAATGAATGTTAAGAAGTATAGCAAGAAATACGAGGCCTATGGTATTTTTGCTCTGATGGCTGCCATCGCCTTGTTACTGGAGATTTTATTGCGTACTACCATTTTGAAAAAGATTCCTTAAAAGAATAGTTATGTTTCGATTTGAATCCCCTTTATTTTTGTATGCATTGATTTTAGTGCCTCTTTTGGCAGCCTTGCATCTATACACCAATTACACACGACGCAAACGTTTGCGCCTGTTTGGTGACCCACGTCTTATGGCAGATTTGATGCCAGATGTTTCAAAATATCGACCTGATGTAAAGTTTTGGCTTTTGTTATCGGGCTTTGCTTTGGTGATTTTTGTATTGGCACGCCCGCAATTTGGAACTAAAGTCGACACAGAAAAACGCAAAGGTATCGAAGCGATTATTGCCATGGATATCTCTAATTCTATGTTGGCACAAGATGTTAAGCCAAGTAGATTGGAGCGCTCTAAAATGTTAGTCAGCAATATGGTTAATCACATGCAAGACGATAAAGTAGGACTTATTGTATATGCAGGTGAAGCTTTTACACAATTGCCGATTACAAGTGATTATGTTTCGGCCCAGATGTTCTTGGAAACAGTTTCTCCTGACATGATTCATACACAGGGAACGGATATCAAGCGTGCAATTAATTTGGCTATGCAAAGCTTTACACCCAATGAAAATGTTGGAAAGGCTATTTTCTTGATTACTGATGGTGAAGACAATGAGGGCGGTGCTGTAGAAGCAGCTCAAGAGGCTGCCGAAAAAGGTGTGAATGTTTATGTATTGGGAGTTGGTTCGCCCAACGGAGCACCCATTCCAACACCAGATGGAGGATATATAACAGATAATACTGGAACAACGGTGGTGTCTCACCTTAACGAACAGATGTGTCAGGACATTGCAAAAGCCGGAAAGGGAAGTTATATATATGTTGATAACAGTTCTTCTGCACAGAAAGCATTGGCACAAGAGTTGGCAAAACTGCAGAAAGCAGAGCTGGAATCTACTGTGTATTCTGAATATGATGAACAATTTCAGGCTGTAGCATTATTAGCTTTGTTGTGTTTGGTTATTGAGATATGCATTTTAGGTCGTAGGAATCCGCTTTTGAAAGGAATCACATTATTTGGAACTAAGAAACATTGATTATGTGGAATTTACATCATAGGATTTTAGGATTATTGCTGTTGTTGCTGCAATTTTCTAATTTATCTGCTCAGTCATCTTATCGTGACTATATGAGAAGTGGAAACAGACTCTTTCGAGATAGTGTTTTTGCTAAATCGGAAGTTGATTATAGAAAAGTAGTGGAATTGGCTCCTCGCTTTCCGCAAGGTTACTACAATCTGGGCAATGCTTTGCTTTGGCAGCAAAAACCTAAAGATGCCATGAAAGAGTATGAGAAAGTTGTCAAATTAGAAACCAATAAATCTCGTTTGGCTACTACTTACCATAATATGGGAGTAATTTTACAGAGTCAGAAACAATATGCTCCGGCAATCGAATGCTATAAAAATGCTTTGCGAAACAGACCTTCTGATGAGGGTAGCCGCTACAATTTAGTTCTGTGTCAGTATCTGCTAAAAAAGAATCCTCAAGACAACAAGGATCAGAACAACAGCAAAGAAAACAAAGACGGTAGCGGGCAGAATAAAGAAGAAGATAAGAAAAGCGAAAAGAAAGATCAGCAACAACAAAACAAAGAAAAGAAAGAGGACAAAAAGCAAGGACAGCAAAATCAGCAGCAAAATCAAAATAAGATGTCCAAACAAAACGCAGAACAGTTGTTGAATGCTGCCATGCAAGACGAAAAGGCTACGCAAGACAAAGTGAAGAAGGCTATGTCGCAGCCGCAAAGAAGACGTCTTGAAAAACAATGGTAAGCGATTGAGTTGTTTGTTAAATGATAATGATATAAAACTGGCATGATAAGAAAACAAACTTTATTTTTTATATTGTTGTTTTGTGTAATTGGACTGCGTGCGCAAATCCAATTCACCACCTCTGCTCCCGAAACTGTCGTTGTCGGGGAAGAATTTCGTTTGTCTTTTAAAGTAACTACACAAGATGTAGCAGATTTTAAGGCACCTGTATTTAAAGGGTTTGATGTACTGATGGGACCTAGTCGCTCATCTGAATCCAGCTTTAGCATGATTAACGGAAAGACTTCTAAAAGTAGTTCTGTTACCTTTACTTATATATTAAGTGCCAATGCTCCGGGTATTTATACAATTCCCGGTGCTACTGTTCGTACAGAAGATGGAGAGGTGCATAAGGCTAATTCAGTGCGTTTGCAGGTTCTTAAGGCAGATGAATCGTCTCGCAGTCAGAATGGCGGAGCATCGCGTATGCACACGCAGCAAACTGGCAGTCAAATTACGTCAAAAGATTTGTTTATAACTGTTACAGCCAATAAAAAGAGAGTATTTGAGCAAGAGGCTATTCTCTTGACATACAAGGTTTATTCGTTGGTGAACCTAACTCAGTTGGCTGGAAATATGCCCGATCTTGACGGATTCCACACACAAGAGCTTTCTTTGCCACAGCAGAAAAGCATGACGATGGAGCATCACAACGGTCGTAACTATGGTACGGTTGTGTGGCGTCAGTATTTGTTGTTTCCCCAGAGAGCTGGTAAACTGAAAGTTCCAGCAGTTGATTTTGAAGGATTGGTGCTTCAAAGAAATATGGCAATGGATCCTATAGATGCTTTCTTCAATGGTGCTGACTTGACTACGGAGGTTAAAAAGAAGATTACCGCCCCAGGGCTTGAAATAGAAGTTGACCCATTGCCACAGCGACCGGATAACTTTTCAGGTGCTGTAGGTAATTTTAAGATAGAAAGCAGCTTGATTCCAGAACGCGAACTCAAGTCTAATGATGCACTAACCTTGAAGCTTACGGTAAGCGGAACAGGAAATATGAAGTTGATGACTGCTCCAAAGGTGAAGTTCCCTAGTGATTTCGAAGCCTATGATCCTAAAGTCGTTGACCACACCAAATTAACCACTATAGGAGCTACTGGAGAAAAAGTATTTGAATATATTGCTGTGCCTCATTATAAAGGAAGTTACAAGATACCTCCTGTAGAGTTCTGTTATTTTGATCCTGAGGCCAAAGAATATAAAACACTGACTACTCAGGCATACTCTGTTCTTGTTGCCCAAGGAGAAACACGTCCTACGGTAACTACTTCTTCACAGAAAGAGTTAGAGTTGCTCGATTCAGATATCAGATTTATAAAGTCTGGCGATGTAGAAATGCGGCAGCCTGACTATTTGTTCTTTTCATCTTCGTCTTATTGGGGCATATTAGTAGCTTTGTTTACATTTTTGATAGCAGCTAGTCTTTATCTGCGTATGCGCAATAAACAACGTGGAAATGTGGCCCATATGAAAGGTAAAAGAGCCAATGCCGTTGCTGCCAAACGATTGAAAGCTGCCCATGCCTTATTGGCAAAGAAGCAGGCTGATATTTTCTACGAAGAAGTACTTAAGGCCTTGTGGGGATATGTGAGCGATAAACTGAACATGCCAATAGCTGAGTTGAATAAAGAAAATATAAAACAGCGTTTGATGGAACGTCAAGTGGCAGAAGAATTGGCTATTCGTTTCATAGACACCTTAAATGCTTGCGAGTTTGCACGATTCGCTCCTGGTGATCCTCAGGCTACCATGGATAAGGTTTATCATGATGCAGTAGCTATAATTTCTGAACTTGAGAATTGCATTAAGAAGTAAAATATGCACCTTCTTATGAAAAGCGGTATTTTTAGCTTTGTGATTAGACATGAATAATTTTGATAGAAGACGTTATTAATAAGATTTATGAAGAAATTGCTTTTAATGATTGTGCTATTTGTTTCTGTTGGTGCCGTATCGGCACAAACCAAGGCAGAGGCTGATAGTGCTTATGTTCAGGAGCATTATGACGAGGCAATTCGTATGTACAATAAGTTGCTGGAGTCTGGTGTTTCCGCTTCTGTATATTACAATTTAGGCAATGCTTATTATCGTACGGGGGATATGGCAAATGCTATTCTTTCTTATGAGCGTGCTTATCTTTTGAAGCCGGGAGATGCTGATGTCCGTTTTAATTTACAGTTAGCGCGTTCAAAAACAATCGATAAGATTGTTCCAGAGAGTGAAATGTTTTTTGTAACCTGGTACAGAAGTATGGTTGATTGGTTTGGAGCCGATCAATGGGCTAAAGCTGCAGTTATTTGTTTTGCTCTTTTTGTGGTGGCACTGTTGCTGTATTTCTTTATGGATAAGCTTTGGGTGCGCAAATCGGGTTTTGGAGTAGCTGTATGCTCTCTTTTTCTTGCTGTATTGTTTCATATATTTGCCTATCAGCAGGAACAGAAACTGTTGCATCGAGTTCAAGCCATCGTAATGTCTCCGTCGCTTTCGGTAAAGAGTACTCCCAGTGATTCGGGTACCGATATTTTTGTTTTACATGAAGGTACTAAGGTGCAAATAACTGATGACACGATGAAAGAGTGGAAAGAGATTAAGTTGGCGGATGGTAAGGTAGGTTGGGTTCCGGTGAATACAATAGAAAGAATTTAACTATGAATTTGCAGCAACTTATACATTTTGACCAGCAGCTTTTATTGAAACTGAACGGAAGTGATTCTTTGTTTTGGGATGGCTTCATGATGACTGTTACAAGTACTGCAACGTGGATTCCGTTAGCATTGTTTTTGCTCTATATTCTTATTAAGAACAATAATATGCGAAACGTGTTGTTTATTGTGTTAATGATTGCACTAGCGGTTGTAATTGCCGACCAGTTTGCTTCGACATTCTGTAAACCGTATTTTAAAAGATTCCGTCCTACCCACGATCCCTTGTTGATGTCCTACGTCGACGTAGTTAATAATTATCGTGGTGGCAAATATGGTTTTATATCTAGTCATGCAGCCAATACATTTGCAGTATTTGTATATGTATCGTTGCTCATTCGGAATCGTTGTCTCGCAGTCAGTCTGCTATTATGGGCTTCTTTATGTTCTTTCTCAAGAATTTATCTGGGAGTACATTATCCGGGTGATATTTTGGCTGGCGCCCTGTCAGGAAGTTGTGTTGGTGCTTTATTGTGGTATTGCACCCGTTTGTACCAGAAAAAGAGTGGCGATCCACGTTCCTACATTTCCTCGCAATATACAGTAACGGGTTATTTGAAATCAGATGTTCATCTGTTGCAGCTTACTTTCTATCTTACCCTATGCTATGCAGCAGTGCGTGGAGTGACCTGTTATGCTTAATGCCCAAAACACATTTTCAGGCAATAGTATGAAACAGCAAGCCCTATCGGTTTAACCGATAGGGCTTGCTGTTTGTTTGTCCATGTTAATAAGTTCAGTTCATATGTTGGCATCGTTAATGTCGGTTTATCGAATCAGAATATCATTCATTCCATATCCATCCATAAACTTGCTGCGATCAACAGGTCCTCTGATTCCCGATATATAACCTTCAGAAGTAAATTGCCACATAACGAATTGGATATCATCAGCCAAAACTGGCTCTTCGTCATGATATCTTGCAATCATATACTTATATTCTGTAAATTTGCCTTTTAAATATTTATTGTAGAAGCTACTAGAAGTATATATAATAGGCTTTACCTTATAATGCTTTTCCACATCTGTCAGGAATATCCTCAACCTGTTGCAGAATTCTTCTAAACTAGCTTTACCTCTGTTTTCCACATCAATGATTGGAATGAGGTCTTGCGTAGCTATATCCACTGTAGAAGTAAGATTTTGGAATTGTTCTTGTATGGGAGCTGTCGGGCTGAAGAAGTGATAGCATCCCACTTTAATTCCTACTCGTCTTGCTTCTTGCAAGTTGTATTCATAAGTTCTGTCTACTAATCCAGACCCTTCTGTTGCTTTCAGGTAAGCATATTTGGCGTTAGAGTCTTTGGCCACCATTTCCCAATCAATTTTATTTTGGTATCTCGACACATCTATACCATATTTATGGTTTCCCCATTTAAGATCATGTTTTTTAGCTTCTTCAATGGGGGAGACTAACTCTTCTCCTTTGGCATTAGGAGTCATTGGGTCTGGTTCAGGCAGATGAACCATAAATGTTTCACTGTGTCTTTTGTCTTTATCTTTTTTTGAGAAACCGTATAACGGATTGGCAGGAACCAATGAAATGGAACATAGAAGGCAAAAGAGGTATTTTTTCATAAGGGGTTGTTTAAATATACGTTTAGGATTCGCAAAAATAAGGAATTAACCCCTTATGTCAAAATACTTTGGCCAACTTATTCAGAAAGTCCTTGTTTTCTTAACGAAGTTTGGCAGTGCTGTTTGTTTTCTTTATAGTTTGACCAATACATAACCATTGAAAGTTGTGAGCAGTGGTTTGGTAGAAACAATCAGCTTTACTTTCTTGTCTTTCAGTTTTTTCTCCTTCACAATCAATAGTTTTCCTTCATATTTGGGCAACGTGAGGCTGTCTGCTTGTGTTACAATATTCAGTCTGTCAGGAAAGAATACATCCATGTTTTCTGCTCGCCATACGCCGAAAGTTGCAATGCCGTTGCAGTTCCATTCTTTTTCCTGTTTTTGTGCCTCTTTTGCTAATGCTGTATACCCGATTGTTGGGTTGAATTTCTGGAGGGAGAATCCGCCGACAAACGCAGTTAACAGGAATCCTATGCAAAATAATTGGGCTGCAGTCAGCAACCGTTTTGATCTCCATGCAAAGTTGATGGAAAGGGCACTCGCACAGGAAAGCAAGGCTGTAGCAATATATAAGGATGGGTGATGCCATTCAGGCATTCTGTATGCTACAATCAGATAAGCGGGAAATGCCAGTACTGTGGCTATTGCCGGCAGACTGATGCTGGCAGCCATCAGTTTGTTCCATTTGCAGCGTTCCAATACAATAAGTGCCAAGCATGCCATGAAAGGAAATATTGGAACCAGATAAATTGCCAGTTTACTGCCGAAGCACGAAAGCATGATAAATGTTGTAAGTATGACAACAAGGAACAAGTGTTCTGCTGACGACTGAAACAGGCGTTTTTTTATACCCTCAACCAGAGATATTACATAGAATAGCGTCCAGGGTGCAATGCCATAGCTCAGGAAAATGATGTAATAGTAGAAAGGTTTTTTGTGAACTGATACCTTCACCGAACGACTTACTGTCTGACCAACGGTGAGATTATACAGATATTCGCCTCCTGCTTCAATGTAAACCATGCCAAACCAAAGGGCTATGCCTCCGATTATGATTGTCCAAACCCATCCATTCCAGTATTTGAAAAAAGAGCGTCCTTCCTTTTTGGTTACCAGAAACACAAGACTGCTTACCAGAGGAATTAAGATTCCCATAAATGCTTTGGCATAAAATCCGAGAATAATATATATTGCCATCAGGACCTGATGCTTGCGTAAGGAACCTTTTCCTTCATACATCTGGTGGAAGTGATATAGAGCCAATACGATAAACCACACCATAAGCATGTCCATACGCAGCACCATGGCCGTACCGGCAAAATATCCGGTGGTAATGAGGAATAAAGGCAGTGATGCCCGGCAACTGTCTCCCATCATGTTCTGCGACCATTTAGCCATGGTATAACAAATGCCTAAAGCAGGAATGAGTGAGTACAATATCAGGATACCCATGTGATATTCACCCGTAATCAGTTTGCAGAGCATGATGAGCCAAAAGTAAAACGGAGGCTTGTCGCTGTAGGGTACGCCATGATTGGTCAGGCTGAACCAAGTGTGATTGCGTAGAGCTTCATCGGCAATGCTGATATAACGCAGTTCGTTTGCTGGTGTATAGTCTCTCCACAGAGCAATTGGAATCAGACAGAGAAAGATAAAAATCATCCAGAAACCAATCTTTTTATTCTCCAGGAATGATGATATTTTATAAGGATTCATGCTGCGATACGTTTTCTTTGATTAATACCCAGGATTATATTTCGAGTATAGGCAATAAATCCGACAGACTGACCGAGAATGAGTACGGGGTCCATGCGGAAGATGCCATAACACACGATGATAAAACTTCCCGTAAGGCTGATTACCCAAAATCCGATAGGAAGTGTAGACTCATGTTTTTTATAGGAATATAGCCATTGATAGATAAAGCGTAGCGTAAAAATTATCTGTCCGGCCGATCCAAATATAAGAAGCCATAGCGGAATGTTCTCGTTTTGGAGAAACTGTGCCACAAAATTGTCGCTTTGCATCCAAAGCCATCCACACGCTATGATTGGAGTAAATACCAGGATGATACGAATCCACGAAGGTATTTTCTTCCACACTTGTTGGGCATTCAAATTCCATATATAAATGTAATAAGAAATAATCTGTCCCAGGATAATGGAAAAGTCATCGCGGAACCATCCATAAAGAAACAGCAAATAGGACCCCATGATGCTGAGTGCCCAGAAAATAGGTGGTGACACCACTTTCTTAGCTTTTTCTGACAAAATCCATTGTGTCAAGATTCGGGCAGAAAAAAATATTTGAGCTAAGAAGCCAATCAAGTAAACAGACATCATAGGCTTATAGATTATTTTCTTTGATCTGGTAATTGATATAACGGTGTTTCATCCAACGATAGGCAAAACAGTCTTTAAACGGTGAAATAAGTCGGTTCCACAGATTATATTTAGACACACCTGCCGTGCGGGGAAAGTGTCTTACGGGCATTTCCTTGTAACTTCCTCCGTCTTGTAACAGAATCAAAGCAGGCAAAAAGCGGTGCATACCTGTAAAGAATGGCATGCGCTTTGCATAGTCTGTATGTATAATCTTCAGGGGGCATCCCGTATCTGTTGCGCCATCATGGGTCATCATGCGTCGGAATGAGTTGGCGATTTTTGATTGTATCAGTTTGAATGCAGAGTCTTTTCGTTGTGCTCTTATTCCCATCACCATTTTATAGTTTGCAATCTCCTCATATAGAATATTGAAGTCTTCGGGTGAGGTTTGCAAATCTGCATCGATATAGCCCACATATTTAGATTGTGCTGTATCGAAACCTGCTTTGATGGCTGCGCTCAGTCCGGCATTCTTGACAAAACTGATATAATAAAAATGAGGGTTGCGGGCGCACAATTCCTGAATTCCTTTTAAGCTACTGTCTTTCGAGCCATCATTGACAAAGAGGATACACGAAGCATATGTAGTATTGTTAACGAATTGTGACAGAGCTTTTTCCAGTGCTGCCATATTGTCTTCTTCATTATATACTGGTACGATGACTGTCAAGTCATAAGATGATGTACTGTTGGACATCAGCATTTTTTCTGCAAATTCTTTCATATTATTTTAAGAGTCAAAAAACGATGCAAAGATACTACATTTTTTATGTAAAATCTTTAATGTCTGTCTGATTCTGCAAGAAATATATCAAAAATTCTATGAAGATGAAATTGATGGTTTGTGTAGTTCTAGGACTTTTGTAAATTTGTAGGTTGATTACTTACACTTTTGATACATATTTATGGCTTTTAGTTTAGAAAATATAC
>Snoopy_p2__coassemble_214_pt1 | contig 137083 bp, 122 predicted proteins | sample Snoopy_p2__metabat2_high_PE_011 | metagenome-assembled genome bin Snoopy_p2 | reverse complement strand
TATAAAAAGATAGAGTATATTTAATATAACGATAGTTATTTTACAAGAAGAATAACATTATTACACTTTTGTATGTTAATTTAGAGAGAAAAGAAAGGAAAAGGACTACTGCAAAACTTGCAGATATCACAAAGAGACTGCTGCATTCAAGAAAATTATTGCAAATAGCAACACATGTTTATTGCCATAAAAACACTTGGATATGTTTGTAAAAATACCAAAACCCTTATATGAAAACTTATTTTAACACACAAAAGTATAAAAATGACATTCGCTTCACAAAAAAAAACTTTTATATGAAGTAATTAAAATAAAAACACTTAGTTTTGCACCCGCAAAATTCAAGAAATAATATAACTAATTGAGACAAATGACAACACAACATTTAGGAAACTTACAAGAGAAGATTACCTTCTTGCATTATCAGGATAAGCGGAAAAAGAGAATTAGCACGCATGACGGTTTAATCAAGAGACTCAAGTAAAACAATAAAGCTCAAACTAAACTCATAAAAATATGAAACACCTACTCATTATCGTCAATTTACTTTTCATCAACATACAACTCTACGCCCAAAGCATCAAAGGGCAAGTAATTGACCAGAATAGCAATCCTATTGATTTTGCCAATGTTGTATTAATGAAAGACAGCACATTTGTAACCGGAACCATAACTGATACAAATGGTTTCTTTGAAATAGCAAACACTTTCAATCAGGACAATAGCATTGCCGTATCAGCCATAGGATACAGCAATCGCATAATGAAGATTCCACCTACAGGAGAGCTTGGTACAATCATATTGGAAGAGGATGAAATAAAATTAAGCGAAGTCGTCATCAAAACCAAAAGACCCCTCACACGATTGAAAGAAGGAGCATTAGTAACTACGATAGAAAACAGTGTAATGTCTAAGATGGGAACTGCTGCCGATGTCCTTTCCCGCCTTCCTCTTATAAAGGAGACTGATGGGAATTTCACTGTATTTGGCAAAGGAGCCCCTCAAATTTATATAAACGGAAAAATAGTACGCAACACAAAAGAATTACAACAACTCAGTTCTGAAAACATTCGCTCTGTGGAAGTAATCACCAATCCGGGATCAAAATATTCTGCTGACGTGCAATCTGTAATTCGCATTAAAACAATACCACAGCAGGGAGATGGCTTTAGCACTGATTTGTACAACAGTACCCAAGTATCACATTTTGCACGCAATGCTTCTGATTTTTCATTTAATTACCGACACAACAAACTAGACATTTTTGCTGATTGCTTTTTTTCTTTTGGAAAAAAGTATTATTTAGATCAGGCAAAGATGACTACAAACGAAAAAAACGTTTTACAACAGTCCATCGAAACCCGAAGCACACAGAAGTTCAATGACGTTTCTGGAGAAATTGGCATAAATTATCAGATTTCAGACAAACAATTTGTTGGCTGTCAATATAGTTTAGACAGAGAATACAGCAGAACACATGCAATTCCTACATCCCTAATTAGTTTTTTCAATGACAACAAACCTGTTTCGTCTGAGGTTATTGTATCAGACTGGCGGTCGCATACCATTTCACTTCCTGTTCATAATTTTAATGCCTACTATAATGGATATATAGGCAAACTTGGCATAGATTTCAATGCAGATGTTATAAAGAGACATTCAGAAAGTGACGACATCCATAACGAAAGCAGTCAAACTGCTCCTAATGTAAAGCGTTATATCTCATCCGAAGGAATTAAGGACAACCGCTTGTTGGCCGAAAAGCTGATTGTATCCTATCCCATAGGAAAAGGCAAGATTGAAATAGGAGAAGAATATACTAATTCGCAACTTAGTTATGGATATGACTATGAAGGAGCATTTACCGACGATTCTTTCTCCGAAATTCGGGAAGATAACTTTGCTGCCTTTGCTTCGATATTACAATCACTGGGAAAATTTAATCTTTCTGCAGGATTAAGATTTGAGCATGTTGTTTACAAGTATCTGGAAAATGGAGGTAAAAACTCCAGTCTGTCAAAAAAATACAACAATGTTTTCCCGACATTGGCAATAGATGCTTCTTTGGGAGAAACAAGTCTCTCTTTATCATTCACCAACCGCATCGTGCGTCCAAACTATCAACAGCTCGATGGCGGAATAAGATATGTAAACAACTTTACCTATCAATGTGGAAATCCCAAACTTCAACCTACAAAGAAATATAATGTACAGCTGTCCGGTATGTGGAAATGGCTGTTTGCACAAGCATCTGTCAATCATGATGTCGATGCCATCTTTTGGAATACGACACAATATGCAGATGATTCTTCGGCAAAACTTCTTTCTTTTGAAAACATTCCTCATCACACACAATTTCAGTTCGTTATGGGGGCACAGCCCACTTTCGGATGTTGGAAACCACAAGCAACCATAGGAATCATAAAGCAATTCTATTCTGCAACCAGTTTTGATAAACATATGAAATTCAACAAACCATTATATTCTTTTACTCTTAACAACAGCATATCACTGCCCAAAGAATGGGTATTGGGAGCTGACATACAGTTTACATCATCAGGAAACATGCAGAACATGTCTTTAGCGTCTACAAGTAGAGTAAATCTAATGATAAGAAAATCGTTCTTGAACGACAATCTTACCTTTACCCTTTATGGAAATGATTTATTTGATAAATCAAGAGGCCGATCAACCATACACAGTAAAGACATCATGACAGAATTATTCAACAAGTCCGAACAAAGAAATGTAAGACTGACCATCAGCTATAGTTTTAATACTGCCCGTTCAAAATATAAAGGAACCGGAGCTGGTGAGAATGAAAAAAATAGAATGTAAAAACTAAGAAGAATTATGAAATCTATTTTTTGTATCAAAAATAAACGATGAGAGCAGAATAGTTCGTCACCCATAAATGCACTCGTGAAGCATACAAGGGTTTGCCCTGTTCCGAAAGAAGCAACGAATTGTACCGACCGATACACTTGACAATAAAGAAAGCAACAAAAGTTATGCAATGACATTCTAAAAAAACACTCTGTTTTTTAGTTTTTAATAGACTATTTTATGGTTTGTAAAAAAAACAGTATTTTTGCGCAATTTTATTAGTCAAATGTATGGAAAGAAGAGGTAGCTTTATAGCATCTTATTATGCTCAAAATGTCACAGACGAGGATTATCAACAAATCAATGTCCTTGTCAATGCAGCCAAAGCTTTTGCAAGAACTACACACCAATGTGTATATATCATAGATTTTTTCAAACAGGAGTTTTTGTACGTGTCAGAGAATTTAGCATACTGGTGTGGACTATCCTCAGAAAAAATCAAAGATCTCAGTTACAACTTCTATTTAGATTATATACCGGAACAAGAACTGCATACACTATTAGAGATTAATAAGAAAGGTATTGAGTTTTTATACGAAATCTCCATCGAAGAACGTCTTGACTACACCTTATCTTATGATTTTCATCTGATAAACGGCAGAAAACAAAGATTGGTGAATCACCATCTCACTCCTGTAATGTTGACCAAAGACGGACATATATGGCTGGCATTATGCACTTTCTCTATGTCGGCAAAAACCATTCCCGGCGATGCAATTATAAAAAAGCCGGATTCTGATTCTTATTATGAATATTCATTCGACAAGCACAAATGGCTAAAGAGAGAAGAAAGAATTTTGAGCGAAACTGAGCGTGACATATTGGTTCTTTCCGCTCAAGGCCATACCATGAACGACATATCCGATATATTGTGCAAGTCTATAGACACCATTAAGGCAAATAAAAAGAGTTTGTTTTCCAAAATGGGAGTCAGGAGCATTGCAGAGGCTGTATCCTATGCAACCAATTATAAAATGCTGTAAAGATTTGTCTTTATAGAACTTCAAAGAGCTGTTTGCCAGGTTCACTTACCGGCAAACAGCTCTTTGTATTTTAATCTACTGATTTGTTTTAATGCATCACAAAGCTATCTTCCATGCTTTCTTTCCGCAACGCACGATATAGATTCCATCGACTGGCATCTTGCCTTGCGGACAACGCTTGCCGGTGATGTCATAAAGATCAACGGAATAAGTACCCCACACAAAGCGTCCCGCATTGATTTCCAACTGAGAAGAAGCAGCCTCAACGACTGATTCAATGCCGTCAACAATTCCCGACACACTGGCATCTGCAAGAACGGCTGCATAAAGACAACCTGCATCAGTTGTATTTGTACCACTTCCCCAATTCAGCACCTGATAGTTTCTTGACTTCTCACTTTGGTTCATTTGCGAAGTGCCGCTCGAAACACTGAAAAGGCAATTCATGATGCCATTGGTATGGAGAACCCAGCCTTTAGCCGGACGCTTTGCAGATGTATGCAGCTGCAAGGCGGGACGCTGTACTGCTCCGGGCATCAGATAGGAGTTGTCTGCCCGATTCACAATATCATAGCCATCTCCCTCGGGACGTTTCACAAATTTCCATTGCAAAGCAGTTTTGGCGGACTTCTTTTCTCCAACAACTCCTTTGCCTGCTCCGGTGGAAGTAGCACACAAAGACTCACGATTCGGAGTGAGCAGATGATACCAAAAACAAGTATCAGCACTTGTCTTGGGCTGGCGCAGGCTGTCCAGGCGATATGCCAATTGTTGCACTACTTGAGGATGAGCATCATACACGTTGTCTTGTTCGTAGCGCGAAGCTTGGATGTCATACAGCTGGGGCGTTTTGAGATAGCCGGTTTCAATACCCGTCTGACCTTGTTTGGCAGCTCCATTGCTTGGTTCGATGTATTTCCATTGCTCGGTGCGCAGTGAAACGGTGTGATCCTGTGCCATTTCGGCAACGAAAGGAGCCGACTTGTCGCTTCGTCCCAGCCAAGTGTCAATCTGGTCTCGGCTGTCGGGAGCTGCATTGAGCGGCACTTCTGCACCAATGAGGCTTGCCATGGAAGCCACCAGGTCGATGTGCGACACAAGAGCATTGCTCACTTTGCCTTGTTTGATTACAGCAGGCCAATTGACAATAAAAGGGACTGCTGTTCCGGCTTCGAAGGCACTGTACTTACCACCGCGCCATGGTCCGCCCGGCTTATGGTCTTGTGCCAGTTCGCATGCCTGGTCCTGATAGCCGTCATCAAGAACCGGACCGTTGTCGCTGGTGATTATAACCAGCGTATTCTCGTCTAGATTCAGTCGTTTCAAAGTTTGCATCACCTGTCCTACCGTATAATCGAACTGAAGGATGGCCTCTCCCCTGAGTCCCATCGGGCTCTTTCCGCGGAAACGTTCGTGCGGATAGCGCGGTACATGCACATCATTCGTACACAAATAAAGGAAGAATGGGTTTTCGGCATTGCGTTCTATGAATCGGACAGCCGAAGCAGCTATCGAATCGGCAATATCCTCATCGCGCCAAAGAGCCTTGCCGCCGCCTTTCATAAACCCGATTCGTCCGATACCGTTCACGATGGCTTGGTTGTGTCCGTGGCTGGATCTCAGTTTGGTCAATAATTCGGGATTATCCTTGCCGGTAGGTTCACCGGCGAAGTTCTTGCTGTAGCTTACAGAGATGGGAGCAGAAGGATCATAGTCTTTCACCATTCCGTTTTCAATATATACGCAAGGCACCCTATCAGCAGTAGCAGCCATAATACAGTAATAGTCAAAACCGATATCGTTGAGTCCCATATCGAGCTTTTCGTTCCAGTTCTGCTTTCCTGTTTGACTACCCAAACCCAAATGCCACTTGCCTATAGCTCCGGTGGCATAGCCGCAACTCTTGAACATGTCTGCCAAGGTATATTGCTCCGGACGGATAATCATGCCGGCATCTCCCGTTGCAATATCCGTTCCGGGGCGGCGGAAGCAGTATTCGCCCGTGAGCATGGAATAGCGCGAAGGAGTACTGGTTGCCGCAACTGCGTGGGCATCCGTAAAGCGGATACCGTTGTTTGCGATACTGTCGAGAATAGGCGTAGACACTCTCGTTGCGCCATAGCACGAAAGATCGCCGTAACCCAAGTCGTCAGCTACCAAAAAAATCACGTTTGGTTGCTGTACTGCTGTTTGAGCCAAAGCCGGGATTAGTGACAGAGAACCTAATCCGGCCAAAAGGATTGATTTGTTGTTCATGGTTTATTTATCAACAATTAGTGATATAGAATAAAACTAGTTCCGAATTTTGAAAACTGTAAATGTTCTTGCCTCATAAGCTCGGTCTATCATGTAGAAAAAAAGCTACAATACGGTGAACTTTTCATCATATAGAGGCACTGTCTTAATACAATATTCGCATTTTTTTGTGACTTCTGCAAATTGTTTGCAAAAAAATCTACACCATATCCCATTATTTCTCCCGGTCATAGTTTCGATTATAATTCACGTATTTGTAGTCACACTGACGCAACCAGGCAAAAAGCGTAATATCTCCGTCTATCAAACCTATGTCTTTAAGGTTTATAGCCAAAGCTTCTGATAGAGTCATTACATGTTTCTCAAAAGTTCCATCCGTTCCGATGCCTCTCCCGACGACATATTCTTCATAGCATTCTCTAACCACATATATCTCGTCTTCATTCTCGTACTCTGAGACGATAAGGTCATTTAATGCGGTGACTTCATACCCTTGTTTGTACGTCATGTTTTTGAAGAAATTTTCTTCATATACAGAAATATAATTATTCTCCTTTTTATCAAATAGAAGAACATCTTCGTTTGCAAGTCTGTTTTTTTTCATAACTTTCGCAGTTTCATAAATATATTTATGTTATGGGCAGAAGCAAACAACTGAACAAGGCAAAAACATTCGTCAGATAGTATTCTTCATTTGCTTACATATTGACAAGTATTTGCAAAATTTCAAAACACACAGCGAATAACAATCCAAGTAATCTGAAAAGAATTTTGAATATTTATACAACACACAACGCATAGTTATTCAGAATTACAGCAGTTAATGCAAAATAAAACAGCTTATCCGAATAATTAAATCATGAGATATTTTATTTTATCTCACGAGATGTTTCTTTTTTTGTCATGAGATATTTTTTAAGAAGTAAAATTACAGTACAAATTAACAGACAAATGTTCATAAAACAGTTTTTCAGTAGCTGGATGCTGCTTCTGAAGTTCAGCAAAAACAGGAGTTATCATTCACTGTTTCAACACACTAACTCAAAACAAGGCTTGCGAGAATAAAGAATTTGCCAGCCACCGGCCGACGGAGGGAATATGCGCCATTCTCAGAGCATCGAAATATACAAAATGTCAATTTGGACAATGTGATAAAAAGGAAGCCTCAACTCGGAACTGACGAAAGTTCCGGATTGAGGCTTCTTTTTATAGGGCTTCTAACATGCGTTTCAACACCACCGTTGCAGAGATTTCCCGGTTGGCAGCTTCGGGTATCACCAAAGACTGCGGACTTTCTATCACACCATCGGTAACAATCATGTTGCGGCGAACCGGCAAACAGTGCATAAAGTAGGCATTGTTGGTGACAGCCATGTGCGCCTCATCTACCGTCCACGACATATCCTGAGACAATATCTTTCCGTAGTCCTCGGGACAGGTAACACCCGGACAGCTCCAGTTCTTGGCATAAATAAAGTCGGCTCCCTCGAATGCCTTCAGCTGGTCGTACTCCACTCGGGCATTGCCGGCAAACAACGGATCGAGTTCATAGCCTTTCGGATGAGTTATCACAAAATCCACATCGGCAGCATTCATCCATTGTGCAAAGCTGTTGGGAACGGCTTGCGGCAAGGCCTTGGGATGAGGCGCCCATGTCAGCACTACTTTAGGTCGGGCTGTCTTTTTATATTCCTCTATCGTTATCAAATCGGCAAAGCTCTGCAACGGGTGTACCGTAGCACTCTCCATAAAGAAAACGGGTTTGCCGGAATACTTGATAAACTGGTTCAGAATCTTTTCTTCATAATCGTCCTTGCGGCTTTGGAAAGTGGCGAAGGAACGCACACCGATAATATCGCAATAGGAGCTCATCACCGGAATGGCTTCGAGCAGATGCTCACTCTTGTCGCCGTCCATAATGACGCCACGCTCGGTTTCCAGTTTCCATGCTCCCTGATTCACATCGAGCACAATGACATTCATGCCTAGATTCAAGGCAGCCTTCTGGGTGCTCAAACGCGTGCGCAAACTGTTATTGAAAAAGATAAGCAGCGCAGTTTTGTTCTTTCCCAAATGCTGGAATTGAAAACGGTCTTTTTTAATCTCAAAAGCTTCTTGCAAAGCTTGACTCAGATTTCCTATATCTGACACATGCTGAAATACTCTCATAGGATTCTTGTTTTTAAGGATTATATTCTTTGTGGTTACTTCTTCAGGGGTTTGGCTGCACGCAGACCGCGAATCACACTGTCGGTAAAACCGGCATGCTCCATTTCGTTCAGTCCGCGAATGGTAATTCCACCGGGGGTGGTCACACGATCTATCTCGGCTTCGGGATGCAGCCCACTGTTTTCGAGCAACGAAACAGCTCCTTGCAAAGTCTGCATCACGATATGCTGTGCCTGAGAAGGATAGAATCCCAGTTCAACTCCTCCCTCCATGGCTGCGCGAATATAGCGCATGGCAAAGGCAATGCCGCAGGATGCCAAGGACATGCCGGCATCCATCAGACGCTCCTCTACCACTTCTACTTTTCCCAAAAGACGAAACAGTTGAGCCACAGATTCGGTTTGCGCCTCGGTAGCACCGCAAGCAGCCAGGAAAGTCATGCTTTGACATACGGCAACGGCGGTGTTGGGCATGACATAAAAATAGGGCATGTGTGCATGGCTATCGCCAAACAAGGCCTTGAGCTCGGCGAGTCCTACCCCACCGGCTACGGATGCCAGCATCTGTTTGTCCGGATCGAGCACCGGAATTAACTCCTGTGCCACAGACTCCAGTTTCCACGGCTTGACCGCCAGAAGTACCAAATCGGCACCGCGCACCACTTCCTTATTGTCTTGGCTGACTGTAATGAATGGAAAATCTTGCTGCAAAGCTTGCAGTTTTCGGGGTGAAGGATTGGAAACACGCAAGTCTCCCTCGTTCACCGAACCGCTTTGTGCCAGTCCGCGAGCAATGGCTCCGCCCATATTTCCCGCACCTATAATTGCAATTTTCATTTGATATGATTTTTTCGTAGGTTGATTTTCAGATTCGAAAAGCTCGTAAATTAAAAAAAGACAGAGCCACATAGGATGAAATCCTCGCTATCCGGCTCTATCTTTATAACTCTTATTCTTTTATTATTCAGCATGTTGCCTGTGATGCACGCTGCAAGCGCTCCAAGAAATCCTGCGCCTGTTCTTTCGTTAGCGACAACGGTGGCAACAAGCGCAATACATTCGTGCCGCTACAACCGGTGAAACAATGTTCCTGGAACAACAGATGCGAACGCAACTCTTTATAAGGCACATCGAGTTCAATACCAATCATCAGTCCTTCGCCGCGCACATCTACCACATGAGGCAAATGCAACGCCTTGATGCCCTCGATAAGATACTGTCCGACAGTGGCTGCATTTTCTACCAAATGCTCTTGCTCGATGACATCAAGCACAGCCAAGGCTGCTGCACAGGCTAAATGATTGCCCCCAAAAGTGGTACCCAGCTGTCCGTAAACGGGCTGAAACTTTGGATGAATCAACACACCGCCCATCGGCAGTCCGTTTGCAATTCCCTTGGCCACGGTTATCATATCGGGACGAACGCTCAGGTGTTGATGCGCAAAGAATTTTCCGCTTCTTCCATACCCGCACTGTATCTCGTCGCAAATCAGCACCGTGTTGTATTCATCGCACGCCGCACGCAAGCCTTGCATAAACTCGGGTGTCACCATACGGATACCTCCCACTCCCTGAATACACTCGATAATAACGGCACAGACATCACCCTTTGCCAGTTCACGGCGAAAAGCTTCCAGGTCATTCAAAGGAAGATAGGTGACATGACCGTTACTGTTGATGGGAGCTATTATCTTTGGATTGTTCGTTACTTCGACAGCCAAAGACGTACGACCGTGGAAGGCTTTTTCGAATGACAGAACACGCGTGCGGCCGTTGTAGAAGCTGGCCAGTTTCAAGGCATTCTCGTTGGCCTCAGCACCGGAATTTATCAAAAACAACTGATAATCCTCGTAACCGCAAGCACGTCCCAAACGCTCGGCCAACTGCACCTGCAGCGTATTGATTACAGAGTTGCTGTAAAAGCCCAAAGTAGCTACTTGCTTGCAGATAGCTTCCACATAATGCGGATGGGCATGACCGATACTGATTACGGCATGACCGCCGTAAAGGTCTAAATATTCCTGCCCTTTATCGTCCCAAACGTGGCAGCCCTGTCCCTTTACGATATTGACATCGAACAAAGGATATACATCGAATAACTTCATGGTTCGTTTTTTGTTAAAAAGCCGAAGGCTTTAGTTTCAGTCCGGCGGTTTCGTCCAATCCGAACATTAGGTTCATATTTTGCACAGCCTGTCCGCTTGCTCCCTTCAGCAAGTTGTCGATAGTAGACGTTATGAGCAGTTTGTCCTCAAAGCAATCCACATGCACCAATGCCTTGTTTGTGTTGACCACTTGCTTCATGTCGATTCCCTTCTCCACATAGTGTGTGAATGCGGCATGCTGATAATACTGGCGATAGGCTTCCTTCACTGCTTCGGCATCATAACCGGGCTGCATATGTACCACTAAAGTGGCAAAAATGCCGCGTGCGAAGTCACCGCGATAAGGTATGAAATCTATCGGTCCGGTGAAGTCAGCCTGTAATTGCTTTAACGACTGGCATATTTCGGGCACATGCTGGTGGTTGAATGCCTTATAGATACTCATATTGTTATTGCGCCAACTGAAGTGTGTGGTGGATCCGGGTTTAACACCTGCTCCGGTGCTTCCTGTAATGGCATTGACTGCTACCGCACCTTGTAACCATCCTTTTGCAGCCAAAGGCAACAGTCCTAACTGGATGCAAGTGGCAAAACATCCGGGATTAGCCACATGCTGTGCTTTTTGAATAGCTTCTTTATTCAGTTCGGGCAATCCATACACATAATCGTTTCCAGGAGCTGCCAAACGGAAGTCTTGTGCCAAATCTATAATCTTAACATGCGAAGGAATGGTATGTTCGTTCAGGAATTCGGCACTTTTGCCATGACCGAAACAGAAATAAATAACATCTACCTGGTCGAAAGGCAACTGGTCGGTGAAGGTCATGTCGGTTTCGCCGTACAGTCCTTCGTGTACATCAGTCAACTTGTTTCCGGCATTGCTGGAACTGTTGATAAACACCAGTTCCACATCCGGATGATTCAACAATATTCTGCAGAGTTCGCCGGCTGTATATCCGGCACCTCCTATAATTCCTACTTTTATCATCTTTGTCCCATAAAACGGTTAGGTTCCTCCGGTATAATCAACAGAAGGATAAAGTATATTATAATTCCCGAAAAGGCAGTGAATACGGTGAGAAGAGCATATCCAACCCGTACCAGCACGGGATCTAAGCCAAAATAATTGGCAATGGCAGCACATACACCCGAAATCATCCTGTCTCTACGCGGGCGTTCTAACTTCTTTTGTTCATTTGCCATAGTCGCAACGCTTTACTTGTTACTGAATACGTTCTTCGTCTTGATGATTGGCATAATACAAACGCAAAGGAGTAGAAGTAACCTTGATGAATCCCTTGGCATCGTCGGCAGTCCAGCCTTTCTGCGTTTCACCATACTCGCCAAACTTGTTCTTAACCAAGTCGTCGGCAGAGTCAACTCCCACCGTACTGAATCCATAAGGACGGAGTTCCAAGGTGACAACACCATTTACATTACGCTGCGAGCTGGTAAGCATCGCTTCAATATCGGGCATGACAGGCTCCAGATACTGACTCTCGTGCAAGAACATGCCATACCAGTTGGCTACTTGCTCTTTCCAATATTGCTGCCATTTGCTCAATGTGTATTTCTCAAGGAAACGATGCGCACCGATAATCAACATAGGAGCCGCAGCCTCGAAACCTACTCTACCCTTGATTCCAATGATAGTATCGCCCACATGACAGTCGCGGCCAATGGCATAAGCGGCACCGATTTCTTCAATTTTCTGAATGGCTTTTACCTTATCTTCATAATCCTCTCCGTTGACACTGCAGATTTCACCATTTTTGAAACCGATTTTCAACAGTTCGATACCTTCTTTTGTAGGATGCTTCAGGAAAGCACTCTCTGGCAAGCCCTGATTGCTGTCAAGCAATTCACCGCCACAAATCGAAGTTCCCCAAATTCCAACGTTATAAGAATATTTCAACTTGGTAAAATCGGCAAAATAGCCGTGGCTATTCAAATAGTCTACCTCTTCCTGGCGACTGAGGTTGTTGTCGCGTGTGAGTGTGATGATTTCCATATCTGGTGCCATCACCATAAAGGTCATGTCAAAGCGAATCTGATCGTTACCGGCTCCGGTTGATCCGTGTGCAATGGCCTGGGCACCGATTTCCTTAGCATAACGAGCAATGGCTATAGCCTGAAAAATACGCTCCGACGACACAGAAATAGGATAACAGTTGTTGCGCAACACATTGCCGTAAATCATGTAACGCAGGCTCTTTTCATAATATTCCTTGGTTACATCCAGAGTGACATATTCCTTGGCACCTAACTTATAGGCATTTTCTTCATTGGCTTTTAGCTGCTCGGCACTGAATCCGCCTGTATTGGCACAAGCTGCATAAACTTCATATCCTTTTTCCTTAGCCAAATACATAACGGTATAGGAGGTGTCCAAACCACCGCTAAATGCTACTACTACTTTCTTTGCCATATTTTTGTTTCTATTTGGGGTTCTTATACTAAATATTTCCGAATTATCTCATATCTGAATTAGCTGCTTCACGAGCCATCTTGACTACGTCCTCGGGCAACTGCACCGGCAACACTTCATTCGGATGGTCGGCCGGATCATAGAGCATAGCCGTACAAACACAATATTTACGGTTGGTACGCGCCAAAATGTCACAATTCACACAGCATGGCTCTTCGGGAGTACCACAACCTTTCCAATAGGCATCATCGTCTGTCAACTCGGCAAAGGTAACCGGCACATAGCCCAGTTCTGTGTTGATTTTCATAACGGCACGCTGACTGGTCAAGCCAAACAGTTTGGCATGAGGCCAACGCAAACGAGACAAAGAAAATGCAGTACGCTTAATACGGGTAGCTAAATGATGACGGCGGAATTTTTCCACTACAATCAAACCCGAATTGGCAACATATTGCTTGTTTCCCCAGCTTTCAATATAGCAAAAGCCGGCAAATTCTTCGGTTTCGCCCTCACCTGCCAAAGCGATTACAGCCTTGCGCTCTTTCATCTTGGTTGCTAAATACTCATGAGTACGAGATGCTATACCCGAACCTCTCTTTTTAGCTGCATCGGTAATCGTTGTCAGAATTGTATCTACATACTTTTCATGAGTAGCATCGGCAACAACTACTCTGATACCATCATTGTATTCGTCCTTTTCCATGTTTTTATTTAATATTGGGAACAACCTCAGCTAATCTGCGAATGGCTTCTGCTCTTTCTACATGCTCGGCCATAACCAAGAAAATGGTATCGTCGCCTGCAATTGTTCCTATAAATTCTTCTATATTTGCATTATCTATATCATAAGCTATATGACTGGCATGACCGGGCAGGGTGTGCACCACTAATATGTTGCCCGAAAAATTGACCGACAATAAACCGGCCCGATTGCTCGCCGCCATAGTCAGATGGTTGTCAGACACACGACGATAGGCCTGATTGCTCGGCAATATGTAGGCATATTTCCCCGAAGGGGTAATGTTTTTAATTACCTTGAGCTGTTTTAAATCTCTCGAAAGCGTGGCTTGGGTCATCTTTACTCCGGCTTTTGACATCTCACGCAATAAAGCTTCCTGACTGGCTATCTCCTGACTGTTCAAGATCATTTTTATCAACTCCAAACGACTGTTCTTATTCATCATGCTTAACCTTATCTGTTATCGAGACAAAATTACATATTTATTCTGAATAATAGTATTTTTATGCAATATTTCTTTGAATAAATAATCAATACACCGCATAATATGCTGATTTTATGCAATATTTAAGAAGTGTAAAACATATTAGTATGCATATTTATGCATAAAACATGCGTCATGAAAGATTGCGGAATTAATCAGTTGCACCAGAAAAAGATGAAAGATGTCACTCTAAGGTGAATTACAACTGATTGCATCGCACAGACTGAAACTGATTGCAATTGGATTCAAACGGACTCCAAATAGAATAAGTTAAAGAAAAACTTAATGGGAATAAAGGAGCGACTTGTGTCTGAACCAGTAAACAAGAGCCAAAACTGCAAAGAAAGTTCCCGCATATCCTATGAAGGATAAGGACCAGCAGGTGCAAGTTACGCCTCCAATCCAAGTTCCGCAGCCTATTCCTAAATTAAAGATGCCTGAAAACACTGACATGGAAACAGAGGTTGCATCTGCAGGAGAATGCTTGATAATTTCGGACTGAAACGATACATTGTAGGCCGTAACGGAGGCTCCCCATAGGATGAACAAAAGGAGAACGGAGAATAAAGAAACAGAAGATAACTGTAAAAAGAACAGGCAAAATGTGAGTACCAGGAGTACTATCTTGGTGAATAATATGGGACGAAGTGCATAATACTTGGAAAAAGCAAAACTTCCTAAAAGTCCGGACGCACCAAAAATCATTAAACTTAAAGTAATCCAATTATCATCTAAACCAGCAACCTGTTTGAGGAAGGGCTCAATATAGCTATATCCTACGTAATAGGAACCAGAAATCAAAAAGGTCAGCACAAACAAAACGAAGAGCGACTTTCGACAGAACAGTTCCGGGAGGCGCTGAAGTGAAAAACTCCCGCGACTTGGCAACGTGGGCAAGGTAAAGAACAAATAAGCAAAAATGAGTGTGGATAAGACACCGATACTCAGAAAAGCCATACGCCAACCTAAGTACAGTCCGATTAATCTACCCAAAGGCAAACCGAATATGGTAGCTATGGATGTACCGGTGACAATCATTCCTAATGCTAAAGAACGAAAACGGTCGGGAACAAGGCGAACGGCCATTGGAGAAACAATAGACCAGAAAATAGAATGGGCACAGGCTACGCCAACACGGGACAACATCAACCAGTTGTAACTTTCAGAACAAGCAGAAAGAACCTGAAAGATGGTGAAAAGAAATAGTACGAATAGTAGGAGCTTGCGCAATTCCATTCGAGACACTAAGAGCATTAATGGAAGAGAGAGTAACATAACGAGCCAAGCGTAAATGGAAATCAGCATTCCTGCTTGGGCTTCTGACATTGAGAAATCCTGAGCTATATCAGAAAGGAGTCCAATGGGTATGAATTCTGATGTATTGAATATAAATGCGGCACAAGTTAAACCAATCAGAGTAAGCCACTCTCTGAATGTCATGGAGTTGTTTGAAGTCATATTCTGAGTCTGTTAGTTTGTTGGTAAATAGAAGTATCTTCTGCGAGAGGGTGCAGAAGATACTTAAAAAGGAATTATCTTAAGGAATGAGCCTTAAAAACGGGTTTGGGTTTTTGTGACTGGCTGTCATAACCATACCATACTAAATAAGACAAGCCGGGCATATCCAAGAGGCATAATCGAAGTGACTCGGTGTAAGAACCGTAATCTATATCCCAAACCGAAGGAGATTCTATATGCTTGGTACGTACGTATTCAGCTGGCTGCTTCTTGAGTGAATGACCTCCTTCTAACCAAGCACAAACTACCAGGTGAAGACTATCTGGATAGTATTGCTTACAGAATTCATAGAGAATGACTCCACGACGGTCGAGAGCCAACGGCTGGTCGATGACATGAATACGTATAAGATGGTCTAAAAATGAGGACAGGAAATCGGGATAATTTAAAAGAAGATCGCGAAATACAGACTGCCAGGATTCTGTATTATAGTAAAAGTCTAAAAGACGGGACAACTGGTGTGAGCGCTGCAACTCTTTCGGTGAGATGGAAGGCGTAGCAAGAATCTCATAGGGAGGCGTTGGCGAAAAGACCAATCCTAAGGAAGATGCTCGACGACGCATATCGGTACCGGGAAGAACTTTTAGCAATTCAAGCTGAATCTCATCAGCACGTAACGAAGCGAGCTTACGGACATCATCAAAAATTTGCATGAGCGTGTAATGCGGCAAACCGGCGATGAGATCTACATGCGTAACCGTGTTGTCTAAAGAACAGAGAAACTTGAGTCCGTCAAGAGCATCTTCTAATTTACCTAAACGATGAGATTCGTCAAGTACATTCTGATGAAGACTTTGGATGCCGGCTTCTAAATGAAGGAGACCGTGGGGCAAAGTTGAAATTCGGGCACGGAGCTCAGAGGAAAGAAGAGCAGGGTGAATTTCAAGATGAAAATGCATGTCGGGGAACTCGAGAAAGAGATCAAGTAATTGACAAGCATAACGTTTGTTGAAATTGAAGGTGCGATCGAGTAAACGGATTTCCTTGATACCATGTGAACGGATAAGTTGCAAGCGAGAACGGACCTTTTCAATCGGCAGGCTGCGTACGGGCTTGTCGCCTCCGCTGACGCAAAAGGAACAAGTGTTGAAACAACCTCGCGTGGTTTCTAACTGCACAAATGGCTTGCTCCAATTAAAAAAGGAACTGCTTTCGGGAGATGGAAGAGAAGAAAAAGAAGAGACGCGGGCAAAACCATTGTCATGATATAAACCTTCTGAGTCAAAGTAACAGAGTCCGGAAATGGTGTTCCATTGATGGCGGTCGTGTGAAACCTGCAACCACGCAGCGAAACTTTCTTCTCCCTCGCCACGAAAAACACAATGAACAAACGGATGATTTAAAAGAAATTCTTTATTGTCATCAAGAAATTCAGGTCCACCTAATACAATTTTACAGGAAGGCAAGAGAGCATGAACACGAGCCAAAACCGGCAATAAAACATCGCGCGTAAATAACCAGCAGGTGCAAGCCAGCACATCAGGAGCATAAGTGTAGATGTCAGAAGCAATAACTGTGGGCGATTCATTAATGGTTGCTGAATGAGACATCCAAACAACATCAGGAACCTTGTCGCAGGCATTAGCATGGAGAGCGGGAAGAGCTAAAGAAGAATGAGCAAAGGAACAGTTAAGATCAAGCCAAAGTAAATTCATAGGTAAAATATAAATGAAAAAAAGAGGATGCATCGCATGATGCATCCTCGATCTTTAGTATATAGCAAATTATTCTGCTGCATTTTCTGTTGCAGGAGCTTCAACAGCCTGTGTCTCAGCAGCCGCAGATTTTTTAGAACGACGTGTACGAGTTGCTTTCTTAGTAGCTTGCTTAGCCATGTTTTCGTTATAGTCAACCAACTCGATGAAACACATCGGCGCATTATCACTAGCACGGAAACCAGTCTTAATGATTCTGGTATAACCACCTGGACGGTCGGCAACCTTTACAGAGATTTCCTGGAATAACTCAGTAATTGCATATTTGTTCTGCAAATAGCTGAATACTACACGACGAGAATTTGTAGTATCTTCCTTAGACTTAGTGATCAAAGGCTCAACATATTTTTTCAGCGCTTTTGCCTTTGCGAGAGTCGTAGTGATTCTTTTGTGCATGATCAGAGAAATAGCCATGTTAGCCAACATAGCATTTCTGTGAGATGCAGTACGGCCCAAATGATTGAATTTTTTATTATGTCTCATTGTTTATTATTCTTTATCTAATTTATATTTAGAAATATCAGTTCCAAACGACAGATTCAGACCCTCTAGCAAATCATCAAGCTCAGTGAGCGATTTCTTACCGAAGTTTCTAAATTTCAACAAGTCTGTTTTGTTGAACTGAACCAAGTCTCCCAATGTTTCAACATCAGCAGCTTTCAAACAGTTCAAGGCTCTTACAGAAAGATCCATGTCGACTAATCTAGTCTTCAGAAGTTGACGCATGTGCAATACTTCCTCATCAAACTCTTCGTTACCCTCAGTATCAGAATTTTCAAGAGTGATTTTCTCGTCAGAGAATAACATGAAGTGATAAATCAGGATTTTTGCAGCTTCTTTCAAAGCGTCCTTCGGGTGAATGGAACCATCAGTAGAAATTTCAAGAACGAGTTTCTCGTAGTCAGTTTTCTGCTCTACTCGATAATTTTCAACAGCGTACTTAACATTTCTAATTGGAGTGTAAATTGAATCGATTGGAATTACATTAACATCGGTACAGTATTCGCGATTTTCATCAGCAGGAACATATCCTCTACCCTTGTTAATGGATAATTCAATCTGCATTGTTGCTTTGGCATCTAAATGGCAAATAACTAATTCAGGGTTTAACACTTCAAATCCAGTCAGATACTTGTTCAAATCACCAGCTTTAAATTCTGTTGCATTTTCAACGGTGATGCTCACTTTCTCATTCTCGAATTCTTCTACTCTTTGTTTGAATCGAACTTGCTTCAGATTCAAGATAATGTTGGTTACATCCTCTTTTACTCCAGGAACGGAAGCAAATTCATGCTCCACACCAGCAATACGCATAGTATTGATGGCATAACCCTCAAGTGAAGAAAGAAGAATACGGCGTAAAGCATTACCAACAGTAATACCAAAACCGGGCTCCAACGGGCGAAATTCGAATTTACCGAAGCTATCGCTCGCCTCCAACATTAATACTTTATCAGGTTTTTGAAATGCTAATATCGCCATTCTTTAATTATTATTTAGAGTACAACTCAACGATCAACTGCTCCTTAATGTTCTCTGGAATGTCTGCGCGCTCAGGCTTGTGCAAGAACTTACCTGACTTGGTGTTCTCATCCCACTCAATCCATGGGTACTTGCTGTGGTTGAAACCAGCCAATGCATCAGCAATTACTTCCAAAGATTTAGATTTTTCACGAACACCGATAATTTGACCTTGTTTAACAGCATACGAAGGAATATTTACTACCTGACCGTCAACAACAATGTGTCTGTGGCTTACCAACTGACGAGCAGCTGCACGAGTAGGAGCAATACCCAAACGATAAACTACGTTATCCAAACGGCACTCCAAATTCTGCAAAAGAATCTCACCGGTAATACCGTTAGCGCGAGATGCTTTCTCGAACATATTGCGGAATTGTTTTTCCAATACACCGTAAGTATATTTAGCCTTTTGTTTCTCAGCTAACATGATACCATACTCAGATGTCTTTCTTCTTCTTGAATTACCGTGCTGGCCAGGAGGGAAATTTCTTTTTGACAAAACCTTGTCAGCACCGAAAATAGCCTCGCCGAATCTACGAGCAATTCTTGATTTTGGTCCAGTATATCTAGCCATTTTATTTATTTTTTAAGTTAAGTGAGGCAGGATTCACACAGTTTGCAGTCGCTTACTACATAAAGAAATGTTCTGGAGAATCCTGCTGTAATTAGGTTTGTAATGAATTAAACTCTTCTTCTCTTAGGAGGACGACAACCATTGTGTGGCAATGGAGTAACATCAATGATTTCAGTTACCTCGATACCTGCACCGTGTACGGTACGGATAGCTGACTCACGGCCGTTTCCTGGACCTTTTACATATGCCTTAACCTTTCTCAAACCAAGATCGAAAGCAACTTTTGCACAATCTTGGGCAGCCATCTGTGCTGCATAGGGAGTGTTCTTTTTAGAACCACGGAATCCCATCTTACCAGCTGAAGACCAAGAAATAATCTGACCCTCGCTGTTTGCTAAAGATACAATAATGTTATTGAATGAGCTATGTACATGCAACTGACCCATAGCGTCAACCTTAACATTTCTCTTCTTAGCTGCGACTGTTTTCTTTGCCATATCTAATTATTATTTAGTAGCTTTTTTCTTATTTGCAACTGTCTTTTTCTTACCCTTACGTGTACGGGCGTTGTTCTTTGTGCTTTGACCACGTACTGGCAAACCAATACGGTGGCGAACACCGCGATAACATCCGATATCCATCAAACGTTTAATGTTCAATTGGATTTCTGAACGCAAATCACCTTCTACCTTAAATTCAGCAGCGATGATTTCACGAATCTTAGCAGCTTGATCATCTGTCCAGTCTTTAACCTTCAGATCTCTATCAACACCTGCTTTATCTAAGATCTTAGCTGAACTACTGCGACCTATACCATAAACATAAGTCAAAGCGATTTCACCTCTTTTATTTTGGGGCAAATCAACACCAACAATTCTAATTGCCATATACTAAATTTTTCTTTTGCAACAATTAATTAACCCTGACGCATTTTGAACTTAGGGTTCTTTTTGTTAATTACATATAAACGTCCTTTGCGACGTACAATCTTGCACTCTGGAGTACGTTTTTTTAAAGATGCTCTTGTCTTCATATTATGTTTTTTATTTATATCTAAAAACGATTCGTCCCTTTGTTAAATCATAAGGACTCATCTCAACCCTTACCTTATCTCCAGGTAGGATCTTAATATAATGCATTCTCATTTTACCTGAAATATGAGCGGTAATTTCATGACCATTCTCAAGCTCAACTCGAAACATGGCATTTGAGAGTGCTTCAACTATAACTCCATCTTGTTCAATAGCGGACTGTTTTGCCATACTTAATATAATTTACCTTCTACTTGTTCAATTTCATCAAATGAAGAGAGTATCTCTGCCTTTCCATTGTGAACGGCAATCGTGTGTTCGAAATGTGCTGCAAAGCTACCATCCAACGTCTTAATAGTCCATCTGTCTGGAAGCATGCCAATCTTGGGAGACCCTAGAGTAATCATAGGTTCGATTGCTAAACACAATCCATTCTTTATTAATGGACCATTGCCTGCACGACCGTAATTAGGAACAGAAGGATCTTCATGCATTTCCGCACCGATTCCATGACCTACAAACTCGCGAACTACTCCATATCCATGGGCCTCACAATGCTTCTGGATTGCATGACTGATGTCACCGATTCGTTTACCTGCCAAAGCTGCCTGAATTCCTAAATATAAGGATTCCTTGGTTACCTTCAACAATTGTTTCACTTCATCTGAAACATTTCCTACACAAAATGTATAGCACGAATCTCCATTAAAACCATTCAGAAGAGTGCCACAATCAATTGAAACTATGTCTCCATCTTCTAAAGGAATATCATTAGGTATTCCATGTACAACCTGATCGTTTACTGAGGTACACAGGGTTGCGGGGAACGGACTTCCAAAAGGATTTGGAAAACCTTTAAAGGTAGGCGTTGCCCCATGATCTCTGATGAATTCATCAGCAATTCGATCAAGCTGAGCCGTCGTTACACCTGGTTTGATATGCTTTGCTAGCTCAACATGGGTTTTTGAAACTAACTGATTGGCGGCTCGCAACAAATCTATCTCATCTTCAGTCTTAAGAAATATCATAGCATTTTATCAGTAAGCAGAAACATCTGAACGACCACGAATTCTACCAGAATTCAACAAACCGTCGTAATGTCTCATCATCAAATGGCTTTCAATCTGCTGCAACGTATCTAATACAACTCCAACTAAAATCAACAAAGATGTTCCGCCAAAGAATTGAGCGAATTCAGTGCTGATTCCGAGCAAGCCGGCAAAAGCAGGCATACAAGCAATAAGAGCTAAGAATAAAGAACCAGGGAGAGTCAATCGAGACATAACCTGATCAATAAAATTAGCTGTATCATGGCCTGGCTTCACACCAGGGATAAATCCATTATTGCGTTTCATATCCTCTGCCATCTGAGTGGGATTCAAAGTAATTGCAGTATAAAAATAAGTAAATGCAATAATTAAGACTGCAAATATCAAATTGTATAACCAACTTGTATGATCCACTAGCATACGCATTACAGGAGTTGCATTATCAACAGAAGTATAGCCAACTAATGTAATAGGAATGAACATTAATGCCTGAGCAAAAATAATTGGCATTACATTAGCTGCGAACAACTTCAGTGGAATATACTGACGGGCACCACCATATTGCTGATTGCCCACCAGACGTTTGGCATATTGTACTGGAATTTTGCGGGTACCTTGAACTAACAAGATAGAACCACAAACAACAGCCAACAGTACAGCGATCTCAATCAAAAAGAAAACAAGACCACCACCTGCTGCATTTGTCATTCTTGAGAAACCTTCTTGGAAGAGAGCTCTCGGTAAACGTGCAATGATACCTACCATGATGATGAGAGAAATACCATTACCAATACCTTTGTCGGTAATTCGTTCACCTAACCACAATACAAACATGCTTCCAGCGGCAAGAATAATTGTTGCGGCAATCATAAAAGCAGTCCAACTAATTGTTGGCGTTAATGCACCACCTGCCTGAACTTTCAAGTTTATTAGATAAGAAGGTGCCTGGAATAAAAGAATAAACAAAGTCAAATAACGTGTGTATTGATTCATTTTTCTTCTTCCACTCTCGCCTTCACGCTGCATCTTCTGGAAATAAGGAACAGCTACACCCAACAACTGAATTACGATAGAAGCTGAAATGTAAGGCATAATTCCCAATGCAAAGATAGAAGCATTAGAAAACGCACCTCCTGAGAACATATTGAGCAAAGACATCAAACCTTCACTCGTTTGTTCACGCAAGCTCGCCAAATTATCAGGATTAATACCTGGTAATACGATAAAGGAACCGAAGCGATAGATTGCAACAAACAAAAGGGTGATGAGGATCCTATTTCTCAGATCCTCAATCAACCATATGTTCTTTAAGGTTTCAACGAACTTCTTCATTTGATTAAAGTTTTGTTACGTTACCACCTACTGCCTGAATAGCTTCTTCTGCAGTTTTTGAGAACGCATTTGCTACAACATCAACCTTTGAAGTCAAAGTTCCATTACCCAAAATCTTGATCAACTGTCCGGCAGAAGCCAAACCATTTGCGATCAATTCATCGATGCCAACTGTAGTCAAGTTCTTAGCTTCAACCAATGCCTGAATATCTGACAAGTTGATTGCCTTATACTCAACACGATTAATGTTCTTGAAACCGAACTTAGGCAAGCGACGCTGCAAAGGCATCTGTCCACCTTCGAAACCAATTTTTTTCTTATAACCTGATCTTGCTTTAGCACCTTTATGTCCACGAGTAGATGTACCACCTAAACCAGATCCAGGTCCACGACCGATTCTCTTACGAGAGTGAATAGAACCGCAAGCAGGCTTTAAATTATTTAATTTCATCTTTAAATCAATTTAAATGTAATAAAATAGATTAGTCCACGATGGTTACCAAATGATGCACCTTCTGAACCATTCCGCGAATTGTAGGAGTATCTTCTACTTCAACTACGTGATTCAGCTTAGTTAAGCCCAATGCATCGAGAGTTCTCTTCTGAGTTACTGGAGCTCCAATTCTGCTCTTAATCTGTTTAATCTTAATAGTTGCCATAATATCTCCTTATCCTCTAAATACTTTATCTAAACTTACGCCACGGTTCTCAGCAACGGTCTTTGCATCACGCATCTCTGCCAACGCATTGATAGTAGCCTTAACAAGGTTGTGTGGGTTTGAAGAACCTTTTGACTTAGCCAAGCAGTCAGTTACACCAACACTTTCCAATACGGCACGCATTGCACCACCTGCTACTACTCCAGTTCCGTGAGTAGCTGGCTTGATGAATACCTCAGCACCACCAAACTTAGCAGCTTGTTCATGAGGAACAGTACCTTTCAATACAGGCACCTTAACCAGATTCTTCTTAGCAGACTCAACACCCTTTGCAATTGCAGCAGTAACTTCACCTGCTTTACCAAGGCCCCAACCGATGATACCATTACCATTACCAACTACTACGATTGCAGAGAAAGTAAAGGTTCTACCACCCTTGGTAACCTTAGTAACACGATTGATAGCAACCAATCTATCTTTTAATTCGATATCGCTGTTTATCTTAACTCTATTAATTGCCATAATCTATTAAAATTTAAGTCCACCGTTACGTGCAGCATCTGCAACTTCTTTCACTCTTCCGTGATACAAATAACCATTACGATCGAAAACGACAGTAGTGATACCTGCTTCAAGGGCTTTCTGAGCGATCAACTCACCAACTTTTGCAGCCTGCTCTTTTTTTGGCATTGTTTCCATGCCCAAAGAAGATGCAGCAGCAAGCGTTGTACCAGTTTCATCATTGATGATCTGTACGTAAATCTGCTTGTTGCTTCTAAAAACAGACATACGTGGACGCTGAGTAGTACCAGAAATTTTATTACGTACTCTATATTTGATCTTAATTCGTCTTTCTATTTTTGTTGTCATAATCTTACTGTTTTAAAATTACTTAGCACCAGCTGACTTACCAGACTTTCTACGAATCTGTTCACCAACAAACAAGATACCTTTACCTTTGTAAGGCTCTGGCTTACGGAAAGAACGAATTTTAGCGCAAACCTGACCTAACAGCTGTTTGTCGCAAGACTCCAAAATGATAAGAGGGTTCTGATTTCTTTCAGATTTTGTCTCTACTTTAATCTCACTTGGCAACTGCAAGAAAATGCTGTGTGTATAACCTAATGAGAACTCGATGATGTTTCCTTGGTTAGAAGCACGGAAACCAACACCTACCAATTCCAGTTTCTTCACATAACCTTCAGAAACACCAACCACCATATTGTTTACCAAAGAACGGTACAAACCGTGGAAAGCCTGCTTCTGCTTAGTTTCAACCGCATCATTCTGCTCATCAATCTCGAATGTGATCTGTGAATCAGCGATGTTTACTTTAATAGAAGGGTCAACAGTCTGAGACATTTCACCTTTAGGTCCCTTTACAGAAACCACATTTTCAGGGCTTACTGATACAGTTACCCCAGCTGGAATGTTAATTGGCAATTTACCTATTCTTGACATATACTACCCTCCAATTAATATACATAGCAAAGAACTTCACCACCAATCTTCAAATCAGCAGCTTCTTTGTCTGTCATAACACCCTTAGATGTAGATATAATAGCTATACCCAATCCATTAATTACTCTCGGCATATCCTTATAACCAGTGTACTTACGCATACCCGGTGTAGATACTCGGATCAACTTTTTGATAGCGTTGACCTTGTTAACTGAATCATACTTCAAGGCAACCTTGATAGTACCCTGTGGGCCATCTTCAACGAACTTGTAGTTCAAGATATAACCCTTGTCAAAAAGAATCTTAGTGATCTCTTTTTTCAAATTTGACGCAGGAACTTCAACAACTCTGTGCTTAGCCTGAATCGCATTTCTCAAACGCGTCAAATAATCTGCTATTGGATCTGTCATATAAAAATAGTTTAATTAATCGGGACTCTCCCGACAATATTAAATAAAAAAAATTACCAGCTTGCTTTCTTTACTCCTGGGATTAAGCCACTAGAAGCCATCTCACGGAACTGGATACGTGAAATTCCAAATTGACGCATATAACCTTTAGGACGTCCAGTCAATTTGCAACGATTGTGCAAACGGATAGGATTTGCGTTCTTAGGTATTGCCTGCAATTTCTGAGCTGCTTCAAAAGCTTCAACAGGATCACCTGTATTAACAATTTTCTTCAATGCAGCTCTTTTTTCAGCGTATTTGGCTACCATTTTGGCTCTCTTAACCTCACGAGCCTTCATTGATTCTTTTGCCATATTTATTTTTCGTTTTTAGCGTTCTTAAAAGGTAAACCGAACTCTTTGAGCAAAGCATAACCTTCTTCATCAGTTTTTGCTGTAGTTACAAAAGTGATGTTCATACCCAAAATACGATCGATTGAGTCGATATTGATTTCAGGGAAAATAATCTGCTCCTGAATACCTAAGGTATAATTACCACTTCCGTCGAACTTACTTTCAATTCCCTTGAAGTCACGGATACGAGGCAAAGCTACACGAACCAATTTCTCCAGGAATTCGTACATTCTCTCTCTACGCAAAGTTACCATAACGCCAATAGGCATTTTTTTACGCAACTTGAAGTTTGCAACGTCTTTCTTTGAAACAGTAGCCACAGCTTTCTGACCTGTGATTGCTGTGATTTCATTGATTGCAACATCAATAATCTTCTTGTCAGCAGTTGCCATACCCAAACCCTGATTGATAACAATCTTCTTGAGCACTGGAATCTGCATGGTTGAAGAATAGTTGAACTGACTCTTCAAAGCAGGCGCAATGCGCTCTGCGTATTCTTTCTTAAGGCTAGCAGTATTTCCCATTACTTAATCTCCTCTCCTGATTTTTTTGCAAAACGAACCAATTTACCGTCTTCGTTCTTCTTTCTTCCGATACGAGTCGGTTTGCCAGTTTTTGGATCAACAACATTCAAGTTTGAAATGTGAATTGGAGCCTCTTGCTTAATAATACCACCCTGAGGGTTCTTAGCATTTGGCTTCTGGCTTTTAGAAACGATATTGATACCTTCAACAATGGCACGGCGCTCATCTACGAGCACCTTTAACACTTTACCAGTCTGGGTTTTGCAATTACCAGCGTTAACGTAAACTGTATCGCCTTTTTTAATATGTAATTTACTCATTACTAAATTCTTTACTAATTAAAGTACTTCTGGTGCCAAAGAAACTACCTTCATGTTTGCTGCACGTAATTCACGAGCAACAGGGCCGAAAATACGACTTCCTCTCAACTCACCTGCATTGTTCAAAAGAACACATGCATTATCATCAAAACGGATATAAGAACCGTCAGCACGACGAACTTCTTTCTTAGTACGTACGATCAAAGCCTTAGATACTGCACCTTTTTTGATATCACTTGATGGGATAACGCTCTTTACAGATACGACAATCACATCACCTACAGACGCATAACGTCTTCTTGTACCACCCAAAACACGGATACAAAGTGCTTCACGTGCACCGCTATTGTCTGCAACAACTAATCTAGATTCTGCTTGTATCATAATTACTTAGCTCTTTCTACGATTTCTACTACTCTCCATCTCTTTGTCTTACTCAAAGGACGAGTTTCCATGATCAAAACTGTATCGCCTACATGACTGTCATTTTTCTCGTCATGTGCATGGTATTTCTTCGTTTTAGAAACGAACTTACCATAAATAGGGTGTTTTTCCTTGAACTTGGCAGCAACAACAATGGTCTTATCCATTTTATCGCTGATAACAACACCTGTTCTTGTTTTTCTTAAATTTCTAGCTTCCATGTGGACCATTATTATTTATTAAGTTCTCTCTGACGCAACTCAGTCTGGATACGAGCAATTGTTCTACGTGCAGCCTTAATCTGAGCAGGATTCTCCAATGGTGAAACAGCGTGGTTCAGCAACATCTGAGTGTAGTTTGCCTCTTCTGTTTTCAATCTTTCAACCAAATCGCTAGTTGAAATTTCTCTAATTTCTGCAATCTTCATAATTAAGCGTTTTTATCGTAATCACGTCTAACAATAAACTTAGTGGTAACAGGCAATTTCTGAGCAGCCAAGCGCAAAGCTTCTTTTGCAATCTCATAAGAAACTCCTTCAACCTCGAAAATAATACGACCCGGAGTAATTGGGAATACATATCCTACAGGATCACCCTTTCCTTTACCCATACGTACGTCTGCAGGCTTCTTGGTGATTGGTTTATCCGGGAAGATACGGATCCAAATCTGTCCTTCACGCTGCATGTAACGTGTTACAGCGATACGAGCAGCTTCAATCTGACGACCAGTGATCCAATGCGTATCCAAAGACTTGATTCCGAATGATCCGAAAGCCAATTGGTTACCGCGCTGAGCATTTCCTTTACAACGGCCCTTTTGCGGTCTTCTATATTTTGTTCTTTTCGGTTGTAACATAATTCCTAAAATTCAAATTAACGATTGTTATTCTTCTTCTTGCGGAAGTTTTTGCCGTTATTGTTACCACGGCCGTTCTCTTTAGTTTGAGTAAAGTTTGGAGCCAAGTCACGCTTACCGTAAACTTCACCACGGCAAATCCAAACCTTAATACCCAACAAACCAACCTTAGTCAAAGCTTCAGCTTGGCAATAGTCGATATCTGCACGGAATGTATGCAATGGAGTACGTCCTTCTTTGTACATCTCAGAACGTGCCATTTCTGCTCCGTTCAAACGTCCAGAGATTAAAATCTTAATACCCTCTGCTCCGCTCTTCATTGTGTTGGCGATGGCCATCTTGATAGCACGACGATAAGCAATCTTACCCTCAACCTGACGTGCAATATTGTTTGCAACGATAACTGCATCTAAATCAGGCTTCTTTATTTCAAAGATATTGATTTGAATATCCTTATCGGTGATCTTCTTCAACTCCTCTTTCAACTTGTCAACATCCTGACCACCCTTACCAATGACCAATCCCGGACGAGCTGTACAAATTGTAATCGTCACGAGTTTCAGTGTACGTTCAATGACAATTCTTGAAACGCTGGCAGCTGCCAAACGTACATTCAAGTACTTACGGATCTTGCTGTCTTCCAACAAAGAATCACCAAAGTTCTTGCCACCATACCAGTTAGAATCCCAACCTCTAATAATACCGAGTCGGTTGCTTATCGGATTTACTTTCTGTCCCATACTACTTCTTATTAATCATTAGTTTTAGTGCCAACGAACAAAGTCACGTGATTTGAACGTTTGCGAATTCTGTAACCTCTTCCCTGTGGAGCTGGTCTCATTCTTTTCAACGTAGCACCACCATCAACAAAAATCTTTGTTACGAACAATTCGCCATCTTCAGCCTTACGTTCGTTCTTCTGTTCCCAGTTAGCGATAGCAGAGCGCAACAATTTCTCAACTACAGCAGAAGCAGCCTTAGAAGAGAACTTCAATGTTCCAAGAGCTCTATTAACCTCCATACCACGAATCATATCAACCACATATCTCATCTTACGTGGAGAAGAAGGCACATTCTGCAATTTGGCAAAGTACTGGGTTTTAAGGGCTTCTTTTCTTCTTTCAGCCGCAATTTTTTTTCTTGCTCCCATTTATATTTTTCTTTTTATGTCAAATAATGCACCTGTTATTTTTTCTTGTTACCAGCATGGCCACCAAAACGACGGGTTGGTGCGAATTCGCCCAACTTATGTCCGACCATATTCTCTGTAACATAAACAGGAATAAATTTATTACCGTTATGAACTGCAATGGTATGTCCTACGAAATCAGGAGAAATCATTGAAGCTCTGGCCCATGTCTTTACAACACTCTTTTTGCCGCTCTCATTCATCGCGAGAACTTTCTTTTCGAGCTTTACTTCGATATATGGACCTTTTTTTAATGAACGACTCATATTTTACTCAATTAACTTTATTACTTATTACATCTTTCGATAATATACTTGTTAGACTGCTTCTTAGGAGCTCTTGTCTTCAAGCCCTTAGCGTACAATCCCTTACGTGAACGTGGATGACCTCCAGACTGACGTCCTTCACCACCACCCATTGGGTGATCATGTGGGTTCATTACCACACCACGGTTGTGAGGACGACGACCTAACCAGCGTGAACGTCCTGCCTTACCTGAGCTTTCGAGAGCGTGATCAGAATTACCAACGCTACCGATAGTTGCTTTACAAGCGCTCAAAATCTGACGAGTTTCGCCTGAAGGCAATTTAATGACGCAATAACGTCCCTCACGTGAAGTTAACTGAGCAAAGTTACCTGCAGAGCGTACCAACAACGCACCCTGTCCTGGACGCAGCTCGATATTGTGAATTACAGTACCGACTGGAATATTCTGCAATGGAAGTGCATTACCAATCTCTGGCGCTGCATTCTCTCCGGACATGATTGTGCTGCCAACCTGCAAGCCATTAGGAGCAATAATATAACGTTTTTCTCCATCAGCATAATACAATAGAGCGATACGAGCCGAACGGTTTGGATCATACTCAATTGTCTTTACAACTGCTGGAACACCATCTTTATTTCTCTTGAAGTCAATAAAACGGAACTTTCTTTTGTGACCGCCGCCGTTATAGCGCATTGTCATCTTTCCGACATTGTTACGACCACCTGTTGAACGTTTTCCACTTACAAGAGACTTCTCTGGTACCGATGCAGTAATTTCTTCAAAAGTACCAATAATTTTGTGTCTCTGCCCCGGTGTAGTGGGCTTAAATTTACGTACTGCCATCTTTTATTTAAATATTGCTATAAAAATCAATAGTTTCGCCCTCTTTCAGAGTTACGATTGCTTTCTTGAAAGCATTTGTGCTACCTTTAATTAAGCCTGCACGAGTGTAGCGGTTTTTTGATTTACCGGCAAAATTTGCGGTATTTACAGCTACAACTGTAACATTATACAAAGCCTCGATTTCTTTCTTAATCTCCAGCTTGTTAGCCTCAGGACGAACGATGAAGCCGAACTTATTCTGCTTCTCTGTTGTAGTGGTCATCTTCTCAGTGACCAAAGGTTTAATAATATATCCCATAATTGGTTAAGCCTCCTTATTTTGTTAAGATTTCATCAACGACTTTCAACGATGCCTCAGTTACAACCATAACATCTGCGTTCAATACAGAGTATGTATTCAGCGCAGAAGCAATTGCAACATTAACACGTTGGATGTTACGAGCTGACAAATATACATTTTTATCAGAAGATGGCAAAACGAACAATGCCTTCTTACCGTTGATTTTAAGATTATTTACAATTTCAGTAAACTGCTTTGTCTTTGGAGTCTCGATTGTGAAGTCTTCTACAACTACAATGGCATTTTCTTGTGCCTTGTAGCTTAAAGCAGACTTACGAGCCAAAGCCTTAACTTTCTTGTTCAACTTGAAACCATAATTTCTTGGTCTTGGACCGAAAACACGTCCACCACCTACTAATACAGGAGAGTTGATATCACCGCGACGAGCACCGCCACCACCTTTCTGACGACCCAACTTTCTGGTAGAACCACTAACTTCGCTTCTTTCTTTAGCCTTTGCTGTTCCCTGACGCTGATTTGCCATGAACTGCTTTACATCTAAGTAGATAGCGTGATCATTTGGCTCAATTGCAAAGATAGAATCATTCAAGGTAACCTTTCTACCGGTATCCTCGCCTTTAATATTCAATACACTAATTTCCATTATTTCTCAATTATTACGATTGAACCTTTGTAACCCGGAACAGAACCCTTAATCAAAAGCAAATTGTGCTCTGGAATTACTTTTAACACTTGCAAGTTTTGCGTAGTTACGCGTTCGCCACCCATTTGGCCACCCATACGCAATCCTTTGAAAACTTTTGCTGGGTATGAACAAGCACCGATAGATCCCGGCTTACGTGCGCGGTTGTGCTGACCATGAGTAGTCTGACCTACACCACCGAAACCATGACGCTTAACAACACCCTGGAAACCGTGTCCTTTAGAAGTACCAACTACATCAACAAAAGTTGCATCTGCGAAGATATCAACAGTTACAGTGTCACCCAAATTCAGTTCATTCTGAAAATCAGCTGCGAACTCGGCCAAGTGTCTCTTTGGAGTAGTACCTGCTTTCTTAAAGTGTCCCATCATTGGAGCAGTAGTATTCTTTTCTTTAGCTTCCTGGAAGCCTAACTGTACTGCTGCATAACCATCCTTTTCTACACTCTTAATCTGAGTTACTACACAAGGACCAGCTTCGATAACAGTGCATGGTACATTCTTACCATCGGCACTGAAAACGGATGTCATTCCGATTTTTTTTCCTAATAATCCTGGCATTTCGTTTGATTTTTAATAATAGTACTAAACTTTAATTTCTACTTCTACACCACTTGGCAACTCCAACTTCATCAAAGCATCTACTGTTTTAGCAGTTGAGCTATAGATGTCGATCAGTCTCTTGTAAGAAGAAAGCTCGAACTGTTCACGAGATTTCTTATTAACGAAAGTTGAACGGTTTACAGTAAAGATACGCTTGTGCGTTGGCAATGGAATAGGACCGCTTACAATAGCACCAGTCACCTTAACTGTTTTCACGATCTTCTCAGCAGACTTATCAACCAAGTTGTGATCGTAAGATTTAAGTTTAATTCTAATTTTCTGACTCATTTGTTTTATTAATTATTTAATATGATTAATAGTAAAAGCTAGAAGGTATGTCGACTAAGAGTCATTCACTAGCCGACACCTTCAAGCTTAAATATCTTTTATTGATTATACTAAATCAGTGCGACCTTTAATCTCTTCCAATACAGCCTTAGCAATTGAGCTAGATACTGCTGCATGGTGATCATAAGTCATTGATGAAGTAGCACGACCAGAAGTGATTGTACGCAAAGCGGTTACATAACCGAACATTTCTGCCAATGGAACCATTGCTTTTACAATACGAGCACCACTACGGCTTGTATCCATACCTTCAACCTGACCACGACGCTTGTTCAAGTCACCAATTACGTCACCCATATTTTCTTCTGGGGTTACAACCTCCAACTTCATAATAGGCTCCATCAATACTGGTTTAGCTTGAGCACATGCGCTCTTATATGCTTGCAATGCACAGATTTCGAAAGACAACTGGTCAGAGTCAACTGCATGGAACGAACCATCAAGCAACTCAACCTTCAAGCTATCCATTGGGAAACCACCCAAGATACCATTCTTCATTGCATTATCGAAACCTTTCTGAACAGATGGAATGAACTCCTTAGGAATGTTACCACCAGTAACCTTGTTCTCGAATTGCAAGCCACCTTGTGTAAAGTCTTCATCAACGGGACCTACATTAACGATAATGTCAGCAAACTTACCACGACCACCAGACTGCTTCTTGTAAACCTCACGCAAATTAACGGTCTTAGTAATAGCTTCCTTGTAGTTAACCTGTGGTTTACCTTGGTTACACTCAACCTTGAACTCACGTTTCAAACGGTCGATAATAATATCCAAGTGAAGCTCACCCATACCAGAGATAACTGTCTGACCAGTCTGCTCGTCTGTCTTAACAGTAAAGGTTGGATCCTCTTCTGCCAACTTAGCCAAACCATTAGACAATTTATCCAAGTCTTTCTGAGTCTTAGGCTCTACTGCGATACCAATTACTGGATCTGGGAAGTCCATAGATTCCAATACGATTGGTGCATCTTCGTCACACAAAGTATCACCTGTGCGAATATCCTTGAAACCAACACCAGCACCAATATCACCAGCACCGATTACTTCTACAGGATTCTGATGATTTGAGTGCATCTGGAACAAACGAGACACACGTTCTTTCTTACCAGAACGAGAGTTGTAGATATAAGAACCAGCAGCAAGTTTACCAGAGTATACACGAACGAAAGTCAAACGACCAACATATGGGTCAGTTGCAATCTTGAAGGCCAAAGCAGAAGTTTTTTCTTCTTCAGAAGCAGAACGATCTTCTTCTTCACCAGTTTCAGGATTTGTACCAACAACATTAGGAGTATCTAATGGAGAAGGCAAGAAAGCACAAACATAGTCCAACAAAGTTTGTACGCCCTTATTCTTGAAAGAAGAACCGCAGAGCATTGGAGTAACTTCCATTGCAACAGTTGCTGCACGCAAAGCACGCAACACCTCTTCCTCAGTAATTGTTGAAGGATCATCAAAGTATTTTGTCATCAACTCATCGTCGAATTCTGCAACTTTCTCCAACATCTTATCGCGCCATTCTTCAGCTTCGCCTTGCAAGTCTGCTGGAATTTCTTCAACAGAATAGTCCGCACCCATGGTCTCATCATGCCATAAGATTGCCTTCATCTTGATCAAGTCAACTAGACCCTTGAAATTCTCCTCAGAACCGATAGGAATAACGATTGGACATGCATTAGCACCCAAGATTTCTTTCATCTGACGTACTACACTAAAGAAGTCAGCACCAGAACGGTCCATCTTGTTTACATAACCGATGCGAGGAACATTATATTTGTCAGCCTGACGCCAAACGGTTTCTGACTGAGGTTCCACACCACCTACAGCACAATAAGTAGCAACGGCACCATCCAATACACGCAATGAACGCTCTACCTCAGCAGTAAAGTCAACGTGTCCCGGAGTGTCAATCAAGTTAATTTTGTAAGTTTTGCCATCATAGTTCCAACGAGTAGTTGTAGCTGCTGATGTAATAGTGATACCACGCTCCTGCTCCTGAGCCATCCAGTCCATAGTAGCAGTACCATCGTGAGTTTCACCAATCTTATGAGTCAGACCTGTATAGAACAAGATACGCTCAGAAGTTGTAGTCTTACCGGCATCAATATGAGCCATGATACCGATATTACGAGTTAAATGTAAATCTTGCTTTGCCATTTTAAGCTACTTTAATAAAATTAGAATCTAAAGTGTGCAAATGCACGGTTAGCTTCAGCCATACGGTGCATATCCTCTTTACGTTTGAAAGCACCACCCTGCTCGTTGAATGCATCCATAATCTCAGCAGCTAATTTATCAGCCATTGACTTACCACCACGCTTACGAGCAAAAAGAATCATATTCTTCATTGAGATAGACTCCTTACGATCTGCACGAATTTCAGTAGGAACTTGGAATGTAGCACCACCTACACGGCGAGACTTAACCTCAACCTGTGGAGTCACATTATCCAAAGCCTTTTTCCAGATCTCTAAAGCGCTCATCTCTTCGTTAGACATCTTAGTTTTAACAGCCTCTAATGCAGCGTAGAAAATCTCATAAGAGATGTTTTTCTTACCGTCATACATCAAGTGGTTTACAAACTTAGAAACCTTTACATCGTTAAATACGGGATCTGGAAGGATCACACGTTTTTTTGGTTTTGCTTTTCTCATTGCTTTTTAAATTTTGTTTGGCTGCAGACTTGTCTTCAAACACTCCTCCGAGCATTTTACTCAACCCAAAATACAAACCAAAACTTCGTTATTAATTAATCTGTAGTAAAAAATGATTATTTCTTAGCTGCCTTAGGACGCTTTGCACCATATTTTGAACGGCGCTGAGTACGATTTGCTACACCAGCAGTATCCAAAGTACCGCGAACAACGTGATAACGAACACCTGGAAGGTCTTTCACACGTCCTCCACGAACCAATACGATTGAGTGTTCCTGCAAGTTGTGTCCCTCTCCTGGAATATAAGAGTTCACCTCTTTCATATTTGTTAAACGCACACGAGCAACTTTACGCATTGCTGAGTTAGGTTTTTTCGGAGTTGTGGTATAAACACGAACGCAGACACCACGACGCTGCGGACAGCTGTCCAAAGCTGGAGACTTACTTTTCTCTACCAGCACTGTTCTACCCTTTCTTACTAATTGTTGAATAGTAGGCATTGTCTTTAAATTTTTAATTGTTATATTGTTATTTTCTATTGATCAAATTCACAAAGGCGCATAATGCACCCCCTTTGGGCTACAAAGTTACGAATTAAATTTCAATCCGCAATATTTTTTCTTAGCGGAAAAGTAAGACAAGCCGTACAAACGCAATAAATGGCGAAAAATTAAATGTATTTAACCTAACGGGTTATTAAAACGAGTGCAATTACGAACAGAATTCCTACTTACATAAAGACTATAAGAAACCTGAAATTACACACAATAAAATTATTATATAAAAAAAGGGTACGCTACAGCGCACCCCCAATATTATGCTTCTCCCTTATTAACTTGGAACGGAGCGATAGTTCTAGGACCATCTTCCGGCATATGAATAGGACCAAAGTTTTGCTCATACTTTGATATGTTATCTTGCAAAGCGTACATTAAACGTTTGGCGTGTTCTGGAGCCAAAATAATGCGTGACTGTACATTTGCTTTAGGCAATCCTGGAAGAATTCGCACGAAGTCTAAGATAACTTCTGAACTTGAATGTGCGATTAATGCCATATTGGCATACACTCCTTGAGCAATCTCCGGTGTTAACTCAATCTGAAACTGAGCTCCTTGGTTCTTTTCTTCGCTTGACATTTTCTATTTAATATAAAGGTAAATAAAGTATTTGTAATTCACTACAACAAAGATAGAATCATTTTATAGAAAATACAAAAATTACCGGATAAAAATGTAGAGCAAAATAGAAAAGCTCGTATTTTACTATTTGAATATTACAAACAGGAAACTCATATATAGGTATATATAAATAAGAATAAGTTATGAGGATGACATGAGCGCAACCTAAACCTCTGGAAATATATAAGCATGTAGATACAATAATAAAAAGGAGGAAGGAAATTATCAATAGTAAAGGAGCCCGAATAGTAGATGAGACAATTAAGTTAAGAGTTGACCTTACCTTGTCTTTAGAATTTTGGGACATCACGTAAGGATATTAGTCCTTACAGAAACTAGGGATACATAAGGAACATTCACTCTGATTATATAGAGAGGTCTATGCAGTTAATCAGTACAATTTCTTGGCATAAGGACACAACAACAAGTCCTGTATACTTTATTATCATAAATAAGATTCAATACTTGGGTTTTGTTATTTCTCATGAAACAGTTTGATACTGGTAACCCTCCTCTAAGACCCATCCTTTTGTTGTCCAAATACTCCTATTTATATTAACTGGGCACGGAAGATAAAAAATATACAGAATGAAATGGTATGTTACATTTTACTCTTGTACGAAAAAAAGAGGGTATTGTATATTTTACATTTCAACGATTGCGACAAGTACATCCTACCTTCGCCTTATTGTCGAACAAAATCACAAAAAATTAGAATTAGCTCGGTAAAGTAACTCGTATCGAACAAATCACAAAAAGGCGACTCCCTATCAGGAAGTCGCCCTTTTTTCAAATATCTATGAAAGATTAGATAGAATTATTCAACATCATTGAAGTCGAGAACAGACTTGCGATTAGCAATCGCACGGTCATAATCTTCACGACTTCCTACTATAATACGTTCGAATTCACGCAGTCCTGTTCCTGCAGGAATCAAGTGACCACAGATTACATTCTCCTTCATACCTTCAAGTCTATCGCTCTTACCATTAATTGCAGCCTCATTCAAAACCTTAGTGGTTTCCTGGAAGGATGCTGCAGACATAAAGCTTGAAGTCTGCAATGCAGCACGGGTAATACCTTGAAGAATCTGAGTAGAAGTTGCAGGAACTGCATCACGAACTTGCACCAAGCGCAAATCCTTACGCTTCAATGTTGAGTTTTCGTCTCTTAACTTACGTGAAGTAACAATCATACCTGGTTGCATAATTTCGGAGTCACCAGCATCTACGACAACCTTCTTACCCCAAATGCGATCGTTCTCTTCAGCAAAGTCTAACTTATCAACAATTTGAAGTTCAAGGAAGCGAGTATCTCCTGGCTCATCAATCTGTACCTTACGCATCATCTGACGTACGATAACCTCGAAGTGTTTGTCGTTAATCTTAACGCCCTGAAGACGGTACACATCCTGGATTTCGTTCACAATGTACTCTTGTACTGCAGTAGGACCTTTAATTGCCAAAATATCTGATGGGGTTATTGCACCGTCAGACAAAGGAGTACCTGCACGTACATAATCATTTTCCTGAACCAGAATCTGTTTAGACAACGGAACCAGATACTTCTTAACTTCGCCCAACTTAGAGGTGACAATGATTTCGCGGTTACCACGCTTAATCTTACCCATCGTAACCTCACCATCAATTTCTGAAACCACTGCAGGATTAGAAGGGTTACGAGCCTCGAACAACTCTGTTACACGAGGCAAACCTCCAGTGATATCGCCAGCCTTTCCTACCGCACGAGGTATTTTTACCAAAACGTCACCGGCTTTTACCAACTGACTGTCTTCAACAACCAAGTGACCGCCAATTGGGAAGTTATAAGTGCGAATTAACTCACCATTCTCATCAACGATGTGTGCTGAAGGAACCTTGGTCTTATCCTTAGATTCAGTGATGATAATTTCACGCAAACCTGTAGTTTCATCAGATTCAACACGATAAGTTACACCCTCAATCACATCCTCAAAGACAAGCTTACCAGGATTCTCAGTAACGATAACGGCATTAAATGGGTCCCATTTAGCAATCACAGTACCGGTAGTAACCTTATCGCCTTCATTTACATACAATGTCGATCCATAAGGAATATTCTGTGTAAAGAGCACGATGTTGGTATTCAAGTCAACGAAACGGACCTCAGCCAAACGGCCAACTACCATCCTCGCAGCATTGCCCTGATCATCATGTATATCCACAGTACGCAACTCCTCGAATTCAATCTTAGAATCATATTTGGCCTTAATGGTTGCATTTGCAGCAGCATTAGAAGCCACACCACCGGCATGGAAAGTACGCAGAGTCAACTGAGTACCAGGTTCTCCAATAGATTGAGCTGCAATAACACCAACAGCTTCACCCTTCTGAACCATGCGGCTACTTGCCAAGTTGCGACCGTAACACTTCATACATACACCCTTACGACTCTCGCAAGTCAATACAGAGCGTATTTCAACGCTTTCTATTGGAGAATCTTCAATTGCTTGGGCTTTATCTTCAGTAATCTCTTCACCGGCAGCAACAATAATCTCACCTGTCTGTGGATTTATCACGTCATGTACAGATACACGACCTAAGATTCTTTCATACAATGATGAAATAACCTCATCACCATTCTTCAATGCAGTGCAAACCAAACCACGCAAAGTGCCACAGTCTTCCTCTGTAATGATAACATCGTGAGATACGTCAACCAGACGACGAGTCAGATATCCGGCATCAGCAGTCTTCAAAGCAGTATCCGCCAAACCTTTACGAGCACCGTGAGTAGAAATAAAGTACTCCAACACACTCATTCCCTCCTTAAAGTTGGAAAGAATAGGGTTTTCGATAATTTGAGCTCCCTCTGCACCTGCTTTTTGAGGTTTTGCCATCAAACCACGCATTCCTGACAGCTGACTGATCTGACCAGCAGAACCACGGGCTCCCGAATCCAACATCATATATACAGCATTGAATCCCTGGTCAGCCTCTTTCATGGTCTTCATCAATATCTTAGACAAGTCGTTGTTAACGTGTGTCCAAGTATCAATTACCTGATTATAACGTTCCTTGTCGGTGATGAATCCCATACCATAATCATTGGTGATACGCTCTACTTCCTCGTTACCGCGCTTAACCAGTTCTTCCTTCTCTTTTGGAATGATAATATCACCCAAGTTGAATGACAAACCACCATCATAAGCCATCTTGTAACCCAAGTTCTTGATTCCATCAAGGAATTCACAAGCACGCGCAACACCAACAGCCTTGATAACATCACTAATGATACCGCGCAAAGTTTTCTTTGAAATGATATCATTAAAGAAACCAACTTCCTCAGGTACAATTTCATTAACAATGACACGTCCTACAGAAGTTTCAATCATCTTCTTGACGATATTTCCATTCTCATCCAAATCATTAGCCAAGACCTTGATTGGAGCATGAATGTCAACACGTTTTTCATTGTAGGCAATGATAGCTTCTTCTGGTCCGTAGAAAGTCAAACCTTCACCCAAAGAACCGGGACGCAACTTAGTGATATAGTACAATCCCAACACCATATCCTGAGAAGGAACGGTAATAGGAGCACCATTGGCCGGGTTCAAAATATTATGAGCTTGCAACATCAGAATCTGCGCTTCCAAAATAGCCTCGTTGCTCAATGGCAAGTGAACAGCCATCTGGTCACCGTCGAAATCGGCATTGAACGCAGTACAAGCTAATGGATGCAACTGAATTGCTTTTCCTTCAATCATCTTTGGCTGGAAAGCCTGAATACCTAAACGGTGTAGAGTCGGTGCACGGTTAAGCAAGACAGGGTGACCTTTCATTACATGCTCCAGGATATCCCAGATAACAGGTTCCTTGCGATCTACTATCTTTTTAGCGGACTTAACCGTTTTCACGATACCGCGCTCAATCAGCTTACGGATAATAAACGGCTTATACAATTCGGCAGCCATAAGTTTTGGCAAACCGCACTCTCCCATCTTCAGCTCAGGTCCAACAACGATAACCGAACGTGCAGAGTAGTCAACACGTTTACCCAACAAGTTCTGACGGAAACGTCCTTGCTTACCCTTCAATGAATCAGACAATGATTTCAATGGACGGTTCGCATCAGTCTTCACAGCGCTACTCTTTCGAGAGTTGTCAAACAAACTGTCCACAGCCTCCTGAAGCATACGTTTCTCGTTACGCAAAATAACTTCTGGTGCTTTGATTTCAATCAGACGTTTCAAACGATTGTTACGGATAATCACACGACGATATAGGTCGTTCAAATCAGATGTGGCAAAACGTCCTCCATCCAGTGGAACCAATGGACGCAACTCAGGTGGAATAACTGGAAGTATCTTCATAATCATCCACTCTGGCTTGTTACGTCCACGACTTGAACGGAACGACTCAACAACCTGCAAACGCTTAAGAGCTTCGTTCTTACGCTGCTGTGCAGTGTCAGAATTAGCACGGTCACGCAACTCATAAGACAATTTGTCCAAGTCTACACGTAGCAACAAATCATAGATTGCCTCTGCACCCATCTTTGCAATGAATTTATTTGGATCTGAATCATCCAAATATTGATTTTCGATAGGCAGACTTTCCATCTTGTCCAAGTATTCGTCTTCTGTCAACAGATCCAGTTCTTCAACTTCACCTGCCAAAGCACCCGGCTGAATGACAATATAGCGCTCGTAATAAATTACGGAATCCAATTTCTTGGTTGGTATACCCAGCAAATATCCAATCTTATTTGGTAAAGAACGGAAATACCAGATATGAGCCACCGGAACAACCAACTGAATATGACCTGAACGCTCACGACGAACCTTCTTCTCAGTCACTTCCACTCCACAACGGTCACAAACAATTCCTTTATATCGGATTCGTTTATACTTTCCGCAATGACATTCGTAGTCCTTGGTAGGACCAAAAATTCGCTCGCAGAACAAACCGTCGCGCTCTGGCTTATATGTACGGTAGTTAATGGTTTCGGGCTTCAGCACCTCACCATACGAATTTTCCAGGATTTCCTCCGGAGAGGCTAATCCAATGGTAATTTTCGTAAAATTACTCTTTATCTTAGATTCTTTTCTAAAAGCCATGTTTCTTATTTATATATAAAAGAGTTTTTTCGTAAAATTAGTCAAGAGTGATACTCAATCCCAAACCACGTAACTCGTGCAAGAGTACATTCAGTGATTCTGGAATACCAGGAGTTGGCATTGGCTCGCCTTTGACAATAGCCTCATAAGCCTTGGAACGTCCTACAACATCATCTGACTTGATTGTCAAAATCTCCTGAAGAACATGAGATGCTCCAAAGGCCTCGATTGCCCAAACCTCCATCTCTCCAAAACGCTGACCACCGAACTGAGCTTTACCACCCAACGGCTGCTGGGTAATCAAAGAGTAAGGTCCGATAGAACGTGCATGCATCTTGTCTTCTACCATGTGGCCTAATTTCAACATATAGGCAATACCTACTGTGGCCAACTGGTCAAATTTCTCGCCGGTAGCACCATCATACAACTGTGTTGAACAGTAACGTGGCAGACCTGCTTTGTCGGTCCATTCACACAAATCATCTAATGTAGCACCATCGAAAATTGGAGTGGCAAACTTGACACCTAACTTACGACCTGCTGCACCCAATACGGTTTCGAAGATCTGACCGATATTCATACGTGAAGGCACACCCAACGGGTTCAATACGATATCAACCGGAGTTCCATCAGCTAAGAATGGCATATCTTCTTGACGAACAATCTTAGAAACAATACCCTTATTTCCATGACGTCCTGCCATCTTATCACCAACACCGATTTTGCGTTTCTTAGCAATATATACTTTGGCCATTTGAATAATACCAGCAGGCAACTCATCACCTATTGTAATGGCAAATTTCTTACGTTTAAGTTCAGCATCGAGCAATTTGAATTTCTTCAAGAAATTGATTATCAGCTGAGCAATCAAACCATTCACATGCTCATCTGCAGTCCATCCAATCAACTGAATGGCTGTATAATCAAGATTTTCCAGAGCAGCAGCTGTGAAACGTGCACCCTTGGCAATCACATCAGCTCCCATATAATCCTTAACACCTTCAGAAACCAAATTATCGGTCAGTTCAAGAAGCTTATCAATCAAGATACCCTTCAAGTCTTCCACCTTACTGTTGAATTCTTCGTCAATCTTAGGAAGAATCAATTTATCAGCAGCTTTGGCAGCACGACTCTTTATTGCCTTAGAGAAAAGTTTCTTGTCGATGACAACACCCTTCAAGGATGGAGAAGCCTTTAATGAGGCATCCTTCACATCTCCAGCCTTATCACCGAAGATGGCTCGAAGCAATTTTTCCTCAGGAGAAGGATCGCTTTCACCCTTTGGAGTAATTTTACCAATCATGATATCACCTGGTTCGATGCGAGCACCGACACGTACAATACCATTCTCGTCCAAATCTTTAGTAGCTTCCTCACTTACGTTTGGAATATCAGAAGTCAACTCTTCAACACCACGTTTAGTTTCGCGAACCTCCAAAGAGAACTCTTCAACATGAATAGAAGTCAATACATCTTCACGTACCACACGCTCGTTCAGAACGATAGCATCCTCATAGTTGTAACCCTTCCAAGGCATATAGGCAACCAACAGATTCTTACCCAAAGCTAATTCACCATTTTCAGTTGAATAACCTTCGGTCAGAATATCACCAGCTTTTACGCGCTGACCTTTATCACAAATAGGTCGCAAGTCAATAGTCATATTCTGGTTGGTACGGCGGAACTTAGGGATACGATATTCTTTAAGAGCAGGTTCGAAGCTTACAAACTCTTCATCCTCTGTACGATCATACAAAATACGAATAGTCGTTGCATCAACATATTCAATTACACCAGCTCCCTCTGCGGTAATCATGGTACGAGAATCTTCGCAAACCTGCTTTTCAATACCAGTACCAACAATTGGAGCCTCACTCTTCAACAAAGGAACAGCCTGACGCATCATGTTAGATCCCATCAATGCACGGTGAGCATCATCATGCTCCAAGAAAGGAATCAGCGATGCAGCGATTGAAGCAATTTGCTGAGGTGCTACGTCCATCAAATTCACCTCGGTTGGAGGTACAACTGGATAATCATCATCCTGGCGACATTTAACTTTTGTGCGGATGAAGGTTCCATCATCATTCAACGGTGCATTACCCTGACCAATAATTTGTCCTTCTTCTTCCTCTGCGGTGAGATATTGGATTCCTGTTTCCAAAGACAAGTCAACAATACCATCGTTAACCTTGCGATAAGGAGTTTCAATAAATCCAAGATCATTAATCTTTGCATAAACACACAATGAAGAAATCAAACCAATGTTCGGACCTTCAGGAGATTCGATAGGACATAAACGTCCATAGTGAGTATAGTGCACGTCACGCACCTCAAAACCGGCACGCTCACGTGACAAACCGCCAGGACCTAAGGCAGACAAACGTCTCTTGTGTGTTACTTCAGCCAATGGATTTGTCTGGTCCATGAACTGAGACAAGGCATTTGTACCAAAGAAAGTATTGATTACAGAAGAAATAGTCTTTGCATGAATCAATTCAGTCGGTGTAAACACCTCATTATCGCGTACGTTCATGCGCTCGCGGATAGTTCTGCTCATACGAGCCAAACCTATGGCAAACTGATTTCCTAGTTGCTCACCCACGGTGCGCACACGTCTATTGCTCAAGTGGTCAATATCATCAACCGTAGCTTTTGAGTTAATCAACTCAATCAAGTACTTGATAATCTCGATGATATCTTCTTTTGTCAACACACGTACATCCATATCTGTAGTCAGATTTAGCTTACGATTGATACGATAACGTCCAACCTCACCCAAATCATAACGTTTTTCAGAAAAGAACAGGTTATTGATTACCTCGCGTGCACTGGCATCATCGGCAGGATCCGCATTACGCAACTGACGATAAATATAGAGCACAGCTTCTTTTTCAGAGTTACTTGGATCCTTCTGTAAGGTATTGAAGATAATCGAATAGTCCGAAGTATTAACTTCTTCTTTATGAATCAAGATACTGCTGACACCGCTATCAATGATTTCTTCCATATTTGATTCATCAAGCACCGTTTCACGATCCAAGATAACCTCATTACGCTCAATTGATACCACTTCACCAGTGTCTTCATCCACAAAATCCTCAACCCAGCTCTTCAATACACGAGCAGCAAGTTTCTGTCCAAAATATTTCTTGAGGTTCGCTCTTGTAACCTTTACTTCTTCGGCAAGATTGAATATCTCAAGAATATCCTTGTCGTTTTCAAAACCGATAGCACGCAACAAAGTAGTTACAGGTAACTTCTTCTTACGGTCAATGTACGCATACATGACATTATTGATATCAGTTGCAAACTCAATCCAAGAACCCTTAAACGGAATGATACGTGCAGAATATAACTGAGTGCCGTTAGCATGAATGCTTGAACCGAAGAAAACACCAGGTGAACGATGCAACTGAGAAACAACAACACGCTCAGCACCATTGATAATAAAGGTACCATTAGCAGTCATATAAGGAATAGGGCCCAGGAAGACATCTTGAATCACTGTGTCGAAATCTTCGTGATCAGGATCGGTACAATACAACTTAAGCTTAGCTTTCAAAGGCACGCTATAGGTCAAGCCACGCTCCAGGCACTCCTCGATAGAATAGCGAGGAGGATCAATATAATAATCCAAGAACTCAAGCACAAAGTTATTGCGTGTATCAGCAATAGGGAAGTTCTCAGAAAAGACCTTATAAAGTCCATCATTCTTTCTCAACTCAGGGGGCGTATCCAATTGCAGAAAGTCTTTAAAAGACTTAAGCTGAACCTCGAGGAAATCCGGATACGGCATCGGACTCTTTACCGATGCAAAATTTACTCTCTGATTTACTATGTTTGAAGACATCAGTTATATTATTATAATAAACCTAGATATTTATAGACACAAAAAGGTAAAGAACCCCCTACCAGAGGATTCTTTACCATATATAACCTGTATATACAGGCTATTACTTCAGCTCGATTTCAGCACCAGCCTCTTCCAAAGACTTCTTCAAAGCCTCTGCATCAGCCTTAGCCATGCCTTCCTTCAATACGCTAGGAGCACCGTCTACCAAATCCTTAGCTTCTTTCAAGCCCAGACCGCAAGACTCCTTAACAGCCTTAACAACTGCCAACTTAGCTGAACCAGCGCTCTTCAATACTACATCGAAAGAGTCCTTCTCAGCAGCACCAGCAGCACCATCAGCTGCAGGAGCAGCAACTGCAACTGCTGCAGCAGCAGGCTCGATACCATACTCATCCTTCAGGATAGTAGCCAACTCATTAACTTCTTTAACTGTCAAATTTACCAATTCTTCAGCAATAGCTTTCAAATCTGCCATTTTATTCTAATTTTTTATTTGTTTGTTACTTATTAATTTAATTATTTGCCTTCACCCAAGGTTTTCAAAACACCATGGATTGTATTGGCTCCTGATTGAAGAGCAGAAATAACATTCTTCGCTGGAGATTGCAACAAAGCAACGATTTCAGCAATAACTTCATCCTTACTCTTGATAGCTGTAAGAGCATCCAGCTGGTCAGCACCAACATAGAATCCTTCTTCAGCATAGGCAGCCTTCAGGGTAGGACCGCCATCTTTAGCTAATTCTTTCAACAACTTTGCAGGAGCGTTAGCAACATTTGAGAACAAAATTGCTGTAGTTCCCTTCAAGCAGTCGTATAATGGAGAGTAATCCAATTCAGAAGCTTCGAAAGCCTTGTGCAAAAGAGTGTTCTTTACCAGAACCATCTTAATTTCAGACTGGAAGCACTTTCTTCTCATAACACTGGTTTTCGCAGCGTTCAAACCGGTTGCGTCTACCAGATAGAAGTGAGGATACTCGTTCAGAATTTCGCCAAGTTGAGCTATAATATTACCTTTATCTTCCTTTCTCATGATTTCTTAAAATTTTTTAGATTTCTTCAACTGCCTTCGGGTCAATCTTAATACCACGGCTCATTGTACTTGAAAGATAAATGCTCTTTATATATGTACCTTTAGCTGACGATGGTTTCAACTTGATAATTGTTGAAATGAACTCCTTCGCATTCTGTGCGATCTGATCAGGAGTGAAAGATACTTTACCGATAGAAGTATGAACGATACCGCTCTTATCTACCTTAAAGTCAATCTTACCTTGCTTCACCTCTTTAACAGCCTTAGCAACATCCATTGTAACAGTACCGCTCTTTGGATTTGGCATCAATCCGCGAGGACCAAGGACACGTCCGAGGGCACCAATTTTACCCATGATAGAAGGCATTGTAATGATAACATCAATGTCTGTCCATCCACCTTTGATCTTTTCGATATACTCGTCAAGACCTACATAGTCAGCGCCTGCTTCCTTAGCAGCAGCTTCAGCATCAGGTGTACACAAGCAAAGAACTCGAGTCACCTTACCAGTACCATTTGGAAGAGAAACCACGCCACGAACCATCTGGTTAGCCTTACGTGGGTCAACGCCCAAACGGACATCAATATCTACAGAAGCATCAAACTTAGTGGTAGTGATTTCTTTTACCAAAGCTGAAGCTTCTTTCAAAGAGTATGCTTTCCCTGCTTCAATTTTCTCAGCGACTAACTTCTGATTTTTTGTCAGTTTACCCATTTTAATTGAAGATTATTAATTGATTAACCTGGGAAGTCCCCTTTAACAGTGATACCCATACTTCTTGCTGTACCTGCAACAAGTCTCATAGCAGACTCAATTGTAAAGCAGTTCAAGTCAGGCATTTTGTCCTGAGCAATAGCGCGGACTTGATCCCACGTAATCTCAGCAACCTTCTTACGGTTAGGTTCAGCAGAACCACTTTTTACCTTAGCAACCTCCATCAACTGTACAGCTACAGGAGGAGTCTTAACGATGAAATCGTAAGATTTATCAGTATAATAAGTGATTACAACTGGAAGTACCTTACCAGCCTTGTCTTGCGTTCTGGCGTTGAATGCTTTACAGAAATCCATAATGTTGATACCCTTAGAACCCAAAGCAGGACCTACTGGGGGTGATGGATTTGCAGCGCCTCCTTTAATCTGTAATTTGATTAATCCAGCAACTTCTTTAGCCATTTTCTTGTTTTTTATATAGTTATTTTAACAAAAGAACAATGCACGTAACAAATGCATTACTCTTTTTCAACTTGCATAAAACCTAACTCTAGCGGAGTTTTACGTCCGAAGATCTTCACCATAACCTTCAGCTTCTTCTTTTCAACATTAACCTCTTCAATAATTGCAGCAAAACCGCTGAAAGGTCCTTCGGCAACTTTCACTGTCTCCCCTACTTCGTAAGGTACAGGCATTTCCTCTGGAATTTCCTTCAACTCATCTACAATACCTAAGAGTCTGTTTACTTCGTTCTGACGCAATGGAGTTGGATGACTGTTAGATTCACCCAAAAATCCTAAACAGTTCGGTGTATTACGCAACAGCAAAGCAACTTCACCCACGAGTGCAGCCTCTACCAAGACATATCCTGGCAAATGATTACGCTCCGTAACAACACGTTTGCCATTACGAACCGTAACAACTTTCTCTGTTGGAATAAGTACCTGAGATACATACTTGCCAAAGTCGCCTTTTTTAATTTCGGCATCAATGTATTCTTTGACTTTGCTTTCCTTTCCACTAATGGCACGCATTACGTACCATTTCATTTCAATTTCGGCCATATCTCTACTTTTAAGGATAAATAAATTCCATTACATTTTGGAAAACGAAGTCCATGCCAAAAACTACCAATGCAATGAGTAGGGAAGCAAATAATACTACAACTGCACTGTTCGTAAGTTCTGACGGACTAGGCCAAGATGTTTTATGTACAAGTTCATTGTAAGATTCCTTACAATAGTTTGTTATATTCTTAAACATATGCGATAAGATTAGCACGGGAGGAGAGGCTCGAACTCCCGACACCCGGTTTTGGAGACCGGTGCTCTACCAACTGAGCTACTCCCGTAAAATAGGTCCCCGGGAAAGCGGGGACCTATGATATTTCATTGAATATAATTCAATAAATTAGTCCAAGATTTCAGTAATCTGACCTGAACCTACTGTACGTCCACCCTCGCGGATAGCGAAACGCAAACCTACGTTCAAAGCAACTGGGTAGATCAAGTTAACCTTGATTTCTACGTTGTCACCTGGCATTACCATCTCAGTTCCTTCTGGCAAGTGAATTTCACCTGTACAGTCCATAGTACGCAAGTAGAACTGAGGACGGTAGTTGTTACCGAATGGAGTGTGACGACCACCTTCTTCTTTCTTCAATACATAGATAGAAGCCTTGAATGAAGAATGAGGAGTGATAGTTCCAGGGTGAGTGATAACCATACCACGTCTAATCTCCTTCTTATCGATACCACGCAACAACAAACCTACGTTGTCACCAGCTTCACCTTCGTCCAACAGCTTACGGAACATCTCAACACCAGTGATAACTGACTTCTTGTCCTCACCCAAACCAAGGATCTGAACTTCGTCACCTACCTTAACAACACCAGTTTCGATACGACCAGTAGCAACTGTACCACGACCAGTGATAGAGAATACGTCCTCAACAGGCATCAAGAATGGTTTCTCAACGTCACGAGTAGGCTCCTGAATCCAGCTGTCACAAGCAGCCATCAACTCCATTACCTTCTCTTCCCACTGAGCTACACCGTTCAATGCACCAAGTGCAGAACCACGGATGATAGGAGTATCTTCCTCGAAATCGTATGCAGCGAGCAACTCACGCATTTCCATTTCTACCAACTCCAACATCTCTTCGTCCTCAACCATATCACACTTGTTCAAGAATACAACCAAGCGAGGTACGTTTACCTGACGAGCCAACAAGATGTGCTCACGAGTCTGAGGCATAGGACCATCAGTAGCAGCAACTACGATGATAGCACCGTCCATCTGAGCAGCACCAGTAACCATGTTCTTTACATAGTCAGCGTGACCCGGACAGTCAACGTGTGCATAGTGACGATTTGCAGTTTCATACTCAACGTGTGAAGTATTGATAGTGATACCACGCTCTTTCTCCTCAGGAGCGTTATCGATCTGATCGAAAGATTTCAACTCAGACAAACCTGCCTTTGCCAACACAGTAGTGATAGCTGCTGTCAAAGTAGTCTTACCGTGGTCTACGTGACCGATGGTACCAATGTTCACATGCGGTTTGGTACGCTCGAACTTCTCTTTAGCCATAGCTTTACTTATTTATTTTATAAATTAATGAATAATCTTTTGCTTGTAAAAAACTAAGAGCTGTTACCGAGACTTGAACTCGGGACCTCTTCCTTACCAAGGAAGTGCTCTACCGCTGAGCTATAACAGCATTGAGTGGAGCGGAAAACGGGGCTCAAACCCGCGACCCCCAGCTTGGAAGGCTAGTGCTCTATCAACTGAGCTATTTCCGCAAAATTAGCTTAGAACCAACAACCAATATATCAACAAAAGTTCTAAACATGGTGGGCAAAGATGGATTCGAACCACCGAAGGCGTAAGCCAGCAGATTTACAGTCTGCCCCATTTGGCCACTCTGGTATTTGCCCGGCCAGATGATAATCATCTTAGTTCTAAGAAACACTCTCTCGTGTTTAGAGCCTCTTGTCGGATTCGAACCAACGACCCCGAGATTACAAATCACGTGCTCTGGCCAACTGAGCTAAAGAGGCAAGCTTTGCAACCGCTTTTGCAGTAGCGTTTCTTAAACGGTTGCAAAGTTAGGCATTATTTTTAAACCACCAAAATTTTTCCGATATTTTTTTAGCGATTTCTATATTTTTCTTTGTTTTTCTCCAATTGTCGTATCAAAGCATCGACGCAAACATCTACAGCTTCCTCAAAAGTATCACAAACTTTCTCAGAAAAGAGTTCTGCATTCGTAGCCAGCACCTTGATTGAAACTTCCTTATTCATGGATGTTTCCGGCTTTACGACCTTCAATGACACCTCTACCTTTCTTATTTCGTCGTTGAACTTTTCCAACTTAGCAACTTTCTTCTCAATAAATTCATTCAATTTGGCGGTTGCGTCAAAATGAATAGCTTGAACTTTTACCTCCATCACCGTAATGATTTTAGGCCCTTGGATGAGCCAGTTTATAAATCTGTTTCATTTCCTCAAAAGTTGTATGGGTATAAATTTCTGTCGTTGACAAACTCTCATGCCCCAACAACTCTTTTACAGACTCTAAATCTGCATTATGATTCAACATCACCGTTGCGAATGTATGCCTCAACACATGCGGACTGCGTTTTTTCAGTGTGGTTACCTGCGACAGATAGTTTCGTACCATTTTAGCCACAGTAGCATTGGAAACACGCCTACCTTTTTCAGTTAAGAAAAAAGGCTGCCGAACTTCAGGAATTGCATACTGCCCATACAGAGTCATATACTCTTTAATTTGCTCCAGCAAATCCTCTCCAAAAGGAATTATTCGCTCCTTTCTTCTTTTACCGAACACATGTATCTGCATTCTACCCAAATCCACATCTCCTATATTCATACCCGTCAATTCGGACAAACGAACACCGGTTTGATAAAATGTGGAAAGAATAAGCCGATCACGCACTCCTTCGAAGCCCTCAGCAAAATTTGCCTTATCCAACAAACGATCCATCTCTTTCTCCTTTAAGAAGCTAGGCAATGATTTTCGTTTCTTAGGCCCGGCAACCAAATGCGTCGGGTCTGCCTGGACTAGTTTTCGCTTCAAAGCATACTTATAAAACGACCTCACAGCACTCAAGCGTCTGTTTACCGAGGTTTCTTTATAACCCTGCTCCATGAGCGACACTACCCATTGGCGTACTATATCTGCATCAAGACATTCCCAACTCAAAGTCTCTTCCAATTCATGGAAAAACTTTTCGAAAGCATTCAAATCCTCTCGATAACTACATATGGTGCACGCTGAATAGTTGCGTTCACATGCCAGATAGTCAAGAAAAGAATCTTTCAGGTCTTGTGTCATTGAATCAATTATCTTACGGCAACGAATTTAATAAGAAAATACGATAGTTGCAAGAAAAATCCAATAAAATTATTCTTCTACACGATGAAGTTTCTGAACGTATACAGCACGTTCCTTCGCAAGTCTCTTAAGTACAGAAGGTTTGTCAAACTGCTGTCTGCTTCTCAATTCTTTAACAACACCAGTTTTCTCAAATTTTCTCTTGAACTTCTTCAAAGCTCTTTCGATGTTCTCTCCTTCTTTTACAGGTACTACGATCATACTTTTCTTTAATAATTAATTAGTTAATAATGTTTATGCAAAAAATGCGGTGCAAAAATAAGCATTGTTTCTCGAAAGAACAAAAAATAAGACATCTTTCTAAAGAAAAATGTGTAAAAAGCGTGTTTTTCAACATCCTAAATTCACAAATAGTGTTTTTCTCCTCCTTTTACAGCTTACGAAATATTCCGAAGCACAGAGTACTTAGGAGAGAATTTCAAGAGTCTATCCTACCCCACACAACGTTTAAGAAAATATCTTTACCGTGCCGAAAGATTCTCGCCTATTTATCCCATATAAGATCCAATGCCACCATTCGTAACGAACTTCTACCAAAGTCAAGCAGGCATTATATTTATTCGAAATCAAAGTGCACACTCAAGACTGCTATCGTTCCTATACCTTATTATATATAGAAGATATCTCCTTGCTGCCTGCAGGGCTAAATATTCTTCGGTAATACAAGATATATAAATCAAGATATACTGTAATAATAAGAAGTTTGTCCTATTACATTACATATTTCATATATATGAAATAATAAAACCAAAGCTTGAAATATTAAAACCAAACTTTGAAATGATAAAACCAAATATAGCGAAATATTAATATCTCATAGTAGTAGCTGTTTTATATCAGCACATTGGTAAATTTTCATGGCGCAATCTCTGCTTTAGGTACTTGTTTGAATGCCACACAAACGAGACAAGTCTTTCTGGAGTCACTTCTTTATACCCTGAAAAATAGTTTTATCAGACGCACAGAAAAGCGTTGCTGCTTAAAACTTAAATCAAAAAAGAATCGCTATATAGCCACACCAACAAAATGTGAAGCCATATAGCGATTTTCTATTGTATAGAGAGCGTTTTAACGCACCCGTATTTAGGTTGGCCTTAGCGAAAGCCTGCACAGAGAAACGCGGTCAGAACTGTGTTTTGGAATAGCTGCCATCCATGCATATACCAGTTCACTGCGCTTCACAGCAACCTTTTATTTACGGATTATCTTTTTGTGGTTTTGGATATACACACCTCTCTTCGCCTTATCTGGAGACACACGTCGTCCGTCCAGTGTGTAGATTACTCCACTTTCTTTTGACGAATCAAGCTTCATGCTGTCTTCCAGTCCCGTAGTCGTGCCGTCCGTCTTTATGTATAGCAACTTAGGCAAAACGGTTCCTTCGGAAGCGGGCAACAGGGTGATATATGCTTGAAAACCTCTTTGTTCTGTTGGCGATTCGGCCTGCAGGAATTCTGTTTGCTTCAAGGCGTATTCTTGGTCCTTCAATTGCAGGGCATGATAGTTTCCTTTCATGCGTACACACCAGGTGTCGTCCTTGACTTCAATTGCAGCAGGTTGTACAGCAATGCTTTTGTTCTTGAAGGTAAAGCTGGCATTGTCGTTCATTTTCACCAGTAATGGCAGTCCCGCTTTCGACAAGTCTGCTGCAGTTGCTTTTTCAAATGCCAAAGTCACATCATCTGCTCCAGATGTCATCAATCCTTTCAATACATAAGCTTCGGCAAACAAAAGGTTAGCTTCCTGTTCGTTCAACGCAAATGGCAAGGACACAGTATTCCATCCAACCGTTGACAGGGTTTTGTCGCTGATGCTTACTTCAGCCAATTCATCTGATCCAACAAGAGCAGAATTATTTGCCCAAGTCTGTGCATCCCAATTGTCCGACAAATTGATTGAGACACGATTTGCCGAGAGTTCTTTGGATGCTCGCAAAGAAGCAAATTGTTGTGGTACGACACGGAACAATACGGTGGTATTGACTTGCAGTGCAGTATCGTCCAGTTTCGTGGCAGTTTCCGGCAGATTCACCGTTCCTTCCATGGCAACAGGCAGGGCAATCAATTTAGATTTATCAGCCGAATACATCACACCTTCTTCACTTGAAAATGCTGCATTACCCTTTTCTACATGGATTGACTGCAAGGCCTTGGCTCCTGCTATAACTTGCGCCACAGAACTTGACGATGAAGTTTGGGCATAGCGTATGGAGTGGAACCGGGCATCTCCTTTCATAGCCCAGGTAAGCTGGGATACATCCTGAATTGAACAGGAAACCTCTTTTTGGGCCTGTGCTCCATTTGAAGCGAACTGACAGACAAGCTTGCCAGATTCGTAACTCAAGCTGATGGTTACCTCCTTGCCATACATATCAAACATTTCTGACGCAGGAAGTATGGTTTCTCCGGCACTCGTCTTGATACAGAGACCGCTCTTTTTTTCGGGATGATTCTTTGAATAGAGGTACAGTTGAAAGCCTTTGTTGAAATTACCGTTGAACGCATCGCTTCCGGTAGCCAGGACACAAGAGCCCCATTCATTATAACTCTCTGACGGCATCTTGACATCAGCTTCAAGGCTCCATGCATCTGTTGGAAGTGTGCTGCCTATATTGATGGTTTTCTGGTTGCCGTCTTGATTCTCGACAATGGTTGTATAAGACTGCGCATTACCAATCTTTGTCAGGGTAGCCGGTAGGGTTATCTCGCTCATCTGTGCACCTTGTTCAAAAAAGTGTTCATTGAGCGAAACTACTTCATAAGTGCAATCAGCTCCGTCGAACTGTCCAAAAGGTTTTCCGTTCACTCTTTCCGGAACTGAAAAATGAGTTTCGTTATTTAAAGGCCATGCGCCCGTTAAGGAAATCTTACCTGCTTCGATTTGTTGGCAGGCTACAGCCCATCCCTCGTGAGTAAATCTGTCGAGCACAGATGTATGGGTAGGCTCTCCTATAAGTAAGGTAAAATCATAAACCGGACGGTTGGTTATGCCTTCTGCAAAAAAACGTTTGTTATTACCATCCCAGTTTGAAGTAAACCAGGCACCATCAAAGCGCAAGCGCAAGGTGGTCATACCGTCTTTAAGTTGATTGCCCACTGTATAGGTAGCCTGGTGTGTCAGCAATTCCTCACATTGAGCATCTTTATTTCCTTTTGTATAAAAGCAATTGTTGAATGTACCCCGAGTTGCATCATCGTCAACATAGGCCGAAAGGAAACAGAACTTAATACCATCTGCCGCTGTCCAGCGAATGGTCACTTTATCACCGGCTTTTACTTTGATTGGCGATACAATGCGCTGATAAAGTCTTTCAGGAGCAGCATTTGCTGTATGAATTGTCTGAAAATCACCGTCGTTGATACTGTATTCGAATTTGGTGATATAAGCATTATGCTGTTTGGTTTCGCTGACACCATTTTTGTCTTCTTCTACTGTTTTCCATACATTACTGCCGAAACATGCTTGAAAGGATTCCGAGGCTGCATCAGCATAGATAAAAGGCGACTGTGTGCTTACAATGTTAAGGTCGTTTTTCATCCATCCCAAGAACAATGCATTGTTTTTGGGTTTGGCGGTCAACACAACAGCACCTTTTGAAAAGGTGCCGTTGATAGTTGATTCATCCACAGAAGCGTTTCCCAGGCTGGGATCATTCACAGACACGCACACCAAACGGCCTTGCGCAAGTTCCTTACCGATAATGGCAAGGAAATCAATGCGCGTACCATCATTCATTATGACGCGTGCCTTCACATTACGGGCTGCCATGTCGGGCAGTTGCAAAGCTTCTGTTATATTTTTCTCTGCATCCAGCACTCCATCGCCATCTGCATCGATGGCATATCGAGCAATGGTTGCTCCCGTGTGTTTTCTGTCGAATATTTTATCGAAATCGGCCGTAGATGTGATAGCAACTCTGAGCGTTGAGCTAAAGTCATTGTTGGTAAAGGCCGTATAATAAGACCCACCTTTTAGCACACCAAAATATTTATCCATCAAGGCTTGGGCAGTTTCCTTCGGACCTCCGAATTTTGTATCTACCGCTTGAGACGTATATTTTCCAAACTTAGCCGAAGCATCAGTACCGCTCATCCAAGGTTTTTCCACTTCGTTCAACCAAGAGCGTCCACATCCGCCGTTCTGCTTCAAGTCATTAAAGTAACGCACCCAACGAGGCTTGTAGTAGTCCGCCATCATACCTTGGTACTCGCGATTAGCATAGTCAATGATTTCACCGTTCTCTCCCCATGTAGAGAAAAGCATTCGGATATTACGCTCCATCCAATCCTGCTTGTCGGCCGCATTATTTTCCTGGGCTATGCGGCGTGCATCTTCTGTGAAACGACCTACACGAAAATCTGACAGTGTACCCAAGAAGGCATCCAAATCATCGATCAAAGCCAGGAAAGCATCGCTCTGGGTTGCAAAACGTTCACTTTTGAATCCTTCGGTTTGTGAGGTCTGCTTCATATCCATCTGTAAGGTATGACCATAGTCACTCAATGCCTGACGGACAATATCAACCATGTCATAAGTGTAATTGGCATTTTTTCCTTGAGCAGCCAACATCAGATAAGCAGCACGGATTACCTTAGATTTATCCCAGTCAAAATAGGCATTTGCCCAAGCAGAAGCTCCATTTCCATCTAAGTTAGGACGTGCACAGAACACTGGCTCACGGCATCCCTGCTGGTCATCTTGAATATCTTCATAAACGGTAACCAACAGGTTATCCCATGCTTCTTTAGCCTCAGGACTATTGATTCCATAACGACACTCAGTATATTCATGCAGCCATGCTTTGGCTGTGGGCACAGATGCACGCCAAGGCAACTCGAAAAGCAAATCATACAACACGGGGTTAGTCTCTATTCCTTCGGGAGTAGCTCCAACACCTTTTAATATATTGCTGTGGTTGGTCACATGAGTTTCATAGCGTTTCAACATATCTGCAATACGTCCGTAGAGACCGATGTTTCCGCCATAATTATGCAACATGCAGAACAGATAAGAGCGGCTGCCAAAACGGTCTACATAAGAAACGCGCTCACTGGAGAGGTCAAGCAGCAAAGTATTTTCTACCGGAAGAGCATCGATACGATATTGATCTGCATTAACCTGCCACTCTTGGGCCACCCAAACACCTTTCTTTCCTGATGGTACACCCCACTTGTCCATGGCACTGCGAGCTAAATCACACAGACCTTTATAATCAGACTGAGTCATACCGCCGGGCAACTGGTTCTCGTGTATCGGATCTAAAGAATAATGTTCTGGTGCAAAGCCATATACTTTTTGTATACGCTCATAATATTTTTGAGCTAACTGGTTGAAGGCATCAGTCTGACCGGATGGATTCAATATATCGGGCGACTGCATCCCGCACCACTTCATTTCAAAGGATTTCAGTCCTTTGTCTGTAACATACTTATGCGGTACCATTCCTACAAAACCAGGCAAGCATGGCTTCATTCCCAATTCGCGCATACGATCAGAGATTTTCTTGCCCAACGCAGCAGAGCGGTCGTACCACCATTTTGGATTGGGACCGCCTAAAGCTACAATATTGTTCATCAGCCACCATCCTTGAAAAGCAGGACCTACCACAAACTGATTGGCCTCATCGTGAGTAAAACCGAAGTCCTCGGTCAGCATCTGATACCATACAGCGTCTATTCCGACAATCTGTAACGGAAGATTTATACCATGCAGTGCCATCCAATCAAGTTCCTTCATCCAACGAGCCTCATCCCACATGGACATGGAATAAGAGAATGTACAATAATTTAGGTAGTAACGGTACTCCGAAGTAGTTGCATGCACATTCTGATCCTTTGGTACAGGATAAGCTGCAGGAGTTTCCGTTAGATTATTCCAACTGATATGTACATGGGCGTCGTGTTTTAAATACCAATTTAAACCAGTAGTCAAAGCAGACAAAGAGCTACCTGTCACCGTCACTTTTTCATTTAGGTACCCCAACTGGAAAGCTTCTTTTCCGCCATTTAACTCAGGATTCAAAGTAAAAACAAAATGATCAGAAGCACCAGTACCACAGACACGGTTAACAAGATCGGCCACTGGCTGTGTTGGATGTACACCCGCCCAAGCATGAAGCCAGGACGTAAATCCAAGCAATAAAAGAAAGAGAAGTTTCTTCATAAATAAACGCATTTAATATGGTTGGTAAAAAATATCAGTTTTGACAATACAAAGGTATATTATTTTATTGAAAAAAAACTACACTTCTAAAAGAAATGAGAAAAGAGAAAAACAAAGGCCCGCTCAGTCTACCGAAGCTCTGAAACCACGGCAGCCTGAACGGGCCTGTATCTATCAAAACTGTTCTACTGGATAGAATTACAAGTTAGGATTAATCTTGCTCCACTCAGAGATAGCTGGTACAATGTTCAAAGTAACCAACTCGTCGCGCATTTTGCACAAGTGAGCGTAGCTTGCATCCAACTTAGCAACTTCTTCCTCAGTACCTGTTGGAACAGTATAGTGACAACCAGTAGCATCCAAAGTTGTATTCATCGCCATCATAATGTGGTCGTACTTATCGTTCTGTACGTAAGTTCCTACCGGCCAACGGAAAGCCTCTCCACCCATTGCGGCACGAATCATCTCAACTGACAAGTAAGAAGGGCTCTGGAATGAAGAACGTCCGCGCAACTCGATGATTTTAGCACCACCCTTAGTTACATCAACCTTCATCTGCTCCCACTCTTCAGTAGAGAAAGCATCAGTACCAATCAGCTCGTTCAAAGGTTTGCCGTCGATTGTTACAGCAGAGCCGAATACTGCCATCTGCTCACCGTGACCACCATAAGTAGCGCATCCTGCAACCTTGCACTGAGGTACACCAAACTTCTTAGCCAATGCACTCTGCAAACGAGTTGAATCCAATCCAGCCAAAGTAGTAACCTGTGAAGGTTTCAAACCAGAATACAGCAAAGTAACCAAACCTGTCAAGTCTGCAGGGTTGAAGATAATCACCACGTGCTTCACGTCAGGACAGTAAGTTTTGATGTCCTTACCCAACTGCTCAGCAATTTCGCAGTTACCCTTCAACAAATCCTCACGAGTCATACCAGCCTTACGAGGTGCACCACCTGAAGAAATGATATATTTTGCATCTTTGAAAGCCTCAGCCACATCGGTAGTAGCGGTGATATTTACTGAATCGAAACCGCTCTGACGCATTTCCTCAGCAACACCTTCTGGAGAGAATACATCATACAGACAAAGGTTTGAAGTCAAACCCATCATCAACGCAGTCTGTGCCATATTTGAACCGATCATACCGGCAGCACCTACAATAACCAATTTCTCGTTTGTCAAAAATTCCATAACTCTATTTTTTATGTTAATTATGTTGTTTACTTGTCGTTTTTCACAGGACAAAAATAAAGAAAAAGCTCCATACTTGCTAATTTAAAACATGATTATTTTCCTTTTTGCACATTTATAATATACTTTTGCAAAATGGATATATCAATATGGAAGATTCTATGACGACAATCACAAACAAAAGAGTAGAACTATTGCGTTCTTATTTACAAGAGCATCATTTGGACGCTTTTATTTTCCCAAGCACAGACCCACATCAAAGTGAGTATATCCCGGAATATTGGAAAACTCGTACCTGGATTTCCGGATTCGACGGTTCTGCCGGCACGGCAGTGGTTACAAGCAATCGAGCAGCCGTATGGACAGACTCTCGTTATTTTCTTGCAGCCGAAGAGCAACTGCAGGGCACTCCTTTTATTTTGATGAAAGAGGGACTCAAAGACACTCCTTCCATTACGGAATGGCTCTCACAGGTTCTTCCGCAAGGAGCTTCCGTTGGCATTGACCCTACTGTGAATGCATTCGGCACTTTCAAGAAATGGCAAAACGATTTACAACTGCAGAACATAAACTTGATTCTTTCGGAAGACCCTGCCGATTTGCTTTGGCCGGACCGTCCATCAATATCACAAAATCCAATATGCATTCAACCCTTGGAATTGAGCGGAGAAAGCTGTACAGACAAAATCAAACGAATCAGACAACAAATGGAGGCAAAGCAATGCGAGGCCTTGCTCTTGTCTGCCTTGGACGAAATTGCATGGACTCTGAACCTGCGTGGCTCGGACATACCTTGTAATCCGGTATTTCTTTCTTATTTGATTATCACCACGCAGCAGACTTTCCTATTTGTGCATCAAAACAAATTGTCTCCCGAATTGGTTGCTTATCTGCAAGAGCATAATGTAATAGTTTATAATTATGAAGACATTACGAAACAGTTAGACAAGCTGACTGCCCGTAACATTTGGATGGACTTGTCACGAACGAACTGTGCGTTGGTGGAAGCAGTACCAGCTCTCTGCTCTATTGTAGATGAAGCATCGCCGGTTGCCATGATGAAGGCAATCAAAAACGAACAGGAAATTGCCGGTTTCCGTCATTGCATGTTGCGTGATGGTATAGCCATGGTACAATTCCTAAAATGGCTGGAAGAGGAAATTCAAGTCCACCGCATAACAGAACTCAGTTTAAGCAGACAACTGACAGCCTTTCGGAAAAAACAAAGTTTGTATCGTGACATAAGCTTCGACACCATAGCGGCTTATGGCCCGCATGCTGCCATTGTGCACTACGAACCGTCAGAAGACAGTGATATTCCTTTGCAAAAGAAAGGACTGCTATTGCTTGATTCTGGTGCACAGTATCAAGATGGCACTACCGATTTAACACGAACCATTGCTTTGGGCAATTTGACAGAAGAAGAGAAACGGGACTACACACTGGTTTTGAAAGGACATATTCGTCTTAGCCAAGCTATATTTCCAGAAGGGACCACTGGAACACAATTAGATATCTGTGCTCGCTATGCTATGTGGCAAGAAGGCATGAATTATCTGCACGGCACAGGACATGGCGTGGGAGCTTACTTGAATGTTCATGAAGGACCGCATCAGATTCGTATGAATTATGTTCCATCTCCTATCTGTGCCGGAATGACTGTTACAGATGAACCAGGACTATACAAAGCCGGACGTCACGGTATTCGTATTGAGAACACTTTGCTGGTTGTTCCGGATAAAGAAACTGAATTTGGTCTATTTTTACGATTTGAACCACTCACACTCTGCCCTATCGATTTGACTCCAGTTGTCGTTTCTTTGATGAGTGATGATGAAATTCTATGGATTAACCAATACCACATGCGTGTATACGAAGCGTTGGCACCAATGCTTGATGAAGCACACCGCATTTGGTTAATACAGAAGACAGAACCTATCAGTAGATAATGGGAATCAATAATCTAAAGTAACAAAATGGGAATAATCAAAACAATAAAAGGTATTTCTCCAAAATTCGGGGAAAACTGTTTCCTGGCTGAGGGAGCTTGCATCATAGGCGATGTCACTATGGGGAATAATTGCAGCGTATGGTTCAATGCCGTATTAAGAGGAGATGTACACTTCATCAGATTAGGCAACGGGGTCAATATACAAGACGGATGTTGTCTGCATACTCTAAGCGGAACAGCTCCTGTCATCTTGGAAGACAATGTCACTATCGGGCATCAGGTTACATTACATGGATGTACCGTACGAAAGAATGCACTCGTAGGAATGGGTTCCACTATCCTCGACTTTGCAGAAATAGGCGAAGGGGCTATCGTTGCAGCCGGAGCATTGGTATTGAAAAATACTAAAATAGGTGCCGGTGAGCTATGGGGCGGTGTACCGGCTCACTTTATCAAGAAGGTAAATCCCGAAGTCGCTGCTGAATTAAATATTGGCTACGCACAACATTATATAGACAACATGGAAGTATATCGTGAAGCAGATGCATCCGAAAGCAATACGGTTCAATGTACTTTCCCTAAACCTGAAAAGAGCCACTAACTCCGTAAAAGCAGGCAAATAGTTGCTGTAATCTAAAATCAGAAGGGGTTGTATGCAAATCCTTCCTAAACATATAAAAAGCCTTAGTCACGCTATCCGTATCAAGCGCACTAAGGCTTTTTTGTTTCAAATATAAAATTTTATTATTTCAGTAGCTCCAATGCCGTTTGCATTCGTTTGATGGTTTCTTCCTTACCTAAGAAAGCAGCTAATTCATACATATCGGGTCCTTTTCCGGCTCCGACCAATACCACGCGCCATGGATTCCATGGCTTTTTGTCATTCTGTTCAGCCCAGCTGTCAATGGTTTGCTTCAGAGCCTCAACACTGAAATCATCTTGATGCTCCAATAAATGAAGCAATTCTGTCATGTCGGCAGCAGCTTGATCGTTCCAGTTTTTCTTAATGAATTTCTCAGTCTTGTCAAACTGAGTTGGAGCTGTGAAGAAGAAGTCACAAAGTGGCCAAAGATCTTTGATGAAATTGATTTTTTTCATCTTCATCATACCAATGACTGCTTCCATCTGCTCTTCTGTGGCTTCGATGCCATTTTCTTTCAGGATTTTGGCAAATGCGGGAACCAGCTCCTTATTATCTTTCATCAGGATATATTCGCGATTGAACCACATACCCTTCACATAGTCAAACTTAGCACCGGCTTTACTGCATTTGGTAATATCAAACAAACGCACCATCTCGTCCATAGTCATGATTTCCTGGTCGTTTCCAGGATTCCATCCCAACAGAGCCAAGAAGTTAATTACCGCCTCTGGCAAATAACCGCTTTCACGGTAACCCGAAGAAACTTCGCCACTCTTTGGATCGTGCCATTCCAATGGGAATACAGGGAATCCTAAACGGTCGCCATCACGTTTGCTCAACTTGCCCTTTCCGTCTGGCTTCAACAATAAAGGAAGATGCGCAAAGGCTGGCATAGTATCAGCCCATCCGAATGCACGGTACAACAATACGTGCAGAGGAGCAGAAGGCAACCACTCTTCACCACGAATTACGTGTGTCACTTCCATCAAATGGTCATCAACAATATTGGCCAAGTGATAAGTAGGCAACTCGTCTGCGGATTTATAAAGCACCTTATCATCCAAAATAGTAGAATTAATCACCACATCACCGCGAATCATATCAGGAACGTGCACATCCTCGTTTGGTTCGATTTTGAAACGCACCACATATTGTTTACCGGCAGCTATCAGTTCGTCCACTTCTTCTTTCGACAAAGTGAGCGAGTTACGCATCATGCCACGTGTAGAAGCATCATACTGGAAATTGGCGATTTCATTGCGTTTGGCATCCAATTCTTCTGGCGTGTCGAAAGCAATGTAAGCTTTTCCTTCATCCAATAGCTGATTGACATATTTCTTATAGATGTCGCGACGCTCAGATTGACGGTATGGTCCATGTTCTCCACCGAAGCTTACTCCTTCATCAAAGTGTATGCCCAACCATTTGAACGATTCTATAATATATTCTTCAGCACCCGGAACAAAGCGGGTTGAGTCTGTATCTTCTATACGAAATATTAATTCTCCCCCATTCTGACGGGCAAACAAATAATTGTACAAGGCAGTACGCACACCACCAATATGCAACGCTCCCGTAGGACTCGGAGCGAAACGAACTCTAACTTTTCTTTCTGACATCATATTAAATTATTCTTTTGCGCAAAATTAGTACTTTTTTTTCTAACCCATATATTTTTTTCGTATTTTCGCCTATATAAAACAGAGAGAAGAAATGAACAAGTTTAAAGAAAAAAAGAATCTAAACAAACGAGACCTCTTTTATCGTATTTTGGTAGCTATTGCTGCCGTTCTGTTAGTCGTGTATTTTATGCCGCGCGAAGGACGCTCGGCCTACCAGTTTGATTTAGGAAAACCATGGCGCTACAGCCAGCTCATTGCGACTTTTGATTTTCCTATCTATAAAAGCGACGCAGTAATCGAAAAAGAGCAAGACAGTGTAATGAGTCTTTATGAGCCTTATTTCGAAATCAACCAATCCATAGAAGAAGAGCAGATGGCCAAGTTCCGAAAAGACTTTATCATCATGGAACAAAATGGAACACCGGCTTATTACAAAGGTTATATCGAACAAAAATTACGCACAATATACCAAAACGGCATCGTACAGCCAGAAGATTACAGCCAATTGCTACACGACAGTATCTCTGCCCTACGAATCTTTACTGCCAAACAGTCTGTCATACGCCCTATCAAAGATGTGTTCTCACACAAAAGTGCCTATAAATTCTTTTTCGAGACAGAAGACACAGCCCGTTTCAATCGACAACGCTTGCAGAAATGTAACCTCGACCGGTATATCGTTTCTAACCTGCTGTTTGACCAAAAGAAATCCGAAGACCAGAAAAAAGACCTCTTGGGATCAATCTCTTATGCCAGCGGAATGGTAATGAGCGGACAAAAGATTATCGACCGAGGCGAAATTATCACACCCGAAACCTACAATATCTTGGCTTCCTTTCTGAAAGAGTCTGAACAGCGCACAGACTCATCCAAACACGAAGCTTATCTATTTGCAGGACAAATCTTGTGTGTGGCCTTGATTTTTATGTGCATGATGCTTTACTTCTTCCTTTTCCGCAAAGACTATTTAGAAAAAGGACAAAGTATATTGTTGCTGCTTACCTTGGTTGTTGTATTTCCCATATTATCGTCCATCGTAGTTGCACACAATATATTCAGCGTCTACATCATACCATTTTCCATGGCACCTATTTTTATAAGGGTATTCATGGATTCGCGCACAGCCTTTGTCATGCACACAATCATTGTGCTCCTTTGTGCCGTTTCTCTAAAATATCCTTATGAGTTTGTGTCTACACAGCTTATATCAGGTATGGTGGCAATTTATAGCTTGAGAGAGTTGTCACAAAGAAGTCAGCTTTTACGCACAGCTTTCGTGGTAACGGTCACCTCACTGGCTTTTTACTTCAGTCTTGACTTGATGCACGAAAAGGAATTGCAGAACATAGAGTACAACACATATATTCATCTGACCATAAATGGTATACTTTTATTATTTGCTTATCCTTTGATGTTTCTCATCGAAAAACTATTTGGCTTCACTTCTAATGTTACATTGGTGGAATTGTCTAATATCAACAACGAATTGATGCGACATATGTCTGAAGTTGCACCCGGAACATTCCAACACTCGATGCAAGTGGCTAATCTAGCCACCGAAGTGGCAAACAAAATAGGGGCTAAAGGACAGTTGGTTCGTACTGGTGCCATGTATCACGATATTGGAAAGACTTGCAATCCGGCTTATTTTACAGAAAATCAAAGCGGAAACAATCCGCACGACAAACTTTCTTGGATTGAAAGTGCACAAATTATCATTAGTCATATCCCTGACGGACTGAAGCTGGCAGACAAGTACAACTTGCCTGAAGTCATCAAGGGCTTTATAGCCACACATCACGGACTTGGAAAAACAAAGTATTTCTACATTTCCTATAAAAATCAGTTCCCGGATGAAGAAGTGGATGAGAAACTGTTTACCTATCCGGGACCAAACCCACAAACAAAGGAACAGGCTATATTAATGATGGCAGATGCTGTTGAAGCTTCATCAAGAAGCTTGAAAGAATATACGGAAGAAAGCATCAGCAACTTGGTGGACATGATTATTGATTCGCAGATTGAGGAAAAGGCTTTTGTCAATTGTCCCATTACATTCCAGGATATTACAGTAGCCAAAGAGGTGTTCAAGGAAAAATTGAAGACCATCTATCACACAAGAATCAGTTATCCTGAACTGAACAAAAAAGAAGAGGATGAATCAAGCAATTAAAAAACAATTGAGAGTGTGGGCTGACCGATATGAAACACCTGATTTCATACCGGCAGACCCAATTCAATTTCCACACCGTTTCTCACTGATTCAAGATATAGAAATAGCCGGACTCCTTACGGCATGGATTAGTTTCGGCAACCGAAAAATGATATTGCGCAAAGCGGAAGAGATGATGCAGATAATGCATCAAACTCCTTATCAATATATCTTGAGCAGAGAGTGGGAATATGACTTCCCGGCTTCAGAGGAACAAAGTTTTTATCGAACTTTCTCTAAAAAGCAGATGCACCTTCTGATGCATCTGCTTTTCGATACTTACACTCGGTTTCATACATTGGAAGAGGCTCTTTTAACCTACTCAGGAACTCCAAGGGAACGTTTGTGCCGTTGGCTTTCTGTCAGTGAAAAGAGTCCTCAAAAGAAACTGAATATGTTTTTGAGGTGGATGATTCGCAAGAACTCACCTGTTGACTTGGGTGTATGGAATTATTTTGATGCTAAAGACTTAGTTATTCCCTTAGACACGCATGTCACAAGAGTGGCACACGAAATTGGTCTGACAGAAAAAGCAACTTATTCATTGCGGCAGGCAATGTCCATAACAAATGCCCTAGAGGAGATTTTTCCTGGAGATCCTTGCCGGGGTGATTTCGCTTTATTTGGATATGGTGTACAGAACAATCCAATTCATCACATCGGATCAACATCAAAATAGAGTTGCACAGAACCATAGTCACTGTTTCCTTGTACAAACTGGCATTGCTCTAATAATACAGAACGTACTTTAGACAAGGAGGCCGTGCGCTCTACCTTAAGGACTATTTTGCGTATATACAGCGACTGAACTCTGCCAACAGGAGGAGCATCCGGACCCAAAATACGATTGCCGAAGACTTCGCGCAGACGTACAACAAGCAGCTTTGCCAATTCTTCAACAGGCTTCTCGTACCTATATTTCATATAAATATAGATTAAATGACAGAAAGGAGGATAGAGGAATAATTGTCGTTCATGCATCTGACTCATATAGTGATTCAAGTAATCATGAGTCACGACTTGAGTCACTACAGGCGAATCGGGTGTACGCGTCTGTAAGTACACAATACCTCGATTATTTCTTCTACCGGCTCTTCCGGCAACTTGAGCCATCATCTGATAAGCTCTTTCATAACTCCGGAAATCAGGAATATTCAGCATTCCATCAGCATCTAAGATGCCCACAACACGCACCCGATCAAAGTCAAGTCCCTTACTAACCATTTGCGTACCAATCAATATATCAGTGCGCCCTATTTCAAAATCCTGCAAAATATGCTCATAAGCCTGACGGCTGCGCGTTGTATCCAAATCCATACGAGCAATACGTGCCTGCGGGAAAAAGGCTTGAATCTCATCTTCCAGTTTTTCTGTCCCGAAGCCTATCTGACGAAGTATATGATTGCCGCAAGAAGGGCATGAAACGGGTATTGCAGATGTAAAGCCGCAATAATGGCACGCCAGCATGTTCTGTCGTTTGTGATAGGTTAGGCTGACGTCACAATTCTTGCATTTCGGTGTCCAGCCACAATCTTTGCATTGTACCACTGGAGCAAAGCCACGCCTGTTCTGAAATAAAATCACTTGTTCTCCTCTTTCTAAGGCTTCGTGAATCGACTGCAACAAAACAGGAGAAAAAGGTCCGTTCATCAATTTCCTTTTCTTTAGGTCTTTAATATCAACAATATGAACTTCGGGTAAGGCCACATTGGCATAACGGGTATGCAAATTAACCAATCCATATTTCCCGGAACGTGCATGGTAATAAGTTTCAAAAGAAGGTGTAGCCGTTCCCAACAAGGTAGCGGCACCATAAAAAGAAGCCAAAACAAGCGCTACATTTCGCGCATGATAACGGGGAGCCGGATCTTGCTGCTTATAGCTCGGCTCGTGTTCCTCGTCAACAATTACCAAACCTAAGTTACGGAAAGGAAGAAAAACAGACGAACGTACGCCTACCAAAACTTCGTATGGATTATCTGACAATTGCTTTTTCCATATTTCAACGCGCTCGGCATCAGACAAACGGGAATGATACACTCCCAGTCGTTTTCCAAAAACGCGACGCAACCTTTCTGTCAACTGGGTTGTAAGTACAATTTCGGGCAACATGAAGAGAACCTGCTGTCCCCTCTCTAAATATTCTTGTATCAAATGAATATATACTTCTGTCTTTCCGCTTGAGGTGACACCATGCAACAAACAAACATTCTTTTCGGCAAAAGTCTGTCGGATAGATTCCAGAGCCTTAGTTTGTGCTTCCGACAATGAGGAGGCACAAGACACCTCTTGGGAGTGTTGACTCAATCTACCTACTTCTTGTTGTCGCACTGCTAAGATGCCTCGCTTGACTAATGCTTGTAATAAAGCAGCAGAGCTGCCACTATGTCGAAGTAGTTGGGTGCGGGACACAGCATAGCAGGATGAATCATGTGTAGGATTGCAACGGTCGGCCCAACCGCTTAGTTCCAAGAATGAAAGAAGTAAGCGACGTTGACATTCTGCTTTTTTTAGAATGTCAAATGCTGCATGGAGAGCCTCTTCACTTTGGTATTCTTCTCCTAAAGTTACAAATGATTCGATTCGAGGACGATATTTTTGGTACACTTCCTCCTGAACCGAAACCAAACCACGCTCCAATAGTATTCTTATTATCGGCAAAAGTGGTACATTGGGCAGTTTCTTTTGCAATTGCGCTAATTTTATGTCATGCCCTACGGAAAGAGCAGACCACACCAAACGCACTTTTTCTTGGCATAAGTCATCCGGGAGGATATCGGCAATACACGATATGACGGTTTCACTCTCCAGCTTCAGTCCCGACGGCAAGGCAGCCTTAAACACATCGCCTAACGAACAGAGATAATAATCAGCCATCCAGTGCCAAAGCCTGTTCTGTTGTGGCAACAATAAAGGTTCCCGGTCTAATTGCTCAATTATTTCCTTCACTTCAAACCCTTCGGGTTCCTCGTCATGCAAACGATCTACTAAAGCTGTATAATATTTCTTGGCACCGAATGACACCAAGACACGCTCTCCTTCCGCCAGCTTCATTGTTTGGGGAATACGATAAGTAAACGTGCTGTTTAGAGGCAAAGGTAAAATAACATCAGCAAAACGGCTCATATAGTTGATTCTGTAATAATAAAGGTGACATGATACAAAGAAGCCCCGACATTTCTCAAAGAAAGATGCGGGGCTTCATTAATTATAATTCACGACCCCAAAGGGTCCTTGTTTTAGAACATATAGGCCAAACGAACTTGCCAGGTATTATTCTTCATCTTTATCTTCTTGGTAGTTTCGATTACACCCTTATCCAATTCACCGGTCTGTCCCAGCGCTATATTGTAAGTAACACCTAGTTGAAGATGGTCTAAAGCGTTAATACCCAATCCTACATTCCAGCTAAATGAGGAAGTTTTCAGTGAACCCAAACGTCCGTGTTCCAAATTAGACTTAAGAGACTTGCGTCCCAAATACCAACTATATTGCGGACCGGTAGCAATATAAGCACCAATCAAACTGCTGAAACCGATATTATATTTCAAGTTGATTGGAATCTCAATATAAGGCATAGTACGCTTGATTGTTCCATCCACATCAGCCTCGTCATCATGTGCTTTGATATCCAAATACTTCTGTGAAAAGAGTATAGCACCGTCCACACCAATACCAATCATCGGTACAATAAACTGAGCCTTGGGACCTACAAACCATCCAACGCGGTTTTTGGCACTGAAATAATCCAAATTTGCCTTACTGGCATTCAAACCTGCTTCAAGACCATACTTAAACTGCGCAGCTGAAGGCAAGGCACAACAAAGAGCCATCAAGGCTACGAAGAACACTTTAATTTTTCTCATGCGATTTTTTCTTTTGTTTAGTTCCTGCAAATATATACAAAATTACAGAAACCTCATGTATTTTATACCATTATCTGCGCAAAACAGGACAATTATCTGCGCTGTCTTCGCACAGTTACTCTTGGAGTAGACGAAGATGAACTCTTTTGTCCTCTCGAAGATTTGGATTTTACGCTTGATTTTGATTTTGACGAAGATTGCGAACGTGTCGGTCTACGGGAAGTACGTGTTGAGCGTGCAGCCCGTGCTTTCTTTTCTTTCGTTTCAACCTTTACCGTATCAGCCGAATCCTTTGGTTGTTCCAATTTGCCCCAAACAAAACGTTCCACATCCACCAATTGTTGTTCGATGCGCTTCTGTTCTTTCACTAAAGCCGAATCCGTCTTGCAGTAATTCGCTAGCGCCAGCCCCTGCATGTTGGTCGTTTTGTATATTTTACCATCGTAACGGTTCATAGAGAAATAATCATCTGCTGTCATATTCGACACATTGTTATAATTACTGCTCATCATGGCATGTCGGGCAAAATAAGAAGCCACGTCCTTGTAATTTACCCAAAACAGAGGATAAGGAGTAGCAGCAGCCCCAAAGTCATCATCCCGAACCAATACAGGACATAAGGCGGTTACTTTTTTATGGAACGAAGAAGTGCGCTGATCAAAATAAACACTTTCCTTCATATACATGCGTTTCACTTCACGCGAAGGAATGTCGCTGTTGTTCACCATGATGCGGTCACCATTCATTTCATAATAAATCTGGTATTTCTCCAGAAACTCTTTCGGCTTAATGCGGTCTTTTTCTGCAAAGGAAACATTTCCGTCGAGTCCGTATTCATATACAGGAATCTTTCCGTCGAGCATCAGGCGAAACATCAATGTAAACAAATTGATTTCGCGCCCTTGGGGTTCTACCGGATAATAAAGAGGTGCATTTTTATCTTGTGTTAAATCCAGCTGACGGAAGACATCACGTTTCCAAACCATATCCTCAGGCATGTCCGTTGCAGCCGGAAACTGCAGAGCGACACGGTCAGTAATCTGTTTTTGCTGTTCTTTTTGTGCAACTCTTCTTTTTTGCGGCTGGGCATATCCATTGGCAAAGAAACAAACACCCAGCAAAAGTATAAATATCCTTTTCATCCTTTCTTTTCGATTTTCTAATTGATAATTACCTCCATGGATCCGCTTAAAGTGCGCTGAACACCATCAGGTCCTACAGCACGGATTTTGGAAATATAGAAACGTTTTCCTCTTCCAAGCATGCGGAAACGCTCTTTCTGGCGTGCGGTAAACTCACTGCTTGCAGACACTTCGGGAATTGCATTACCCATATTGTCAAAGAATACGGTTTCAAAGCCATTCACACGGAATCCTATATTCAGCAAACCATCGTCGATGGCTGCCCCAATACCTGGTGCACTCATCAACACCTGCTTCGAAATGCGTCCTCCGCGGAAACGTTCCTTTCCGTCGGCACTTTGGAATTCAATATAAGCTGTTGGATCGGGTAATTTGCGCACTCGGAATGTAAACTTGCCCATTTCCTGTACTCTTCCCTCTGTTTGTGCACTGACAGTAACCACGGCATCCTTGCCCACCGCAGTAGGATGAGCCACAAATTTGCCTGGTGCTACATGTCGCAACTGACCACCACTCATGCTTGCCACAATTTTATTGGTCGGCACACCGGGAATTGAGATGCTCATGGGATTCTCATATCCGGCGTAGAGCACATTCATCATATCGGCTGAAACAGTTGCAGCAGGGGCTACCACCGTATATTTCTGACTGAAATTCCGACGAACCTTTTCACCTTTTCCATCTGTTGTTTCGATATATCCATCCAGTGAAAAATCTCCTGTTCGAGAACAAACTGTTTCATACACTCCCTTTTCCGAGGAAATGGCTCGTCCACCTATATATATAACAGGACGGTTGGTTGTATCCACGGCAGCCATAATAATCTGAGCGGAGAATTTTCCTCCTTGTACCACGGTCTGCGATTGTGGGATAACATAAGCATTCAATTCATTGACGCGTATGTCTTTCACATCGATATTCGAAATCAAGGCATGAAGGACTTCTCCTTCGGCATAGCGCACATCACTTTGCAGTTTGGTCAGCAAGGTTACAGCAGCAGCTACCGGCATGTTTTCGAACATATATTGTTGCCAATTCTTGCGTTGGGCCTTGCCTTCTGCCGGCACTTCCGTAGTCAGATTGCTTGCAATAATTTTCTTTTGTGCCGGATCTTCAATCATTTTCAGAATCTGCGAACGGAAAGACACTATCGCACGATACAATTTTTCTCCCTGTCCGTTTTTTGGGGCGAGCATCACGTGTGTTGCAGCCTCCAAATCCTCCTTGTTTCGGATGTTCAGGATATCTCCGTCTTTTCCGTCAGCCTCCTGCACAATTTGTTTTTTCAATACATCTGTATAATTGTAGAGCGAGTCTGAGATACGCTTCACATACTGTGCTTTGTCATACCACACTTTAACCTTGGCCGGATTCTTTTTCAGCTGTGCTTCAAAGTTATCATAGATGGCCTTATTGGTCAGTGCGGCTCCGGAAGTGGTTCTGTTCAGACTGTGGTCCACCAATGAAAAACCGTTCAGGACGTCTGAGGAAACATTCAAGGCCAACATGGCCATGAGCACCACATACATCAGGTTAATCATTTTTTGTCGGGGCGAAATCCGTTGTTTATTTACTCCCATGAATTTTTCTTGATATTAAGATATAGTCCTACATTGCTTACATTTTAGAGGCATTGCCGTTTGGCATATTCACCGTCAAGGCCTGAATCATGCGTGTATATACTTGATTCAGTTCTTCAATCAACTGGGCCATTTTTCTGGTCTGTTCATTGATTTGGTCGATGGTGCCTACTTGCAGGCTGACATTTTTCAGCTGCATCTCATAGATGGTGTTGATGCTAGTGAGTGTACGGTTCAGCTTAGTCATTTCCTCAGAATCCTGCGTAAGATGACTTGCCTGCTGCCCCACCTGACGCAATACTTCTGTAAGCTGTTTCAGTTCCTGTACATATTCGTCTGCAGCCGTTCCGATAGCCGGATTACAAGCTTGTCGTGCCTGTTCCATCAAATCCTTGTTGGCTTCTTGAACAATTTCTATCAATTTCTGCGTATCTACAGCGGCTGCTGCCGACACGGCCGCAACAGAGCCTAAGACGTCTGCACCGGCTGCAGCAGCAACGGGAGTCCCGGTTGGCTGACATGGAGCCACTGTTGGCGTCACACATTCAGACGGCACCGCCTCTTCAACGGGCATTTCGTCGTCTTCATCCTTGTTTTTAGCATTAAACGGACGGTCAAATCCAGAAATAAAGAACACAAACACCTCGGTGCTCATACCGATAAAAAGCATGATATCAGCACCTTTAATATGTGTCAATTTAAACAAGGCACCTAAAATCACGATAGCGGCACCCCAGCTATAGGCATAATTCAGAAAACTCTGTCCGGGAACAGAATCCATCCAACGCTGTAAACGAGCAATTATATTCAATTTTCCTCCTGCCATAATCTTTGCATTAAATAAGTTTATTTTCGTTTATTGTTGCCAACCATCGAACGTACACAACGGAATCCCACATAAGAACGTGGCTGGTTTTGGTATTCATACGAGCGCCAGGCAGAACGAATCATTGATTCCGGATCTTTCCAGGAACCGCCTCGTACCGATTTTTTCTTCAGTCGATAAGGATCTTCCTTGGCAGCCTGATATTTCAGTTGCGGATTCATGTCTCCCATACTTTCCACACCGGCTTCGGTGTATACGGTACTTGTCCACTCTGCCACGTTACCGGCCATGTCATACAAGCCGTTTGAGTTGGGAGAATAGATTCCCACTTTCGAGGTAATGAGGTTGCCGTCTTTGGTATAGTTACCTCTATCAGGCTTGAAGTTGGCATAATAGCAGCCTTTGTCACTTTTGACATCTTTGGTTTCCCACGGAAAAACATTACCCTCTTTGCCACGGGCTGCAAATTCCCATTCTATTTCGGTAGGCAGACGATAAGGCATAATCTGTGCGCCAGCCATTCCCAAGCCCTTTTTGAGGAATTCCGTTCGCCACACGCAAAAGGCATTTGCCTGGTCCCAGTCTACGCCCACCACGGGATAATCGTCATAAACAGGGCTGCTGAAGTACAATTGCATATAGCGTTCATTCTCTGAATTGCGAAAATCATTCACCCAACATGTTGTATCGGGATATACGTTTACAATATAAGTATTGAGGAAATCATACGGACTGGAAAGGGGGCGGGTGATGGTAGATTGAATGATTTTGCCATCATCGTCAATGTAGGCCGTATCCTTTGAAATCATAACCTGCTGGTCTTCGGGCACGGCATGGTCGGTATTCAAATCTCTTTCCTGGGGATTGATTCTGTGTTTGCGCAATGCAGCAGCAGTATGGTCATAAATCTCATACTTATAATTCATTTGTTTGGCATCGAGCATCTTCACTCCGGTAATCGGGTGCACCACATAAACACTTTCGATAGCTCTGAGTTCATCCTCGTTCGGTTTGCGCCAAGGAATCGGTTTGCTCCAATTCAGATGAGGTTTAACAGGATTGCCAAATTTATCTTCTTCTATTTTGTATGTTTCATCTCCGCCGTAAGCCGGATCTGCCAGACGTTCACGAATAATCGAATCGCGCACCCAGAAAACAAACTGTCGATATTTGGCATTAGACACTTCTGTCTCGTCCATCCAGAATCCGTCTACAGAAACCTCCTTCGCAGGAGCATTGTCTCCCCACAGAGAGTCTTGTTCCTGAAGTCCCACCTTCAGATAACCGCTTTTCACAGCTACCATTCCATAAGGTACAGGCTCGCTATAAGCCACACCACGGATGCCGGTGAGCTCGCCTCCCGAAGCAGATGATGACGACGAACTCATGCAAGATCCCAGCATTAGGGACGCACAGAGAACTGTTCCGATACAATAGCTCTTCTTGTTCATTATAATATTCTTACACTTTTATGTTTATTCTTTCCTTTCTTAAACAGGTTTAAATCTGTTTTATAACTCAATGTAATTTCATGACTGCCATTTTTGGCTCCTATGGCTGAGGTGTACATCTCATAGGAATAACCTAAGGAAACGCCTTTTACATTTCCGCCCAACAAGACACTGACAGAGTTGGTTGGACTGTAGGACACACCGCCATAAAAATGTATCCGTCCGCCTTCATAGGCCAATCGGCACGTGATATCTCCCCGGTTGAAGAGGAAATCACTGCGGAACATGGCAGAGGTATACAAAATGAATAACGGATTTTTAAATGATATATTGTATCCGCCAAAGAAATATAAGGTTTGCGGCACGGACATTTCATTTACTTTCTCGTCGCCATAGGTAATGGTCGGCCCGGTAGTGTGAAAGAGCGATACTCCGGCATACCATTTCTTGTGTTTGTAATAGAGTCCGAAATCCAGGTCAAAGCCGGCTCCCGTGACATCGGTCGTAGGGAATGCCGGATCACTCGAATCAGAAACATCCAATCCGCCTCCGTCAAAACCTTCGCTCAACATGCCGAATCGGATTCCTCCACTCAAAGTTCCGCCCCACAAAGGTTGGTGATAAGCATATTGAAGATAGAATTTCATGTGTGAAAAGAGACCGGCTTTGTCATTAAGGAAACCGACTCCCATGCCATGCTTGGGGTTTAGAAAGAAAACGGGCAAGTCCGCTCCCGCATAAATAGTGGCTGGTGCATTCTCAAAACCGAGCAGTTGCATGGAATAAGCAGCCTGCACATTCAGCTTGCCCTCCAGTCCTGTTGTAGCCGGATTATAAAAAGGCTGCAGTTCCCAATATTGCATGAAAGCCGGATCGTATTGCGCTTTTGCGGGAATGCCACAGCTCAACACCAACAACATTAGATAAATCTTTATGCTTCGGACCATTATTATTAATCTTACATTTCGTTGTTCGTTACTTTCTTCGTAAATCGAATGGAGAATGCACGCAGATGCTGCAAGAAGCAAAACTGCCGCTCATCCATTTTGCAAAGATAATGTTTTTTAAACAAACATATCGTTCGCAAAATATAAATTATCTTTCTTCAGAGGAAAGCAGACAGAAAGCCAACCGGTGTGAAAATCTTTCGGCGGGCAGAAAAATGCAAGTAGAAGGAAAGAACGTGAGAGAAAGTGCCATTCAAGAACTTTAATCAGAACGGATGTGAAAACAATGCGAAACAAACAAATATTATTTTTTGTTTCGTTGTAATCGAATGTGGAATCAATTCGAATCCAATTAATACTCGTCTTCGTTGAAAAGACACCTTACCTCATTAAACCAATAAATTACGCAATTTGCAATGAGAAGTGGACAAACGAACCGCGACATATGAGGTCATAAAATAACATGGGACAAACAAAATGATACAAACAAATCATCTTGCCAGATTAAAAAAGAAAACCTTATATTTCAGAGTAGAAATTCGATTTGCAAACCGGAAATACAGGCATTTTTACGTTAAGATTTACACAAAACCCGATTTTAGAAGTTAATTTTAGTCCTAAAATCGGTTTTTCTGTACGAATCCTACAGAAACTACTGCGCGATTCGAATTTAATGCTTACATTTGCGGTATAATTAAAATTAAAATGATACAAAAGATCACCATATCCAATTTCTTCTCCATCAGGGAGCCATTGGAGGTCTCGTTTGAGGCTTCCAAAGAGAAACAGTATGGTGAGGATTGGATTACTCAAATAGGGAATGTCAGATTACTCAAGGCTCTTATTCTTTATGGAGCTAATGGCAGTGGTAAGACTAACATTCTATTCGCATTGGATTTCTTAAGGGATGCAATTATCAGATTTCCCGTTGATGAAGACGACGACTTTGATTACATGCGGTTCGCGCTTGACCCGGAATATGCAGCTAAGGATTCTTTCTTTGATTTATACTTCTTTATAGGAGATGTCCGATATAGATACTACCTTGAGATCTCGCCAAAGCGAATTACTAAAGAAGAATTGCGTATATATCATAACGGGAATAATAGCAGAGCCATATATACTCGCAAATATAACGCAACAAAAGATGTACACACTGTAAGGTTTGGCACATGGATGTCTTTATCTCCTAAGGATCGAAAGACCATTGAAGATAACACAAAAGATAATATATCGGTATTGTCGGTTTTTGCCTCAAAGAATATATCATGTGACGAACTGAAGATTGTACGCAACTACTTCAAATATAAATTTTTCAAGATATACTATCTTCAGAATAGAGATCAGGAAGTTGCAAAGGCTTTGAAGGATGACAATAGACTAAAATTATTACTGGTTGACTTAATTCAGACCTTTCATTCCAATATCGTTGATATTAAAGTAGAGGAGGAGACGAAGCCAATCCCCGAAGAGGCACGTCAAATTCTTCTTCAAATGAAACGTTTGGATGAAGAACGAGAGGTCATAGAGAAGTTGCAGACTCTCACAAAACTGACAAGCCACTATATTCACAAAACTCAACTTGGTGAATTCTCGCTTAAAGATAGTTTACAATCAGAAGGAACACGTAGTTTTATACGCCATCTTGTTTTATTCTACAAGTCCATTCAGAATGGATGGCTGATTGCGCTTGATGAGTTTGGCGCAGGGATGCAATCAAAGACTCAACACTTGCTACTGGATTTCTTCCTGAAATTCTCCGGACATTCCCAACTGATATTTGCCACACAATCTCTTGGACCTCTTGACTATCCGAGAATGAGACGTGATGCTATAGACATCATTTACAAAGACAATATCGGTCAGACACATGTAGACTCTACTACGGTAAGAAGAATTCATAAAAATATAAAACTCCGCAAGGCGTATATAGACGGTAAGTTTAAAACTATCGACCCGAATGAATCGGATATAGACCTGAATGCAGAGTATAATAGGTATAAGTCGCTAATTTTTGCTGACAGAAAGGAGGATTCGATATGATATAACCGTATTAAAAAAATCGGTGCCCCACTCTTGGCGGAGAACGGGACACCAATGAGATTGCTATCCCTTGTGGATGCGGGATACAACTGGTTTCTAAACGCAAAATTACGAATAAAATTCGTAATACGCAATAGTCGTACCCGTATTTCCGCAAGGACTATAAGAACTTTAAATTTAGATTAATATGAATTACGGGTATTACCCATTCCAGAACACTCTTCTATTTCCAGACCTGCCGCTCGTGGAAGAGAATCTTTCTGACGAAACAACGTCGCAAATAGCAGCGGCAGACGAATCAGACACAACGATTGAAACAATCCTTGGACACAAAGATGCAACCCTTTTGTTCATGACAATGGCTGTGAGTATGACATCTAAGAATGAAATGCCTATCGTCCGGGCTTACACCGGCGATATCCCTTCTGATATTCTTGGAATTCATCGTGCTGTGCCTCGAAAGCTCTATCACATTGCGCCTCATTTCTATTTCGATGATTCACGTATCTTACAGTATTGGAACAAGCCCTTTGAAACGGAGAAATTACTTTCCAACTTCAAGGTATCCATCGGTATGGATTTTTCAATGACAAATGAAATGACACGTCCCCAGAAGATGTAGTCATCGTTTCTCAACAAGCTATGGGTGGCTTGGCTCCAGTCAAGGGGACATAATGTGATTCCCAACGTTTCTTTCCCCGACGAATGGGAGGAGGACTATTGGCTTGAGGGCTGGCCAAAACATTCAGTCATTGCCATAAGTAGCGTCGGAGTCACGCGACATGGGAACCCGAAAGGGTGGCTAAAGGCCGTAAAAAAAATCTGCGAGGAATTGATGCCGATTCGTATCCTTCGCTACGGATCCATTATTCCAGGAGAAGACACCGAGAACTGTATCTATTTTGCTAACGACAATAACAGATCTGCAAATGGGTGGCAATAATTCGTACAACAAAACACTTGACCGAGTCAGGGGAAGCAAGAGATCTCATCAGGAGTATCACCATCGTATAGACGGTCATAAAATTCTTCTACAGAATAGATGTAAGCGACAAGTCAAGGTTCCGGTAAATTCCAACTCGGAATCTCCGATATATCTTTGTGGAAGAAAACGTAAAGACGGTTCTGTCGAAATATCGTCAATCGGTATTTATAAGGATCACAAATGTGTGGGCCAAATAGATTTAGAATTTGATTCAAAGGGCAATCTAATACCTTTCGGTAACAATGGGAAAGGCACTTCGCACTACCATAATTTCCCTCAGAATGCTAAAACTGGGGAAGTTAGTCGTAAAAGCGGAGACAAACAAAATCATCTTCCGATTGACTCGAAGTATGAGAGTTTAATAAACAAGATTATTGAATACAATAAAAGCCATAGAAAATGAAACATTCTGGAGTCACAAATCAACCCAAGAGAGACCACTCTGTGGTTGTTAATGATTTTTTTGGCGAAGGCCAAAATCTTGAGGTATGGCAGCTTGGATGGGACATCGACTCGAAGATAGAAGCGAAGACTTCAGTCTCGCGCAAACTGTTTGAATACTATGTGGAAGAACAAAGAAGAAACTTAATCTTCTACTATGTAAAAGATGGAAACTTCTACGGTATCCATTCAGAGGACTGTCCCACACCGGTCTTTATCTTCAAGAAAGACCAATCTGAAAAATATCCTATTGACCAACTTGTAGGGGACACCCATGATTATGCCGAAGGTGAGATTCTCTATAATATTCCATGCGACCAAAAGGTGTGGGATGCAGTAAAGATTGACGGGAAATCGCTCGAGGAGGTGCTTCAGGACTCATACATCGTCAATATAAGCTAACAGTAGTCATCTCTGCTTAAGATGTTCTCCGGAATAATCATCTTCATTACGAAAAGATGAATATTCCGGAGGATGATTTTATGTACTGAAATTTGGACAAACAAAATTTCAGGGTTAAAAATTGCATTTTGGACAAACAAACCGCGACATTTGAGGTCATAAAACAACATAGGATAAACAAATAATAATTTGTTTATCCTATGTGTATCAATTGATTATATTCTAAATCCTAATTAGTATTCGTCTTCATTGAAGAGGAAATCTTCTTTTGTTGGATAATCCGGCCAAACGTCTTCTATGGTTTCATAGATTTCGCCTTCATCTTCCATTTCCTGAAGATTTTCAATTACCTCCAACGGAGCACCCGAACGCATGGCATAGTCAATCAACTCATCCTTGGTTGCTGGCCAAGGTGCATCTTCCAGTTTTGATGCTAATTCCAAAGTCCAATACATATTATTTAATTTTTAGGTTTTTGTTTCAACTTCTTTTTCTTATCGAACGCAAAAATAACACTATTTTTCATGTTGACAACATTTCTTCCAAAATATTTCGGGTTGACGGGCTACATTGTTTCTTTTTATTGCCAAAACATACAGATAATCGGACAGACGATTGACGAAGGCAAGAACAGAAGCTACTGAAGCTTCATCATGGAAACAGCGGCAGAGCTGTCGTTCCAGTCGGCGACATACCGTACGGCATAAATGAGCGGCAGCAGCAGACGGTGTACCACCGGGCAAAATAAAAGCACGGGGCAGGACTGTTGTTTCTTGAATATGGTCTATGCTTTCCTCTAAAGAATGCGTTGTTCTTTCCACTTCGTGATTTAGCTCTGAAGAAGCATACCGGCCGGAGAGCAACATCGGAATCTCAAAAAGAAGATTTTGTACGGAATGAAGGGTGTGTTGTTCTGTTGTATCGAAAGGAAAAGTCAGCATCCAACCTAAAGATGCATTCAGCTCGTCCAAAGTTCCATACAACTCGATACGGAAGTCGTCCTTGCGCACACGCTCGCCTCCGGGAAGAGAAGTATATCCACAGTCTCCGGTGCATGTGTAAATTCGAGAATTCTTTTTCATCAGTCTAAGAAATTGATTCGATAATGCTGTTTGTATAAATCAAAATCGAAAAACGCGAGCAAATAATTATAAAGGTCAAACGTCACGGCACAATCAGACGACTGCTGCAAAAGGGTAACACAGCGGGCGCGTTCTTCTGAGTTACGCACCGAAACCAACAAGGCGGATCCGGGAAGACAATGTGTATGCACAGCTGCAAGCATTTGTTTTAAGGACGACTCATCGGCATCACAGCACACCAAAACTCGGTGCTGCTGTCCGGAAGTAAGCACCGAGACATCGCCCCATACAGCTTGACGGGCGCCGGATTGCAAATAGGCTTTCTCGGGAATTCCAAGAGGATGGCAGTTAATGATGAATTCGGGACGGACGTAGTTAGCAAAGCGAAACAGGAAATGCCAGGACTTGCGTTGGTGAGAAACTCTCCAGAATAGACCTTTTCGATAGGTGTCGTCCAAAGTTTTATAAGCATAGTAAGCACCGTGCTCAAAAATCACGCCGGTTACAAAATTAAACGCAAAAGGGGAATGGATGCCATAACCGCAACGGTTGCGGAAGCGCCGAAACCATTCCCATGTATAAAGAAAGAGATTCATGCTGGGAACCATTTTTTATTCGTTGGCAAAAATAAGTGATTTTAAAACAGAAAAAAAACAAAAGCTAAGAAAAATACCAAGAAAGGCGGAAATGGAGCAAATTACACCTTATTATTATATACGTGAATGGATAGCAGAATAGAACACAGCCTCTGTGTTAATTGTAGTTAAACAAGGGAAAGATTTAATGTATCCATTATTAAGAGTAGCAATTAAATATATATCTTTACCCCGAAATACCTAGAAACAAGAAATTATTAACCCTTAATTAACTCGTAAAATGAAGAAAATGTACTTTGTTTTCTCGTTGCTTCTCATGATTTTGGGAATCAACACTGCTAAGGCGGGTGTAACCTTGGGTACACAGGTAACTGACCCAAGCACGCTGCAAGCCGGAAGCAAAATCATTATGTATGCGAATCATGTGCAGAATGCAGAACAGCAGACTCACAAGTTCCTCGCATCATTGGGCGATAGCCTTTTGTACGTTGAGACCGGTACAGAAACTATCGATCCTTACACAGTATTCGAAATGGTTGCTGCTGAGGGCAAAACCGTAAACGGCAAACCAGCATTCTACTTGAAGAATGACTACAACCAAAAATTCATTGCCTACAAATTCGTTGCAGGCGACTTGAACGAAGGCGGTAGCGTTGGTAGCAATGGTGATGAGATTGAAATGCTTATGTATTTCACTGCAGACCAGACTAAAGCTACTCCTATTGCTATCATGACTCAGGCTGATGGAGCAAAGTGGATGAAATACGATGCAACAACTCCTGACGTAGAAAACACCATGATGGTTATGGCTCAGTGTCCTGAGGTTGATAACAAGGCAATTGCTTTGAACATCAACTTGGCTGGTGTTGGTATCGCCAACTATGCTGACTGGGCTGCTTGGTGGCAGGTATACACTGCAAACATCACAGAAAACTACGTGGATGATTTGACTGCATTATACACAAAAGTTGAGAGCATCATCTTCAAGGGTGGTACAGCTCCTGGTTGCTACGATGCAGCTTTGGTAGACGCTTACAATGCTGCAAAAGCTAAGGCAGGTGAATTATTGAATGGTTCTGGTGAAGTAACCAACGAGGCTGCAAAAGAGGCTTACAAAGCATTGGAATCAGCTTATTTGGCATTGATTACTGGTAAAGAAGTTCCTGTAACTGAGAACTATTACCGTATCGTTTCTGCATTGGCAGCATTTGGCGAGCAGCAGGACGGTGCCGTTAAGACTATGTATGCTACCAACGATGGCAAAATGCGTTGGATGAACTTGGACGAGGAAGATGCTACTATGGTATGGAAGGCTATCGATCGTAAAGACGGTTCTTTCTTGATGTACAACATCGGTACCGGTCAGTACATCGCTACTTCTAAGGCTCCTGGAACTAGCCAGCAGTATGTAATGTCTAACGACTCTACTAACAACGGTGTGAAATTCGTTTCTGTTGGTCAGAGCGCATTCAACTTGAAACCAAGTGTTAACAACAGTGGTGCTATGCACGCTGACGGTCACGGTGGCGGTTCTGGTAAAGAAGGTAACATCGTAGCATGGAACGGTGGCTTAGGAACAGCTTCTGTTTGGTACATCCAGAACGTTGCAGCAGAACAGATTCCTGGATTCGAAGCTATCGGTCAGCAGAATATGTTGAACCGTGCCTTGACTGACTTGTACACTGCAGCTAAAGCTAAGTATGACATCGGTTCAAGCTTCTCAATTGACAAAGAAAACTGGTTGGTTACTGCTGACGACCTCGCTGCAGACGCAAATGTAATCACTTCTAACCAAGACCACAACTCATTGGCTTCTGAGCCTGATGGTGCTGGCTTCCCTGGTTTGTTGGATAACGATACCACTTCTTACTGGCACGCTTACTGGGGTGAAGGTCACTTGCCAAGCGGCGAAGGTTACCTCCAGTTCAAGTTCAACAAGCCGGTAGATGCTTTCTCATTCTTCATGCAGAGACGTAAGGTAGATGGTGGTTCTAACGCACAGCCTACTTCATTGCGTTTCTTGGCAAGCAACGATACTACTAATGCAGAAGGTTGGGTTGAAGTTGGTATGATCAGCGGATTGCCTGCAACTGTTGCAGATGCAAAATTGGCTTACCAGTCTACTCCTATCCAAATGGATCAAGAATATCAGTATATTCGTATGTACTGGACATCAGGCAGAAACTGGACTTACTTTGCTGAATTGCACTTCCAGAAAGCTACTTTGAGCCCAAATTGTCAGAACGCTACTTTGGGTGAGGTTGCTAATAACTTGAAGAAAGAATTGAAGAATGCTGAAGCTTTGATCAGCGAAGGCAAGGCTACTCAAGAGTCTATCGACAACTTGCAGAAAGCTTACGATGCTTACAAGGCTGAGTTGGCAGACCCAACTGAGTTGAAGGCATTCATCAACGATACTAAGGCTTACAGCGAGAAAGTTGCTACTCCTAGCGTTAAGAAACACGAGTCTGAAGAGTTGGTTGGATTTGAAATTGGTCAGCCAGGTGTTTACTCAGACGAGAACAAGGCTATTTTGATTGCTGCTGTTGCAGAGGCAGAGAAATATATCGCAGACAACGACGAGGCTGGTACTTATACTAAGGATGCTATCAAGGCTACTTACGACAAGTTGGCTGCTGCATTGGATGCATTCAAGGCTACTGCCGGTCAAATCCAGGCTGCTAACGATACAGAAGACGGTATTTGGTATAACATCGTTTACAGTGCACGTTACTTCGAAATCAGCGGTACTACTCCTGATGCTTCAGGCGAAGGTGAAGACCAGAAGATCCGTAAGGGTAAGGTTTATGTAGACGCAGACTTGAACACAGATGCTTTGAACAACGCACTCTTGCGTGTTGAAGGAAACAGCGACTTGGCTACTCTGGGTATCCACGAGGATAACGCTAAATGGCGTTTCATCAACATGGGCGACACTGCTTATGCAATCCAGAACAAGGCTACCGGTTTGTATATCGGTGAGAACAGCAACGGCGTACACAGCGCTCCATTGAGCTTGACTCCGGTTGCATTTAAATTGGAAGACTTGGGTTATGCAACATTCGCAATCAGCGGATATCGTTACGATGGCGAGACTACAAGCCAGTTGCACATCCAGACTGCAGGCCAGTTGGTTGTTTACTGGGCTGACAAGACTTTGGGTGGCGGTTCATGCTTCGACATCATGCCTACTACCGAAAGAGCTGACAACGTAGCTAATCTTGAGTTCAAGTCAGAGGAAATCGTTAAGGGTCGCTTGTATGCTAAGTGCTACCCAGTAGCATTGGGAATCGTTTACGATGAAGCCAATACAGATAATGCTCCTTACCGCATCGCTACTATTGACTTGACTAAAAACGAATTGACACTGACCAGAAACGAAGATATGATTGAGGCTGGTATGCCATTCTTCTACTTCACTGGTGACAAGTTGGGCTTGAACGATCCTCAAACTGCAGCTGACACAACTATGTTGGTAACTCAGATTGATGCAAGCAGCATGAAGTCATTCGCTAAGAACCCAGGTTCAGACAACGGTTTGATCGGTAACTACTACAACGGAACTAAGCTTGCTGCTAACTTCGGTGTAATCAAGGAAGAGGATGGTGTACAGACTATCGCTGCTACAACCAACAACCAGGCTATCGGCTGGAACACTGCTTACATTGATGCTGCTCAGGTTGTGAACGCAGAAACTCCAGGTGAGATTGTAGTTCCTATCAACGGTCAGTTGGGAACTTCTATCGAAGACGCTATCATCGACGCTCAGGCTGGTCCTGTTAATGTATACAGCATCGACGGTGTCTTGATTAAGAAGAACGTTAAAGTTTCAAATGCTACTAAGGGCTTGGCTAAGGGTATCTACATCGTAGGTAACAAGAAAGTGGCTGTTAAGTAATCAGCATTTTGATATAAAATAAAAAGAGGAAGGTATTCGTACCTTCCTCTTTTTTGTTTTCATAAGTTTTATTACTTTTGTGATGAAATCAAAAAATTAACTACTTATGAAAACCGATCACAAGCAGAGACTATACTTGGGTGGCATTCATCTGGCCTTCTTCTTGACTACTTGGCTTTTATTAAGCTGGTACTATGGCGAGGTGATGTACATAGCACAACAAAACAGCTTTTTCAGTTCAGAAAGCATCACCATGGAGTTTATCACAGGTCACCGTCCCTATGGCTATCTTTGGTGGATGGGGCGAGCCATGCTGCAATTATTCCACTATCCCTGGTTAGGCGGTGGCATCACCGCACTGATGCTGACACTCATTTCCGGAATGACAGCCTATGTGTTCCGTTTAAAAGGCAAGTTCTATCTACTCCAGTTCATACCCGCATGGGCTTGGCTGATTTATAGTTTTTATAAAGGCTATGACTTATACTACCAGGCAGAAACGGGCCAGATACTCGGTGTACCCATCTGTATCTTTATCATCCTCCTCTTGCAGGCAGGATTCATCCGCACGTTTTCTAAAAAGAAGGTAGCTTCGGTATTTTTGGAAAAGCAAGCACCCTCCAGACAATGGTTTCTGGAAATGGCAGCTGTATTGCTTGTTCCCCTGGCCTTAATCACAGGAAACGAAACAGGCCGCGCTTACGTTCGTCCCACAGCGCACATGCAATGTGCCTTGCAGCAGCAAGACTGGCAGGAGATGATTAAAACAGCAAAAGAATGTAACGTGTCCGCCCGCCCTATCGCAGCCTATTATGCCATAGCCCTGATGCAAACCGGCAACATTACGGAGTCACTGTTCGATATAGAATATAATTACGAAGACATTCAATTGCACGACCGCAACGGAGAAAAAGACTACGGAGCGGGCTATTATGAAGCAGATGCCAACCTGCACAGCGGACTGATTCTTACGGCCTACAAGAATGCCATGGAAAGACTTACGATGGAAGGTCCTACGATTTTAAGCTTGAAACTGCTGGCTGAGACGGCCCTCTTGAACGGGGAAAAGGAATTGTGCAACAAATATCTGCACTTGCTGAAAACCGTTCCGTTCGAAAAGGAATTTGTGGAATATATATCGTTTATGAATGACAACCCCGAAGCGATTACACAAGACAGCCGCTTTGCCAATATCCTGCAAGTGCGTCCCGTGGGCGATTCGTTCGAAACCACCTATCGAAAGCCGTTGTTCCTGGGTTATAACGTCAGTTTGTTGCAGGGTCGCTCCATGAATGCCTTACAGGCTTCGCTGGCAGCCTGCCTTTACAGCAAACAGATGGGCGACTTCCTGGTACATACCGAGCCATTGGTTAATACACCGTTGCCACGAACCATTGAGGATGCCTTGGTGATGGAAAGCTATAAAAACGACGAGATCAACAAAGTGTTCAAATTAAGCAACTTGGCACGCAGCCGCTATGAGATGTTCATGAACGCGGCAGCGCCCTACCGGCATGACCGCGAAAAGGGGGCTCAAGCGCTGAAAGAGCAATTCCTGGGCTATTATCCCTACTATTATCACTTTGGCAACATAAATGCTGAAGGAAGCCCCGAGGATTCGAACAAGAAACAACAGCACACTGGCGTAAACTAAATTCAGACATCCAATGAAAATTCATCATATAACTCTCTTATCGGCTGCATTGGCAATCACCACTGCATGCCAAAACAAGCCAAGCGTCCCTAAGGAATTTCAATATGCCAAGGACTCGCTGGCTATCTTCCCGGATTATAAAGACATCATCATTCCGTCGAACATCGCACCGCTGAACTTTCAGGTGAAGAACAATGCCAAACGCATACTGGTTGAAATATGCGCAGACAACAAGACTAAGGTTGTGGAAGCGAACAACAACCAAGAGCTCATTCTGTCGGAACAGGACTGGAAAGAACTGGTGAAAGAAGAACATGGAAAGGGAATCAGCTTCCACATCTTTGCCGAAACAGAAAACGGATGGATGCGTTATCCGGATTTTAACATGCACGTAGCGCAAGAGCCGATTGACAGATATGTATCCTACAGACTGATTGAGCCGGGTTATGAACTGTACCGGCAGATGGGACTTTACCAGCGTGACATGCAAAGTTTCGAGGTGAAAACCATATACGAGAACAATCGGGTGCATGACCTGGACGACAACCACTGCGTGAACTGTCATAACTATCAGAATTATTCTGCCGAAAACATGCTGTTTCATGTGCGCAGTGCACACGGCGGTACAATTATCGGCAATAAAAAGCTGACTAAATATGACATGAAGGTGGATTCGGTGCTGAGCGGTGCCGTATATCCAAGCTGGCATCCCAAAATGAACCGCATCGCCTTTTCTTCCAACCTTACCGGTCAGAGTTTCCACTTGAATTACGAAGAGAAAGTAGAGGTGATGGACAGCGGAAGCGACTTGGTTTACTATGACGTGGATAAAAACGTAATCCGAAACATCCTTAAGACGGACTCTGCGATGGAAACTTTCCCTTGCTGGAACCCGGAAGGCAACAAACTGTATTACTGTTGTGCGCCTGCACCAAAACCAGACGCAACAGACCTGAACAATATGCAATACCTCACCCTGAAGTATTACAATCAGCTGCGCTACGACATCCTGTCGCTGGACTTTGACCCGGTGAAAGAAACTTTCGGGGAGCCACAGATGGTGGTGGCATGCAGCACGGAAGGGAAAAGTGCAGCTGTGCCGCGCATCAGTCCGGACGGCAAGTATTTGCTTTATACAAAAGGGGATTATGGACAATTCCACATTTGGCACAAAAGCGCCGACCTATGGGTAAAGAATCTGAAAGACGGAACAGAATACCCTCTCTCGGCAGCAAACAGCAACGATGTGGACAGCTACCACAGCTGGAGCAGTAACGGAAGATGGATTGTGTTCAGCAGCCGACGCGATGACAAGAACTACACGCGTTTGTATCTTGCCTACTTCGACAAGCACGGACAGGCGCACAAGGCTTTCATGTTGCCGCAAGAAAAGCCCACTGACAACATTTTACTGCTCAAGAGCTACAATGTACCGGAACTGACAAAAGATGCCGTTAAATGGAACGCAGACGATTTCAAAAACGCCATCTATCACCAGAATGCCAAAAAGGCTGACTACAGCCCGAAAAAATAAGCCAGACAAGAATTGAGGCTGAATAACAAGCGGAGCGTGATTCCTTGCTAGTAAAAAGGAATCACGCTCCGCTTGTTTTGTATTTGACAAGGTGTCAAGATTGACATTTTGTATTTTAGAGGCACCTGACAATGGCGTATATGCAACCTAAAGTACGGTTCACAGAAAATGCGCGAATCTCGACAAGCGTTTTTCTGTGTAATCACTTGATTTAACGGCCGTAAGATACAATTTTAACTATCAGTCTTTCGTATCAAAGAGATGCAAATTTCTATTTATTTTTGACTGCTTTTCTTAATATGTAAGGAATTAGTACCGTTTAAAAAAATTGCCGTGGTGATTTGGTGAAGTGAACAAGGGAAGTTTTGAAAAATGACAAGGGATTTTTCAAAACTTCCCTTGTCATTTTCTGAATAACAACACAGTATTTGGTAGGTTTATGCAGTCTATTCTGTATAATTATCCAGATTCCACTCCGGATGCCCGGATTGCTGAGAGAGACAAAGTAAGCGAAAGCAATCGAAAGCGCATCAAATGGAAAGCTGATCCAAGGAAACTGCCTTCGGAATGACATTGAGACTCGGACAGAAAAAAAGGTGCTCCAGAACTAGTCTGAAGCACCTTTTCTATTAGGTATCACCTGAAATCATTATTTCTTTACAGGCTCATTTGGAATGTTCGGAGTCTCATAAACCGGAAGGTCTGAATGAACCATCTTTTCCAACATGTCAGCACTCAGCTTCTTCAAGCCTAAGTCCTCCATATCTTTCTTGAACTCTTCCTTCATGTCGCGAACCATGATGTAAGGCTTGTTACCATAGTCACCGATGTTCATCACACAGATACGCATGAAGCCCAACTCATCGAAGTAGTCGAACAAGTTGTAACCGCACAACAGAGAAGCCTTACGGATGTAGTTGAAGATGAATGGTACACTGTTGTCCCAACGTCCTGAAGTTGGAGTAACGAAATTACGTTTAACCCAAACTGAATTAGGATATTTCTCCTTGAACTCTTCGTATTTACCCTCCTTGTGATCGTTCTGGGCGCTTGCCAGCAACTCATACTTGTCTACAGTAGTCTTGGCAGTTCCGTCCGGATTCTTTTCGATGGTAGAACCGTTTGGCTGGTCGGTCTGACGCAAAGACTCATACAAATCCATCTGGAAGTCAGGAGCGATAGAGCGGTCTACATAGCTGAAGTAGTTGTGCAACATATAGAAGGCTGCAGTGTTGCTTTCTACACCAACCTCATGAGTTGAGACTGCTTCCTCGCGATTATCCTTGATTGAAGGAATCTCCCAACGATTAATGCGTTTGTTGTAGTAACGCTTGTACTGAGCACGGATAGAATCCTGAGCTTCTGGACACCAAGCAAACTTGTTAATTTCAGTGTAAGCCAACATACGCCACTGAGATGTATCTTCTCTGTTCACGTCTACAACGAAGCGATTGTATGCATCATTCCAAGCATTCTTGATACGGCCGGCATGCCAGTCATCATGGTAACCCATACGCAATACGTTCTCGCAAGAGTTCATGTTGTTGGAACTTTCGCTCAAACCTGCCCAACAGAAGTAAGGCTGCATCTGGTGCTGGTGTCCCCATTCGTGGCTCAAGCCCCAAATTCCGTCACCATCGTTCTTCATCATTCCCTTACAGTTCAATACACGTGGTTCCTGATCATACATGAAAGATACACCATAGTAACCCTGGAACATGTAGTAAGTGTAGTTTACATAAGCCATAGTGCGGTTATCCGGCTCACGCTTGTATTTCTTCAAACCGAGCAATTGGTGTTCCCAGTCAACCAAAGTATCCAGCAAGTTCATGAACTGAACATAACCCTTTGACGTACCGTCGAGTGCCTTACAGTGGTTCAGCATACCCGAAGTCTGCCAGATAGAGTGAACTTTAGAACCTACCAAGTCAATACAACGGTTCTTTGCATTTTTCAAGACTTCGTCCAACTCCTCATTAGTACGGTCTGGTGACAAATAACCGTTCACACTACCGTTGATGAAATGAACCTTGATATCCGGATATTTAGTATGGTCTACCGGAGTCTCGTCAGAATAGTAAGCAACATAAGCCAATCCATCATACTCTGAATTGTATTCGATAGTGTTGATACCATTCTTCAATGGGAAGGCATATTCTGCAGGTCCACCACCTTTACCTTCTGCATCCAATTCTTTGGCAAACCAAGCTACCACCTTCAAAGTCAAATCAACTCCTTCAGGAAGACCTTCTACTGCAATACCATGGATACCCTTGTTGATATTGATACCGGTTACACCCTGCAACTGGTCGTACAATTTGCCCGGAGTATTCCAAAGAGCAGACAATGTCTGAGGTGAAGTGCGGCAAGTATAGGTACCAACACGGCCCTTTAAGAAGATGTCTTTATTGTTCAACAGCTGCTGTGCCACAAACTTGCAGTAAGGATTGGTCAAGGCATCGATATCAGCCTGTGTAGTACCTTCCTTCAAGCTTGTCCACAAGTTGTCTGCGAAGATTTCAGTATTCGGATCGTTTGCTTTCTTCTTGTAGAATTCCATTTCGGCACAAGAAGCAAAGTTGTTCTTACCCGACTTGACTACCAACTTGATTTCTTTTGGTTTGTTCAAGCCATTGGTAAAGATAACATCTTTAGGAGTAGAAGAACCCTTCCAGTTGCCGGTATAAACTTTTTTGAAATCCGCATCGCCTTCGCATTTAACATAAACATCCACTTCTTCAAAGTTTCCGTTGGTCTCACCTGCAGGACGCGGCACATAGCGCAAATAATCAATCTTATCTACACCGTTGAATTTGTATACCAAGGTGAATGGGAAGCCGCCCTTGTTGTATGGAGAATGCCACAACGTGTTTTTATTTCCGTCCAAGGTACGCTCAATGCCCTCGCCACCCTGGTTTGCAGCACCCGAACCGGCAGTAGCTGTAGCCGAAGCAGCACTTACCTTATCATCAGTTGGCACAAACTCAGCCAAAGACTCACGAACCTGGCTAACAGGAAGCGTACGAGTCATCTTTCCGTTAGCCGAAGCCACCGTAACATTGGCATTACGACCCACGCTGTTTGGGTTAGCCTTAACGACAAGTTTCAGACGTTTGTTTTCGAGAGTTGGGGTAATCCAGTCAACATCCGATTGGATTTTCAATTCAGCCTGATTGCTCAACACCGGCACATACACAGTCGTATCGGTGAAGTTCAGCTCAAGATTCTGCTTTCCCAAGAGGACCTTGTTTTTTGCGACGTCTCCATCGGCCCATGCTGCAGACGTTGAAAGGAGCGACAAAGCTCCTGCGAACAGTATATTTTTATTCATTGTATTATTGTTTTATGCTTCTGTATTAAAGATTAAAGAGAAACTTTCTTTCCGTTGATCAAGAAGATACCATGTCCTAAAGTCACACTCTGTGTTCCGGATACGATACCGTTCCATACCAATTTGCCGTCTACAGAATGAATGGCCACACGATAAGGCTTATCTGAAGTCATGTTTACGGCACCGTTGTTGGTCACATAGCTGAAACCATAAGCCGCCATCACATCTTCAATACCGGTTCCCTCTGTAAGTACAGCCAAAGGCTCGCTCACCAGAGTCATGCCCGGATAAAGATTAGACGTAACCTCGCAATTGACAGCATCAAATGCCTTATTGAAGGTAAAGTCGTTGCGGCGTACGGTATAATCTTTTCTGCTTCCTTTCTCCAACTCAATGTCTCCATGTTTCCAAGTGTACACAACAGATGTCTGACGGTCATCCGCATTGCGGTCAAATCCTTCGAGCGTGAACTTCTCTCCCACCAAAACTGAAGATTTAGGCAGAGGGAAATTTCCTTGAGGACCCACCACGATATTCGATTCATCCACTACATTGTCCAAGCTGTGCATAGAAGCAAAAGAAAGTTTGTTTCCGTCGCAATAGAAGGCCAATACCGGATTCTCCATCGAAGCGGCAGCAACAGTCAGGGTAGTCAGCTTATTGTTAGAGCAAGACAATGTCTTCATGTTTACATTGTTGGCCAAGGTCAATTTCTCCAATTGATTGTTGTCACACCAGAAGTCCACCATTTTGGTCGTATTGGCTACAGAAACAGAAGTCAACTGGTTGTTGTCACAAGCTACAGACGCAAGCTTTTTGTTTGAATTCAAGTTCAGAGTTGTCAGTGCATTACCCTCACACCACAGAGTTTCCAGTTCCGGAAGAGATGTTACAGTCAGAGAACTCAATTCATTGTTAGAGCAAATCAGTGAGGTAAGTTTCTTGCTGTTGCCTACGCCTAACATAGTAAGTGTGTTATCGGCACAGTTCAATGTAACCAAATCCTTCATCAAAGTAAGAGACAACACAGACAATTTGTTTGCAGAGCAGTCCAAATGTTGCAGCGTAGCTCTTGATGCGCTCAACTCAAGGGCAGACAACTGATTGTCTGAGCAGAACAAAGTGTTCAGCGGAGTTCCGTCGGCAATATCCAATGCTGTCAAAGCATTTGAGCTGCAATCCAAAAATGTCAGAGCAGGCGCAGAAACCGTAACTGTCTGACCTTTCAGTTTTCCGGTGACAGGAGAACCGTCTGTAGTCATCTCCACTGCAGCACCATCACCCCAATCCACGGTAATTTTTCCCGGATTTGTCACAAAACTAAAGTCTGCTCCGGCCTCTTTAGCCGTTGTCAGCGTCACCTTGGACTCAGCATTTGCCAAGGAAGGGCTCAAAGCCATTCCGGCAACCAGTGCCAAGGAAAATAAAGTAGTTTTCTTCATTGATTATATAGGTAATTAAGTTAATAATAATTCACGCCACTATCCTATCGCAAAGAACGCAAATCATCTTTTCCATTAGACAAGGAATGCTATCTTGCAGATTCTTTGCCATATCGACAAAATCGTACACAATTTTATAAACTAAGACGCAAATTAAAAGAAAAAGTAAAGATACTCCAATTTTCTTATGTTAAAGTTTTAAATTGGAAATAAGAAAAACAACAGTGCCCCATATTATCCGAATAAAAAATATTTAGGACAGGAAAAGTCAGACAAAAATTTCATTATATCTTTTGCAATTCGTATCTTTGTGACAGAAAGCATATTCATTAAAATAAGAAAAGTTATGAGAGTTATTATTGAACAAAATTACGACCAGCTCTCTCAGTGGGCTGCCAACTATGTTATCAATAAAATCAATGCGGCTAATCCTACTGCAGAAAAACCATTCGTTTTGGGTTTGCCTACCGGTTCTTCTCCTATCGGCATGTACAAAGCTTTGGTAGAAGCTTGCAAAGCCGGTAAAGTAAGCTTCAAGAATGTGGTTACCTTCAACATGGACGAGTATGTGGGTCTGCCGGAATCTCACCCGGAAAGCTACCACACTTTTATGGCCAACAACTTGTTTAACCACATCGACTGCCCTAAAGAGAATATCCATATCTTGAACGGTAATGCCGAAGACTTGGAGGCTGAATGTGCCAACTACGAGAAAATGATTGAAGAGGCAGGCGGCATCGACTTGTTTATCGGAGGTATCGGCCCAGACGGACACATCGCTTTCAACGAGCCGGGTTCTTCACTGACTTCACGCACACGCGTAAAGACTTTGACAACTGACACTCGTATCGCCAACTCTCGCTTCTTTGGCGGCGATCCTAACAACGTTCCTTTGCACGCTCTTACTGTAGGTGTAGGTACCGTTATGTCTGCCAAAGAGGTATTGATTCTGTGCAACGGTCACAACAAGGCCAAAGCTTTGTATCAGGCTGTTGAGGGTGGAATCACTCAAATGTGGACCATCAGCGCATTGCAGTTGCACCAGCACGGTATCATCGTGTGCGACGAGGCTGCTACCGATGAGTTGCGCGTAGGTACTTACAAGTATTTCAAGGATATTGAAAAAGACACTCTGTAAGCATTTATCTTTTTAAAACATAACTAAAACATCCTGAATACATGTGTGGCGCATGCGCCCTGCAGTTTGTATTCAGGATGTTTATTTTTTAATACCAATATGGAAAAAGCCACCTACGCTTTTAGCAAACCGCTTTATGTCATGACCAAACCGGCCGGATCGCTCTGCAATCTGGCTTGTGACTATTGCTATTATACGGAAAAATCAAAACTCTACCGGCATACTCCGAAGCATATCATGAGTGATGAATTGCTCGAAAAATTCATCCGGGAGTATATCAACTGCCAAACAACACCAGATATTTATTTCACATGGCACGGTGGAGAAACTATGATGCGACCGCTGGATTTCTACAAGAAAGTGGTTCAACTGCAAAGAAAGTATGCAGGAGGACGGAACATCGTAAATTCCATACAGACTAACGGAACGCTCATCACCGAGGATTGGTGCCGCTTTCTGCACGACGAGAACTGGCTGGTAGGCGTTTCTATTGACGGACCGCAAGAGTTTCATGATGAATACCGCAAGTCAAAAACAGGCAAACCGTCGTTCAGACAAGTAATGAACGGTATCAAGCTTCTCAACAAATTCCAGGTGGAATGGAATGCCATGGCCGTGGTGAATGACTTTAATGCAGATTATCCCCTGGAGTTTTACCACTTCTTTAAAGAGATAGGATGCCACTATATTCAGTTCACTCCTATTGTAGAACGTATATTTAAACATCCGGACGGACGAATCCTGGCCTCACCGGACGAGGGTGCCGAGGCGGCCTTGGCTGACTTCTCCATTACACCCGAACAATGGGGCAATTTCCTTTGCACCATCTTCGATGAATGGGTGCGCCAGGACGTAGGCGAATATTTTATCCAGATTTTTGATGCTACCCTGGCCAACTGGATGGGCGTGCTCCCGGGATTATGCAGCATGGCAGAAACATGCGGCCATGCCGGCGTGATGGAATTCAACGGCGACGTGTACAGTTGCGATCATTTTGTGTTTCCTGAATACAAACTGGGCAACATCTTTCAAAAGAATCTGATAGACATGATGTTTAGCGACAAACAGCTTAAGTTTGGAGAAGCCAAGAAATCTACTCTGACCGAGCAGTGCCGCAATTGTGAATTCTTGTTTGCCTGCCATGGCGAATGCCCCAAAAACCGATTCGCCTCATCAGAAGACGGAGAACCCGGACAAAACTATCTGTGCAGCGGATACCATCGTTTCTTTAAACATGTGGCTCCGTATATGGATTTTATGAAACAGGAACTACAGCATCAGCGCCCACCAGCCAACGTAATGGAGTGGGCCCGGAAAAACATAATTGACTAAATAAAGAAACTCCTCTCACGAGCTGATGCCCGGAGAGGAGTTTCTTATATATATAAGGTGGGACGAATTTATTTCACCACCTTCTGTCCATTCTCAATATAAACACCGTGTACATTGGCTTTCTCCAAAACACGACCGTTCAAATCATACAGTTTACCGTTGCTTTCCGGCTGAGCTTCTACATCCTCGATTCCGGTTGTTCCGGTCTTCTTGTAAACAACCTGAATGTCCAGATTCTGACCAACGGCAGAAACCTGTGCATCGGTTACATTCACTGTCGGAGCCTCATAACCGTCCAGCTTCGGCATGTTCAAAGCATAGGCATTGCCAGCCTTGACATAATCTACCGTAGCCGGCAATTTGGTAATTGCATTGCCTTCGGCATCTACGTAGCTGCACTTCACCTCGAAATAAGGAACAATCACAAAAGTGTATACCTTAAAGTCGTGCGCTTCGGTCCATCCTGTCAAATCGCCCGGATTTCCGTTCCAGAACATACCGTTTGTTCCTTTAATCTTCCAGGTTTCCTTGTCGGCATTCTGTGTAAAGGTAAATTTGTCGCCATTAGCGCTCAAGGTAACCTTGCCTCCCTTAGGCAAAGCCGGAATGTATTTGCCCACAGAATTCTTTACCTTAAACTGGTTTGCTGCAGCATTCACTGCCTCCAGGGTCCATACATACTCGGGAGTTCCCTCGTTTACGTTCTTCTTAAGTACCTTGCCTGTACCTTTTTCTACATAAAGCAAACCATTGCGGCCATCGCTGGCAATCTTCGTATTGTAGAGCAGATAATTCTTTCCTGCCTCCAATTTGGTTACCACAGCGTCTTTTGCCTTGAATCCCAAACAAGAAGCTTCTGTAGTATAAGTTGCTACAATGGTTTCATCCTTTGTCGGCGTAAACTGGCCGGCAGGAATGCTTGCCTCCTTGAATGTAAAATAAGGAATCTCGGGATACTGAAGGTCAGTTGCCTCGTTCAGCTTGCATGAAACAGATTTGCTGTCAATCAGGTAACCATTCTCGTCACGATACTCACAAGTCAAGGTATAAGACACACGCTTGTAAACCACCTGTACCTTCTCGTTCTTGGCAATCGCGCTCAAGGTCATGGAAGATTGCTTGTCTGCCCCATATCCCACAACTTCGAAATTGGTTATTTCGGGTGCGGCACAAGCGAAATCTTCACCGGCATTGGCAGCCTGATGGAAGGTTCCCAGATTATTTCCCTGCTCATCCACACATTCGTAGGTCACCTGCCATACCTTGTTCATATTCCATGCTGCACCCAACGGACGCACACCGTCTACATAAATGGCTCCCGGATCGACTCCGTATTTGTCTGAAACGGGGAAGAGTGCTTTTTTCTCTGCAGTCATCAGCGTAAAGTCGTTGAACTCCGTATTGAAGCTGTAACTGTAGGTTGTTTTCTCTGTGCCCAAAGACAGCGGACGGGCTGTACCCATCATATATTTTCCCGAAAGAAGATTTTTGAGGGCAAACGAACCGCTTTCGCTGCTTTCTACGACCCATACGTCAGAGCCATACGGGCTGTTGAGCGTACGCAATTGACCGTCTTTATCCGCAATGGAAAGACCTTTGTAGTTGCCTTCCACTGCATTGCTGATGCGAATCTGGTCGCCGTTCTGCGGAACGGCCAAAGAAGACACAAATGCTTGCATTGCCTGCTCTACCAGAGGTTTTGTAACGCCCTGTGTCTCGACTGCTGTCTTCAAAGCATCACCTTTGGCCTTGTCATACATTCCGTACTGTGGCTTGCCTGCCTCATAATATTGTGCATTAGACAACAGCTTTTTCGCTTGAGCTATTACCTGATCCAAGGTTGCCGGAATTTCGGATACAGCCTGAAATTCCCACAAACCGGCTTGTGAGTCTGACGGATCATTCCACAAATTGATGGAGAAACCCTGACCGGCTGCCGCCATATTCATGTATTTATCATACTTATCGCTCTTCAAAGCGTAATAGTAGTTATTGCCATTCTTACCATAATACTGGTCGGTGTTCAGCGTAAAGTTGTAATGACGTGCCTCCTTGTCATACGACCAGCGACCGGTTTTGTCTGATGCCGATGCAGTAGGATTGACAGAACCATTGGGGAATGCCTTACATACCAAAGCGTATTTTCCCTTGTTCTGCGGATCCTCCATCAAAGCCCACATCTGATAATCGTAAGCTTCGTTGCCTTCTGCTACGGCAGCTCCACTCCACAACACGTCTGCTTTGGCACCATTACCACCGTATTGGCTGATTTGGCTGGCACCTTCGCGCAGCAACTCGATACATTGATCGTTACGACTGGCATCCGAAGCCATGGTAACGATGCGATACCACACAAGGTTGTCTGCTGTAGAAAGATAAGGCAGAACCACACCTTCAGAAGCATTCAAATCCTTCAAGTAGTATGGGGCATAATGATAGTTGTTGTAGTTCAACAGCACAGTATCCTTCTTCATTCGAGATACAAAGTCGTTGAAATTCTTCTTTTCCTTAGGAGACCATCCCGTTTCTGCCACCGCAATCAATCTTGGGAAGGTGAGATATTCCAGGTGTCTTGGGTCGGAAACATGTTCGGTCCAGAAAGTACCCTGCACACCGGTGTAATATTTTTGGAGGTTTGCAGCGACACCATTAGCAGGACTATAGTTATAGGTCTTTTCGAGTGTAGCATCCGTTCCGTTTCCTGCAGCACTTGGCTCATTTGGATCGGTACCCGCCTTGCGGTTGATATACAAAGCCGGCTGTGGAGTCAAGACATTATTCAATCCCAAATTGGCAGCCTTTTGGGCGGCTGCGTCAGCACCGGTCCAGCACATGACGGTAGCGCCCGCCTTTTTCATCACTTCCAAATCAGAATCCTTTGCCGTGATGGCCTCGTTCCATACATAAAGTTTGCGTCCGCGCTTGGCAGCATGCTCAGCCAACTGCTTGATAAAGTGACTCTGCAACTGGCGGAAGCTCTTTAAGCCCAATTCCTTCTTCAAGTCCTGGCACATCTTGTTGTTTTCCCATGCGGTTGTTGGGCACTCATCCCCTCCAATATGGAAATATGGATACGGGAAAAGATCCATCAATTCGTCCATGATATCCATAGCAAACTGAACTGCCTTGGGATTTGCCACATTCAAAATGTCCGAATACACACCTCCGTCTATCGGAATGCTGTGATGTCCGTCTGGATAGCAGCTGAATTCCGGATAGGCAACCATGGCAGCCGTAAAGTGTCCGGGCATATCTACCTCAGGAATAATGTCGATATGCAAGTCTTGAGCATAACGCACCACTTCCTTAATCTCTTCCTGAGTGTAAAAATACGGTCCGTAAGGCTCAAAAGTATAATAACCCTGCCCTCCCGGAACATATTCGGTACAATAAGCCTTGTCGCGTACACTTCCTACAGAAGTAAGCTTGGGATATTTCTTGATTTCCACACGCCATCCCTGGTCTTCAGTAAGATGCCAATGGAATTTGTTCATTTTGTAGTAAGACATCACATTCAAGATACGCTTCAACTCTTCTACCGTAAAGAAGTGGCGGCAAATGTCCAACATATAACCGCGATAAGCAAATCTCGGTGCATCGTTTATATCCACTACCGGCACAATAAACTGGGTAACATTTGGATCTTTCACCTCAGCCATCACACATGGGGGCAATAATTTCTTCAAACTCTGAAAGGCATAGAAGAAACCTCTTGTTGTTTCAGCCTCGATTGTGATGTCTTTTTCGGTTACTTTCAATCTATAAGCCTCGGGTCCCATCTTGCTAGCCCCCGGATTCAAATTCAGACTGATGATGGATTTCTCATCCGCTTGGTCCACAATCGTCACATCGGCACCAGATGCCTTAGTATAACTGGCTACAAACTTTAGAGCCTCGGCCTTGACAGAATCCGCCAAGCCATTGAGGTTGACCGAAAAACTCTGAGGCAAAGTTAGAGTACCGGTGCCCACATTAATTTCTTTAGGTAGTGGAGTCAGATTGACCGTTTCCTGAGCCCAAACACTTCCTGTAGAAAGTGTGGCAAGGGCTGCTGCAAAAAGGATAACATTTTTCATTTTAGGATAATGTTTCTGATAAAGTAAAAAATTATTTAGTTTATTTTTGGTTAGTCTTATGAATCAGCCCGGGTTGCCCGATCAGTTCTGTTAGCGGTATCGGCACAGCCCCGTGGCAAATTCTTGTTCAAGAGGAGCCAACTGATTATTCCCGACAGCAACGAACCGCACAAAATTCCAATTTTTGCATCGTTAAGCAGAAGTGCTGTCTCTGGCACTAAACTATCGTATGACAAGTCTGCGATAAACATGGCAACCGTAAAACCAATACCACTCAGAGCACACACACTGGCAAACGATTTCCAGTTGCTCCCAGCAGGCATACCTACTAACTTGAACTTAACAGCCAACCAAGAGAAGCTGAATACGCCCACGAATTTTCCGATAATCAAGCCCAAGAAAACAGCCAATCCTACTCCTGAGAAAAGATTTGCCAAAGACATCCCTTCGAACACAATCCCGGCATTAGCATAAGCAAATATAGGAATTACAAAATAATTAACGGGGGTATGCAAAGAATCCTCCATATCTTGCAAAGGACTGATGATATGATCGGAAGCATTCTCTATGCTTTTAAGAATACCGATTTGGTCTTGGGTCAGAATGGGCGCCTTGCATCCTTTCTTTACGGGAGTGACCGGGAACTTGTTTATCCGCTTGCGAATCTTTTCAATAAAGAACGTAGGTGTTCGCTTTAAAGTGGCAGGGATACAGAAAGCAACTATGACTCCGGCAATGGTAGCATGAATTCCAGAATTCAAGATGCAATACCATACAAAGATTCCAACAAAAATATAGAAAAACTTTGACCGGACGCCCTTGATATTTCCCCAAATCAGAATCAGCACCAAACCAAGTGCATATAATAAGAAATTAACCTGCAAATCAGAGGAATAAAATATGGCTATGACTAAGATTCCGCCCAAATCATCGGCTACTGCAAGAGCAGCAAGAAACACTTTTAACGATAAAGGCACACGGCGCCCAAACGTGGAAAGCACCCCTAAAGAGAATGCGATGTCAGTAGCCATAGGTATGGCTGAACCACGCAGCATTTCCGGATTATCGGGACAGACAAGCCAAAAAACGAGTACGGGTACAATCATACCGCCCATGGCACCTATCACCGGAAGCATCGCTTTTTTTATGGAGGATAGCTCACCAACCAAAATTTCCCGCTTGATTTCTAATCCTACAGAGAAAAAGAATACCATCATCAGAAAATCATTGATGAACTGCATCACAGTGAGCGTGCTGCCTCCATGACTCAATAAATTAAACTTACCAATGGACAAACTCATCGGCAAATTCCAGAAACGCGTATATGCCTCACTCCAACTGGAGTTGGCTATAATCAAAGCCAGCACAGTAGCAGCAATGAGCATTACACTAGACGAAACATGTTTCCGGAACATTTTCAAGAAACTGTAACTTCGCATCATATTGTTTTATGGTTTAGATTTATACTTTTATTTACCATGAAGCCGCGAGCAAAACAAAATGTTGAAAACGTAGTTTTCTAAGTTTATTTGCCGAGGCACATCCTAGATTATACAAATATAGCGAAATATAAAAAGACATAGAAATAATTCACGCTTTTTAGATACACAAAACAGCAATAAAAAAGGGAATGCGCCAAGCACATTCCCTTTTAAAACTTATTTAAATAATCTGTACCGCTTAGAACAAAGTATTTTCAATAATCTTACCCATCTGCCAGATGCAACGGATATTCAAGGCATCATCCAAAATCAAGATGTCAGCATCTTTGCCTTTGGCCAAAGATCCCTTGCGGTCGTATACGTTCATAATCTTAGAAGGAGTTTCAGAAACCATACGGATTGCATCTTCCAACGGCACTTCAACTTGCTCTACCATAGTACGGATAAGGCGGTCGGTTGTTGCAATACTTCCAGCCAGCGCCGAACGGTCAGACAACTTACATACTCCATCTTCAATAATTACACGTGGGTCGAATGCCTTGTCGCTGTCACTTGCAGCACAAGCCAAAGCATCGGTAATCAATGCCATACGCTCCACTCCCTTGATTTTATAAACCATGCGCAAGATGGTTGGAGGTACGTGAATACCATCTGCTACACACTCTACAGTCATGTCATCCAAAAGATAAACGCTCTCTACAGTACCCTCGTACTTATACTCACGCTTATTGTGGAAACCAGGCATAGCATTGTAGAAGTGAGTTACGTGTGTAAAGCCAGCTTCGTAAGCAGCTTTTACATCCTTAAACTCAGCCTGTGTGTGTGCAATAGAAGGCAAAATACCCTTTGCAGCACAATACTTACCAAACTGGATAGCTCCTGGCAACTCGGGAGCTGCATCCCAACGCGCCAAACAAGGAGCGTTTTCTACAATAGGAATATATTCGTTTGGATCTGGATCCTTGATATTTTCGGGCAATTGTCCTCCGGCCTTTTTCAGGTTCAGATAGTGGCCCTCCAAGTGCAAACCAAGAATCGGACTGTCTTTTTCTGCCATCAATTTGTTGCAGGTATCCACAGCCTTTTCAATCATAGGAACAGTAGAAGACGACAAAGTCGGGAAAATAGAAGTCATACCATGCTTGGCATGTGCTGCTACAGCTGCACGGAATGCTTCTTCTGTACCTTCCATAAAGTCGCGACCGCCACCGCCATGTACGTGCATCTCCACACCACCCGGCACTACATACATTCCTTTTGCATCAATAACCTCAGCTCCGATAATAGCCAAGTCGCAATTGGTTACTTCAAGAATCTTGTTGTCACGGATAATGACAGAACCATCCTTCAACCATCCTTGTGGTGTAAGGATCTTAGCATTAATAATTTGAGTAAGCATATTATATTTTTTTTAGAAATTCAAAGTTACCATTTTGTTTTCAGAGAGCGCATGAAAAGATTCTTTTTTTACAATAATTAAACCATCTGCGCACTTTTCTGCTCTGTATTATTTGTCCAAAGGGAATTTCTCACGAATCGGATCGTCGTATTGCTTTTGCAATTTCCACAGCTGTTTTTTCAATTCCTTGGTGATTTTTTCAGTTCCCTCTTGACCATAGATATTATTCATTTCTTTTGGATCCTTTTCCAAATCATATAATTCCCATTCGTCTATATCACGGTAGAAATGAATGAGTTTATAACGTTCGGTACGGATACCATAATGGCGCTTGACCATATGTTCTGCAGGATACTCATAGAAATGATAATACAAGCTCTTTCTCCAATTTTTAGGATGCTTGCCTTGCAACAAAGGAAGCAGCGACTCACCCTGAATGTCTTTCGGGATCGGTGCGCCGGCCAATGCAAGGAATGTCGGTGCATAGTCTATGTTCTGAACCATCTCCTGAATATCTCCACGCGCATGCAAGCCTTCCGGCAAACGCATTACCAAAGGAGTACGGAAAGACTCTTCGTACATGAAGCGTTTGTCAAACCATCCGTGTTCACCCATATAGAATCCCTGGTCTGATGTGTAAACAACCAACGTTGAGTCTAATAATCCTGACTCTTTGAGATAGTCAAGTGTTCGTCCTACATTGTCGTCCAAAGACTTGAGCACTTTGGCATAGTCGCGCATATATCGCTGATATTTAAACTCGGCCAATTCCTTTCCCGAAAGATTGCGACTGTAGAAATCGGCAGAAAGTGCATTGTAAAAAGCATCGTAAGCATTCAGGTCTGTACTGTCCAAACGATGCGTCATACTGCGATAGCTATCTGACAAACGAGTATTTAAGCCGGGACGGTCCATTTTTACATCATACACAATATCCATGTGATTGTTGTCACCGATTTCCATCTCTTGAGCCTTTGCTGCCTCACGTCCCTCGTAATCATCATAGAAGTTATCGGGAAGCGGGAATGTCTTATCCTCGTATTCACGAAGATATTTCAATTCGGGCAACCAGTCGCGATGGCACGCTTTGTGATGAATAAAAAGAGCAAACGGCTTCGAACGGTCACGTTTGTGCTCCATCCAATCAATAGCCTTGTCGGTTACGATATTAGTCAAATAGCCCTTCTCCACGACATGTTTGCCATCCATCGTAATAAATGTTGGGTTATAATAGTTGCCTTGTCCGGGCAGAATGTTCCAATAGTCAAATCCGGTGGGGGTAGATACCAAATGCCATTTACCTACGATTGCGGTTTGATAGCCTGCTTTTTGCAAAAGTTTCGGCATGGTTTGCTGAGAACCGTCAAAAACACCGTGTTCGTTGTTGGTAAAACCATTTTTATGAGAGTGTTTGCCTGTGAACATACAGGCACGACTAGGGCCCGAAAGAGAGTTTGCCACAAAACTGTTTACAAACTTAACTCCGTCTTTTGCTATCCGGTCCAAATTGGGAGTCTCAACAAAGCGACTGTCATAGCAACTCATCATTTGAGCCGTATGGTCATCGGTCATAATATATACTATATTATAACCACCGGACTTGGCAGAAGTCTGTTGCGCCACAGCTGTGGCCAAAGGCAATCCCATAAGAACCATGGAAAATAGTTTTCTTGTCATAGTGATTTTGTCTTAGTTGAAATTTTGAGATTTGTATTGATTGAGAAAAAAATAACGGCTGACCGAAAGTCCATCCTCCAGATCAGCCGTTACGTTATGCTTCAGATTTCTTCTGTTTTTAAGGAAGAAGTATCCTTATTTTGCAAATTTGTAAACAACGTCCATGATTTCTTTACCAATCTGATCTGCAGCCTCCATGGTAGAAGCCTCAGAATAGACACGGATAATTGGCTCAGTGTTGCTCTTGCGCAAGTGAACCCACTTGTCTGCAAAATCAATCTTCACACCATCGATGTCGTTGATTTCTTCGTCCTTATACATTTCCTTAACCTTTGCCAACAGTGCATCCACATCTGTTTCAGGTGTCAAATCAATGCGGTTCTTGGCAATGAAATAAGGAGGATAAGTGGCACGCAGCTCGCTAGTCTTCATTCCTTTCTTGGCAAGATAGGTAAGAATCAAGGCAATACCAACCAAAGCGTCGCGTCCGCAGTGAGCTTCCGGATAGATAACTCCACCGTTTCCTTCACCACCAATCACAGCATTGGTTTCTTTCATCAAAGTAACTACGTTTACTTCGCCAACGGCAGAAGCATTGTACTCACAGCCATATTTACGAGTTACATCGCGCAAAGCACGGGTTGAACTCAGATTGGATACGGTGTTACCCGGAGTATGCTGCAGAATATAATCGGCAACAGTCACCAAAGTATACTCTTCACCATACATGGTTCCATCCTCACAGAATAAAGCCAAGCGATCAACATCTGGGTCTACTACGAAAGCGATGTCGTGTTCGCCCTTTTGCATCAAAGTCTTAATATCCTGCAAGTTCTTTTCCAATGGCTCTGGATTATGCTGGAAATCGCCTGTAGCCTCGGTGAACAGACCCGTTACTTTCTCAACACCCAACTGTTCGAGTAGTTTAGGCAGAATAATTCCACCAACGGAGTTTACTGTATCAATAGCCACTTTGAAATGTGCATTCTTGATAGCCTCAACATCTACCAACTTCAGGTTCTTTACCAAATCGATGTGTTTCTGGTCGTAAGAGTCGTCCTCGCGATAAGAACCCAAATGGTCTACATCAGCGTATTCGAATTCTTCTGCCTCGGCAATACGCAACACTTCATTTCCTTCTTCTTTGTTCAGGAATTCACCTTTTTCGTTCAGCAATTTCAAGGCATTCCACTGGCGTGGGTTGTGCGAAGCGGTAAGGATAATACCACCACAAGCGCCTTCCATAGTTACAGCCAGCTCTGTGGTTGGTGTACTTGCCAAACCAATGTTTACCACATCGAATCCCATACCCATCAAGGTTCCGCATACAACGTTCTTCACCATTTCACCAGAAAGGCGAGCATCGCGACCTACTACAATCTTGTTGCTTGTAACCTTGGTTGTCTTGCGAATCAGGGTTGCATACGCAGAAGTAAACTTAACGATATCCAAAGGATTCAGCGTATCTCCGGCTTGTCCGCCAATCGTTCCGCGAATACCGGAGATTGATTTAATAAGAGTCATAATGTATTTGTTTTTTGGTTGAATTTTCTTACGTACAAAAGTACTTAAAAACACAACAACAACAAAGAAAACGCTGCTTTATTTAGGCAATGTCACCTTAAACAGACTGCTTTCTGTATGCTCTTTGGCAACAACCTTTTTAAGCTCTTTCACGATTTCGGGATATTTTGAAGCCACGTTTTTATCCTCGTGCAAATCATTAGCTAAATCATAAAGTTCAGAATTTCCGTTAACTACGCGCAATTTCCAATTACCTTTTCTTACTGCTATCTGATTGGTTTCGTGGAACTCCCAATATAAATGATCGTGCTTTTCTTGCTTGTCGTCCTGACCGAGCAGAGTCGGCAAGAAAGAAATTCCATCGAAATAATCCACCTTGCCTTTCTCGGCGAACTTAGGATTGGTATATTTCTCAACATAGTTTTCTACACCTGCCAAATCGCAGAAGGTAGGCATCACGTCATAAAATGCCAACTGGTGGTCGTTTACAGAACCTTCCTTAATCTTGCCCGGCCAACGAACGATGAACGGCACACGGATACCTCCCTCGAAACAAGAACGCTTGGTACCCTTCAGCAAACCGTCGCGGTTGAAGAATGCCGGATCGGCACCACCCTCTTCGTGAGGTCCGTTGTCTGAAGAGAAGATGACAATCGTATTCTCGTCAAAGCCTTTCTCTTTCAATTTAGCAAGCACTTCGCCCACATAGTGGTCCAAACGGGTAATCATGGCAGCAAACTGTGCGTGTACATTCACAGACTTGTTATACCATGAGCCGAAATCTCCGTTAAATGTTTTGTCATTGCAGAATTGATTGTTGTAAGCCTTCAGGATACTGTCGTTAGGCTGCACTAATTCGGCATGCGGCAAGGTATAGGTAAACAGACCGTAGAAAGGTTTTTCGCCGGTTTGGCTGTCTATCCACTTCATGGCCTCCTGATGAATCAAATCAGCCGTATACTGAGAACGCTTCTCATAACCGGCTCCGGTCATCGGGTGCTTGATGTTTTCTTCGAGCAGGACACGCACCACGCCTTCATCACCCTTAGACTTACTGTAGCGGTTCAAGAAATTAGGATAATACAAGTGCGCCTGGAACTGGCAGATATAACCATAGTATTCGTCTACGCCACGCTTGTCGGGAGTAGAAACAGAGCCTTCGTAACCGCCGGCCCATTTACCAAACATACCGGTGTTATATCCCTCTCTCTTCATGATTTCGGGGATAATCACATGATCAGGGTCGTAAGGATGCTGTCCAACACGTGCGTAATCTGTATTGTTTCCGTATTGAATGTTACCTCCACTTGGCCAGTACTCCTTATTACCGCGCACTTCGCAGTGACCGGTATGCTGTCCGGTCATCAAACTGGAGCGCGAAGGTGCACTAACAGGGCTTCCGGCATAAGCTTGGGTAAAACGCATTCCCTCTGCCGCCATGCGGTCTAGATTAGGAGTACTGATATACTGTTGTCCGTAGCATCCCAAATCACCGTATCCCATATCATCACACAAGATGAAGATAATATTTGGTTTCTCGCTTACCTGTGCTGTAGCAGCTGCGCCACAAAGCAACATGGAACTAAGAAGAGCTATATTTTTATTGTTCATAATAATGTATTCTATTATAATTTACTGTTTTAAGTTCTGTTTGTTTGTTATTTAAGAGCAATTTTTTTGCAACCATCACCAACAGATGTAATCACCTTAATAATATAGGCTCCTTGACCCAATCCGGCAACAGAAACCTTTTTAGAAGTGCTTTTGCGCACTTGGGTGCCATCCATTGCGAACACATAAACCATTTTCACAGTGGCATCTGTCAAGACTTCCAGACTCTTGGCTCCCTGGCGAATCTCGTAAACAAAGTTCTTCTGGTCTACTTGCATGTCCTGCAAATCGGTAGAGATGGATGAATTTGGCGAGAAGCAGGCTGTCAGAGATGCATCCTCGGTTACCTGGAACACATAATTAGCCTCTGTTGACACAACCGTACGGTTATCTTTCCAAGCCAAGAAGGCAAGTTTGTTTTTAGGAGTTGCCACTACATTTACTTCCTGTCCGTATTCTACTTCGGCGCTAGCAATACTTTCACCACCAACAAGGATGGCAGCAGTACCACGACCTTCGTCATTCACGTCTACAGTAACCATGCGTTTGTCACGCGCAGGTGCAATGTTGATGATAAAATCATACAACGAGCCGACCACATCGTCTTCGGCATCAACCAGATTGTTGTTAGTCAAACGAACACGCATGCGTGCCTTTCCGACCTTAGCATCAGCAGGAACTGAAATCTCATCTGAAATGCTTGCCTCGGTATAAGTCTTAACCGTTTCGAACAAACCGTCGCGATTCCAGTCAAAGTATACAAAAGCCTTGGTATCGGCATCCATACCTGTGAGAGTGGCAGTCAGCGTAAATGCTTGACCTGCACTTACAGTTGCCTTCTCTACAGTATACAAGTTGTAGTAGTTAGTCGGCTTGGTCTTTGGAGCATAGTTCAATTCTTTCAAGACTTGCTCACCTTTGATGTCCAACTTGGTGATATAAGCTTTGTCCAAAGCACCGCAAGGGAGTGAATAAATCTGTGTAGCCAAGCTGTAAGAGCTGCGGAAGTTTCCTAACAAGAATGCGCTAACCTCACCAGCAGTAAGTTTTGGAGCATTTTCTTGATCTTTCTGAGCAAAAGGAACGAACACAAGGCTGTTTACACCATTCACGTCCTTTTCTGAAACATACCAGCGAGTACCTTCTGACTCCTCAGTGAATGAATAAGTGCCATCTTTCAAAGTCAGCACCTTGGTTGGCTGAGACATATTGACCAAATAGATACCCTCCTTGCTGTTGCTTGTACCAACAAACACCCAAGAGTTTGCATCGTCAGCAGAAACAGGAGCCATAGCCAAAGCACCATCCTTAACAGACAGTTGTTGACCTGCTGAAGAAAGAGTATAACGGGCTGCATCACGCACTTGGTCCATACCAGATACTAAAGGAACCAAAACAGGCTCGTAGTCGAATGCAACCTCATATATTTTCCAATATGAGTTTTGATCTCCACTCTGGGCATACCATGCAACAATATTTTTGGTATTACCTCCATCATAATTCAAACCGATAGCACCGGCAGGAATGTTTTTCTGGTCAGTACTGCAGAAATAATAGAAACCATTTGTTGTGGCACCGGATGTGTTATCCTTACCAATCTTGAACTCAACTTTTGCGTCTCCCATAGGAATCTGAGAGCTCAAAGTCTGCTTGGTACTCTGAATATATCGTTTAGAAACAGCATTCTGAATGTAATAGCAACCAGGATTGTTTGTTGGAATGAATCTCCAATACATTTTCACGCTATTATCCTTGCCTGAAGAACTCAACTTTCCGGAAGCTGTTTCCATGGCATATGCACCCGTGTTCTTCATGCGATGGAATGTATAATACTTGTCTGCCGAGAAGTTGCCGTCTTCAATTGGCTTATCCGGAGTCACTTCACTGCCACCTGTTGGGGCTTTGAACTCTTTGACATCCCAATATGAATTACCACGACCAGTTTTAATAAAGTAGCAAACTACATTTTCGCCACCATCTTGACAATTCAGACCTTTCGTTCCGTCTGTACTGTTATCTACATTCTGGTCATTACTACACAGATAATAAAGACCTAAAGTAGACGCACCTGCTGTTGCATCCTTTGCGACACGATAGGCAACTTTTCCCTCTGCCACTGTAGCTACCGCATTTTCAGCTTTATTAGTAGACTGGAGATATTTTCCAGTAGCTACATTTTTGACGTAATAAACATCGGATCCTTCTCCTTTCTCGAATTTCCATTTAAACTTACCGTCATTAGTTAAGGCACCGGCTTTCAAATTTCCAGAAGCATCAACCATTAGACATCTTGAATCAGGAGTCAATCCATCCTTTTTAGGGTTCAGGCTAATGGAATATTCCTTATTAGGCTCCAAAGCCACCTCAGCCCATGCCGGACTGAAACCACAAAGCAATCCCACTACCATAAGCAGCAGAATACGCACCTTAGAAATAGTAATACTTTTCATGTTTTTAATTAAGATTGTTTTTTCGGGTTTTTAAAATCCATTTTTTAAAATAAGAGTAAACATGCTCAAAGATATGCTTTTAAATCCGAAAGAAGCCTATATTAGAGGCAAAAATCTATTTTTTTAATAATTCAATATAGTAAAAAACGAAGTTGTATTGAGAACAAAAAAGCAAAAACGAAGGACGAAAAACACGTTTTGATAAAAAAAAATAAGTTGGATGTGGCATGTTCAACAAAAAGACTTATATTTGTAACAAACTAGAAACAAATAAATCTCTCTTATTATGGAACAAACAGAATTAAAAGAAATTGTATCAAAATTTGCCATACAAGGCACTGCAGCTGAAATTAAACCATTAGGTGCCGGATTGATTAACGACACGTTTATGGTTACTACTGCCGAAGCAGACCAGCCAAACTACGTATTGCAGCGCATCAACAACGCAATTTTCCCAGATGTTGAAATGTTAGCCAACAACATTCAAGCTGTTACTTCACACATTCGCAAGAAACTTGAAGAAAAAGGAGAAACAGACATTGACCGCAAGGTACTCACTTTCGTTCCCTTGAAAGATGGCAGCAAATATTATTTCTTCAACGGCGAAACTTATTGGCGCATCATGGTATTTATTCCGAATGCCATCACCAAGCAAGCAGTCAATCCGGAATCTTCGTATGCTGCCGGTGAAGCATTTGGCAACTTCCAAGCTATGCTGGCTGACATCCCAGTCCAGTTGGGCGAAACCATCAAGGATTTCCATAACATGGAGTTCCGCTTGCAACAGTTGCGCGATGCCGTAAAAGAAAACAAAGCAGGACGCCTGGCTGAGGTTCAATATTATATTGATGAGATAGAAAAACGCGCAGACGAAATGTGCAAGGCTGAAAGAATGGGACGTGAGGGCAAATTGCCAAAACGCATCTGCCATTGCGACACCAAGGTAAACAACATGATGTTTGACGGAAACGATAATGTACTTTGCGTTATCGACTTGGATACTGTAATGCCTAACTTTATCTTCTCAGACTATGGCGATTTCTTGCGCACCGGTGCTAACACTGCCGAAGAAGACGAGGCTGACTTGAGCAAAGTAAGTTTCAACATGGAAATTTTCAAGGCCTTTACAAAAGGCTATCTGAAATCAGCAAAAAGTTTCCTGACCACGACAGAAATTGAGAATTTGCCATACGCAGCCGCCTTGTTCCCTTACATGCAGTGCGTTCGTTTCCTGGCTGACTACATAAACGGTGATACCTATTATAAGATTAAGTATCCGGAACACAATTTGGTACGTACCAAGAACCAATTCCAATTATTGCTGAGCGTTGAGGAGCACACTCCAGAAATGAAGCAGTTTATCCAGGATTGTCTGGCATAAGCCACAAAAAATAAACTCAAAAAAGTCTGTTCTAGAATTTTAGAACAGACTTTTTTTATGTCTTTTTGAAAACATATTTGTAGAAAAGCCTTGTTTTTCGTATGTTTGTAACATAATAATCATTAATTATAAGTTTATGAAACATTACTTTATCCCCCTATTCTGCATGGCTCTTTGCGGAGTATCAACACAACAGGTACAAGCTCAGACCCAAGCAGACTTATTGCAACCTAAAGTTCAAGACTTTCAGACAACAAAAACATCTGAAGTTGTAGCCGTACCCAAGAGCTACGAATTGGTTGTAAACAATGGCAGCTGCACCTCGGCAAGCCAAGCACTCCAGTCACTTCTTCCAAACGATAATACCGCAAAAACAGGGTTTCAGATTATTATAGGAAAAAAAGGTGATAAAAGCATCAAGAAATTTGCCAAGAAGATTCCACAAAAAAAAGAAGGATATTATTTAGAAATTACTAAAAATCGGATTGTTATCGCTGGTGCTGATGCCCGCGGTGCCTTCTACGGAGTTCAGACTCTGGCTCAAATGATGCAACAGGGCGATTTAAGCATTTGTACACTACAAGACTATCCCGATATTGAGTTCAGAGGTGTTGTAGAAGGGTTCTACGGAACTCCATGGAGCCATGAAGCACGCATGAGACAATTGGAGTTCTATGGACGAAACAAAATGAACACCTATATATATGGTCCGAAAGACGATCCTTATCATTCTTCACCAAACTGGCGAAACCCCTATCCAGAGAAAGAAGCCAAACAAATTCACGAGCTGGTAGAACAGGCGAAACGCCATGAGGTAGACTTTGTTTGGGCCATTCATCCGGGCAAAGACATCAAATGGACCGATGCAGACAGAGATGCATTGATTCAGAAGTTTGAAGCCATGTATCAGCTGGGAGTACGCTCTTTTGCCGTATTCTTTGACGACATCTGGGGCGAAGGAACCAACCCTGTGAAACAAGCAGAGTTACTTAACTACATAGACAATGAATTTATTCAGAAGAAGCATGACGTAACTCCCCTTGTAATGTGCCCTACGGAATACAACAAAAGTTGGTCTAACGTAAAAGGCGGCTATCTGACAACCTTGGGCGATAAACTAAATCCTAGCATCCACATCATGTGGACAGGCGACCGTGTGATTGCCTGCATCGATAAGCCAACCATGGAATGGATTAACCCGCTTATCAAACGTAAAGCCTATATTTGGTGGAATTTTCCTGTAAGCGACTATGTTCGCGACCATCTGCTTTTGGGACCAACTTACGGAAATACAAAAGACATCAAAGAAGATATGTCGGGATTTGTGGCCAATCCAATGGAACATGCGGAATCTTCAAAGATATCGCTATATAGCGTAGCTGACTATACTTGGAACATGGACACATATGACAGTATCGCTTCATGGAAAAATGCCATCAAGGATCTGTTGCCTCAAAAAGCTGTTTATTTGGAAGTATTTGCCAATCACAGCTCTGATTTAGGACCAAACGGTCATGGATTCCGCCGCGACGAAAGCGTTACATTAAAGCCGGCACTGAATGCCATGGTGCAAGGTGACGCCAATGCCCTGCAAACTGTCCTGCAAGAATGCTTCAAGCTAGAAACAGCCTGTGACGTTCTCCTGGCTGATGTGGAAAACCCTGCACTGATTAACGAAATGCGTCCTTGGCTGAAACAAGGCAAACTGCTTGGTGAATACGGACAAGCTGTGTTGCAAATGGTACAGAGCCTGAAACAAAACAAGGAAACTTTCCTGGTTTTATACGACCGCGCACGCGCCCTGCAAGCTCAAATGTATGAGTTGGATATGACAGAGAATCAAAACCCATACCAACCAGGAGTTAAAGTGGGCAGCTTGATTCTGTTGCCAAGCATCAACAAAATGTACACCAAGGCGACAACAGAATTCAACAAGCAATACAAAGCTTCACTTGAAACAAAAGCTGAATACAACCCATATACACTCAGCAGTGATGTGCCTCAACTAAAGATACAGCCAATCCGCACACGCCACCAGGACGTAACTGTATCTCCTTCAAACGAGGTAATCAAATGGCCTGCAGGAGCTTCGCTACAAGTAACTTCAGACCAGCCAGTGCAAATGGAGCATTTGTATCTTGATCTTGGCACCAAAAACATCACGCCAAGCTTCTCTCTGGAAATCAGCACTGATGGCAAAACATGGAAATCCGTGCCTATGGCTCAAGAAGCCGATAAAACAGAAATTTCAGCTTCAATCAACGAAACTACTGCACAGAGCTATATTCGTTTGGTTAACAAATCAAACAAAGAACAGCAGGTGTACTTTAAAAAGTTCACTCTCCGCATCAAAAAATAAAAACCGATAGAGATATAAACAGTTAGAATCATCAAAAAAGGACAGGTAAACCAAAACCTGTCCTTTTTCCTTTTGTTAAAAAAAATAAACAACTAGGTTATCTTATATTCCTTTTTCGTATTTTTGTGACAAGAATATCAACAACTTAAAACCTATTAAAGCCCATGAAATTAAAATTCTTACCATTAATTGCGTTAGCATGGACTTGTGCTACACAAAATGTCATGGCTCAAAAAGCAGACATCTCACCTGTTCCTCAAGAAATCACTTGGGGCGAAAAGGCATTCGACAAAGGATTTGCCTATACCCTGACTGGCGAAGCAGATGCAGATGTTCAAGCAATAAAAGCCCTGAAATCTAAAATCACTTCCGGACAAGGCTCATCCGTGAGCATTGTTATCGGCGAAAAAGGTGATGCTGCCGTCAAAGAATATGAGGCAAATATCCCAAACAAAAAAGAAGGCTACTATCTGAAAGTAGAGCCGGGAAAGGTTGTTATTGCCGGTAATGACGGTTCTGGAACATTCTATGGCGTGCAGACTTTCTTGCAGATTGCAGCCCAAGAGCAGATTATGCAGGCTGAAGTGAAGGACTACCCTGAAGTGTTGGACCGCGGTGTTGTAGAAGGTTTCTATGGAAATCCATGGAGCACTGCCGACCGCAAACGTCAGTTTGAATTCTATGCTGCCAACAAAATGAATGTTTACATTTACGGTCCTAAGGACGATCCTTACCACCGTGCCAAATGGCGTCAGCCATATCCTGAAGCAGAAGCCAAAGTACTGAAAGAACTGATTGAATCTGCACACGATAACAAAGTTCAGTTCGTTTGGGCCTTGCATCCAGGTAACGACATCAAATGGAACGATACAGACCGTCAGAATGTCATCAAGAAACTGGAGTTGATGTATGATATGGGAGTACGTGCCTTCTCATTGTTCTTCGATGATATCGGCGGTGAGGGAACAGATGCAAACAAACAAGCTGAACTGATAAACTACGTAAACGAAAACTTCATCAAACGTCACGAGGGTGTTCCGCCAATCATTTTCTGTCCTACTCAATACAACAGAGGATGGGCCAGCGGTGACTACCTGAATATATTGGGTACCAAGTCGGAGAAAGGTGCACGCATCATGTGGACAGGAAATTCTGTGGTAGACATGATTAACAAGGAGGATATGGATTGGATTAACAACCAAATTAAACGCAACGCTTACATCTGGCTGAACTATCCTACTACCGACTACTGTATCGACCGCATGCTGATGGGTCCTACTTATGGTAATGACAAAAATATCGCCGACCAATTAAGCGGTTTTGTTGCCAACCCAAGCGAATATGCAGAAGCTTCTAAGATTTCTCTTTTCAGCATTGCAGATTATACATGGAACATGGACGTTTACGACGAAAATGCGTCTTGGGAAAGAGGCATGAAGTATTTGATGCCGGAACATACCAAAGCATTCAAAGTGTTCTGCGAAAACAATATCGATTTGGGTAATACAACACACGGACTACGCAGAGCTAATGAATCAAAACGTTTTGCCGAAGCTATAGCTACCTTCAAGAAAGCGATTGAAAACGGTATGAACTCAGCTGCATTCGATGCAATTAAGCCGATGTTTGACGAGTTTGTTACTTCTTGCGACGAACTGCTCGCAGCAAACTTGGCAGAAGACCCATTGGTGAAGGAACTGACTCCTTGGCTCAAGGTAATGAAACTGATGGGACAGAGAGGACAGAACATGTGCAAGCTGTATGCTACTTTGGAGCAAGATAAACCCGAGGAATTCATCAACCTGTTTAAGGAAATGATTGCTTTCGAAACTGAACAAAAGAACATCCGTTCACGCGATTTCGAAGGATCTATCAAGAGCCCAAATCCAACAGTTGCTGCAGAAGTGGTAGCTCCTTTCTTGAAAGAATACACCAATCATCTGATTGCCGAATACAAAAAACTGTATAAGGACGGATGGGAAAACTTCCCAGCTGTAGTACTGAACGATGGTAAGTTCTACATCATGTATCAAGACAAATACCTCACCAATGTGAACGGTAGCAAGAATCCTACTTTCGTTAGCAAGAAAGATGACATCAATCCACAAAGACAAGAGTGGATGATTACCATGGACTATACTACCAACCGTTTCAAGATTGTTAATGCCCAAGATCAGAAATATATAAATGAGTTGGGTAACTTCGGAGAAAATAAATATGATGCTACCTGGAATACGTATGTGATAACACGCATGAACGGCAAATATGCAATCCAGAACGCAGGACATTCCGGCAATAAATACTGGACTGTCAGCAACTCTCGCGTAAACCAGTCAGGAAGCAATGCTTACCAAACTGATCACTATAAGTTTGACTTGATTAATCTGAACGAAGAAGCTGTCGCACATCCTTCAATTGACATTGAGAAGAAATTCTACATCATCAATTCCAAGGACGGCAAGTACCTGACAAACAAGGGCGGAAACCGTCCTACGTTCGAAACAAAGATAAAGAACGATACACAGAAGTCACAGAGCTGGACTTTCAGTATCCCGGCGGGTGTGAAGCGCTACAAGATTGTCAGCACTAAAGACAAACGCTACATCAATGAGCTGGGTGTGTTTGGTACAAACCAGTACGATGATGCTTGGAATACTTACGGCATCACTGAAATGGGAGGTGTATTCTCTATCCAAAATGCCGGTAAGGCCGGAAGTGATTTCTGGACTATCGTCGACAACAAGATTGAGAAAGCAAACATCCCTTCTGCCGAAAGCTACACCTTCACAATCGAAGAGATTGGTGGGAGCGCCACAGGAATAGACGAGGTAGTTGCCGAAGAGCCTGCAAAAGACAATAAAATCTACGACTTGAGCGGCCGATTGGTAACACAACCCCAAAAAGGAATCTATATCCAAAATGGAAATAAGTTGGTTGTAAGAAATTAATCGTAATATAAGAAAGGCCCCGAATGCGAAATACTAAAACTCGCTTTCGGGGCTTTTTTTATCATTATGACAAACGTAGTGACGTTTGTTTCCTGTTTCTTTGCTAAAAGTTAATTCTAACCTATTGAAAGTTATTATTATGACATTAAGCAAAGAAGAAAAAATGCTGGCCAAAGGCAACAGCAACTCACTATTCCTAAAATTTAGTATTCCCGGAGTATTGGGCTTACTTTTTATTGGATTCCAACCCATGGTAGATGGAATCTTTTTAATCAAATATGTGGGACCGAACGCATTAGCAGGCGTCAACTTATTTGTTCCTGTTTATACATTGGTATCAGCATTGGCCGTTGTTATAGGCATCGGGTGTCAAACAGTAGTTAGGATTTCGCTTGGAGTAAAAGGTGCTGCGTGAGCCACTGGAATTGCCTTGTTCTTCTCATTTATTATCATGTGCATTACTCTACTTGACAAAAACAACAAGGTGAGTTTTCATCATGGACATTTTAGAAAATCGTTGCTTGAAAAGATGATTTATAACGGTTCTTCAGAAGGGCTGTCTGAATTCTCTGCCGGAATCACTGTCTTTTTTTACAACCTTGTGATGATGAATATTCTTGGTAAAAACGGAGTAGCTGCATTCACTTCTGTAAACTACCTACTCTATTTAGGAGTTCAATTATATGTAGGCCTATCAGACGGAATCATCCCTATCCTATCTTATAACTATGGAGCTAGCAAACTGCATCGCATGAAAGATATATTAAGATTGGCATCGCGTACCAATTTTGCAATAGGCATCTTTTTTTCTGTACACTATTCTTCGGATCTGAATTTCTGATAACACAGTTTTTCAACAACAACTCTATGGGCGATGCCAAAACATCTGTTATAAATTCCCTGTTTAGAGGACTGATATTTATTGTTTCGGGTATGCTCCTGTTATCTATATTATTTGGTAAGAGCGGCAATTGGATTGTAATTCCACTGACAGAACTCTTTACTCTGATTTATTGTTGGTGGATAATCAGAAAAAAAGTATCTTCTCTGTATGGGGTTGTGTACACAAACAGCCTTCGCATCTGTACATCGAATCCATTACAGACAGCGAAGCTATCTGCATCTCTCGCAAAGAACTGGACCATTTATTCGAGACTTCGCTGATATTTGCCAATCTAGGAAAGCGCATCGTCGAAGAGTTTGCATTGCTATACGAAGGATGGCATATAAAGATGTGGCGGCAAAGTGCCTTTAACCGCTATCTAAGCCTTTTGGACGAATATCCGGAAGTTGTGGGATGTATACCACTAAAATAATAGCTTTGTATTTGGGAATCACAGTACAATCTTTAAGTCGCATCCGGGCAGACTAAAAAAATCATCAAACAAAGAATTTGTAAGCGAACAGCTTAAAAAGAGAACATGATACACATTAAAATGCGATTTCTATGGCTTCTTACGGTAGTTCTTCATTGAGGGAAACGGATACAAAAAAAGCTAAGTATTTGAATATTTCAATACTTAGCTTCTTGTACCCAGACCCGGGATCGAACCGGGATGGGTTTCCCCACTGGTGTTTGAGACCAGCGCGTCTACCTATTCCGCCATCTGGGCAATTATCTTCTCGATTGCGAGTGCAAAGATACAGCATTTTTTCAAATCTCCAAAACAAAATCGCATTTTTTTAATTATTTCTTCATCCTGCAAGAAGTTTACCACCCTTACAATACGGAAAATAAACATCTGAGTTTACATTCCTTATATAAAAGACTATATTCTGACACACATCAAAATTCATTTCAAATTTGCCTGTAGAGGTTTCATTTCCGCAGCTTCCATCCGCTCCACAAACACCATATAATAGCTATTCCTGCAACAAAAATAAACACAAAGGTGGCAATTTGCCCCATATAAATACGCCCACTATGAACTTCCAATGCAAAATTCCAAAGCGACATGGGCAACTCAGCAAACCTATCAGGCTGATGAATTGCATTGGTTCCTCTGTAGTATTCCACAGCAAACGGCACATCACCTAAATCAGAGGAATAACCAGAAATAGCCTTTTTGCCAAACGGAGGACCTGGCTTATCCTCAACTGATTCACCAGTAAACCAATCAATGGCTGAATCTTTTTTTCTATCCCAAACAAACAGTCCACTAAATGACCCACATAACCAGCGTCCTTGTGCATCATGTTGCCATACGTTCAACCCCATCACACTAACAGGTGGCGTATGTATCAGTTTCTGAGGAATCCCGTCAATCGATTTCAAAGAATAAAATCCCTCAGAAGTAGACAGCAGCCAATCGCCACAAGCATTGTCGTAACGTATCATACGTAACTTATCATTCCATGGATTTGGGCTGTCGAGTGCACTACCCAGCAGGGCAGGCATGTCATTCTTTGCAAGAGCTATAAGCACCGGTGGACGAAGACTCCAACCAGTCACTGCACTAAGCAAAGTTAGCCCTAAAGTCATTCGTCCAACCTTATCGTGCCACTGCAAAGACTGACGCATCCAACATGCGATTGTAGCTGTACGCTTCTGTTGATTGCGTCTGTTACGAATATATTTCGGAAGTAACCAGCAAATAAGTCCGGTTATACTAAGCAATGCCAACAATAAGGCTACTGCATCCATAATAAGCTTTCCCGAACATCCGAACAGTTCACCTGTATGCAACATCCATACAGTACGGAACAGGGAAACTCTGCCATTATAATCCACAGATGCCGGTAATTGAATTTTTTGGAACTCACGATAAGGTGCTGCAGAAACATAGAGATACGAACGGCCTAACACGACCAATGTATCGCCTTTGCATGTCATATCACTCAACACGTCTTCACCATCACGACTTTTAGGTAGCGACACGCATTGCCAACCAGAATTTATATCGTACTGATACAATCCAAAAGAGCTTAACGCATACAGGTGGTCATCTGCAGTCTGCACCAAGGAACGTATCTGTCGGTAATCCGCTCCATCAGGAAGTCCTTTGTTAAAATCGGAAAAGGTAGAAGTTGAAGAGTCTGTTTGCCAAACACCCCCTGTACCGTATACCAAAATATGATAGACATTGTTTTTATCCTTGTAAGGCAATGTGCCACGCAACAGCCCCCCATTCCATGCCTTGAAACGATAATCTCCCGGTAGCCACCTCCTGTTGATGCTGATATCAGCTACCGAATCACGATGATTGAGCACAATACCACTCCAACAAAACATAAGTACGAAAAAGCACAAAAATATTCCGAGCCATTTATGATGTTTCCTCCAAATTATCCGTTTCATTATTTTATACCTATTTTACCTGTACAAAAGTACAATAGTCCCACATCTCCTACAATACCTTAAGATTAGTATTTTATATTCTTATCGAAGCTAAAGACAAAAAATAGAATAAAATTCCAATGAGCCTTAAAATGAATATGAAGACAGGGAGACTAAAAAGAGAAATATAGAAAATAAAAAATCCTCTGATTTTTTATTTTCAGAGGATTACAAATTAATAAATTAAAAATTTTGTGGTGCCACCAGGAATCGTAATCTAACGATAAGTGGCTGAATATCTTTGATGTATCTTTTAGCTAAAGAAGTAATCTCCCGCTATTGCTCCACCAGATTCTTGCAATATTTTGCAGTGTCTTGCGGAGTCGATTTCCTATTATAGTACAAAGGTAACGCTTTATTTTGAAATACAAGCAGATGCCATGTGTTTTTGCTCCACCTTGGTGTGGGATTCCAACCGATTTATTTTTTATTCAAATTACCAAGCATATCAATAAGCAAAGATATACCATCTACCATAGTCATTGTTTCATGTTTGGCTATTTGTTTGTTGCATTCCTCAATTTGCCGTTGGCACTCCAAAGCTAAATCATATTCTCCTTGTGTGCATTCTCCTATGATTCTAGCTTTGTACACAATATAGTTGCATATTTGTGATAACTCCACAATCATAGATCGGAAACGAGCAACTTGAGTTATGTTATATGCTAAAGAAGCACCTTCAACAATCATTTTTGCTTTCTCATCTTTTAATGTAGCTACTTTTGCCGTAAGAAAGGCTAAATCAATTGCATTATTCATATTATAATATCACTTTATTTCTTGTTTAATCTTTTAACCTCTTTGTCGAAATCACTTTCAAGCATATCCATTTCTCGCTTGCGGTATATCTCAAATTCCTTTTCAGCTTTTTCTATGGCTTGTTTATGTGAAATATTGCCTTTGCCAATCAGGATTTTTCGTTTGTGAGCTATAATCTGATTGTCAAGAGCTTCTATCCAATCCTTCATAGACATAGGGTTCATCTCCAATGCCTGGAATTCTGCAAAATCAAGAAATCCTGAAACTAACAGATTCAGTCGTTGCAGTTCTATTTCAGATAAATAGTTTTTCGCAATTTTTACATCATCTTTGGTTACGTAATTACCTTTGAAATTAGTCATTCCGACAAACGGTTTTTCATTGTCCACACGGTTGTATATTATCTCTGCAGCTGTATTCTCATGAACCGCATAATGCAGTTTGTTTTGCACGGTGGCGAAAAAAGTTTTAGTCATTTCACTACGAGGATCATAGTCCGTAGCTGTAGCATATATGTCCGTAACCTGCTGGTAAAAATTTCGTTCGCTACTGCGAATATCCCTGATACGCTGCAATAACTCTCGGAAATAGCGGTTTCCTCCCTGTTTCAGCCGTTCATCGTCCATCGCAAAACCTTTCTGAATATATTCATGTAAACGTTGTGTCGCCCAACGCCGGAAGCGTGTTGCTATTTGAGACTGGACACGATATCCCAAAGCTATGACCATATCGAGATTATAATGGTCTATATTACGCCTTACTTGACGATTGCCTTCCTGACGAACTAACAAGAATTTCTTGTTAGTTGCTTCTGCTATAAGTTCTCCATCCTTGTAGATATTGTCTATATGCTGACTAATATTCTGTTGTGATGTGTCATATATCTCTGCTAACTGACTCTGTGTCAACCATAAGTCTTCATCGGCAAAGCGTACCGATACACGAGTTATTTCGTTATCGTCCTGATATAGGATTATTTTATTTTCTTCGTTCATAATTAATGATTATCTTTTTTCTTTGAATTTGATCGATAAAGCCTATCTGTAATTACTCCTCTAAATATATCTTCATTAAGAAATTCCAAGGTGCGATTCAACTCTACAACATTATTAGTTGGTAATACTAATTCGTTATTTTCATTAATTTGTGCATTCACTCCATATTTCCTTAAAAGATTGGCTCTTGTACGAGATGCCTTTCTCATAAAAGTTTCAATATTATCTGTATTGGATAATAATTTTATAAGTCGACGAGTTTTTATATTTGCAATATGTTTTATGTTTTCTGTATTTACATTGATTCCCTCTATATCTCCAAAGGATTCAATTTCTGTATTTGTGGCTTCGGTAACGAAATCTATCAATGAAAATATTTGATTTGCAATTGTATAACTTTGAAAATATAACCTTCCATTCTCGAATATAGCATGAACTTTATCCTCAACAATAAAAGCATTGTTATTCATTCTGGCAAAGACGTTTCCAAACTCAATTTGCAGAATCATTTTACGTTGTAACATATTTTTCTTATTAAAAGCCTGAAAATAAAATTTTCCGTCATCATAATAAAATATACTTTTAGGTGTGTCCTCGTTTATATTATATTCGGACATGTCTGCTTGATTATCTGGTATACGAGCAAAATCTTCTGGTAAGTTATAATTGACATACGTAATATTTTCTCCATTTCGGCTTACGATATTACCATCAAATTCATCCTCTTCTATACCTTCAGGTTTTAATACAGCACCACCGTTTATAAAAAGATTTCTAATATCGGCAATAATTTCTTCTCTCAGAGATATATATTTTACCGTATTGTCGTGCATCAATGCGTAAAATTGACTCATAGTTATTAATCATTAATAATTAAACCCATATAATCTGTTACTTCAACATACTTTTTGATTTCATTCTTATTTCTAATACATTTTTTAGAAATAAGAATATATGTGTTTTCTTCCGTATGAACCTCATAATAACGATACCCCCATATTGAACATAGTAAATTATAGTTATTGTTATTGTAACTTGCAATTGCAATAAAGCAACATTGAAGTATTATGCAGACAAATAACACCTTAAAATCAAGTTTATCTGCAAATATTGTCAGCCAAGGAATTATAGAAGAAATTACCTGCTCAGCACTATTTTGAGATAAATTTGAATATGATTGCACTCTAATGGTTTTACCTTCCTCGTGTTTATTGGACTTATTATAAAAGAATATTTTAATGCCTATAAAACATATTAGCATGAATATTAAGCTAAAATTTATACTCCACCATTCAAAGTTGGTAGGAATTTCATGTTTTTTTAACATGCTACCCCATAGTTGAAAATAATTCATACTGTCTTTTATAATACCAATTAAACCAAGTGACAAAAATGTTGGAGCCGTCACTGTAGCAGTAAATAAAGACTTGGAAATAAAGCTCGCCATTTATCTTTTCTATTATTTAAAGGATGAAAATAATTTGCTTATTTCCTCCTCTGTTTCAAATATGGGTGTTGCACCATATTCGCCATTAAGGTAACTATTCTGGAGCATTTTATCAAAACGCACATTATATAACTCGTCCATCCTTCCAAATGAACTTATACCACAATTGTCTTTCTTCATCAACCATATTTCATCTTTTCTAAATATCCGTAGATTCATTAGAGAACTTTCATGAGTCGTAAAAATTAGCTGACTGGAAACACCGTTTGAATATTTATAAAATAATAAAATTATTTGTTGAATAAGTGACGGATGCAAACTGCGTTCCATTTCATCAACCACAAAAACTTTTCCTCCTTGAATCAAATCTAAAATAAGTGGGATATAATCAAATAAACGCTTTGTTCCATCACTCTCATCACCAAGAGAGAAGAGTTCCACGTCTGCATCATCAATTTTTTTATGGACAGTCATCAACTTTTTGGCCTTAATTTCGCCATCAATCAAGTTTATTAAATATAGATTATCATCAAAACGTAATGTTCCAAATGCCTCATCTGTATTGGATTTCGATAAGTCTGTTTTAATCGCGCGTTGTAAATCTTGTGGAATTCCAAGTTTTTCAAATTGAACTTCTATTAATTTTACGCCATCTATACCTGTATTAAAGTATCTCAAGAGAGCTCCAAAACCGCGTTTCAGGTCGTTGTCGTCCACCGCTTTAAGTAGAACACCTTGTTTGTATGGTGTGTCAGGAAATATAATTTTAAGAGAATTCACGAACCATTCAATGACAGAGTCTAAATCCTTAATATTTGACACATTCTCATGAATATTACGGCTCATCACTTCATGGAGAAATAATTGCCTTTGTGGTGTTGCTTTTGCCAGAAATGATAAGAATTGTGATTCTTCTTCTTTAGGGTTGAGTTTTAGAAGGTATGAAATTTCAAATATGGATTTCTCAGTCTCCCTTTGGAAAATAACATACTCGCTGTTTTTATTTATTTGTTTAAGCCATTCTGAACTAATTTGTTCAGCGTTGTAACTAAAACCATATTCGTATTTTTTGTTATCACACAGTATGTGATAAATAATAGTTGTATCTTTCTTCTTATTTTCAGAGCTTAATCGAAACGGATAAAACTCTATTAAGTCATCTGTTCTTGTTCCTTTTAGAACAAGTTTTTTACCTAGTTCAATAGCTTTAACAAAGTTACTCTTTCCGCCGGCATTTGCTCCAAACATTGCGGCCGACTTCAACACCCACTGTCCTTTTATAGGTTCAGTTTTGTGATCTCTTTTTAAGGTACCCTTGTTGGGCTGAAGTGAAAATACTTCTCGATTTTTGAAAGAGAGAAAATTTTCAACTATAAATTGCTCTAACATATTTTACTTTACTGATTATATAATGAACTGGCGCAAATATAGTGATTTTTTCTCAATAATTCAAGTAGAATATCTGTTAAATACATATCTAAGCATTGGTAAATGTGATTTTATCACATCTTATTTGCATAAACAAAGAAAAGTGCATATCTTTGCCATGTCAATTCGAAATTAAGACCCTGGCGAAAGGACCAGAGAGTTGACATTTAAGATATGAGTGGCTATTATTATGTAAACAAAATCGCCCAACCAACAGGAGAGCATGAAGTGCATATATCAAACTGTAGGTATTTGCCATTGGAGAAGAATCGAATTTACTTGGGTTATTTCTCCAATAGTGGAGATGCTATAAAAGCGGCTAGAAGCTACTATAGCAATGTTGATGGATGTTTCTATTGTTGTCCGGAATCACATAAAAGATAAAGATTGGTGATTTTAAGTAAGGTATGCAACGCCAAAGTGCACCGTAACGGAATCGGTAAGACACCGTATAGTTTTATAAAAACATTTCAAATATGGCAAGAACAGTAAAAAAAGGTAGAGATGCCAAAACTGGACAATTTGTTTCTATTTCCTATGCACAAAAACATCCCAGTACAACTGTGGTGGAAAAGGTTAAAGTTGGCCCAACAAAACATAGGAAATAATTATTAGGATGTGCCAAGACAATGTGAATTGTCTTGGCTTTTTTCAGATACTTAGAAGTTTAAGACTCACAAACTATGTTATATTCTGATTTTCCTTGTATCATTTTACTTAATTAGGTTTTGGCATATTGTATTATAATGCATTTGAAGTAGAATTTGTAGTAACTTACCTATAATTTCTTCAAAGCTAAAATTTCTTGTATATATTGTTGGCTTGTTTCGTTAATATCAAACAACCTATAAAGCATAGCGTTCACATCTCTATTATAATCAATGATTCCATTTTCATCTGAATAATCCAATAAGTCTGGGACTTTCTTAGCTAATGAAGTAAGCGATTCGTCTGTAAGCAAAAATGCAAAACGGATTATTTCACTTGTGGCATATTTGAAAAAGTTTATAGCTTCCTTCTCTGTCGCAAATGTTTTTAACGCCACACGTGAACGTCCAAATGCGCTATGATTATCAACAATAGCTATCTGGTTACTACGCTTTTGTCCTCCAGCATTAGCACTAGAAACAATTACTTTCCATTTATTCAAATATTCACTTCCCGATGTTATAACATTTTTATCAGCAATATACCAACGAGCTCTTCCACTTTTACCAGCTTTGTCATTAGTAAAAAGTTTTATCTCTGTCTCCGGATTATAATAATCACCATCATTAAATTCTTTTACAAGAGATGGATTTTTCTCAACAAAATCACTTTCAATAGAGAATAAATTACGAGGAAGTATAGAATCATGTAAACATCCGAATGATTTGATTGCATTATCCAATCTCTTAATAATTTCATTATCTTGAGGATTGAGAGAAAACATATCATTTCCTGGATTGTTTGCTTGGATAGTAATCGTTTTACCACCTACAGAATATTTATATGTAAATCCACATTCATTCTTTTCCATGTTTTTTAGTACAATGGAAAGTCCATCTGCAATAGCAACATCTTTAAATATATCTTTAGAACAAGGGAAAAATTCAAGTAGAGCTAAATGAGGATCATTCATTTGGGCCAAACCAAATTTTTCAAGTCCTTTTCCTGAACGATGAATCCACCGAGAGCCTGGATATATTAAAGCTGTATATTTTCCTATCTTTTCACTGATAGTTTGGAAATATTGAAAGATACTTATGCTTACCTTTTGTCCATTTGTACTTTCTTTCTGATCAACAACCTCTTGATATGGTGGATTTCCCACTATAGCATTAAATTTCATATTGTCATTATCTATGGCTTTCCAGTAAGAATGACCTTTGGCGACTTTGGCTATAAAGTTTTCCGGCTTGTTCTTAATCTGGTTGATTAAATCTTCAAAATATCTTGTATTTACTTTTGCTTTACGGAATCCGGCAAGTGTACGTTTGGTAATACTCTTCGCCATTGGAGTTTTACAAATTACAAAGATGTTTTCTGCTATCACCTTATCCCATACAGCCTGCTGCTCCTCTACCGTTTCTACAGCAAACAGAGAAGCCTTTACTCTGGCCCGATAAATGCCATACGCCATATAGAGCGGATAAAGTCCGGATTTGGAATTGATTTCCAGAATACGGGATTCAGGGGAGAAAACTTCTGCGGTAACTTCTCCCTTGTCTATAAACCGTGGTTCAGAAATCACATTCTGATACTCTGTGTCATAGAAGTTATAGCCTCCCAGACAGTCGCCGAGGTGCATGTTTACCACACGCCACGGAGTAAGCACCGTTTCCTTGTCCGGATTGCGGAAAGTACTGAAGATGTCCGTAATACGTTCGATTCGTTCCTCAATACTCAGTTTGTCCGCAGCACGGGCCATTGCACGGATTCGTTTTCCGGCAGCACAGAATATTTCCGGATCATAATATTTCTTGAAGCTGTTGAATTTCTGTTTGGTCACTCCCTTGGGCATAAACTCTTCCCATGACTGCGGATCAATGAGTGAGGCAAAATTATCAATCGTGATTTCATGATTCTCATCACTCAGTTCCGCACCATAAATCAACAGAGGCATACGGATGGATATGCCACGGAGTATGGAAATGGCCGCTTCCCGGTTCTTTGTCTTCTTTTTCAGTTCTTCCAGCCGTTTCCGATCTTCCTCCGTAAGCTCCTTCTTGGGTTTCTTCTCCAGCTTCTCCTTTTCCTCGTATTCCTCATTGTTCAGACCTTGACTGTTGATGTCCACCTGATTGGTTTTAGGCATAGCCTTGGTCTGGCCGATAATCTTTTTCAGGTCATCGAATTCCTGTAGTTCCAGATCATCCAGTTTCATCAGCTCATCGTTATACAGACTGTTATCCTCAAACCCGTTACGAACAACACGTTCCACATATACCCGTTTCAGCTGTTCCAGCATACGGGGTACGTCAAAGCGGTTCATCTGTGAACCTTCAATGGATATGATAGGACAGAAATTGATAAACTCTCCCATTGCCTTACGGTCACTTTGTGAAGTCTTTCCAGCCTTGGCCGATATTTTGGCGGTTTCGGCTATCACTTTCAGGGTACGGTCCGGAGCAAAATCAAAAACGTAGCACTGCTCCTTCATCCGTCCGTTGATGGTGGCAGGTGTCTGCACGCGGAAAATGGTCTGCATATAACTGGATGCAGCTGTATTATAAGAACCGGACAGCATGAATACCGCAGTCCATGCCTTTACACTTACTCCGGTCGTCAGCCGTCCGCAAGAAAGAGTAATGGTCCGTGTAGCATCCGGATCTTTTCCGATAGCCTGTTCCACGGCTTCCAGGGCATCACGGCTCTCCTCGTCCTGATCACCGTCACCGGCTACATTGACCACCTTGAAATGCTGGAACACCGGATGTGTCTGGAGCATGGCACTCAGTGCCCGTGCTTCCTTCACGCCGGACACCATCCAGAGTGTATGGCGGAAAATATTCCGATATTCCTCGTTGGCATATGGATAAAGGCTGTCCTTGTCCTCCTTGGTAAGAAGGTTCAGAAAAGCCCGTACATCTTTTTCATGACAGAAACCGCCAGCCTCATTGACCCGGAAAAATTCCCTGAAATTAAAGGCGACATCCTCATCTACAAAGTCATGAAGCAGCCGTCCCAAATCGTAGGTATAGATATTGAGTGTAGGCAGTGAAGCATACGGATTGGGGTCACCAAAATGGAGCTCATCCCAGTTTATCTTGGCCCGTTGTTCCATCACATAGTCCCATGTATAGATTTCATCCTCCTTGAAATCATCCAGCAGGTTGAATGGAGTACCTGACAGGCGCAATACTTTGGTCTGTTCCTTGACCAGCTCTCCCATAACCGCTTTACCCAGTTCGGTCTGGGTGCCTTCGTGCGCTTCATCAACGATAATCAGGTCCCAATCGGTAGCAAATACTTCGTTGTTTTTGTCGAAGTTGCCACCCACAAGTTCAGAGCCACGCAAATCTTGCATGGATGCGAAATAGACGTAATGCAATCCGTGGCTTTCTGCCCGCCATTCAAGACTGCTGTAACTTTCCCCGTTGTTCTTGGAACCGTATGCAAAATCCTTGCGGTCGTAAAATATCTTACCGAAATCCTCAAACCATCCGGCATCCACCACAGGACGATGAGTCAGAATCAGGATACGCTGAAACTCCATATCCTTGACAACCTGCAGAGCAGACAGGGTCTTTCCGAAACGCATTTTTGCGTTCCAGAGCATCTGGTTGCCTTTCTTAAACTGCTTTTTAGTCTTGTTGATGGCTTCCTGCTGTTCCGGCCGAAATACAATCGGGGAATATTCCCGGGTAACTTCCGCTGATGAAAGAGAGCTCCGGCCTTCCTTGACAGCCGCAATGGCACGCTTGACGGTTTCCAGATCGGTGATGAACCATTCATTGGCTTTGTTGACTGTATCGAAGACTTTCTTTTTGATACCGGAGCGTTCCAGAACATTGTGTACCTCCTTGTCGTTGAATGAACGGAGTCCGCCACGGTTGTAAACGGTCAGTTCCGTATATAGCAGATCGTATGCGATGCCTGCCGTCTGTGTGTACTGGTTGATACGCTTTCTTGCCGCTTCATTGAGCGTCTTGCTGTTAGGAGACAGACCGAACACGTTTTCATCCTCACAGGTAGCCTCGCCAATCTTCAGGCATCCACGGTGTGCCGCATCATTGATACGGAACACATAGATAAGTTTTAGTTTCAGGGACGATGTGAATCTCATGCTTCTTCATTTATGAGGTCGATAAATCGGATTCGTTTCCCCTTTTTGCCTGTTGCCTTGTCTGTAGCCCGCCAGTCCTTGATGATGCAATAAATTCCGTTGTGCTTGGTCAGGTCATTTTTCAGACAGCCCTCGCACGGTTCCCGTCTTTCAATCGTACCGAACAGGCTTGGTTCCATCCGCACACGTTCTCCGCAACTGTCCGGAACAACACCTTTCAGTCCGTCCATCTGCCATACATTCCAGGAGATGATATAGGCTATATGGTTGATGGACTTAATTTGTGGATCTTTACCGAACTTGTTCCGGTAATATTCGATGAAGGATAAGAGAAGAGCTTCACGGGCAAGAAGAAGACTGTCGCCCTGCCATTCATAGGCATAGATGCTTCTGTAAGCATCCTTGGCTGCCTCCAGCCATTCACGCGTTGTCGTAGTATTCTCACTGACAATACGGAGCTTACGGTCGAGCAGGCCAATACGTTTCTCCACAGGAATGAATGTTCCGGTAGTCGTATCATACCTGCTTACCAGATAAGGAGCTTCTCCACAGGTGATTTCCAACCGGTTTTCCCGTACATAGTCTTTCCATGTCCTGCCTTCAGGAAAAGCAATTCTATCAGGATTGATTTCCCATGAATGTGTACCATCTTTGGATGTCACTTCATGGTTGAATACATCCTTTCTGCCAAACCAGACTTCATCGATAAGGTTGTTCTGGGCATTACATATCCAGGACGGAGTAAATACCTCCGCCATTTCCCGGGAACGTGTGCTTTGGGTATCCCTGTGTTTCAGAACACGGGGCATGACCACATGCCCGTTCTCTCCGGTTATCAGCTCCGGAAGAATCTGTGACCCGTATTCATAACCTTTGCCGAGCGGTTCATAATCGGAAGTAGCCCAAGATATATTACACTGTTTTCCTTCCTTACTCGTTGTATGATCTTTGAGCAAGGTATTCAGTAAGTCGGGTGAAAGTTCTTTCAGCTTGTTCTCCTGTATGTCGGCTTCTCCGGTCGTTTTCTCCATCTTCTTTCGTGCGTAAAGGGGATGAGAAAGTCCTAGTGTCTGCGTCTTTCTTAGACAGAGGGAGATTTCGGGCTATAAGGCTGATTTGCCGATGAATTATATGTAGAATTGCTAAACAACAGTTGAAATTCAATGACTTCCGGATGAAAATCCAACGGTTGAAATTGCAGGATTTTCAATAAAATGTATAACTTTGCACAAGAGTGAGTCCCTCTGTCTAAGAAATGAATGCTTTTGCTAAACATTCTCCAATCCTACAGACTTTTCAGAATTTGTGCGTTAGCTTTGTCCACTACGGAATTGTCCAATGAAGCCAGATAAATTTGTGTGGTCGCCTCGGAATCATGTCCCATTCCTTCACTGATAACCGAAATCGGAATGTTCTTGCCTTTGGCTGCGCTTGCCCATGAATGACGGGCACAGTACATACTCAGAGGAACGGGTATATCGACCTGTCTGGCTATTTTTTTCAGGTTCCGGTTTATTCCGGACATGACATTCCTGTAATGCTTGTGCGTATCCTTAAAAGGATATTTTAATACCGGCAAAAGATAAGGACTGAGACTGTCTTCCGGATATTTGCCGACAATCTCCTGCATACATTTCTCCCACCTGATAACCAGCTGCTGCCCGGTCTTTCGTCTGCGATACGATAAAAATCCGTTCTGAAGATCTTTCTTTTTCAGGTGAGCCATATCTATGAACGACATGCCACGGGTATAGAAGCTGAACAGGAACATGTCCCTTGCAAATTCCAGATTAGGTTGTAAGGACAAATCCAGATTCTTCATACGCTTGATGGCGGATAAGGGAACGGCACGTTTGACGGTTTTATCCACTCCAGTATAAACGTGCCTGAAAGGATTACGCTGTTCCATCAGTTCCTTTTCCAAGGCACGGTTATATACCGCCCGAAGGATACGCATATAGAATGAGCTGGTATTCCGTACGGCTCCTTTCCCATGAAGGTAGGCTTCATAAAGCTGCATCAAGTCCGAATCAATTTCGGACAGCAGAACATCCCTGTCCCCTCTGAACTGTATGAAACTTTTCAGAGTACAGGAATAATTTTCAGCCGTGCGTATCTTGCCCATCTGTTTTAGACGGGCTATGACGCCTTGCATGAAGTTGAAAAGCGACTGTCCCTCTGTATTGCTTTGAAAAGAAGTGATAATATCATCTGCCGTATATCCGGCTTTCCGGTTATCCAGTTGGCGGACAATCATGTCCAGCCGTTTCAGGTCCCACTCCATGCGTTCCTGCAAGGAAAGGAGCAGATTGCTTCGTTCCGAACTACCGACAATGATACAACTTCCAGTTTCGTTCCATTCATCCGTAAATATCCGGTAATCCGTCTTTAACTGACGGATTACACGGCTCTGGATAATCTGATAATAGATGGTACCTTCCTTTCCCTCTATGGTGGAAGGTCTGAATTTTACTTTAACACTGGCCATATCAATCGGATTCAGATTTTACCTGTAATTTAAGTTTCTCCTGCATCAGGCTGTCGGAAACAGCTTTCAGTTCGTTCTCGTAACCATCGGCCTGTTCTCTGATCCATTCGATGGCCTTCTCGTCACGATGGATGTCAAAAACCTTGTTCAACCAGAGAATATCTCCCAGAGTACATCCGCTCCAGGAGCGGATAGCACGGAACTTCAGGGCGTCGTCTGCATATTGCCGGTTGGACTGCCAAAGTCTGATATTTCCCCATAAGGATAGGCTGCATACCACACCCATTCCGACCAAAAGAGAAAATACTTTACTTGACCTGATGTCAAAATTATACCGGTGAATATGCCTTACGCATGTCGGGATCACTTCTTCTGCCTGTCCATCAGTAGGTGTTTCGGTCTTCTGTTCCAGCTTCCCGTTTATCATCTCAATTTTGTTCTTGATTTCTTCAAACAAAACATATACATTGTCTTTTTCCATACTTTACCATCTTATTTTACGTTGTTTTTTCTTTTTCTTCTTTCTCAAATAATCGTCCGGATAGCCTTCAGGTTGTTCCGGTTGCGGGTTCGGTGTGAACAGACCTAAAGAACCGCTATATAATTCACTGCCATGCGATTCCTGTTGCCATGTCGGTTCACTCTGAACAGCTACCTGTCTTTTTGTTTCCGAATGTGACGGTGTCTTTAACGCGGCATCTATCTTGGAATAGCTAAACTGTCTGTCAATCTTGGAACCGCTGAAGGAATAGCCGTTCATGATGAACACGATACCCTGTACTTCATCCGAATTTCCCTTGTATTTGAACCGTACATCCACTCCCTTTTCGTTTAATCCGGTAATCAGTTCCTTCCAGTTTCCGGCTTTTCTGACTTCCGTTTTAAGCAGATTGTAAAGTTCATATTTTGTCTTGTCCGGTTCCCTTAAGCGTTCAGTCTTGACATGATCCTTACCCTTGGCCATGTGAAGACCATATTTCAAGGTCAGTTCCTTGCAGATGCGTACACTCCGTAACCGCTCGTTTTTGTCGGATATGGTCCTGCCGTCATTATCTATCCGGTTGTAGGCAATATGTATATGAGGATGCTCCTTGTCGAAATGTCTGGCTATAAAGAACTGTGTGTTCCTTATGCCCATCCGTCCCATGTATTCCAACGCTATTTCTGCCATAATCCGGCTGGTCAGCCTGCTTTCATCCTCTTTGGAGAATCCCAGTGCAATGTGTCCGACCGGTCTGGATACTTTCGGATTCATACCGGCCTGTGCTTCGAAAGCCTTTGTTATTGTGTTAACATCCTCAATGAACAAGCCGGCATGTGCGATAATCCTGGCATCCTTTTTACTGTCAATGATATAGCCGGTAACCTCACGGAATCCGCTTCCCTTTACAATCTTCGCAATCATAGCAGGATATGGTTTAGCAGTTCTTCGATTCTTGCCACCTGTACACGGCATTCCAGTTTTGCCGTATCGAATCCTCCGGCATTTGCCTTATGAGCCAGCTGGTTCAGATTGTTCGCCATACCGCATAGCCTACGGATATAGTCGGAATGTTCCGCTGTAAGTCTTTGCCGGACATATCCCTTACGGAAACATTCCCTCAGGTATTCGCTTGCCGATATGCCTGCACTTCTTGCCCTGCTTTTCAGTGTATAGTAATCCGGTGTCGCCAGTTTCACGGTAACACGGTATTTCAGTTTGTCGGTCGTACTCTTGGGAGGACGGCCGCCCTTGTTGTTTCTTTCTGTATTCTGTTTCTTTTCCATCTGTTGACTATTGTATAAAATGAATGTACTGATTAGACCAGCGGGATGAACCTCTCACTGCCTCTTGTAGTGGGAGCAAGCGATTTCGGTCTGCCCGAAACACAAACTTGCCCCACTAAAAACCAGAATCCCGCTATTTTGAGCATCTCTGAATATGCTTCCTATAAATTTGGGAGAAATAATACCGTTGTCGGTATCATCTTATGGAGGGGACAGGCCTGTTTTTCCGTTTCTGTTCATCATGTATTTTCTCATTTTGTTTACCATGTTCCGATATATCTCGGAATGAATTGTCTGGTAAAAAAAGAATATAAGTTTCCAATAGTCAAACAGTTGGTCGGGATGTGGCAACAATGTGGCCTGTTGCAGTTTGTATGCAGGGCAATCGGTGTAGAATGCGGTATTTCTCCTGTTTGATGAAACAATGAACCGGGGATTCAAGCAGTTACTGATTTATTGACTTGAATATTTACTGACTTAATGTCGTATTGTTGTACTGTAGTAAATATTCATGTCTGTGAATCATTGAAGGAACAATTCTTTGCTTCCTTATCTAATCAATGGCTTGGAAAAGTGATGAAGTAAGGTTACATGGAAATAAACCATTCCTTATCCATTGCTATGGACCTTTATTGAATCAAGTTCATAGATATTTTATTCTGTAAATCGTTATTGGATGGAGTCCCTGAATATAGGGATATTTGAAGAAAAGGATATGAAAGTGGCCTCATAATTAGGATAACCAGCGCCACATGCTGCCAGTTAGGCGGAAACCATTGTCTTTCAGAATATATGGCTTTTCTTTGTAGCAAACAACGAAAAAAGAATAAACATCAATCAACAAAAAAGGAAACAATATGGAATTTGTAGGAATAGAAAAACAATTGTTTGAAGAATTGGTGCGTAAGTTTGAATACTTTGAGCATCGGGTCATGGAAATTTGCAACCGGGAGAACGACAGGACGCTGCACAAGTGGATGGACAATCAGGACGTGTGCCGGTATCTGAACATCTCGCCCCGCACCTTACAGACACTCCGTGATAACGGTACCCTGCCTTTTTCTCAAATCAATCACAAGATATTCTACAAGCCGGAAGATGTGCAGGGTATCGTCAAGAAAGTTGAGGACAGAAGGAAAGAGGCATTTTACAGAGGACGTAACATATAATAGTTAAACAATAACCACTAAATCCATAATAACATGAGTGAACTGAGAACAGACAGCAGAGAATGGGTACACCGTATCATGGGAAGTCTTGACCATATGCTGGTCGGGATCGAGAATCTGGCGGTCGGAAACCGTCCCGTGCTGGGCGGCGAACGCTATCTGACCGACAAGGAAGTGTCGGCACAGTTGAAATTGAGCAGACGCACGCTTCAGGATTATCGTAATGAAGGGAGAATATCCTATTACCAGTTGGGTGGTAAAATCCTTTACCGGGAGAGTGATATTGAGAAAATGCTTCAGGAGAATTATCGGGAAGCATATATGAGTGGTAAATAAAAGATAAGCATAAAGGCTGTGTACCGGTCTGGATAAACCCATGTAACACAGCCTTTATGCTTGTATGATGAACAATTATAAATCTTCAGGCATGGGGATGACAAGGATAGACTCATTGCACTGGATTCCGTAGAATACGTCACGAACCCGCCCCTGCTGGGGTATCAGAATACCCTTTTCTACCAGATCTTTTATATCGCGTGCTGCTGTATCCGGTGATACCTTTACACGTTTTGCCCAGTTCTTGGCCGTCAATTTGCCGGGATAACCGTCCAAATATAAATTCAAAACTTCACGTTGTCGTTCGGACAGGGCTGTTTCGGCATGGGTTTGCCAGAATATGGCCTTGTTAAGAACCTTCGACAATGTTTCGTCGGATTGCTCGACGGAACGGAGCAGGCAGTCAAGATACCAGATAATCCATTCAGTAATTTCACAATCTCCCTTCTGCGTTTTCTCCAATATGTCGTAATACTGTTTTTTATCCTTATTTATCTGATGGGAGATACTGAAGAAACGCATCTTTGAGTCTTCAGCCTGTGAAAGTGCCATATCAGCAATGGCTCGTCCGATTCGTCCGTTTCCGTCATCGAAAGGATGGATACAGACAAACCACAAATGGGCTATCGCCGATTTGACATAGCCGTTATGTACATCTGAATTGAACCAGTCCAGAAACCGATTCATTTCTTCGTCTATTCTTTCAGGAGCAGGCGCTACATAATGTACCTTTTCCCGACCGAACATTCCAGAAATAACTTTCATATCTCCACTGCGGTATCGGGCTACATCTATTTTCGTCGGACCGCTCCATCCGGTAGGAAACAGGCAGTTGTGCCAGCCGAATAGTCTTTCATGGGTAAGCGGACTGTTGAAATTGACGGTTGCATCAAGTGCCATTTCCACTACTCCGTCTATATATCGTGAGGATTCGGTCGGATTCGGTAGTTGTACTCCGAGTTTGCGGGCTACAGATGAACGTACCTGTTCATTGTTCAATTCCACTCCTTCAATTTCTGATGATGCAATGATGTCATGAGAGATGGATTCAACTACGGCAGACATCTTGTCGTTAAAACCGATTACACTAAGGCGTCCCATCAGATAACCGACAGCTTTGTTTACCTTGTTCAGCTTCTCACCGACAAGTTCCTTGTTCCACGAAAAGGAAGGCCATTCTTTATGTTCATGTATATACATAGGCATCACTGTTTTCTGCAAATATACGGTTTTGCGGATAATTAACCGCAGATTTTGCGGCTTATTATCCGTATGAAATAGTAAAATCAATATTTATCAGCATTTTAGATATGACTTATGATTTCCATTCACCATGCAGATAACCATTGACTTTTCAGTTTGTAACAGTCTGCTGATTATATACTTACGTAATTGTTGGGCCGGATAAGTATTAATCTGAAAGGCAAGCGCAAATATCATTTCCAGGTTATAGACCACCTGATATCCCTCTTTTAACGGAATACGTTGTTCTGCGGTGAATGGTTGCAAAATCTCAAGTTTATATATTCTTCTTTTTGCTGCTCGTAAGGTCGGTGCAACCACATTGAACAAGCCGACGAGTTCGGCTTCATCCATACGAATCTTATCAGGATGGACAGCAGGAATAACAATCCTGCCGTCCTCCATTATATGGATAATGTCTCTTTTCATAAGCTATAGGCAATTTGAAAGTATATCCCTTACATTATTCATATCTTTCAGAATGGAACTGTCGAGTACCCTTGCATAGTGTTGCGTCATCTTGATATTGGAGTGACCGAGCATTTTGGCTACATTCTCAATGCTTACCCCATTGGCCAAACAGACAGATGTGGCGTACGAGTGGCGGGCGGTGTGTGTAGTCAGGTTCTTCTTTATCAGGCATAGGTCGGCAATCTCTTTCAGATAGCTGTTCATCTTCTGATTGCAGGGGACAGGCAGCAATACTCCTTTCTTTTTGCAGGCAGGATAATCTGCATATTTTCTCAGGATTTCCAAAGGAATATCCAGCAGCGGAATATTGCACATGTTCTTTGTTTTCTGACGTGGCTTCCTGATCCACAGGTTTCCGTTGTTGTCTTTTACGATATGCTCAGGGGAAAGCTGTTGCACGTCGATGAAAGCCAGACCGGTAAAGGCGGCGAAGATAAAAACATCACGGACTACGGTGATTCGTTCCAGAGGAAATTCCTTGTGGTAGATGGTCAGCAGTTCATCCATAGTAAGAAACTCACGGATTACTTCTTTTTCGTGGAACTTGATACCGATAAACGGGTCTTTGGCTATCCATTCATTGGCCAGTGCCAGATTGGTAATCTTCTTCAGACATTTCATATAACGGATGACGGTATTCTGCTGACATTCCTTTTCAGTCTTCAAATAAAATTCAAAGGCACGTACCAGCTCACCGTTGACTTCCGCCAGCGGCAGATCATCCTTTCCGTATTTCTGTCTGATAAGTTCGGCAAGGTAGCGCTTGCAGCTTTCATAACGGCGAACGGTAATCAGGGCGTAGTCTTTACCGACCAAGGCACGGCATTGATCATTGTGCTCCTGCATGGTACCGATGAGAGTGCGTACCGCTTCCGGTTCTTTGTCCTGTCCGAAAAATATTTCCTGTAACAGACGTGCCGTTATAGGCTGGTTCTGTTCTTCCAGCTCACAAAAAATCTGATGTAATTTGATTCTCGCATTTTCGATATAGGCATTCAGATCACATGACTTGCGGCTTCTGCCTCTGGCGGATTCCTTAGCCTGACTCCAGAGAGACGGGTCAATGCTTTTGCGGATGTTGTTTTCAACTCGCGTACCATCTACAGTGATACGCATACAAACGAATGCTTCTCCGTTTTTCAGCAGCTTGGTCTTCTTCAAGAAGAAAAGCACATTGAATGAACTTCTTTTCATTTTCCTACAGTTTTTAGTTTGGACAAAAGTAGGAAACCGACCACGTTTTCTTGATACGCAAAACATTGCAAATCAGCGAGAAAGACTCTAATTCGGTGGAGATTTTTGCTCCACCTGTTATCTCCACCTTTTGCTCCACCTCAAACGGTAATATTTTGCCGTTTTTTGCGTGCTTAGGGAAAACAAAAAATCCCGATTTTGCTTGGAAATCAGGATTTTACTGTCTTTTGCTTTTCTTCAAAGTGGTGCCACCAGCAACATTAAAGTTAAATTACAATCCATCCGTTTAAATCATAT